>ERZ773077.238-NODE-238-length-41709-cov-9.994718_pt1 | contig 41709 bp, 28 predicted proteins | sample MGYA00580612_ERZ773077 | MGnify/ENA primary metagenome ERZ773077 (study PRJEB29015, sample SAMEA2737971) | human oral metagenome | biome: human oral; feature: human-associated habitat; material: dental | place: China | collected 2021 ...
CCGACACCATCGAGAAGATGGAGCTGCGCATCCGCTACGACCTGGAGTACCTGCGCCACTGGTCGCTGCGGCTGGACCTGAAGATCATCCTCAAGACCATTCTGGTGTCGTTCCGCGATCCGAATGCATACTGAGACGGGGGCTGGCGCGGGATGTACTCCGGAATGAATGCTGGCCACCCCGTAGTCGCTGATGCGCGCTGATGGGAATTGCGGGGACATCAGGCACGAACCGGGTTGGGCGCAGACCGGTACAGCATGAGTTCATGGCACGCGCCCTAAGCCCCGGCAAAGTCTGATACCCCACACTGCAGCCTGTCAGCTGCACGGCCCCGACAGTCATGGCTGCCGGGGTTTTTTTTGAGGCTGCGTGTAATGAACGCCCAGTCAGTAACGACGAAACGGAGAGCGTGATGCACCCGGATCGATCGTCGCTGCTCCGGGGAAGGTTCTGGCCAAAGTTGGCCTTGCCAGGGAACGGCCCCTGCTCTGGGCGGGTCCTGCTCTGGGGCGGGTCCTGCTTCGGGATGGATCCTGCTTCGGGGCTGTCCTCGCTCCGGAACATGCCCTGCTTCGAAAGATGCCCTGAACGCCTCCAGGTCAACCCGTCCAGTTGGGGAGACGTTGATGCCCCACATGACTTGACAGGGAGCACCGTTTTACTGCAGCAAAAAATTCTGGCACTCTCTTGACAGTAGTGCTAGTATCTAACTCGTTGGTCATTTACTGGAGATTCTGCCTCGATGACGACTCACTCCGTTGCACTTGCCCCCCGCCACTCCGGTGCCGTTGCACATGCTGTGCCGTCACTGGGCAATCTGGACGCCTACATCTCTGCCGTCAATCGCCTGCCGATGCTGACGGCCGAGCAGGAGTCCCGTCTGGCGCGCCGGTTCAAGGAGCATCAGGACGTCGATGCTGCCCGCGAGCTGGTGACCTCCCATCTGCGGCTGGTGGTATCGGTGGCCCGCCAGTATCTGGGCTATGGCCTGCCGCATGCCGACCTGATCCAGGAAGGCAACATTGGCCTGATGAAGGCCGTCAAGCGCTTCGACCCGGACCGTTCGGTACGGCTGGTGTCGTTTGCCCTGCACTGGATCAAGGCCGAAATCCACGAGTACATCCTGAAGAACTGGCGGCTGGTGAAGGTGGCCACCACCAAGGCCCAGCGCAAGCTGTTCTTCAACCTGCGCTCGATGAAGAAGGATCTGGACACGCTGACACCCGAGGCGGTAACCGACATTGCCGACCAGCTCAACGTGCGCGAGAAGGACGTGCTGGAAATGGAAACCCGCATGACCGGGCAGGAAATGACGCTGGAACCGCAGGGCGAGGACGAGAACGGCACGGGCTTCGGTCCGGCCGCCTGGCTGGCCGCGCCGAACAGCGAGCCGACCGAGATCATCGAGGGCCAGCAGCGCGACTGGCTGCACACCGAGGGGCTGAGCAACGCCTTGGCCAGGCTGGACGACCGCAGCCGCAACATCGTCGAGTCGCGCTGGCTGCGTGACGAGGACGAGGGAGGCGCACGTACGCTGCAGGATCTGGCCAACGAGTATGGCGTGTCGGCCGAGCGCATTCGCCAGATCGAGGCACAGGCCATGAAGAAGATGCGCGCCGCACTGGCCGAATACGCCTGATGCAGCGAAGCTGACGGTTCCGGGGGCGCCCGCCCCCGGCGGAAAATCCGCAGGACGCTTGCAGAGGCGGCTACCAGGCCCGCTACCGGGGGATGACGTGTCCCCCGGCAGCGGGCTTTTTTGCGTGATGGGCGCAACCGCGCGGCACAGGGCAGCAGGGCACCAGGGGGCAGGATTGGCCGGTGACGGTGACACGGTATACGGCACATTGGGGCGGCGAACCGCCAGAACAGGCGGCACGGGCTCCGTCAGACATCGCTGGTCAGCCCGCCAGCAGGAAAGTCGGAAAACCGGACGGAGACAACGTGCCAAAAATGACACAAAACAGCACACGGCGCGTTAACATCCGGATCTGTTGCCAGAAAACAGCAGACTGACCAGCGGTCCACACAGGCCGACGGGCGGCACCCGCACGGGCCGGAAAACGGCACCCCCACGTGTCCCGCAACCGGGCAAGCGTGGCTCCGGCGGGCATTCCCGGCTGGGGCCGGGCCATAGTAGCCCCGCAGCCGGCGAGCGTGGCCCCGGCCGCGACGCCGGCTGCCTGGGTGGGTCACGGGGCTGGTGCGTTTCCGTTCAGCCTGTGTACGCGTCTTCATTTTCCGCTTCGACTTCCAACTTCCATGGCTCTCGTTATCGAAACCCGTTCCGCCCAGGGTGATGTCTCGCGTACTGCCGTTCGTGCCGGCACCAAACGGTTGACCGTACGCCCGGGCGATGTGTTCCGGCTCTATGACAACACCACGGGCAAGGCCCCCGAAGGCACCGAAGTCCGGCAGCTGGACAACAGCATCGTGATCGACCACCTGAACGGTGACGGCGCTGGCACCTCGACGGTGGTGCTCTCCGGCTTCTACAGTTCGTGCAGCGTGAGCACGCCCTGCCACCTGCAGCTGCCTGCCAGCGACAACGGCATGATCGACATCACCGCCTCCACACCCGTGGCCGACGCCCGGCCCGATGGTTCGTTCGTGCTCCATGCCCCCGGCATGAGCGCGGCGGCCGTGGCTGCCACCTCGGCCGTCGGCAGCGGCATCGGCGCAGCCGGTGGGGAAGCGGCCGGCACAGGCGCTGCAGGTACGGCCGGCGCTGCCACAGATTCCGCGGGGCTGTCGGGCAAGGGACTGGCCGATGCCGGCGGGGCGGGGGCCGGCGGGAAGCACGGCGCGACCGATACAGGATCCAGCAGGGGCTACGGTGCGGGCCCGGACACCGGCGTGGACACAGGCACGGCGGGCCGGGAGGCGGATACGGCCGGCAATGGCCATGAACCGTTCATCAACGAATCGTCACGGCCGATCATCTATGGTGTGGGCGGTGCTGCCGTCCTGGGTCTGGCACTGGCCGGCGGGGGTGGCGGCGGCGGTGGAGATGCACCGGCTCCGGCGCCCGGCGCGGGAGCAGCAGGAACTACACCCACCCTGCCCGCCCCCACGCCCTCTGCTCCGGCGGCCCCCACGGTACCGCCATCGACGGTGGACCCGAAGTTTGTGGTGACGCACTCGTCCGTGGCCAAGGGCAAGCTGCCCACGCTCACGGGGACCGGCACCGCCGGGGCCACGGTGAAGATCGATGTGGATGTGACCGGCGACAAGACGGTGGACGCCACCTACACGACGACGGTCGACGCCGCAGGTGCATGGAAGGCCGATCTGGCCACGCTGAAACCCACGACGGGCACCCTCCCTGCAGGCGGGCTGAGCAGCAACACCAGCCTGACCCTGACCGAAACGGCCGGTGCCACCACGGCCACGCTACCGGCCTTCAACCTGACGGCCGACGATGCCCCCCCCAAGGCCCCCACGATCTCTCCGGTGGCGGCCGACAACCTGATCAGCGCTGCCGAGGCAACCCAGCCGCTGGCCATCGGAGGCACGGGTGATCCGGACAGCCTGATCAAGATGACCTTTGGCGGCCAGACCTACGAAACCACCGTGGGCGCCAACGGGGCCTGGCTGGTCAATGTGCCTTCGGCGGCCATTCCCGCCACGGGCGAGGCCACCGTGTCGGTTACGGCCAGCGATCTGGCCGGCAATGTTTCCACGGCCACCACCCAGGCCGTGACAGTGGACAAGACGCCGCCGGTCGCCCCCATCGTGCAGTACACGGGCGGCACGGACAACTATGTGAATGCCGCGGAAAAGGCGGCCGGCACCACCATCTCCGGCACGGCCGAGGCCAACAGCACCGTGAAGGTCACGGTGGGCGAGATCAGCCACGAGGCCAAGGCAGGGGCCGACGGCAAGTGGAGTGTGGCCTTTGCGGGCGCCGAGCTGCCGGCAGCCGACGGTTCGTATGTGGTGTCGGCCACGGCCACCGACGCAGCGGGCAACGCATCCGTGCCCAGTGCCGGGGTACCGGCCATGGTGGTCGATACCAAGGCGCCGTCCATCACGGATGTACATGCAGGTGGCAACGACCGCGTACGCCAGGGGCTTCCCTTCACGGTAACGGGCAAGGCCGAGGCGGGTTCGAAGATCGATGTGATCTACACGCGCGGCGACGGCGGCAAGGTCCCGCACGCCGGCACGGCACCCGACGGAACGGGCGATGACGTGGCATGGTCGGTGCCGGTGTTCGTGGCCTACAGCACGTCGCTGGGGGCCACGCAGCAGTCGCTGCAGGTCACGGCCACGGACAAGGCGGGCAACGTCACCACCATCGAGCACAAGTTCGTCGTGCTGGGTACGCTGTCGCTGTTCGGGGCGGGCGAAGCACAAACCACCGAGGCGGCAGGCACCACGATCAAGAGCCTCGACGGCACGGATGGGCACACAGCCGGTCTGGACGCTGTGCAGGCCGCCGGCATGGGCAACCCGTCCAGTGCGGACACGCTGCTGGCCAGCACCGCGGACAAAGCGACCAGTGCAACGGGTGCGACGGGCATCACGGCCAGCCAGACGATCACGCTGAAGACCCATGATCTGCTGGATGCCGGGTCGCCGAAAGTGGAAGGCGCCCTGCCGTCGGCCACGCAGGGAGCGCATGGCGCCAGTGCGGAGGCTACCGCCAGCGCATCCAGCACCTGGCACGGCACATCGCCGGCCCAGCAGGTGAGCACCCTGCTGTCGCAGGAGGAGCCGCAGGGGCTGACGCTGCACTGAGCATTCCCCGCGAAGGACAGGGCGCAGGGACGGGCCCTTTGCCCGCCATTTGTAACAGGCGGCCGCCGATGACGCCGTTACACACCGGCAGGCGGCGGCGACACCCCGGCCAACCGTAACAAGCCGTCACGAAATGCACATAAAAACGGTGGCTGGCGCGTGCCACAATTGGCTGTTTCAATACAGGCTTTTTTGACAAACGGTCAATCCTGTCTGCCGGATGCCACCCTTCTGTATGTTCGGGGCACCATCCGGCAGTGCAGGGCTGTGGCAACTGTGGTTTACGGCACACTGGGGTACTTGGTGCACCTGCATCAGCGGTGCGCCCCTGTCGAGGTATCCAGCCTGTCTGGTGCGCCCGGCATCCTGCAGATCTGCAACGCCCCCTGGGCGAATGCCAGCCCGGCCCCGTGAGGATTGGTCCGTTGGGAACAGGTCTGTCCGGTACCGCCCAGGAGGCAGGTGCTGGCCAGACCGTTCTTCAGCCCACGAGGAATAAACAGGACAATGGCAGCCAGACTGAATATCCAGCGTACGGGAGATGGCGGGGTCGAGCATCTGCAGCTCAAGCCCGGCAAGAACAGCTTCAAGGTCGTCCCCGGCCGGCAGTTCAAGATCCAGGATCCGGACGGCAACCAGATCGACCCCAACCAGCTGCGTGTCCTGCAGGTGGACAACGACCTGATCATCGAGAACATTCCGGTGGAAGGTGGCGGCGAGCCGGCCACGCTGACGCTGGAAGGCTACTACCTGATCTGCAGCGCCTCGGACCGCTGCGAGGTCAGCGTGGGCGGAGCCGATGTGGGCGATGGTGGCGAGGAGCAGGCCGATTCCGGGCTGCTGGGCTCGACCGAGCAGCCCACGGTGCTGGCCGATGTCGATACCAAGCCGCTGGGCGCCCTGTCCGACGGCACCTTCGTGCTGCACGACACCTCGTTCCAGGCCCCCGAAGCGCCCGCCACCGAAGACTTTCCGATCCGTCCCGTGCTCTACGGCCTGGGTGGCGCCGCGGTGCTGGGTCTGGCGCTGTCGGGTGGCAGTGGCAGCGGCGACCCCTCCGGTGCCCCCAATCTGGGTGATGTGCCGCTGGCGCTCAAATCCGCCACGTCGTTCAACAACCGTCACCCCACCATTTCCGGCACGGCCAAACCGGGCACGGTGGTCACGCTGCGACTGGACACCGACGGTGACCAGCGCGAGAACGTCACCTATCAGGCCACGGCCGATGCCAACGGCAACTGGAATGTGGACCTGCAGTCGGCCACACCGGCCACCGGGACGCTGCCGGCCACGGGCCTGTCGGACAGCAACACGCTGGAAGTGTCCGGTGCACTGAACGGTGTGCAGGGCGCCGCCCTGCCCGTCGTGACACTGACCTACGACAACACACCGCCCGCCAAGGCCGAGATTGCCGCCATCAGCGACGACAACATCGTGACGGCCGCCGAGAAGGCTGCCGGTGTGGCCATTTCGGGTACGGCCGAGGCCAACGGTACCGTGGAAGTGAAAGTGGGCAACACCACCAAGCTGGCCGCCGTGGATGCCGAAGGCAAGTGGACGACCACGCTGAGTGCCGCCGAGCTGCCGGCAGCCGATGGCTCCTACACAGTGACCGCCACGGCCATCGATGCCGCTGGCAACCGGGGGCCTGCCGCCACCACACCGCTCACGGTGCACACCAACAGCACGGCGCCGGTGATTTCCCCCATCACCGCCGACAACACCATCAATGCGGCCGAAGCCGCGGCCGGTGTGAAGCTGCAGGGTTCGGCCGAAGCCGGTTCGAAGGTGGAGCTGAACTTCGGCACCAACAAGCTTACCGCCACGGCCGATGCCAACGGCCACTGGGAGGTGACCTCGCCTGCAACCAACATTCCGGACGGCAAACACGTCCTGACCGCCACGGTGACCTCTCCGGCCGGTGCCACGGCCACGGCCACACACGAATACACGGTGGACAAGACCGCTCCGGGCAAGGCCACCAACATCAAGCTGGACGGCGGTGACAACACCATCACCGCCGCCGAGGCCAAGGACGGCGTGCACTTCACCGGCAATGCCGAAGCAGGCGCCACCGTGTCGGTGACCTGGAACGGACACACCCACACGGCCACGGTGGGCAGTGGGGGCACCTGGGACGTGCAGTTCCAGCCGGCCGACATGCCCAAGCCGGCGGCAGGCCAGAAGGCCTCCAGCACCTATTCGGTCACCGTGACCGACGTGGCCGGCAATGCCGGTGCGGCAGAAACGGCAGCCGTGACCGTCGAAGGAGCGCCGGCACCGGCCATTCAGCCTTCGCCCAGCACCCCCACACCAGCGCCAACCCCGACACCCACGCCCACCCCGAGTCCCGCGCCGGCACCGGGAACGGATGACGGCACGGGGGGTACGACAACCCCCGGCACAGGTGGCACCACCACACCGGGCACCGGCGGCGGCACAACCACGCCAGGCACTGGCGGTGGCACCACGACACCCGGCACCGGCGGCACGACCACGCCGGGTACCGGCGACGACAACACGGCACCGGCACCCACGCCTGCGCCAACCCCGACCCCGACACCCACACCAACGCCCACGCCAACCCCGGCACCGTCGCCGGGCACAGGCGACGACACGACGACCCCGAGCCCGGCACCGACCACCCCGGCACCAGCCACCCCTGCGCCCGCCACTCCTACGACACCGGATACGGGAACGGACACTGGTACGGGCACTGGAACCGGGACGGGAACAGGTACTGGTACAGGCACCGGGACAGGTACCGGCGCCGGAACAGGCACTGGAACGGGTACCGGCACGACCACCACGACGGACACGGATGCTGCGGCCGCAACGGCCACCGACAGTGCCGCCACGCCCGCAACGACCCCCGCTGCAACCCCTGCCGCAACCGCCACGGCGGGCACGGCCACTGCATCCACCGTGGCCACGGGCAGCAGCAAGTCGCTGGCCACGAAGTCGCTGGGTGCGTCGCATACCGACAACGACACGGCCGACCACAGCCATGACGCAAGCCCGGCTTCAGGCACGAGCAGCCACAGTCATGAGGCAAACCCGGCCTCGTCGGCCAGCAAGGCCCTGACGCTGGAGGATCTGACCAGCCATGGTCAGGACAGCCACGCCATGCCGGCCACCTCGGCCATTGCGCAGACACCCGCGCCAACAGCACCGCCGCCGGCGCCTGCGGCCGCCTCGACCACCGCAACCACATCCAGTCTGGACAACCTGCTCGGCACCCAGCCGCTGGACCAGCATCACCCGACGGTGTAAGGGGCGCCCCCCGGAAACAGGTTCCGTTTTTCCGGGGGGCCCCGGCCCGGGCGACGGCCTCCACCCGTGTGGATGCTGTCGCCCGCGGGGAGAGCCTCTGCAAAAATCTGCGAGCGAAAATCTGCGGGCGCTTTGGACCCAGGATCGGGATGAGCCAGAAGGCGCCCTGGCGGCACTAGCAGGGCCATTGCCGCCAAATGGCAACGCACTGGATCGCCCGGGCAGGGAGACCAAAGTGCCGCAGGGCCTTTGCAGAGGCACGCTTCACTCACATCAGGGCGACGCAGTGCTGCAAACATGCTGGACATCTCCAGCCCCCTCGACCCGGCTTCCTGCCGGGTTTTTTTGTGCCCGCCGCCCGGCGGGTCATGAGAGGAAACAGACGGTCCACCAGGCACGCGCAACGTCTCCATAAAACAACGAATGCCGGACAAGCTGACACGTCAGGGCGTACGCTTCCCCTGTTGCAGTGTCAGATATGCAGGCGCGTGTAAACTGTTTTGCTACGCTTGCAACACGGAGACACATGCCGTCCGGCTGCCCCAGGGGCGCGGCCGTCGGGTCTCCACGGGGTTCCCTGCGCCATTCCCAATGGCGGGGGCACCCCGTTTTGCACGTTCCCGGACAGCAGCGTTTCGGCCACGGTGTGAACCACCAGACATTCACATTTCCGTCGCGACGGACCACACCGCAACGCCCTCCGGATTTCCCTGACCCCATTCCCCATCCCTTGATCCAGGCACTTTTGGCAGCAGGAAAGGCACCATGGCACGACTTGACATTCAGAGAACACACGACGGCAGTGTCGAACATCTGCAGCTCAGGCCCGGCGAGAACCGTGTGCTGGTGCGACCCGGACAGCAGTTCCGCCTGAACCGGGCCGACGTGGACCCCGAACAGCTGCGCGTGCTGAAGGTCGACAGTGACCTGGTGATCGAGGGCATTCCGGCGACGGCGGCGGGCTCTGCTGCCGCTTCGGCCGAAGGGATTGGTGAGGGCGCAGCCTCCGAAGCCAGCAGCATCGTCCTGGAAGGCTACTACCGCATCTGCAGCGCCGCCGACCGTTGCACCGTGAGCGTGGACGACGGCACGGCCAGCTCCGAAGCCGTGGCCAGCGGCGAACTGGGCAGCACCGGCCAGGTGCTGGCCGACGTGAGCACCCAGCCGCTGGGCGCCCTGCCCGACGGCAACTTCGTGCTGTACGACCCCAGCTTCGAGGCCCCCATCCTGCCCATGCTGGGCGATGGCTCGGCCAAACCCCTGCTGTATGGCCTGGGTGGCGCGGCCGTGCTGGGTCTGGCCCTGGGCGGTGGTGGTGGCGGCGGCGGTGACAGTGGCCTGCCACCGCAGGGCAACATCTCGCTGACGCTCAAGAGTGGTGCCTACTTCAACACGCGCTTCCCCACCATTTCCGGCACGGCACAGCCAGGCTCGGAAGTGCAGCTGCGCATCGACACCGACGGTGACCAGCGCGCCAACGTCACCTACACCACCACGTCGGACACCTCCGGCAACTGGGCGGTGAATCTGCAGACCGCCAAACCCAGCGCCGGCGAACTGCCGGCCACCGGCCTGGCCGACAGCAACACCATGGAAGTGGTGGGCATGCACAACGGGGTGCAGAGCATCCTGCCGCAGACCACCATGACCTTCGACAACACGCCGCCGGCCGAAGCGGAGATCTCGCCCATTGCGGACGACAACATCATTACCGGCGGCGAACGTGACAAGGGCGTGACCTTCTCCGGCACCTCCGAAGCCAATGGGTCGGTGGAGCTGAAGGTGGGTACGCTGGCGCCCCGGCTGGTGGCGGTGGACGCCGATGGCAAATGGAGTGCCACGCTGGGCAAGGCCGACCTGCCCGAAGCCGACGGCGACTACACGGTGAGCGTGACCTCGCTGGATGCCGCCGGCAACCGCGGTCCGGAAACCACCACGAAGATCACGATGAACACCTCCGGCAAGCAGGCCATCATCGGCCAGATTGCCGGCACCGACGACACCGTCAACGCCGCCGAGGCCGGCCAGCCGATCAGGATTGCGGGGGTGGCCGAGGCCGGTGCCAAACTGAAGCTCAGCATCATCGACAGCAACAAGCAGGTTACCGAACTGCCGGGAGAGGCCACCGCCGACGCCAATGGCGCGTGGAACGCCGACATCACCCTGCCCGCCACGCTGACCGACGGCCAGTACACACTGTCGGTCACCAGCACCAACGCTCTGGGCAACACCGCCACCGGCACCCGCGCGTTCACGGTGGACAAGACGGCGCCCAACCCGGTGGCCAACCTGAAGGTGGAAGGCGGCGACACCATCATCACCAGCCAGGAAGCGAAGAGCGGTGTGGACATCACCGGGACGGCCGAGGCAGGTGCCAAGGTGACGGTAACGGTGGCCGGAGGCAAGACACAGACCGCCACGGCCGGCGCCAATGGGACGTGGAAGGTAACACTGCACGACACGGACCTGCCCACGCTGGGCAAGGGCCAGACTGTACCCGGCAAACTGACCATCACGGCCGAGGACAAGGCGGGCAACATCAGCCAGCCGGTGGAACAGGCGCTGTCACTGGAGGGGGCGCCGGTGGATGCGGCCACCCCGAAAATCAACACACCCGGCGCCCTGGCAGATGGCTGGCTGAATGCAGATAATGCCAAGGTACCGATGCAATTGAGCGGGACGGCTGGTGCGGGAGATACGGTGAAGCTGTCCATCGGCGGCTTTGCGCTGCCTGATGTCAAAGCCCAGGCCAATAGTACCTGGGAAGCCTCTGTTCCCGTGTCGGTACTGGGCCGGATTGCCGATGGCGCGGGTAAAGAAATTATCGCCTCGGCGGTGACGGCGCAGGGGGGTACGTCCACGGGGGTCAGCAAGGTGAGCTTCAATGTGGACAAGACGCCTCCGGGGCAGCCATCCAACATCAAAGCCAATGGGAACGACCTGGACATAAATGCCCAAGAGGCGCAATCGGGCAAGGCACAGTTCAGTGGTGATGCACCGGGTGGGGCCACGAAGGTTACGGTGAACTGGAATGGGCAGACCCACGATGCCCAGGTAAACAACGGGAAATGGACGACGGAGTTTGATAGTCTGCCCCCCGTGGCAGACGGCGGAACTGTGCCCGCCAAGGTAACGGTGGTTGCCTATGATGCAGCCAACAACAAGAGCGTCACGGCTGAACAGACGATCACGGTGCACAGCAGTGTGTCACAGGCCAAGCAGCCCACGATCGATCCCGTCAGCGGCGGCCAGGTCGATGCCAACGAAGCCAAGGCACCGGTGACGATCAGCGGTACGGCCGAGCCGAATGCCACCGTGACCATCAGTGTGGCGGGCCAGGCTAACAAGACAGCCACTGCAACCGCCGGTCCCAATGGCAAATGGACGACCACCATGAGTTTTGCCGACGTGCCGGATGGTCCGGTCACCCTGAATGCGACGGCAAAACTCGGGAACGGTCAGGCCTCACCTGTGGGCAGCGGAACCTTCACCCTCGACAAAACGGTGCCCACCATCACGGATCTGACGTCCAGCGATGGCAACGACATTTCGGCTCAGGCCGCTGCCGATGGCGTGACCTTCACCGGCAAGACCGAAGCCAATGCCAAGGTCAGCGCAACCTGGGAGGGAGTCACTCAAACCACCACAGCCAGCAAGACTGACGGGAGCTGGAGCATCACCTTTGCCGCAAATCAGGTGCCCAAGGTTGGCAGCGGGCAGGAAAAAGACACCAAACTGACCGTCCATGCGGAAGATGGCGTCAACATCGGCGCAGGTGTAACGATGGACCTGAAGGTACATGGCACCCCTGCCGCAAGCAATGCCCCAAAAATCAATGGCCCGATTTCCGGGGACGGCTTCGTCAACGAGAAGGAAGACGACACGGTAGAAATTTCCGGAACGGCACAGCCGGGGGCTTCGGTTGAGGTCAGCGTGGCTGGAGCGAACAACGTCAAACAGTCAGCCACAGCAGCCACTGGCACCGGGAGCTGGAAGGTTACCCTGGACATGAGCGGGGTTTCGGAAGGGGCACATTCGGTCAATGCAGTGGCAACATTGCCTGGGGGCACGGCATCGCCTGCGGCAACGGCGAATTTCACCATTGACCGGGTCGTTACCAAACCGTCCAACATCACCTATGACGGGCATACAAGCAACATCATTACCAATGAAGAGCGAAAAGATGGTGTAGCTCTGACCGGCAAGGCTGAGCCAAATTCAACGCTGGATATCACCGTAGGCGGCAAAACACAAACGGGTAACAAGGCGGGTCCAGACGGGAGTTGGCAAAGCGGTAAATTCGAACTGCAGGAAGCACCGACTGGCGGAGAGTCAAAAACGGGCGTCAGTTTCTACGTCAAAGACGGTGCAGGAAACGGGCCGACCAATTTCTCGGGCGATGACATCATCATCAAAGGGCCAACAGCCCAGGCCTCCACGCCCACACCCCCTGCCCCAAATCCCGCGATAACGCCCGCAGGACCGCGCAGCACCACGGCCAGCAGCCTCACCACCGACGATGAAGGCAGTGTTGCAAACGGCCCGGACGATACAGGGACCGCTGCAGCAGGAACCTCAGCATCGGGAGCAGTGAGCGCAGGCACGGCTGGCGCAGGAAGCACCACTTCCGCCGGTGCTGCGGCAACCACCAGTCCGGCCACAGGCAGCAGCGCGGATAACGCGGCAGACGCGACGGTCCCCGGAGCTGCTGGAACCACCAGCGCCACACCGGGTACCGCAGCCGACGCCCCGGCCAGCACCGGCCCGACCGTTGCCGGGAAGTCCCTGTCCGGCAGTGGCACTACGGCCCACGCAGGCAACCATGGCAGCAGCAAACTGTCACTTTCCGATCTGCTGGAACAGGGAGGCCACGACATGCCGGAGCTGCAGGGGGCGCCGTCCGCAGGCCAGAGCGTGGTTTCGACGGCCGCAGCTTCCTCCTCGGCTGCCGTGGCCAGCACCACCGCGGGCGCCGGCGAAACAGGATCGACCATCGTCAGCAATCCGGTGGCCACGGTAAACACCCTGCTGGCCAGCCAGCAGCCGTGGGAGCATCAGCCGACGGTTTGATGCGGCGGAGGTGATGTGCTGAAGCAACACCTCGGCATGCTGCTGCCATTTGTCTTGCTGCCATGGCATGGGGTTCATGACGCAATGGCCATCTGGCCTAGGCCAGATGGGCACCGCGTGGCACGCGCACTCCCCTGCCCCCTTGCGTGCTGATGAAATGCCCGGGTCGAAACACCCGCCCGGATCCGGGCTTTCATCATGAACATCCACCACAAACCTGAACCTCGTCAGGTACGCCGCAGCCGTCATGGCCCACGCGGCCGGCCGGCGCTGGGCAGGCAGCTGGCCCGAAAGCGAGCTTCCTCACACCGTCGTGCCCAGGGCCGGCAGCCCATCAGCCACGACCAGAACTTCAAGAACCTGATCCTCGACTTCCCGCGGGAGGCACTGGCCTTCTTCCTGCCACAGGAGCAGATCCCGCTGGACGACAGCGTTGTGGTCAGGCCCATCCGCCAGGAGGCGTCGAAGCTGCGCTTCTGGCACCGCAACCTGATCATGGACACCCCCTTGCGGGTCGAATGGCCCGATGGCGAACGTGAGCCGCTGATCGTGCTGCTGGAAGAGGATACGGTCACGTCGCGCTTCGATCCACTGCGCCTGCACGAGTATCTGGCACGCCTGATGCGTCAGGAGAAGACGCAGCGCGTGGTGGTGGTTGTGATCTTTCTGCGACGTGGCAAAATCGAAAGGGCCCTGGTAGCCGCGGGGGACCATACCCAGACGCTGAAGTTCACCTGGGTTTCCTGTGAGCTGGCTGGCATGCAGGCGGCAGACTTCGCCGGCAGCCCCAACATCGTGGCCCGGCTGGTGTCGGTCTGCATGCAGTATCCGTCCGACAGGGCATCACGGGTGCGGGTGTATGGTCAGGCTGTGCAGGGGCTGCTGACGCTGGTTTCAGACCCTGATCTGCAGCGCAAATACCTTGATTTTGTTGAGGATTACCTCACACTGGATGCCAGCGAGTGGCGTCTGTACGAACGGCTTTACCCAACGGAGAACAGAAAGATGGGTGCATTCACTCAACGGTGGCTGGAGAAGGGGCGGCAGGAGGGGATTCTGCTGGGGACGGAGCGGGGGATCGAGATAGGCGAAGCACGCGGCGAAGAGCGTGGCCGTCTGAGCGGGCTGCGCGATACCGTGGCGAGGCAGCTGACCCTGCGCTTCGGGCCACTGGATGCAGCTACGCAGCAGAAACTCGAGCAGGCCAGTCCTGAACAGCTGGATCACTGGGCGGAGGCTCTGCTGACGGCCGGTACGCTGGAGGAGGTATTCCGGCTGCAGTAATCCGCAGCCGGCAACCCTCCTCACCCCACCCGGATATCCACCCGCCGGGCGCGCTGCTGGGCGGCCTTGCTCTTCGCTGCCCTGGATTTGGTCTGGCCAGCCCCCACCACGGTGATGCGTGCGGAGGAAAAGCCCCCGGCGGCGATGGCGCCGGCCACGGCGCGGGCGCGGCGCTCGGAGAGGCTCTGGTTGGCGGCGGCGGAATCACGCGGGTCGGCATGGCCGGTCACGCGCACCCAGGCGGTCTTGCCCAGGCAGGCGCCGAGGTTGCGCAGGCGGCGGCGCTCGGCAGCGGTCAGCGTGGCGGTGTTGCTGCTGAAGTAGACCGGGGCCGACAGGGCGTTCACCGATTTGCAGTTGCCTGCAGCTGCGGTTTTGCTGCTGCTCCTGCCCGCGGCATCTTCCCGGGCGGCCAGGCGTTTGGCCGAGGCGGTATCCTTCGAGCTGGAATTCCTGGCGGATGCAGTGCTGCCATCAGCCGTCTTGCCGGACGCAGCGGCGCGGCGAGCATCGGCCCGTTTTTCTGCCGCTGCTTTTTTCGCTTCGGCGCGTTTTTCTGCAACCGTTTTCTGCGCATCGGCGCGTTTCCCGGCAGCAGCGTTCTTTGCCTCGGCGCGCAGCTGGGCGCGGGTCTTGCGCGGCTCATCGCTGGCGGCTGTGCCGGCGGCTGCCTGGGTCGTTCCGTTCCGGGCATTGCGGACATCGGCCTGGTTCACACCATTTCGGGCGTTGCGGGCGTCAGCCTGGGCCGCACTGCCTCGGGCATTGCGGGAATCGGCCTGGCCCCGGGCGTCACCGGCCAGGGCCACACGGTAGCCGTCGGGCACCTGGGCGCGGATGAGGTTGACGCTTTCGCGGGCCTGGGCAGGGTTGCCGGTGGTGTCGACCAGTTCGACCACATCGCCACGGACACGCAGTTCGGCAAGGTTGCGTTCGCGCATCAAGGCCACGAGGGCGGTGAGCTGGGGCTCCCAGCGGGCGGCGGCATGCGGGTCGACGCGCTGCAGGCGCAGGTTGCCGTTGACGGATACATCACGGGCGCCCAGCCGGATGGCGTTCATCCACTGGTTGCGGGTGGCGTCATCGGGCACGCCGCCGGTGAGGCGGATGGCGCCGCTGGCATCCTGGGTAATGGCAAAGGACGGGGCGCCGGGCAGCTCGATCATGCTGTCGTCGGTGGCGGGCTGCGGGGCCACGTCGTCATCGTGCAGGACGGATTCGCCGCCCGGCGTGCCCGCCCCGGCATCAGCCACACCTGGGCCTGCCATGCCGGAGGATGCCTGGGCACCCGACGCAGCCTTCCCTGCCGGCGCACCTGTGGATGCGGCACCATTTCCGGCACGGCTGCCCTGCTGTGCGCCCCCGGCGCCCAGCCCCTGGATATCGATCATGCCGTTGCCGGACGGGTCTTCGGGCAGGGTCTGTGCGCCCTGGTTGCTGGCAGTCCCCTGTTCGGCAGCACCCTTGCCCTGGGTACCATGACCGGCAACCTGGAAGGTGACGCTCTCGGTATGGGTACCGGAACGTGAGCCCGCCTCGCCGGAGGCAGCCTGGGCAGGCTGGTTGCTGCCCGATGGAGTGCCTGCCTGCGATCCGGCCGGCGGGGCACCTGTCTGCTGACCGGCTGCAGCCTGCTGGTTGCCTGCCTGCGTGGTGGCCGAAGGATCGCTACCGGCATCGGCCTGCTGCGGCTGTGTGTCAGCCTCGTTGCCGGTGAGGCCGAAGAAGGCCAGCAGCAGCAGGAAGAACAGCAGGACGCCAACCTTCACCGAGGTGAAGCGGCGCACGGACTCGGGGGGATGGAGTGGCGTGGGTGCTGGCATGGCAGACCTGCGTCAGGAACGTGTCGAAGTGCTGGAATGCTCGTTGAGCACGTGGGCGTCGGAAACTTCGCCGGCATGCTGCTGCCAGTCCGCGTCTTCGACGGCTTCGGCGGCTACGCGTTCGACGTTGCGCTGGCGCGGGTTGATGAAGACGGAAGACAGGGATTCGGCGTCGGCCTCTCCTTCGTATTCATCACCGGCGTCGGATTCCCAGAAAACGTTTTCCTGTTCGAGCGAGGCTTCGATGGTGACGGGTGGGGGCTCTGCGGCGCCGTTCCCGGCGCTCGCGTCTGTGGCGACGGTGTCGTGACCCGAATGTGCGGCGGCGGCAACGGCTTGCTGATCGACGGCCAGGACGCTGGCGGCTTCGGCCAGCAGGGCGTCGGCCTGGGCCAGTTCGCCGGCAATATCTGACGCTTCAGCTTCGGTCTGTGTGCGCAGGGACGAGGTCGGGAAGGGGTCATCCAGTCCCGGAGTGCGGGTTCCATGCCCGGCTGCAGCCCTCTCTGCGGCCTCGTCGTGTGCGTGGCCGGAGGCGCCACTATAGGAGGTTCCGCTGTAGGACGTACCAGTGTAGCCACCGGTGGCGTAGCTGCTGGCGTGGGCCGGGTGGCTGTGTTCCTGCGGTACGCCAGACTGGGCATACCCTTCAGCGGCACCGGCGTCTGGCCCACTGGAGGCTTCCGTGGACGATGTGGATCCGGCCGGTGCATCGACAGACGTATCGACTGCTGCATCGACAGACGTCCCGGCGGTTGCATCGGCGGACGTTTCAGCGGCTGCATCCACGGCCGGCTGTGCACCGGTGGCGGCATGACCCGTGGCCAGGCCCGTTGCCACCGCGGCGGCAGCCATGGCGGCAGGTGCCGGGGTTTCGTCACCATCGGCACCCGTCCCTGCAGGAGCGCTGGTTCCGGACTGGCCATCGGTGCTCGCACTGCCCTGACCGTCGGACGAATCATCAGCCTGCCCTTCCGTCTGTACTGCCCCGGCATCATGCTCAGGTTGTGCGGCAACGGTGTCAGTGGCGACAGAGCCGGAGTTCTCGACGGTTGCAGCGTTCTCAGCAGTTGTGGCGTTCTCAGCGGCTGCAGCGTTTTCAGCTGTCGCAGCACTTCCAGCAGCTGCGGCGTTTCCAACGGTTACAGCATCTCCAGCGGCGGCAGCGCTGGCGGCACCAGAGACTGCGGCAGCAGCGTCTGGGGCTGGGGTAGCAGTATCTGGTGCAGCGGCAGCAGTGCCGGCCCCCGCCACGCCCGACGAGCGCTGCATGGCTTCGAGCAGGCTCTGCGTCACGTCGTCGCGGTGCTCGCCCTTCAGTTCGGCCTGCAGGCGGTCGAGCGTCACCCAGTCTTCGGCCAGGTACGCGTTGGCCTGTTCGGCCCAGCTGAGCGGGTTGGCCAGGGCCAGGCGTGAGCCAGCCCCTTCGAGCAGGCGGGTGAGTTCGCCGATGGAGCTTTCGGCCAGGCGTTCGAAGTTGCGGATGCCGGCGTTCTTCAGCAGTTCGGCGGCCTTGTCGTCGATGCCGACCAGAGCCTGCAGGCGGTCACGCCCCTCGTCGGTGCGATAGTGCTGCCGCAGCAGGTGCTTGACGGCCTCGAAGCTGCCGGCGTCACGGGCGATGCGGTTGGCGTGGTAGTTGACCGAGGCTTCACGGTCGGCCACGTCGTGTTCGCGGCTGAGGATGCGGCCTTCCCAGCTCTGCATGGCCTCTTCGCGGTTGGTGACGACGGCCACGCGGCGCGCCAGTTCGGCTTCGGTGTTCTCGAGGGTGTCGAGACGGCGGTTGTAGTTGACTTCCTTGGTGCGCAGCTGGTCGCCACGGGTGGCGATTTCCTTCTCCCGCTCGTTGAGGGTCAGGCCCATGCGGTCGAGGTCGGCCCGCCGCTTCTCGATGGCCTGTTCGACGCGGGAGAGATCGTCGGAGCGCTCTTCGACACGGCGTGCCTGCTGCAGCAGTTCGGCGTCACGGCTGGCCAGCGAGGCCTGCAGGTCGGACATCTCCTTTTCGCGCAGGCGCAGGGTGGACTGGCGATGGCCCATTTCGGTCTGCTGGGCGTTCAGGGCGGCTTCCTGCTGGGCCAGTGCCTCGGCCTCGGCCTGGGCCTTCCTGCGCCAGTAGAGGTAATCAATGGCGAATTCGATGGCCCAGCCAAGCAGCAAACCCAGGACAAGCCAACCCAGTGCGTTCATGCGAGAAAGCCTCCGGCCCCGTGCTGCGCGCGTGGCACGGGTTCAGTGGAAAGAATGAGTGAATGGGGAAGCACCCACACGGGCCATGACGGGAGACTCCACAGAGGGTTCCGTGGCAGGCCCGGTCGTGGTGTGTGCGGTGCGTCAAAACAACAGTCGTGCGCCAGGCGGCATGCGGCAAAAGCCACAGATCGGCCCCGGATGGCCGCCGAACGGCCAGCAGGCGGCTTTCCGGGCGTTTCTGCCCCCCGAAACCCGGGGGGCTGACCCCTGAAAACACGCAAAGGCGCTGTCCGCAGGCCCGAATGGCACACGCCCATCAGAATACCAGCAAGGGGCGGGGCTTTGCGACCGCGATACACATGCGTTACGCAATGGTGCTCCCTGCGGCACTCCCTGCGCACATTGTTTTGGAACCGAATGAGCAGGATCGGAGTGAGCCCGGATCAGGCGGCGATCAGCTGCTTCAGGTCACTGACGATGTCGGGCACGGCGTCGGTGTAGCGCACCAGCAGGCGCAGCTTGCCGTCCTTGTCGATGACATAGGATGCGGCCGTATGATCCAGCGTGTAACTGGAGCCGTCCTGGTTCGGAACCTTCTGGTAGAAGACGCGGAACTCGCGTGCGGCCTTTTTGGTGGCGGCCGGGTCGCCGCGCAGGCCGATGAAGGAGGGGTCGAACGAGGGCACGTAGGCCTGCATGACCTCGGCGGTGTCGCGCTCGGGGTCGAGGGTGACGAACACCACGTCGAGTTTGTCTCCATCCTTGCCGAGGGCTTCCTTGATTTCCTTGGCCTTGAGCAGGGTGGTGGGGCAGATGTCCGGACACTGGGTGAAGCCGAAGAACAGCAGCACGACCTTGCCCTTGAAGGTGTCGAGGCTGACCGGCTTGCCGGTGGCGGTGTTGGTGAGATCCAGCGACTTGCCGTAGTCGGCGCCATCGAGATCGGTGGACTTGAAGTTCATCTGCGGCGCCTGCCGGTTGCAGCCGGCCAGCAGCAGGGGGCTGCCGACGGCCAGGGCAACGGCAGCAGCGCCGGTGCGCAGCAGGTGGCGGCGCGAGGCGGGGGGGGTGATCGGGGACGGTGAGGTTTTCATGGCTGGGTTGTCTGGGGGGCAGCAGGGGCGCCTGTGAGCCCCGGTACGCTACTGGAGTGCGTCATGAATGCATTCGCCTGCACGGGCATGAAGTTGAGACTGGGCGGCGAGATCGGCATGTCCGTCATGAATTTGGCCCGCGCGGGAATGAATGCGTTCATGACACGCTCTAAACGGCAGGCACCCGGTTTTGGTGTACCACGCATCCGGCACATTCTGGAACACTCTGCTCACGATGTCACGTTCGGGCAGGACGGGCGGCCTGGGCGCCCCCTTTTCCTGCCCGGCCGGATGACCGTCTGCAACGACGGGGCACAACGCTTTCGCCACGGTGCCCGCCCCTGAAACCCCGGAATGGCAACCGCCTCCGTCTGCCCAACGCGCCTCACCTTCCCTGGCCAGTCATGGAAAAGGCGGCCTGAGCAGACCCCACGGGCCGGGATACCAGACTCAGAGATAGTGATCGACCAGCATGGCACCGAACAGCAGGGCCAGGTACAGGATGGAATAGCCGAAGGTCTTGCGGGAGATGGCGTCGGTGTAGTGGCGCCAGACCTGCCAGGCGAGCGCCAGGAAGATGCCGTCGAGCACCACGGCCGAAGCCAGGTAGAAGCGGCCGCTCATGCCGATGGCAAAGGGCAGCAGGGTGACTGCCGTGAGCAGCACGGTGTAGAGCAGGACGTTGAGCCGGGTGAAGGCCGCGCCGTGGGTGACCGGCAGCATGGGCAGGCCGGAGCGGCGGTAGTCGGCGGCACGGTAGAGCGCCAGTGCCCAGAAGTGCGGCGGCGTCCAGACGAAGATGATGAGGAACATCACCACGGCCGGCGCAGTGATTTCGTCGGTGACGGCCACCCAGCCGAGCAGCGGCGGCATGGCCCCCGAGGCCCCGCCGATGACGATGTTCTGCGGCGTGCGCGGCTTGAGCAGCACGGTGTAGACAATGGCATAGCCCACGAAGGTGGCCAGCGTGAGCACCATGGTGAGCGGATTGACGAACAGGTGCAGCAGCAGCGCCCCCGTGACGCCCAGCGCCAGAAAGAAGCAGACCATGCCGGTGTTGCCGACATCACCACTGGCCGAACCACGGTGGGCGGTACGCCACATGACGGCATCGATGCCGCGCTCGACGAAGCAGTTGAAGACGAAGCCGGCCGCCGCCAGCAGGCCGATGCCGGCGGTACCCGCCAGCAGGGTACGCCACGAGACGCTCTCGCCTTCGGTGGTGGCCATGAACATGCCGATCATGGCGCAGAAGACGGCCAGCAGCACGATGCGTGGCTTGGTGAGAACGTAATACTGGCGTGCGACACGGGCCAGCGACTGTTGGCGGGTGGCAGATAGATACACGGCGTCAATCCGGGTCAGGTAAGGTCTGCTGTGCCGCGGCGATCGGCTTCAGGAGACTGGGATGACGGCAAAAGACCGGCGGCATGATGTGCGCGAAAGTCTATCATGAAGATAATACCGACCAGCCCGGCCGCGCCCGCGGTATGCGCCAGCGCCGCGACGAGCGGCCAGTCCAGAAAGACGTTCGCCAGCCCGGTGATGAACTGGGCCAACAGTACGGCCGCCAGCAGGCGCGCCAGCCGTTCCAGCCCATGCAGCCGCCACAGGCGCCAGGCCAGCACGCCCGCCAGGGCGAACACGACGTAGGCCATCAGCCGGTGCATGTAGTGGATGCCGGTGAGGGCCTGATACTCCAGCGGTTCGCCATCGGCCTGGGTACCCAGCGGCCGCCACAGCTCGAAGCCCGAGGCCAGATCCATGTCGGGCCAGAGGCTGCCGTGGCACAGCGGAAAATCCTCGCAGCCGAGCGCCGCATAGTTGCTGCTCACCCAGCCCCCCAGCAGCAGCTGGGCGATCAGCAGCACCAGCAGGAGCCGCGACCAGCCAGCCAGCGGCGCGGCAGACGGCGTGACCACGGGTTGCGGCTGCACGCGGTTCTGCTGTGCCATCAGTGCCATGAAGAGAATCTGCGCGCCCAGCAGGTGGGCGGTGACCACCACCGGCATCAGCCGCAGGGTGACGGTCCACATGCCGAACAGCCCCTGCAGGATGATCCACACCAGCGTGAAGACGGCCAGCACCACAGAGGGAGCAAAGCTGCCGTCGGCATAGCGGATCTCTCCGAAGCGGTGACGGTTCAAACGTCCTGCCGCATGCCTTGTGACGGCCAAGGCGCTTGCCTGACGTTCGGTGGCAGACCCATCTGCCACGGAGGGGGCGCCTGTCCGGGCAAGGTTGCCTTCCGCGGCGCCTCCGGCACCCGGTGCCACGCGGTCACCCGCTTCCACAGGACTTTCCGCTGCCACACGGCCACTCACTGCACATGATTCAGAATTATTTATTCTGTCCAGCCGCCGCCAGCGTACCGTCAGCCACAGCAGAGCAATCACCAGCAGCCCGAGGCCACTGGCGATGTAGCGGTGCAGCATTTCCACCCACGCCTTGAAGACGGTGACCGGCCCGTCGGGCAGCACGGCCACTTCGGCCGCGATGTGCTCGGCAGCGCCGTGCGGGGTGACGTGACCATAGCAGCCCGGCCAGTCGGGGCAGCCCAGCCCGGCATCGACGAGGCGCACGAAGGCACCGAAGATGATCAGGTCGAAGGTGAGAAACAGGGTGATGGACAGCAGCCGGCGGTAGCGGCGGCGCAGGCGGATCAGGCGATCACCAGTGCCCTGCCCGTCCGTTCTGCCGGAAAGCCCGGGCTGGGTCGTGTCGCCGGAAGGCCTGGGCCGGGCCACACAGCCGGAAGGCCCGGGTTGGACCGCATCGCCGGAAGGCCCGGACTGGGCCGCGCCGCCGGAGGAAGACACACCGTTACAGGACTGCACGCGCCCAGCGGGTTCGGCCTGTTCGCTGGCCCGCATCGCCCCATCGGCCTGGGTGCCTGTCGTGGATGACAAAGACGCCTTTCCCCTCATGCCGCCCGTCCGGCCAACCATTCGGCCACCACCCACCAGCCCAGTCCGATGATCATCAGCATCGGCGTGAGCACCCAGAGCACCTCGGCCAGCAACGCACGACGGTCGCGCCCCCTGTCGGTCTGGGTGCGACGGTCGCGTCCCGTGTCGGCCTGTGCGCGCAGGCGATGACGCACCGTCACGAAGAAAATGGTGGCGCAGGTGGCTGCGCCCACGGCCACGCCGACCCACAGCAGCAGGCCCTGCAGGCCGCCCGGTGTGGCGGCAGAAGCAACGTCAGGCGTCATCGGCTGATCTTCCCCTTGCGGATGATGTTGATGGGCGACAGGCCATCGCTGCGCACCTTCTGGGCCGGCATCCAGGCGTGGCCAAAGACCAGCTCGATGGTCAGTGACGGCGCCATCCGGCCCAGCGATGGCGCCGGAAAGCCCAGCGCGGCCATGTCGGCCTTCAGACCCTCGGCCGACTGGTAGCCGAGCTTCAGGTGCTCGGTGTCCATCACGGGTTCGGCGAAGCCGTTTTCCATCAGGGCGTCGCCCCAGTCGTGCATGTCCTGAAACGACGGCCACTGGCCGGCCACGGCAAAGCGGTTCTCGGCCGAGGAATCCGGCTGGGAGGCCCGAAGCTCGCGGCAGGTATCGACCCCGAAGGCCGACAGCGCCAGCAGCCCGTTGGGACGCAGCACCCGGTAGCACTCCTTCAGTACGGCCAGCGGGTCGTCGAACCAGTGAAACACCAGGCTGGACCAGATCACGTCCACGCTGCTGGCGGCCAGCGGCAGGCGGTGCGCGTCGGCGCCGATCCAGCGGGGCGAGGGCATGGCGTCGGCCTGGTGCTCACCCCGGGCGCGAATGCGGTTGAGCAGCCCGCGCAGCCCCCGGCGGGCCCGCACGTCCAGCGTCCGACGCTCGATGAGCGGCTGTTCGGCCATGTCCAGTGCCAGCAGCGTGGCACCGGGGAAGCGGCGCGCCAGCGCAGGCAGCGAGCGGCCCAGCCCACAGCCCAGGTCGAGCACGGTCTGCACCTGATCGAGCCGCATCGGTTCCAGCCGCTCGACCAGCCGGCGCTCGACATCGGCCAGCAGGAAGTCTGCCCGGCTCTCGCCCGAACGCCTGTCGTTGAAGGCCCGGCGTACGGCCAGACGATCTAGTCCTGATGGCTTAAGCATGATGGCGAGTATAGAAGAAGCTTCCTCGCGCCCGAAAGCGGGGAGCGGCAGGATGCGGCCTCGGCGTGTGCAGGACGTGTTGTTCCCTCCCTTCCTTGGGCGCATGCAGGACAAGGCGGGCGACTGCGTGAACCAGCGGCTGCGCAGAACATGTCCGCCCTGCCTGCGCTGAAAGGTCTGTGGCGGCGGTAACCGGGACAGCGTTCGCATCGCGTCACGGCTGCACTCATCCAGACGCAGCAGTCTGTGCACGTGCATCCGGACATGGTCATGCTGGGAACGCCTCCAGATGGGTGCGCCTCTCCGAGGGACATGCACCTTTGGATGGGTGTGCGTCTTTCGATAGGCATCCTTTTGATTGCATTGTAATGCTGCATTTTTCATTCTGGAGCATGTCGTGAACAGGGTTGACCCCGACAAATCCCCTGGAAACCTGCAGGAACGGACAGCCAGGCCCCAGAACGAAGGGGCTCCGACGCTCCAAAACGGCCAGGCAGCCGGACTGCGAAACGACGGCGCAGCGGAGCCACGAAATCCCCGGCGGCCTGCGGGGACCGCCAGTCCACGCTTGAGCATCCAGACTGCCCGACACCACCCCCGCCGATGGCTGGGCATGCTGGCCGGCCGGCTGCTGCCGCGCGCCTGTCTGCTGTGCGGCCAGCCCTGTGATGCGCAGGCGCTCTGCGCCGCCTGTACCGGTACCCTGCCCGGCCAGGGCCAGATGCGCTGCTGGAGCTGTGCCTTTCCGCTGCCCGATGACTGGGCGCTGCGTTCGGCCGCCTTCGGAACGCTGGGGCACGCCCTGCGGCCGGGCAGCCGGGGGACATGTCCGGACTGTGCCAAACGCCGCACCCCGCTGCCACTGGCCATGACCATCGCGCTGGCCAACTACGCACCGCCGCTGGATCATGCCCTGACCGCGTTGAAATTCGGCCAGCAAATGCAGCTGGCCCAGCCGCTGGGGATGCTGCTGATGGATGCGTTGCAGCAGGCACTGGCAGCGGCAGAGGATCTTTCCATACCTCGCGCAGGCGAAATGTCCGGCAGTAACGGTGACATGACCCACACGGCCACCACGCCTGGGGCCACCACACTCGACACCACAGTTCCCGACGCTGCCCCTTTCGACACAGCATCCGACGCCGCTGCCGTCTCCGTGGCCAGCGACACGCATGTCTCATCACCACGGCACCGCCACTGGCCAGACGCCCTCGTCCCCATTCCACTTTCCGGCCCCCGGCTGGCCGAGCGCGGCTATAACCAGGCGCTGCAGATTGCGCTGGCCATGCAGGGCCACGCCCCCCTGGTCTGCCCGCCGGTACGGGCCGAATGGCTGGCCCGGGCACGGCACACGGCACGACAGTCGGAGCAGTCCCAGCCGGACCGGGGAAGAAACCTGCAGGGCGCCTTCGAGGTACCCAACCCGGCCCGCGTGGCCGGCCGTCACATCATGCTGGTCGATGACGTGCTGACCACCGGCAACACGCTGGCCGAGGCCGCCCGCGCCCTGCTGGCGGCCGGTGCGGCACAGGTCAGCGCGGTGGTGGTGGCCCGGACCGTGTGATCCCGTGGGGGGCACATCGCCCCTCCGATGAACGTGTTTCAACGAATGCACATCGATGGACGCCCCCCATGGATGCCCGCCTCGATATGTGCCCCATGGATGCACCTCTGCAGACGGGTTCGCGGCCTCCCGCACAGATCGCCACACGCGGGCGCATGGCAGCAAAGCCCCCCGGCAGGACTTGCACCTGCCCCCGACTGTGCGGATACTACGCACTCATTCGTCCCCGCGAGCCCCCTTTGAGCGTGCAGGACAGGGCGGCAGGACCGCGGCATTCTCAATGGTTTCAGGGCACGGCACACAATCGTGCGCGGTCCGGAGGGCGATTCCCTCCGGACCGGCCTGTCCCCCATGTTCCACGTCGTTCTCGTCCAGCCCGAAATTCCGCCCAACACCGGCAACGTCATCCGGCTGTGCGCCAATACCGGCTGCACGCTGCACCTGATCGAACCGCTGGGCTTTCCCATCGACCACGCCAAAATGCGCCGGGCGGGGCTGGACTATCACGAGTTCGTTTCGGTGCAGGTGCACCCGGGCTGGGCCGCCTATCTGAAAGCCACGCAGCCGCCGCGGCTGTTCGGGCTCAGCACCAGTGGCACGGGCAGCCCCTACACCACGCGCTTCATACCCGGCGACCATCTGGTGTTCGGCCGCGAAACGGCCGGGCTGACCGACGAGGCACTGGCCAGCATTCCCCCCGAAAACCTGCTGCGCCTGCCCATGCGGCCCGACAACCGCAGCCTGAACCTGTCCAATTCGGTGGCTGTCACGGTGTTCGAAGCGTGGCGACAGCACGGGTTCGCGGGAGCAGCAGCATCCTGAACGTTGCTTCCACCACCAGGCGGCACACAGCCTGATTCTCTACTGCCATCAGACCGACAGTCCCCAAGCCAGAGCACCAGCACAGGCTCCAGACACAAGCTCCAGCCGGGCCACGGCACACAGATCCAGCCACAGGCCCAGGGATCCCGCCCGTTACTCACTCATCCCGCGGTTCCCGCGCCAGCAGGGCCGCCACCGCGTCCAGCGGCGACAGATGTCCCTCGATGACCTGCTGCACCGACCAGCTGATCGGCAGGTCCACCTGCAGGGCTTCGGCGCGCGCCACCACGGCCGGGCAGCAGGCCACGCCTTCGGCCACATGCCCCAGCTCGGCCAGAATATCGGCCAGAGAATGCCCCTTGGCCAGCATCAGCCCCACCCGACGGTTGCGGGAGAGATCGCCCGTACAGGTCAGCACCAGATCGCCCACACCGGCAAGGCCCAGGAAGGTCTCGGCCTCGGCGCCCTGCGCCAGACCGAAGCGGGTGATTTCGGCCAGACCGCGCGTGAGCAGCGCCGAACGGGCATTGAGCCCCAGCCCCAGACCGTCGCAGACGCCGGTGGCCACGGCCATGATGTTCTTGAGTGCCCCGCCCACCTCCACCCCGACGATGTCGGTGCTGCGGTAGGTACGCAGCGCGCTGTGATGGAAGGCGCCCACCATCTGGTGTCCCAGTGCCGCGTCACCGGACGCAGCGGTGAGCGCCGCCGGCAGGCCGGCCGCCACTTCCTGCGCAAAGCTCGGACCGCTCAGGCAGCCGATGGCGCAGCCCGGCAACGCGTCGGCCAGCACCTGATGGGGCAGCCGGCCCGTAGCGGCCTGCAACCCCTTGGCAAGGCTGACGATGCCGGGCAGGGTCAGGGAACGGAAGGGATCGGAGGCTGAACCGCCCTGCGCCGCCGACGATGCCGCCTGGGCAACGAACGAAGCGGAACCGGCAGGCGCATCCTTCCCGGAGGCATCGGCCCGCCCGCCGGCGACCGACGCCGTGGCAGCGTCAGTGACGACGGCTTCCCGCAAGGGCATCGGCCCCTCTGGCGACGGCGGCGGCGTCCGGCTGCCCAGCACCTGGGCCAGCGCCTCGGCCACCGGCTGCAGACCCGCCACCGACGTGGCCATCACCACCAGCTCGGCGCCCTCGACGGCCTCGGCCAGATCACCCACCATCTGGATGCCCTCGGGCACCGGTACATCCGGCAGATAACGCTGGTTGACGCGCTGCGCGCGCACCGAGGCCAGCACGTCCAGATTGCGTGACCACAGCGACACCTCGTGCCGGCTGGCGGTATGGATGGCCAGTGCGGTACCCCAGGCACCGGCGCCCAGAATGGCGATTTTCATGGTGTCAGATCCCGTCTCCAGTGTGCCGGTTCCTGCGTCCGGCTTCGGATGCCCGGATTTTCGCCCCAGGACGGCGGCTGGCCTGCATCATGCCCCCGTTCGCCCCGGGCGTCACGAAAGCGTCCCCGTGCACGACACGCAAGCGTCCCTGTGCACGACACGTGCCGGATGTCCGGGCGTCAGATGCCCCAGAGCTGCCCGGCCTCGACGTAGCCGCTTTGCCCGTCGGCGTGATGCACACGGACAAAACCCTTGTCATCGACCGGCTTGAGCGCATCGCCCTCCAGCTCGAACACCACACCCCGGGCCGCATCGAACCAGGGCATGGCGGCCTGATCCGGCTCCCTGAGCATCGTCGCCGTGGTGGTGGCAATGACGGTGCGGCGGTCGGACAGGTCATCGCGCTGCACCCAGGCAATGTCGCCCTGCATGTCGCGGACCTTCACCCAGCCCTGCAGCACGGCGATGATCTCCACCGGCATGCCATGCGGCGCCTGATAGAGCTTCTTCGCCTTGTCGGACGGCGCATCGAACATCACCACGTCGTCGTGACCGATCGAGCGGTAACGCGCCATGCCGGGCACCCGGGCCTTGCGCGACGTGTCGGCCGGCTTGCTGGCGGCGGCATTGCCCTTGCTGGCCGGCCCCAGGGTTTCGCTGGGGGTCATCGGGCCGCTCGGGGTGTCGTCGGCAGCGGCCCCACGGGCACCGGCCCCGCGCGCGGCGGCGGGCGCCGACCTCGCGGCAGAACCGGGACTGCGCGAGGTGGCCTCTTCCACCTTCGCCGCGGCCCCGGCCGTACCGGCAACCATCAACAGGCTGCCGGCCACCAGGGCCAGCGCCACATTCTGTCTGACGTTCATCTGCCTGCTCCCGCGGGAGTGTCATCGAGCCATGCAGGCTCCGGCCTGCTGCTGTGCGGCCAAGGGTCTGCTGTCCGGCCAGTGGCCGTCCAGCCATCGATGTGCCGCACCGTGAGGCCGCGGCACCAGCCGGATGGTCACGCGCAGGTCGCGGCCTCCGGCAGGTTCCTGCGCCCCGTGCTCAGTGCGTGGTACCCGACGGGTTCTCGTCGTTGGCGGCAGCCGGCGCCTCGCCGTTCTGCTGCTGGGCGGCCAGACGCTGCTGGTAGAGCACCTCGAAGTTGATCTCGGCCAGGTGGATCGGCGGGAAGCCGGCCCGCTGGATCACGTCGGCGATGTTCGAGCGCAGGTACGGATAGACGGTGTTCGGGCAGACGATGTTCAGCACGATGTCCATCTGGTCTTCGGGAATGTTGCGGATCTCGAAGATGCCAGCCTGCTTGCCTTCCACCAGGAACACCACGCGGTCGTTGTCGATGCGGGTGGTGACGGTGACGGTGACGGTGACTTCATGGATGCCGTCGGCCAGCTGCTCGTGGCTGTTGTCGATGGCCACCTCGACGGTGGGCTGGGCCTGCTCCAGGAAGATGTGCGGTGCGTGCGGGATTTCCAGCGACAGGTCTTTCAGGTACATGCGCTGGATCTGGAAGACCGGGTTGTTGTTCTCTTCTGCCATGCTCGGGCTCTGGTTGGGTAATGGTGGGGTTGAATGACGAGATTCTGAATGTTAACGAAAAGGCGCGCCCTTCGCGTGACGAAAGTGCGCGCCTCGCGTCCAGCAGGCCTTGCCGGCCGTACTCACGCAGCCAGCAGCGGATCCAGCTTGCCGGCGCGTTCGAGCGCCATCAGGTCGTCGCAGCCGCCCACGTGCTGGCCGTCGATGAAGATCTGCGGCACGGTGGTACGGCCGCCGGCACGCTCGATCATCTCGGGACGGCGCGAGGGATCGCGGTCGATGAGAATCAGCTCCAGGTTCTGCACGCCCTTCTCGTCCAGCAGGGCTCTGGCCCGGTGGCAGTAGGGGCAGGTGGTCTTGGCATACATCACCACGTTGGCCATGTGTTCTTGCTCCTGTACGAATCGAATGTGGCGGCCCGCACGGGCCGCCTGCCCTGCAGCATGGCGGCTGACGCCCTGCCTTTCAAGGGGCAGGCGACAGGGGCCGACAGACGGCGGCAGACGCCATCTGCAGACGTGAGCCGGAGACAGCAGGGGCGGTGCTTCCCTGCTCAAACGGCATGCGTCCCTTTCTGGCCGGCGGGACGCCTGCCCGCACCCGGTACCGGCACGGGGGCACCAGGAAGGGGGCGCTACTTGACCAGCGGAATGCCCGCCTGCACCCAGGCGTCGATGCCGCCCTTGAGGCTGTACACATCGGGCCGGCCGGCGGCCTTGAGGGCGGCGGCGGCCTTCTGGGAGGCCAGGCCGTTGTCGCAGACGAGCAGGATGGGCTTGCCCGTTTCCACGCTGGCAACCCAGGTTTGCACCCGGTCGGGCAGCACGTTCTTCGAGGCCGGCAGATGGCCGGCGCGGAAGGCCTTGTCGGCCCGGAGATCGGCTACCTGTGCGCCTTTCTGGTTGATGAGCTGGGTGGCTTCGAGCGTGCCGATGGCGTTGCCGCCCCGGCCGCGGATGGCGTCCCAGAGCAACAGACCGCCCGCTGCTGCCGCAATGAGGATCAGAAAGACATTCTGGCTTATAAAGTTCACGAGATCTGCCCCTGCAAAATAGGCGAGAATTATATCTTTCCCGCCCGAGGAGCAATCCCATGACCTACAAACTCGTGCTCATCCGCCACGGCGAAAGCCAGTGGAACCTGGAAAACCGCTTCACCGGCTGGACCGATGTCGACCTGACCGACAACGGCCACCAGGAAGCCGTCCGCGCCGGCAAGCTGCTGAAGGACGAAGGCTACGACTTCGACGTGTGCTATACGTCGGTTCTGCGTCGCGCCATCCGTACCCTCTGGACCGTGCTGGGCGAGATGGACCGGATGTGGCTGCCGGTCACGCACAGCTGGCGCCTGAACGAACGCCACTACGGCAACCTGCAGGGCTGGAACAAGGCCGAAACCGCCGCCAAATACGGTGAGGACCAGGTCAAGATTTGGCGTCGTGCCTACGCCATCGCCCCCCCGCCGCTGGCCGAGGACGACGAGCGCCTGCTGGAGCAGCTCAACAACCCGCGCTATGCCACCGTGCCGAAGGCCGAGCAGCCGCGCACCGAATGCCTGAAGGACACCGTGGCCCGCGTACTGCCGTTCTGGAACGAGAGCATCGCGCCCACCATCAAGTCGGGCAAGCGCGTGATCATCGCCGCACACGGCAACTCGCTGCGCGCGCTGATCAAGCATCTGGATGGCATCTCCGACGACGACATCGTCGAGCTGAACATCCCGACGGCCCGCCCGCTCGTGTACGAACTGGACGACAACCTCAAGCCCATCAAGCACTACTATCTGGGCAACCAGGCCGAAATCGAGGCCGCCATGGCCGCCGTGGCCAAACAGGGCAGCGCGAAGAAGTAATGCAGTGATGCCCCGGGGCTGACCGCTCCCGCCGGATGGCCTCAACCGCCACGCAGCAGGCACCGCCTTCCTCACGGACGGCACCGCAGGCTGCGCCTCGTGGCTGCCATCCGGCACCCCTTTCTGGCGACCGTCATGGGTCTGTTCACCCCCTGACACGCACCGCCCGGCCCGCCTTTCCGGAGGCACCGGGCTTTTTTGCGCCCAGGCCCGGAATCAGGACCACGGTTACGTTTTGCCGCCAGCGTTGCGGCTTCTCCGTCGAAGTTTTACCCGGGACGAGTTGAAGTTTTACGCAACGCGCCCTATCTTTCTGGCGTGCAGGGGCAGGTATTGACCCGACCCGACGTATGGAATTGCGTCCTGCGCCGTTATACTGGAAGATTGGCGCGTGTCATGGACCAGCGCGGGGACGAGCCGGTCCACGCACGCCCCCCGAAGAGCACGTTCGTCTCTTCCCCGATTTCCGAGTTGCCCGTACAAAGGATCGCGTCCTTCATGTCCAATTTCAGATCTGCCCGGCTCGTGGGCATTGGCGCCATTGCCGGCATTGCCCTCAGCCTCGGCCTCACCGCCGTGGCCGAACGCGGCAACACCAACCGCAACGTCCTGCCACTGGACGAACTGCGCCAGTTCAGTGAGGTCTTCGGCACCATCAAGGCGTACTACGTCGAGCCGGTGAAGGACAGCAAGCTGATCACCGACGCCATCAGCGGCATGCTCACCGGGCTGGACCCGCACTCCGCCTACCTGGATGAGAACGCCTTCAAGGAACTGCAGGTCAACACGCAGGGCGAGTTCGGCGGACTGGGCATCGAGATCGGCACGGAAGACGGCTTCGTGAAGGTGGTCTCGCCCATCGAGGGCACCCCGGCCGCCAAGGCCGGCGTGAAGGCCGGCGACCTGATCATCAAGATCGGCGACACCCCCACCAAGGACATGCGCCTCGAAGAGGCCGTGAAGCTGATGCGCGGCAAGCCCAAGAGCCCCATCACCATCACGCTGCAGCGCAAGGGCGTGCCCGAGCCCATCGTGATGACCATCGTGCGCGACATCATCCAGGTACAGTCGGTGCGCAGCAAGCTGCTGGAGCCGGGCGTGGGCTACGTGCGCATCTCGCAGTTCCAGGAGCACACGGTCAACAACCTGGTCAACCACCTCGACCAGCTGGCCAAACAGAACAAGGGCGCCCTGAAGGAAATCGTGCTGGATCTGCGCAATGATCCGGGCGGCCTGCTGCATGGCGCCATCGGTGTGTCGGCTGCGTTCCTGCAGCCCGGCATGGAAGTCACCTCCACCGACGGCCGCACCGAAGACGCCCGCCGCAAGTTCTACGCCACCCCGCAGGACTACATGACCGGCACCTCGCGCACCGACCGCATCGCCACCCTGCCGGCCTGGACCAAGTCGGCGAAGATGGTGGTGCTGGTCAATGCGGGCTCTGCCTCGGCCTCCGAGATCGTGGCCGGCGCCCTGCAGGACCACAAGCGCGCCGTCGTGCTGGGCACGCAGACCTTCGGCAAGGGTTCGGTGCAGACCATCCTGCCGCTGTCGGGCCAGAAAACGGCCATCAAGCTCACCACGGCCCGCTACTACACGCCCAATGGCCGCTCCATCCAGGCCCGCGGCATCGTGCCCGACTACGTGGTGGAAGAATCGGCCGATGGCGACATCAATGGCTTCCGCATCCGCGAGGCCGACCTGCAGCGTCACCTGAGCAACGACCGCGACACCACCCCCGAGGTGAAGTCCACGGCGCCCTCCTCAGCCGACCAGCAGCGCCTGAAGAACTACAAGCCCATCGAGCTGGGTACGCCCGCCAGCGACTTCCAGCTGCAGCAGGCCCTCAACTATCTGAAGGGCAAGACCATCCAGAAAGCACCGCCCGCCCAGGGCGTGGTCGATGGCAAGGCGGTCGAGCCGAAGGCCGATGCAAAAGGCCAGGGCGAAGCCAATGGGAAGGCCCCGGAAGGCAAGGCCACCGACGGCAAGGCAGGCAGCACGGCACCGGCCACCCAGCCGGCCGGCAAGGCACCTGCCGCGCCCGAGGCTGCACCGGGCAAGAAGTAAGCGCTTTCTGCCCCGAGAAAGTCTTCGGGGTCAGTGGAACCCCGGCGGGCCGGCATCCGGCGGTTCTTCTTCTCAGGGTCAGTGGAGCCCCGGGGGCCGGCATCCGGCGGGGTTTCCCTTCGGGCGACCCCGGCCATGCACTACCGGCAGCCCTGCCAGGCAAGGCGAACGACCCTGCCTGCGTACGGCACGCTGTCAGCACATGGCCGGTGCAGGAACGGGCAGGTCCATCCTGCGCTCTCATGAAATGCCGCCTCGTGGCATCATCGTGTCATGAACGACGACCAACTGCTGCGATACAGCCGGCACATCCTGCTGGACGACATCGGCATCGAGGCCCAGGAACGGCTGCTGGCCAGCCGCATGCTGGTGGTGGGCGCAGGCGGACTGGGTTCGCCGGCCGCACTCTATCTGGCGGCGGCCGGCGTGGGCACGCTGATGCTGGCCGACGGCGACACGGTGGACCTCACCAACCTGCAGCGCCAGATCCTGCATCGGCAGGACCGCATCGGCATGGCCAAGACGGCTTCGGCCGCGCTGACGCTGCAGGCGCTGAACCCGGACGTGCAGGTCATCCCCCTGCCCCGGCTGGAGCACACAGCCACTACCGGCAACACCCCTGACCAGGATGCCCCCGTTTCGGATAACCCGGTCTCGGGTACCCTCCCGCACGGTACAGAGACCCGGCGCGATGCTGCCTGTCCGCACGCCGGCGCACCGGCATCGTCCCAGTCCCCTTCCCTCGACGAGGCCGTCCGCCAGGCCGACGTGGTGCTGGACTGCAGCGACAACTTCGTCACCCGCCATGCGGTGAACGCGGCCTGCGTGCGCCATGGCAAACCGCTGGTGTCGGGGGCGGCTATCCGCTTCGATGGCCAGCTGGCCGTGTTCGACACGCGCCGGCCCACATCGCCCTGCTATCACTGCCTGTTTCCGGACGGCGAGAGCGTGGAAGAGGTGCGCTGCTCGCAGATGGGCGTGTTTGCACCGCTCACCGGCATCATCGGCACCCTGCAGGCCAGCGAGGCCCTGAAGCTGGCCGGTGGTTTCGGCTCGCCCAGTGTGGGGCGCCTGCACCTGCTCGACGGCCGCACGCTGCGCTTCACCGACCTGCGCGTCCCGCGCGACCCCGACTGCCCGGTGTGCCGTCACCGGCCTGCCGCTACCAGCGCACCGCCTCCAGCCGCGCCATCGTGTCCATGCACAGCGTCTGCCGCTCGTTCAGCAGACGTTCGGGGGAACTGACCAGCAGCCGCTCGGCCACCGTCTCGCCATAGTGCTTGCGCAGGAAGCGAAAGGCCGCCTTCATGCGGGTGCGCCGGTGACTGGCGTTGTGTGCGTCGGAAGCCACCACCCCCGCCCAGCCCTTCTTCAGAATGGCCTGGGCCGTCCGGTAGACGCGGCTGCCAAATTCGCCAATTACCGATGCGGCCGTGAGCTGCAGCAGGCACCCTTCTTCCACAAAGGGCTCCAGCGACGACACATCGGCCATCACCGTTTTGTTGCGCTCGGGGTGGGCCACCATGGGCAGCACCCCCTGGCCGACCAGGTAGCGGACGGCCGCCAGGGCGTTGGGCGGAATGCCCCCACCGGGCAGCTCCAGCAGCATGACCTTCATGCCATCCCAGCCACCGATGAACGGGATCTGCCCCTCGTTGAGCAGCCGCAGCGATTCGGGCAGCAGATGGACCTCGGCCCCCAGATACAGTTCGACATCGATGTTCTTCGACGCCACCAGATTGCGGAAGGCATCGAAACGCGGCAGCAGAAAGCCGAGGGAGTTGTCCCAGCGGCCCGCATGGACATGCGGTGTCAGCACCAGTTTGCGAACACCGTCGGCCCGGGCCAGCCGGATCAGGCGCAGGGCCGACTGCAAGTCCTGGGCGCCATCATCGACCGCCGGCAGATAATGGCAATGGACGTCAATCACCCGTTCTGCACCCGCGTATCAGCATCGACCCCGACAGGCCATAAGGCGCTCTGCCCCGGGAAGCCTCTGCAAGAGAGTGCAGCGCTGGCGCCCTGGCTGTCGTATCAATGTGTTTGATTCTCGCAGATTTTATGGGGTGTGTTGTGGACTCATGCGTCCCCGAACCGGCCCCGGCCGTGTACTGCAAGGCGCCACGCAGGCAAGCAGGCCATACACCAGCGCGGGGACGAATGCGTCACCCCGCACCCCAAGTGCCTGCCGGGAGCGGCACCTGCCGGACGGGCGGCGCCATCGGGCGCACCGGCGATTCCCCGCTCCATGACCGTGACCGGAACACCGGCCATGACCGGGTGGAAAACACGCCCGCCCTACCCTTCTCCCATGATCGTGACCGGGCCCGCGGCACTGCGCCGCTGTTTCCTGTCCGAACGCCCGTAGGCGTAGTTGTATCCCCCGCTGCCGTAACCGGAGCTTTCGCCATAGAAGCGGTCGGCCTGTGCAAAATCGTGTGCGTTCAGCACCACACCCAGCACCGAAATGCCGGCCTTGTCGATGCGGTGCAGGGCCCGGCGGATGACCTGCAGCGGTGTGCTGTCGGAACGGGCCACGAACACCATGCTCGATGCGGCACGCCCCAGCACCAGCGTGTCCGACACCAGCTGCACCGGCGGGCAGTCGATGATGACCATGTCGAAGTGCTTCTGCATTTCGTCGAGCAGACGTCCGAAGCGCGAACTCATCAGCAAGTCCAGGGCGTTGCCCGCCGCGCGGCCGGCCGGCAGCACCTTCAGCGACGAACCGCCCACGCTCTTGATGCACTGGTCCAGCGACGCCCGCCGTGTCATCAGCTGCACCAGCCCCGGCGAGCCCGGCGGCAGGCCGAGTGCGGCCGACACCGACGGACGGCGCAGGTCGGCATCAATCAGCAGCACACGGCGCGTGGTGGACAGCGCCACCCCCAGGTTGCAGGCCACGGCCGTCTTGCCTTCGCCATCCATGGCGGAGCTGACGGCCACCACCTTCATGTCCCGCTCCTGTCCCGCCAGCGCCACCGTCGTGGCCAGCGTACGCACGGCCTCGGCGTAGAGCGAATCGGGCATCATGGTCTGCATGCGGGCCGTTCTGGCCATGCGGGCACCGGAGAGCTTCGGAATGGCGGTGAGCAATGGCCGGCCCAGCTTGATCTCCACGTCGTCGGTGCGGCGCAGCGTGTTGCGGATCTGGTCGACCAGCACGATGCCGAAAAAGCCCACCAGCAGCCCCAGCAGGGCGCCCACGATGGTCATCAGCGCCAGCTGCGGCTTGACCGGCTGCGCCGGGATCTGGGCCGGATCGACCAGCCGGGCCGGCGGCTTGATGAAATCACCGGCAGCCGTCACCTCGCGCAGGCGCCCCAGGAAGGTCTGGTAGAGCTGGCGATTGGTGTTGACCTCCTGCTCCAGCTGGCGGGCGGTGATCTCCTTGCTGCCCAGGGTCTGCGAGGCCTTGCGTGCCGCGGCCAGACTGCCGGCCAGCTGGCGTTCGTTGGAGCGTGCAGCCTCCAGCTCACCGGTGATCTCGCGACGGGCCGCTTCCACCTGCCGGCGCAGGTCCTGCTGCGCCTGGGCCAGTTCGGCGGCCGCCTTGCGGTACTCCGGGTGGGCCTGGCCCAGCTGGCTGCGCAGCTCGGCCAGACGGCCCTGCGCAACACTGCGCGCATCGCGAGCGCGGGCCACGGAACCGTTGCCGGCAATGGCCGGCGTGGCCATGGCCTTCTCGAAATCGGGGTCGCTGGCCTGTTTCTGGGCATCCTCGGCGGCGGCAAGGCGGCCGCGGGCGTCGATCAGGCGCTGGTTCAGGGCCGAGATCTGGCGGTCGGAAGCCTCGTCACTGTCACGCGCCACGATGCCATTGGCCTGGCGGTAGTCGTTGAGCGTCTGCTCGGACTTGTCGAGATTGGCCTTGAGCTGCGCGAGCCGCTCGTTCAGCCAGCGGTCGGCCTCGCTCGTGGCCGAGTAGCGGGCATCCATGTCTGCCCGGATGAAGGCAGCCGGCACCTGGTTGACGATGGCCGCCGCCAGCTGTGGATCTTCCGACTGGAACGACACCTTCACCAGCGGCCGCTGGTGCACCTTCACCACCTTCAGGTGGTCCTGAAAGTAGCGCAGGGCACGCTCTTCCATCTCGTTGGTGGAAACCGGCTCCTTCGAGAGAAAGGTGGACTTCACGTCGGAAACGAGGTTGTCGAGCGGCCCCTTCGCCACGAACTCCGGCCGGGAGGTCAGGTTCAGGTCGCGGATCACGCGCAGCGCCACGTCGGTGGTCTCGAGAAACTCGGAGGCACCGTCCTCCACCGACACGTTGGTCAGGCCGCCTCCTACGTCCTGGATGGATACCGGCCCCTTGGTGGACTCGAACGACACCGACGAGGTGGCCTCGTACACCGGCGTGGTGCGCAGCCCGATGACCAGCGCGGCCAGCGCGGCCAGCACCACCGGCACCAGCAGATGCCGGCGCTCGCGCACGATCAGCCGCCAGTAATCGACGATCACCGGCGTCTGGCCAACCATGTCGGCCACGGGCGCGCCGGCCGGCGCCACGTCGAACGGAGACAGGAAGGAAGGTGCCACCGGCACCACCTGGTTGCGATCAGAATTGCTCACGATGAAACGTCAAACGGCTTTTGCATGTTCCAGACCTGCTGCCACCGGGGCAGCACGGCCTGCATCGAATAGGTGGCCTCGGCCGTGCGCCGTGCGGCCCGGCAGAGTGCCTGGAAGTGGGCGCGGTCGTTGACCAGCACCTCGGTCAGTTCGGCGAAGGACTCGCCAGTGGGACGCGCCTCGATGAGCGGCCCCCCGTACTGCATGGCCGAATCGATCATGTCGCCCACCACCTCGCCTGCACGGGAGATCATGGCCGGCATGCCGGCTTCGAGCGCCTCCATCAGCACATAGGGCTGCCCCTCGGGGTGCTGCGAGGGCAGCCACAGCAGGTCGTTGCTGGCCAGCCGGGCACGGGTCTGGTCGGCAGGCACGCGCCCCACCAGCTCCACGCAGTCCTGCAGCCCCAGTTCGGCGATGCGCCCGGGCAGTTCCGCTTCCAGTGGCCCGGCACCGCAGAGCTGCAGACGCACCGGCACGCCACGCTCCTTGAGAAGCTTCATGGCGTCCAGACACTGCATCACGCCCTTCTCGGGCACGAAACGGGCCAGATACAGCACACGGAACGGCGTGTGTCCGCCCTCCGGCCGCTCGGGCGGCGGCTCCATGAACACGGCATTGTTGACCGCCACGGCATTCATGGCCGCCCGGCCACCGATGGCCACCGACTGCGCAGGGCTGAGCACCACCACCCGGTCGGCCCGCGCCAGCACCCAGCGGGTGATGCGCCGCAGCCAGGGCCGCCCGTCGTCCGGGCCATGCAGCATGCAGCCATGCACCTGATAGATGACCGGCACCTTCAGCGCCCGGGCAACGAGCACGAAACCGCCGTCGCGCACCACGCACACCGGCCGCACCGAGCTGTTGACGTGGGCCACCACCTGGCTGCTCTCGCGCCGGGCCTGCCGCAGGCGCCGCGCAAACTCGCGATAGTCGGCCACCAGCCGGCGCAGCTGCGCCCAGGCCCCCGTCTCTTCGGGGCGCCGGCCAATCTCGAAATAGTCCAGTCGCACCGGCAGCTGCCGCGCGATGTCCTCGAGCAGCAGCATGTGGCGCGCAACGCCCCCCACCAGACCACGGGCCGGGCCGGTGGAGACGACGATGGACGACGAAGCAGCCATGAAATCCCCTGACTCTTTTGTATGTGCGGCAGCGCAGACGCGTCCGTTCCTCACACCTGCCCCGGGCATGGCTGCCATCGGGCCTGGCCAGCGCCATGCCGGAGCGCGCCCCCAGCGGGCATGAGCGTGAAAGATGTATGAAGGGGTTGTTTTACTGGATTTTTGAAAACGCGGTTGTTGCGTGGAGTAAATGACGTAATTCTTGCACGACCCGCCCGGTGGCGTGATAGGCCCCTTCCTTTTTGAGGCGCAGAAAGTCGCCGGAAATGATGCGGCAACCTTCCTCCCGCAAGCCGTCGGGATCGTGAACGACGGCCCGCGAATACTCACCACTGGGGTGACGCGACAGATAATCCGGCGGAATGTCGGCAGTATTTACGAGTGCCGTATTGATAAAACACTGTTGCAAATGCTGATGAAGCACCCGCACATGGTCGGCATCGGTAAAGCCTTCCGTCTCGCCGCGCTGGGTCATGATGTTGCATATATAGACGACCTCGGCGCGGGTGCGGCACACCGCTTCGCCGATCTCGCTGACCAGCAGGTTGGGCAGGATGCTGGTGTACAGACTGCCCGGTCCCAGCACCACCAGGTCGGCCGCCATGATGGCCTCCACCACCTGCGGCGAGGCCGTGCGGGCCGGGGCACCGTCCATGGTGGTGAGCGTGACGCGCGCAATGCGCTTGCCCTGGCGGGCGATCTTCGACTCGCCAGTGGCGCGGGTGCCATCGGCAAACTCGGCATGCAGCACCAGCGGCTCGGCCGCCGCCGGCAGGATCTGCCCCTGCACCTGCATCCAGCCCGACAGCAGGGCCAGCGCCTCCGAGATCGACCCCCGCATCTCCTTCAGCCCGGCAATCAGCAGGTTGCCGATGGCGTGGCCGGAGAGAAAGTCGTCCTCGGTGTCGAAGCGGTACTGGAACAGGTCCAGCAGCACGGCATCGGTACGCGCCAGCGCGCAGATGCAGTTGCGGATGTCGCCGGGCGGCACCACGTCGATGTAGTCGCGGATGATGCCGCTGCTGCCGCCGTCGTCGGCCACGGTCACGATGGCCGTGATGGCCACGTCCAGCCGCTTGAGGCCGCGCAGGATCACCGGCAGGCCGGTCCCTCCGCCGATCACCGCCACCCGGGGGCGGTTGCCCAGCGTCTCGTCGGTATCGGGGGTGTTCTCTGCCGGGGTTGTCCAGGGTTTCAGCGCGACCACGTGCCAGCTCGAAGAAGGATCGAAACCATCAGTATGCACCATCCGGCCGGGCATGCCGGGACTGTGGCCGGCGCAGGCATGAAGCCCGCCTGGAACATGGTCACGGACTCATTCGCCCATGACGCGCGCTACGCTACGCCTCCGGCTCCGGCTGGGGATCGACCACCCGGCCGGCGGCCACGTCCTCGCGGTCGATGCGGCGCCAGGTGAGGTTGGTCCAGACGATGAAGCCCAGCAGGGCCGCCACGAAGCCGCCGAACAGCATGGGCTCGGAGGCACCCAGCGCCCAGCCGGTCACGCCCACCAGGCCACAGACGAAGGCCGCCATATGGATGGCGAACACCGCCTGCCCCGGCGTGCAGCCCAGCCGCTGCACCAGGTGGTGCAGGTGCTTGGTATCGGGCGTCATGGGGGTGACGCCGGAGAGGATGCGGCGGATGATGCAGGAGGCCGAATCGGCCAGCGGCACGGCCACGATCCACAGGCAGACCACCGGCTTGACGCTGGCCGCGCCATAGGCCGAGGTGACATGAATGGAGAACCACGCCAGCGTGAAGCCCAGCAGCATGCTGCCGCTGTCGCCCAGGAACACCGCCGCCTTCTTGCGGAACGGGCTGCGCAGGTTGAACCACAGAAAGCCCGCGATGCCGCCCAGCAGGGCCGCCGCCAGCGGCAGCATGCTGGCCGCGTAGGGGGCGGGCTCGACATGCAGGGCCACGGCATAGCGCGAGGAGATGATCAGCGCCACCGTGAACCAGAACAGGCTGATGAAGCTCAGGCCGCCGCACAGACCGTCGGCGCCATCGGTGAAGTTGACGGCATTGACCACCGCCACCGTCCCGATGATGCTGATGGGCACCATCAGCCACATCGTCGAGATGGCCCCCAGGCCAAGGAAATCGCCCAGGGTGGGCAGCACCTGTCCGCCGATGGCCACACCGGCCACGGCCGCCCCCAGTTGCACCAGCGCCCGGTAGCGGGCCCGGATCGGGCTGCGGTCGTCGATCATGGCCACGATGAACAGCAGCAGCCCGCCGATCCAGTACCCCAGCGGCGCCCGCTGTTCGGCCGGCCCCCAGATCTGCAGCACGATGGCCGCCGCGAGGATCGACCAGCCCCCGATCAGCGGAATCTCGCCCTTGTGGATCTTGCGGAAGTTGGGCTTGTCCACCCAGCCGGTGCGGCGGGCAACCGGTTTGAGGGCCAGCGACAGGAACAGCGACAGCAGCGCCCCCACCACAAAGATCATCCAGGGGAAGGAGGCGACAAAGGCGGCCAGATCGAGGTCAGACATTGAATGGCACCGGAAGGTGGAACCGGAGAGTGAAAGGGGCTGTGCGCGCGACGCGGAGTGGGAGAGCGTGAACCCCGGACCTTAGCCGGAAATCCATCGTCGATCAATTTTACGCCACAGCGCCAAAAGGGGTATGAAAGAAGGAGGGGAGTACATTGTAGGGAGTGAAGGGATGCGACGCGGCCGGGCCTGTGGCGCAAAACAACGCACCCTTGCAGATTGCATAACTTCTTACATGGTTGCGTCCTTGTTAACCGGCACAGCCCTTTAATATCGCGGAAACATGGGACATTCGATCCCGGTTCACCGCCGGCAACGGACGGGCCGGTGGCGCGGTATTCCGCCCCGGCAGCCTGCGGCCCGGTTTCCGGCCGCAGCCGGCCTGACACACGGGCTGCCACGGAAGTCACAGCCGCCCGGCGGCCACAGGCATACCGTACCGTCCCGGCTGTGTCTCATCCACAGCATCCCCCGTCCCCCGCCCCGCCCCGCCGTCACGGCATCCATCCACACCGTCCGGCTGCGCGGGCCCGGTCCGAACTCCTTTTTCCTCCGGCATCCCCCGCCCCAAGGGGGCTGTCACAGGCTCCATGGCGCGTATTTCCCGGAAATCGCTCGGCAGTTTCTACCGCACCCACCAGTCGTCGCTCTACACCTTCATCATGCTGGCCGCCGAGCGCGTGCTGCAGATGTGCATCGGCCTCTGGATTGCCAGCCACATCGCCCGCCGCTTCGACCACGCCACCTTC
>ERZ773077.240-NODE-240-length-41507-cov-6.568778_pt1 | contig 41507 bp, 37 predicted proteins | sample MGYA00580612_ERZ773077 | MGnify/ENA primary metagenome ERZ773077 (study PRJEB29015, sample SAMEA2737971) | human oral metagenome | biome: human oral; feature: human-associated habitat; material: dental | place: China | collected 2021 ...
TTTTAACGATATTTAAATTATAGAGAATTCAATATAAGATACATAGTCCATTATGATGTTCGTGTATAAGCTCCCCCTTTGAAGGAAGTCCGCGAGCTGGCGCAGCGGAGTATGTGTAAGGAGGGGGGTACATATACACTTAATAATCAATATATTATAACAAAATCTTATATACAGAAGATTTCATCACTACTAACACAAAAAACACTGTTTTATCAGCCTTCAACAGCGTCTTAAAACAGTGTTTTTTATTCTTTTTTAATCTTCTCATCTTCAAATCGACAAATCGGCAAATCACCTAATCGGCAAATCGACTAATTACTTCCGGAAAATGCTGATACTCTAATTGGTGTATCTTTTCAGCCAAAGTATCGGGCGTATCTGTGGGGAGTACCTCGGTTTTCGCTTGGAAGATAATATTCCCTTCATCGTAATGCTCATTTACATAGTGAATAGTGATGCCACTTTCCTTTTCGCCGTGGTCAATCACCGCTTGGTGCACATAGGCGCCATACATACCTTTACCACCGTATTTAGGCAACAGCGAAGGGTGTATATTGATAATCTTATCAGGGTAAGCCTCAGTCAGGTACGCAGGCACTTTCCAGAGGAAGCCCGCCAATACTATAAGGTCAGGCTGCAAACTTTTAACGAGGTTAAGTACTATATCCGAATGGTAAAACGCCTGCCTATCGAATACTATCGAGGGGATAGCGAGTCGTTTAGCGCGAGCCAGCACACCCGCTTGCGGATTGTTAGATAGGATAGCCTGCACTTGTGCAGTACCTTTTTCAGCGAAATAAGTAGCGATACGTTCGGCGTTAGAGCCCGAACCAGACGCAAAAACAACTATTTTTAGCATTTTTTATAGGGGTTAGGGGTTAGTATCATCAGCTAATTTTCTAATTGACAAATCGGCAAATCACCCAATCGTCTCATCAGCTCTCCTACCCTCTCATAGATAGTCTGATAGGGCAGTTCTTCTTTACCTATATATATAAGAGCCAAAGCGCAAGGCTGCTTAGGGGGTGGCAGCAAATGCTTTTGCAAGCGGTAACACTCCCGAATAAGCCGTTTAAGCCTATTCCTATGTACAGCTCGCTTAAACTGACGCTTAGGCACACTTATCAGCAGCTGATAGGGCGCCTCCAAGGCAGGTATGGGCGCATAAAGCAACCGCAGCGGATAGCTACTTAAGCTATCCGCTTCGGCAAAAAGCTGCTGTATATGAGTGCGTTTGCAGAGTTTTTCTCTTTTAGGAAATGTATACAAAATAGAAAACTATTAATAATCGGCAAAAGTACTACATAATTAGCAATTTAGCAAATTAGAAAAAATTTCTACCGCCACCTACCCTATACAAACAGTATAGGAACAATACAGGAAGAGCGAAGGATAAGCGAAGGATAAGCGAAGAATCGTCAAAGTACAAACATCTACTAAATGACTAAAAAATAGAAAAATATACTACAACAGCCTTTTTTAATTTTTGCTTACTAAATAACTACCTTTTTAGCCTCTGCTGAAATACATTTGTAACAAAAAAATATTTAACACTGATTATCAGTATTTTACAAATACAACTTTACATATAAAAGCATCAAAAAATCATTTATATTTTTGAAACATTCTCAACATTTTGCAGTATTATAACAGAAATACCATACCGTTTTAACAATTTCATTACATTATAGGCAAAACCTCTTGTATAAGTTACTTTTGCTATAATATCATATTTAGTATGAAAAAAAATTCTTTTTATATTTGCATTGTAGATATTTTTTATTTAGTTTTGCCCCCGTTAATAAAATAATAGTAATAGCGATGAGACAAAAACTGACGTATGTACTGCTATGGGTGCTATCGGCGGTAGGACTTTCCTATGCCCAAGAGCTCACCATCACAGGGGTAGTAAAAGACAGCGATGGCACTCCACTACCCAGTGCCTCTGTAGTTGTTAAAGGCACCTCTCACGGGGTAGCTACTGACTTAGATGGTAAATATTCCATCAAAGTCCCTAATAACAAAACGGTGCTCGTTTTCTCTTCTTTAGGAGCTAAAACCGTTGAACGCACTGTTGGTGCCAACAAAGTAATCAATGTTACCCTTCAAGACGAAGCGCAACAGCTCGAAGGGGTAGTGGTTACCGGCTACCAAGAGTTCGACCGTTCTAAATTTACCGGTAATGCCCAAACCCTCAAAGCCGACAATATCAAAATGGACGGCGTTGTAGATGTTGGGCGTATGATTGAAGGTCGTGCAGCCGGTGTAAACGTACAGAACATTTCAGGTACTTTTGGTACTTCACCTAAAATCACCATTCGTGGGGGTTCTTCTATCTTTGGCGATACCAAACCGCTATGGGTAGTCGATGGGGCTGTACAAGAAGAGGTAGTACCGCTAACCTTCGAACAGCTCGCCTCTGGTGATGCTTCTACCTTAGTAAGCTCAGCTATCTCAGGTATCAATGCCAACGACATCGAGAGCATCGAAATCCTTAAAGATGCTTCAGCGCTTTCACTCTATGGGGCACGTGCGCTCAACGGTGCAGTGATTATTACCACCAAAGGGGGCAAACGCAATATGAAAACCCAAGTGAATTATCAGTTAGAGGAATCAGTGCGTATGGTGCCTACCTATAGCCAGTACGACATTATGAACTCTCAAGAGACGATGGACGTATACCAAGAGTTAGAGCGCAAAGGCTACTTCTCACTCTCTTCACACACCCAAGGCCGTTACGGAGGGGTATACAATATTATGTACCGCGCTATCGATACTTACGACCCCGCTACAGGCAAGTTTTTACTCGAAAATTCCGATGTAGCGCGTGCAGCTTTCTTGCGCAAATACGAATACGCCAATACCGATTGGTTTAAAACTCTATTCCGTCCTTCTCTTACTCAAAACCATACCGTGAGCCTTTCTGGTGGGGGCGAAAACGCTTCTATCTATGGTTCAATAGGTTTCTTTGCCGACCCAGGTTGGACAATAGCCGACCGCGTACACCGCGTTACAGGTAACTTAAAGACAAGTTATACCCTTTCTCCTAATGTGAAGATAGGAATCCTTACACAAGGTTCTATCCGTACTCAGAAAGCACCGGGTACTTTTGCTCGTTCAGAAAATACCGTTAGTGGGGGTTACGACCGCGATTTCGACATCAACCCTTTCAGTTATGCGCTCAACACCAGCCGCACTTTGCGTCCGTATGACGATAATGGCAACCTTGAGTACTACCGTTATAACTACGCTAAGATGAATATCCTTAACGAGCTAGCTAATAACTACATCGACCTGAATGTTATCGAGTTAAAACTACAAGGCGATTTAGAGATAAAATTGGCTAAAGGGTTAAAATATAACTTCTTAGGGTCTGTACGCCACGTAAAGAGCAGCAGCGAACACTCTATCACCGAAGATTCTAACGTGTCAAATGCTTACCGTGCTGCCGAAACTACTATAGTAAGACAGCAAAACCCTTTCTTATTCACCGATCCTAACGACCCCGAGGCTATCGCCAAAGTAGTAATGCCTGAAGGTGGTATCTTTAAGCTAAGCGAAAACAACCTCCAAAGCTACTATTTCCGTAATGCTTTAGAGTTCAAAAGACTACTCAAAGATGTACACGACATAAAGATATTCTTAGGACAAGAGTATCGCCATACCGACCGCGATAATAATAACTTCACAGGTTATGGCTATCAGTTCAACCGCGGAGGCACCGTTTTCACCGATTACCGTGCCGTACAAAAGGCTATTGACGAAAGCAACCCTTATTATGGCAAATCATACACCAAAGAGCGTGGTATAGCTTTCTTCTCTCAAGGTACTTATACTTACGACAACCGCTACGTATTGGCAGGTACACTCAATTACGAAGGTACTAACCAATTAGGCCGCAGCCGTTCAGCGCGTTGGTTACCTACGTGGAATATCAGTGGCCGTTGGAATGCTAGCAACGAGAAGTTCTTAGAAAACAATAGCACCATCTCTAACCTTGCTTTCAGAGCCAGCTACGGACTTATCGCCGGCTTAAGCCCTGCAAGTAATGCCTTGCCTATCTTCAGAAATGCCGTAATGGAGCGTTACAGAAGTGGCGATAAAGAAAGTGCTATCCGAATCTCTTCTTTGCAAAACAGCGAGCTTACTTGGGAAAAAGTATATGAAAGCAACTTAGGGCTTGAATTAGGGCTATTCAAAAACCGCCTCAACCTTTCTGCCGACATATACCAAAAGAACTCTAAAGACCTGATTGACTATGTAAATACCTCTGGTATCGGGGGGCAACGTATCAAGTTAGCCAACAATGCCTCAATGGTAACCAAAGGTATAGAGTTAGCATTAGATACTAAAAACATCAAAACAGACAACTTTAGCTGGAGTACCGGTATCAACTTTGCCTATTTCAATCAAGAAATTACCAAACTTTCCGATGAGCCTAACGTTTACAACTTAGTACGCGATTTAGGAGGAAATGTATTAGGAGGCGCTCGCAATACCCTTTACTCATACGATTTTATCGGTCTTAGCGATAAGGGGATGCCGCTCTTCAACTTGCTAAACGGCAGTACGGCTTACCAAGATATTAACTTCCAATCGATTACTAATATCTTAAGCTATCTGAAGAAAGAGGGAGCGGTAGAGCCTAACATCACTGGAGGTCTTTCTAACACCTTCCGTTATAAAAACTGGGAACTCAGCGCCCTTATCACCGTACAAGCGGGTAACAAGATACGCAAAGCGCCTCAGTACAGTGTTGATTATAATGACCTAAGCGTTTTCCCTAAAGAAATGCGCAACCGTTGGGTAGCTGCTGGCGATGAGCAAACCACTAACATCCCTGCTATCCCAAGCAAGAGAACCATTACCGAGTTAGGCGAAAACACTCTCCGAAGAGTGTATAACGCTTACAACTATTCTTCTGCAAGAGTAGTCGATGGTTCGTTTGCTCGTATGAAGAGTATAAGCCTTTCTTATACTTTTGGCAAAGAGGTACTCGATGCTTTACGCGTTAGCAACTTTAGCTTACGTCTGCAAGCTACCAATCCTTTCTTAATCTATGCTGATAAAGACCTCAACGGACAAGACCCTGAGTTTTTCCGCTCTGGTGGGGTTGCTTACCCTGTTACTTCTCAGTATACATTCACTATCAATCTCGGAATTTAAAAAATGCTAACAATGAAAAAGATATATATACCTTTAGTAAGTTTAAGCTTATTTGGCTTAAGTTCTTGCGATAAATTTTTAGACGAATTGCCTGACAACCGTACTGAAATAGACACGGTCGAAGAGGTACAAGAGCTGTTAGTAAGTGCTTACCCTAACGGACTATATATGGATATAGCCGAAACTATGAGCGATAACGCTAGCGATAAGGTTACCCTACCCGAATCAAGCCCCCTCAACACCGACTTGTATACTTGGAGAGGAAGCAACGAAACCACACGCGATACCCCTGTATTCTATTGGACAGCCGCTTATAATGCCATCGCTTCTGCTAACCAAGCCTTAGCGTCACTCGAGCAGATGAAAGGAGGCAACGCTCAAAAATTTCTAAAAGGCGAAGCTTTAGTAGCGCGTGCTTATGCTCACTTTATGTTAGCATATTTGTGGTGCAAACCTTTCAATCCAGCTACAGCGGCTACCGATTTAGGCTTGCCTTATGTTGATAAGCCAGAAACTGTAGTGTTTGGCAAGTACAAACGCATATCGCTCGAGGCTTTTTATAATGCTATCGAAAAAGACCTCAATGAGGGCTTACCTTTGATTGATAATACTAAGTACAGCAAACCCAAATTCCACTTTACTAAAGAAGCGGCTCACGCTTTTGCCACTCGTTTTTACCTATACAAAGGCGATTGGGATAAAGTTATCGAGCACGCCGACGCGATTTTGGGCAGCAATCCTCAAAGCAAATTGCGCAATGAAAAGGTGCAACAAAAGTCCCTTACAGCTTTGCAAAAACGCGAACAAAACAGCAGCAGTGCCGAAGTGTCTAACCTGTTGATAGCGGGCGTACTCTCTCAGTATCAATTCAGACAGACTTCTAACAAATACGGTATGACTTACGACTTGATGAACAACCAAATTATCAATGCGCGTACCCACCCATTAAATTTAAGTTGGGCTTATACCGTATATGGTGCTACTGTCAATAACCAAAACCTGCTAAAATTCCAGCCTTATTATACTGATATGAATGTATCAGCAGGAACTGGTGTCCCTCATACTATGGTTACCCTGCTATCGTATGACGAAGTTATCTTAAACCGTATGGAAGCCTACTTGATGAAAAACGAATACACCAAGTTCTTAGATGACCTAAAAGTATTCTTGCCTGTCAAAACAGAAGCTGACTTCAATAATAGCCGTCTTACCGAGAGTGTGATAGAAACTAAATACAACGGCAAAGGCACTGATCTCGACCCTGCCTATACTCTTAACTCTCGCCAACGTGTATGGTTAGCTTGCTTGTTAGATTTGCGCCGTGTACAATTCGCTTTCGAGGGGCTCCGTTGGTTCGATAACAAACGTCTCGGTATGAAGATTACCCACCTCAAAGATGGGGCTACTATCGAGTTACCTAAAAACGACCCAAGACGCGAACTACAATTGCCCGACTACGCTATAAAGCAAGGGCTTACCGCTAACCCAAGATAACAAACCTATAAAATAGCAACTATATGAAAAAGATATATATATTAGCAATGACTGTAGCACTAACTACAGCTTGCCAAAAAGAAAAAGCACTCAATACCGAAAAGAGTGTAATCGAAGAGCCTTCTGCTCAAACCCGAAATAATATTGAGCAGTATATCTATGATAGTATCCAAAAACCTTATAATGTAGGTGTCCTTTATAAGTTTGTCGATAATGATTTCAGCGATGAAAATCAAAAAAAATACCTTTATCCGGCTACCGAAAGCAATGTTGTCCCCATACTCAAAAAGCTAAAACGTATTTGGATAGACCCTTATACCCGTATAGCTGGCGAAGACTTTATCAAAGGGGCTGCTCCTCGTCAAATATCACTTATTGGTAGTTGGTTAGTCAATGAGGAAAATGGTACTATCACCTTAGGTTTTGCCGATAGTGGTATGAAGATAGCCCTATTTGGGGTCGATAAAATAGACCTAACCGACCGCGATAGAGTGCGCGAGTACTTCCATACCGTGCACCACGAGTATTGCCACATCGTCAATCAGAAAAAACCTTACAGCGACGAGTTTGCTAAGATTACCCCTTCAGGCTACACTGCCGTATGGAGTAACCATACTGATGCCGAAGCCTTAGAATTAGGTTTTATCAGTGCTTACGCTCGTGCTAATAACATCGAAGACTTTGCCGAGATGACTGCTCATATGCTTATAATGGGCAAAACCGCTTGGGATACTAAGATTAATGCTATCACCAGTGCAACAGCGAAAGAGGCTTTGCGAAAAAAAGAGGCATTCGTAGTGAATTATTTCAAAAGCGAATGGAATATCGATTTCTATGAACTACAAGCTGAAGTACAACGTAAAATACAACAGTAATGACTATGAAAAAATTATTATTCCTTTCTATACTCGTTCTTTTAGTCAGCTGCCAAAAGAACGAACCTAACGATGTCTTTGGCAAAACGCCCTCTGAGCGTTTTGAGCAAAGCCAAAGCGAATTGCGCGCTGCCCTTACCGCCCCTCAGCAAGGCTGGAAGTTAGCCTATGCTACCAATAAAGAAAAGTTCGGCACTTTCAATGTCCTAATGAAGTTCTCTGCCGAAGGCACCGTCACTATGACCTCTGATATAGGGGGTAGCTACACCCCTACCAATAGCCAGTACACCATACAAGAGGCACAAGGCACCCTATTGGTATTCTCAACCTATAACCATATTCATAAGCTGGGCGACCCTCAAAACCCAAGCGATTTGAATGGTAAAGGCTTAGAAGGCGAATTCCAATTCATCTACTACGGCAAAGAAGGCGACAAACTCAAGTTCCGTACCCAACGAAAAGAAACCGAGCAGTTCGTGTATTTCGAGCCTGCTACTGCCGATGATTGGGCTAATGTAGAAACATGGGGCGAAAATATCAACCTCATCGAAGACAATGCCGATAATTATTTCTTTACCGTTAGCAATACCGCTACCAGTACAGGCTATGAAATGAGCTTTGCACACCGCTTCCTAACGTTAAAATCAATTACAGGGAATGAAACAGTAAAAGCCAATGTAGTGCCTACCGATAACGGAATCGCTTTTGAGCCGGCACTTAGCCTTCTCGGCAAAAACTTCACCGGTTTAGTCAGAGATAACAGCACTAACCCTCCTACCTATAAGGCTACTGTCGAGGGTACTACTGCCAAGCTAAGCTATTCGTTAGTGCCACCTCAAGAGCTTATAAACGATGATTATAAGCATATTAACACCAGCATATCAGGTTTAGTGATAGTACCAAACCCTATGGTAAACCATCCTTTGATGTCTGATTCGTTCAAAGAACTTCTCGAGCTCGGAGGGGGTAAAACCTTCGCTATCTTTAGATTAGATTTCGAAGATGACGGCACTTGCTCTATACAAATAGGATACAAGTTCGACGGCGATAGCAGAAACTCTTGGATTTACCTCGATTGCAACTATGAGCTTAATAACAAACGCTTGTATTTAAACAATCCTACCGCTCTAAACGTACAAAACAGTTGGAGACGAACCCAAAATGCAGCTATTCTTGCCAAAGGTAGAGCTCTAATACAAAAAATATTAGACCTCGGGGCTGGAGGCTTCTATGTGAAGAGCAGTGGTAGCTACTCAGGCTATAAACTCTACAGATTGCAAAGTTTTAGCGCCCCTGAGTACATTGCACCATTCCTCGGTATAGATAAATAATAGCTTTTATAACCTTAAAAAAAATTATTGCTATGAAAAAAATACTATTCTTAGCTGCACTTGCCCTATTGGCAAGTTGCCAAAAAAACGATAACGACACCTCTCAAGATGAGGACAGAAAAGAGCAAAATAAAGCCTTACAAAACGAGCTTACTAGCAATAAAGACGGCTGGAAGCTCACCTATATAGCCGAAGATGGCTCTACTGGGGGCTATCAGTTTTTGATGAAGTTTGGCGATGACGGCACCGTTACTATGACCTCCGACATCTCATCAACTACTACCCCTACAGCTACTAGCTACAGTACCCAAGAAAAAAATGGGGCTCTTGTATTAAGCTTTATAGGGCAAAACTACCTCCACCAATTAGCCGATGCCATCAAAGGCAACGCCGCTAATGGTTTATCGGGTAAGATATACCAATTTCAATACGCAGGCAAAGAGGGCAACAACCTCAAGTTCCTAAACCTATTGAAGAGCAGCAAACCTACCCTTGTTTTCGAGCCCGCTACCGCTAATGATTGGTCAAATATTGATGCTTTCGTTGCTAACCTCAACCCTATAACAAAACTTACTGACTATTACTATCTAAAGGTAACAACGGCCACACAGTCAGTTACCTATTACAATGTAAGTTTTGATAGCAGAGTCTTAGCCCTAAAGGATACCAACATCAAAGCCCCTGTAGCAGCTACTCAAGAAGGTATCGCTTTCTTAAGCCCTCTTACTATCGAAGGCAAGAGCTTCACCTCGCTTACCCGCAGTGGGGGTACCGTTACTCCTACCTACAGTGCTACAGTCGATGGGGTTACCGCCAGCTTATTCTTTTCTTCAATAAGCCCAGAATTTTTAAATTCTAATGATTACAGAGATATCAATACAAGCATCGAAGGATTCTCCATAATGACACAACACTTCAAAAACAATAAGTTTATGTCTAAGACCTTCTATGAAGATGTTTTAAAGGTAAATAACAGCACCGACTTGTTTATGCTTAAAATCAACTTCGTAGACGCAGGAGAATGCGAAATACAAATAGGTCATATTTTCGCCGGCAGCGGTTTCTCTATCATTCAAGTAAATTGCCAGTACGAGTTGAAAAACAACCGCCTTTACCTCAAAAACTTAGATAGCCGATTAAGATCAAGCAATGCCACTGCTTGGAATGACGCAAAGAATGCTGCCGTTTTAGAGAAAGCAAAACGCGCGTTAGGGGCTGTATACAGCTTGGGCGTACAAGGCTACTATATCAAGAAAAAAGATGTAGTTATCGAACCTCTTACCGACAACCCTGTATATTACCTACAAAGCCACGAGTATCCTTTGTATACCTTCCCTGCTTGGGGAGTACCTCTATAGCATATTTACACTATGAAGAAGATTTTATTTTTATTTTTTTTAGCAACCTTTGTTAGCTGCCAGAAGAACGAACCCGAAGACCTCTTTGGCAAAACACCTGCTGAACGTTTTGAGCAAAACAAAAACGAACTCCTTGCAGCCCTTACTGCCTCTGAGCAAGGGTGGAAGCTCTCCTATTTCACTAATAGCGAAACATTCGGGGGCTATACCTTACTGATGAAGTTCGACCGAAACGGAAGGGTCGAAATGACCTCTGATATAGGCGAAGAATTCGGCTCTACCCAAAGCCAATACACTATACAAGAGGCGCAAGGCACCCTATTGGTATTCTCTACCTATAACCATATCCATAAGCTGGGCGACCCTCAAAACCCAAGCGATTTGAATGGTAAAGGCTTAGAAGGCGAATTCCAATTCATCTACTACGGCAAAGAGGGCAATAAGCTCAAGTTCCGTACCCAGCGGAAAGATACCGAACAGTTCGTGTATTTCGAACCTGCTACAGCACAAGAGTGGAGTACTATGCAAAACCTTTGGGGAAGCATCGAGGCTTTAGAGAGCGAACCTATTAGGCATTATTTCAAAGTAACTGCCAATGGCAATGTCGAGAATTACAGCCTATCGCTATCGCATAGGTATCTAACCCTTACCTCTACAAGCAATAGCGGAAAAGTGCTAAAAACAGGCGTTCTCCCTACTACCGAAGGACTCAAATTCAATCCTCCTTTAGAGATTGAAGGCAAGACTTTCACCGAATTGCCTTGGGACAATAATGCCTCACCTGCGCGCTATATTGCTACCGTCGAGAGCGTTACTGCCGAGATAAGGTTCACCCGTAACCCTACCCCCGATCAGCTCAGCAACGACTATGCCGAGCTCAACAATATCAGCCAGTTAGTGCTGCTCAATAGCTATGTAAAAGAGGCGCCACAAACCTCTGACCTATTCTATAACACCGTGTTCAAAATCGATGATACTAAATCTTTTAGCCGCATCGACATCATTTTCCAAAGGGGAATTTGCGGTATCTTTGTAGAATATAATTTTAATGGTACAGCAGCAAGTCTTTATTCGGTATCTACCTTTTCCCTAAGAGACAAGCGCCTCTTTATCGACACCCCGTTAAGAGACCTAAGTTCAAGCAATATGGCTATTTGGCAAGCTGCCGAAAACAGTGCTATTTACGCCAAAGCTCAGCAAGCCATCTATGCTATCTTAGCCCTTAGCCGCAACGGACTGTATGTGAAGAACCTACAAACCAAATATGGTAACAGATTCGACACCTACCTATTCCAAAGCTACAGCCTACCTATCAAGTTCCCTGCTATAGCAGTTCCTAACAGATAATCTTTTAAACCTTATTCAAAATGAAGAAAATACTTACCTTTTTATGCGCTGCAGCCCTTGTAGCTTGCGGCAAAGACGATAAAGGAGGAGAGAACCCCACTCCTACCCCCCACTACGATAACCTAAGTGTGGCTACCAATACGGTTAGTTTTACTACCCTTAGCAGCACCCAGTCGGTAGGCATTACCGCAGGCTCAGGCAGCTATACCGCCACCACGGCACTACCTATCGTTAATTTAGAGGTGGTAAGCAATACGCTACAGCTCACCAGCGTAGCCACCGGTACTACTACTGTAACCGTAGTCGATACCAAGAGCCAGCAAAAAGCTGAAATTGCCGTAAGCGTAAAAGCACTCTATAGTGTTGAGAGTGAAACCATCACCCACTCCGACCGCCACAATTTCGCTGACGACACTCATTTGGTGCTTACAGGTGTAAAAGCCGTAGGCGACAACGTGTTCAAAGGTTTTGGTGAGTTTATCTCTGTCACTACCAAAGGCGTAGAGACTTTTGGCAATAATGCTTTTCATAGCTGCCAACAGGTAGAGTACATCAACTTAGAGGGAGTAAAGAGTATCGGTACAGGAGCCTTTCAATCAAATGCTTCAGTCAAAACAGTTACTATCACAGGGGTAGAGGGCAGTCCGCTAAAGCTAGGCAAAGAAGCCTTTGCTAATTGTGCCGAACTAAAGAGCGTTAGCCTACCTGCTCAAACTACTGAGATAGGAGCTAGTGCCTTTAACTTTTGTCGTCAGTTAGCAAGCCTACGTATCGCCGCTACAGAGCCTCCAAAAGTATTCCGCAACACCTTCCCTAGTAAAGTAGCAGGCGCTAACCGAGTGCTATACGTTCCTAAAGGAAGCAAAGCCAAATACGAAGCTGTAGCCTTTTGGAAAGACAAATTCAGCAGCATCGAAGAAACCGATTTTTAAATACAAAATCCAACAGACCAAAGACGAAGCTATACTTTTAGCTTCGTCTTTTTTTTTGCCTCTTGCATTTCGTCTTTTGTCTTTAGTTTCTCGTCTTTAGAATATTTTTCTTTCACCCCTCCCCTATACAAACGATATAGAAAGGATATAGGAACGATACAGGAAGACTAGAGAATAACCGAAAAAACCACCCAAGTACAAACGTCTACTAATCCGCCTCAAAGCAGAAAAATATACTACGCACAGCATTTCACTTTCTCCCCTTTGATAATTTTTTTATTGAATTATTATTTGCCAATTCATTTTTATTTTGTATCTTTGTAGGGCAAAAAACAATTGCACCATTCTAATAACTAACAACCAATTATGAACGAAGTTTCTTTAATAGGCTATCACGGAACAGATTTTGCTAATACTCATACAATACTTAGTGACAATTACGAAATATCAGAAGGAGATACACACTGGTTGGGAGATGGCGTTTACTTTTTCGTAGAAAGTGTGCTTACCAATACCGAAAAAGCCATTGAGCTCGCTGAAAAATGGGCTATTGCCCAGTCTTGGGACAACGATACTAAAAAGTATAAGTATAACCAATATACCGTTATGGCCTCTAAAATAGAGGTAAAAGAAGAAAACTTTTTAGACTTAACCACTGCCGATGGATTAGAAGTACTATCCTATTTAGTAGATAGATTCTTAAAAGACATAAAAAAAGAACAGATAAAAGGAAAGAAAGGACTAAGATTTTATGACGGATTTTTATTAAATCTAGCAAGAAAAGGTAACTTCCTCCCTGTTGATGCTGTAAAAGGTAACTTTTATATTAAATTTAAAAATGAAAGGGTTAATAAAATCGAACTTAGAACGTGCAACTGCACTATTTGTTCTGTTTATAACCCTCAAAAAAACATTAAGTTCAACAAAATAATTAAAAAAGGAATAATAAGATGAAACTCGCAGATGTAAAAGAAAGAATAGATGATTTTTTCGACAATATAACTCCCGAAGAGCTTTATAATTTAGCTCTTTCTTGCGGGTTTGAAGAAGTCGATATAGAAGAAGGTGATATGGAGGAAGACGATGTTAATAGAAGAATTGACGAAGTTGGCGACCTCCCTTATTACCGCAAAATAAGCGAAGACCATAGCAAACTCTTAGCAAGCTAATAACTAACGACTAATAACTAAAAAAAACTAATATGAAACAAAGAGTCCCCGTATCACAGATTATGAGCAAGGAGCTTATCACCCTTACTCCTACCCAATCGCTTTACGATGCCGAACGCCTTTTCAAGAAGCACAACATTCGCCACATTCCAGTAGTCGAAGGCAACAAAATAATAGGCATTGTTAGCTATTCCGACCTTTTGCGCATCAGTTTTGCTGATATGACTGACGGCGAAGACGAAGTAACCTCAGTAGTGTACGATATGTACACCATACCACAGATAATGGCCAAAACCCCTCTAACGGTAGCCGCCGATACCTCTATCAAAGAAGTAGCCGAAATCCTTGCCAAACAGAGCTTCCACTCTATACCCGTAGTCGAGAATGGAAAACTCGTAGGCTTAGTCACCACCACCGACCTTATCAAATATTTATTAGAACAATACTAAAAAATTGATGAACGAGCTTACCCTACACTTAGACGTTGATCCGCAGCTTTTTTATGGTGAAGACGATACCAATATCAATCATATACGTACCCTCTTCCCTAAACTCAAAATAGTAGCCCGCGGCACCAAACTCATCGCTTTTGGCGAAGAGCACCTTTTAGCTGACTTTCAACAACAACTCGAAAAACTTATTGCCTACACCACTAAGTACAATCGCCTCGACCACCGAGCTATTGATAGTATCCTATCGACCACCGAGAGTGAAAGCAGCGAAAAAGAAAGCGAAACCGACATTATTGTGCACGGAGTAAACGGCAAAGTGATACGCCCGCAAACCAAAAACCAAGTCAAATTGGTCAGTCTAATGCACAAAAACGATATGGTTTTTGCCATAGGACCAGCAGGTACGGGCAAAACCTATGTAGGGGTAGCCTTGGCGGTAAAAGCGCTAAAAGAAAAACAAGTAAAACGGATTATCCTAACCCGTCCTGCAGTAGAGGCGGGCGAGAATTTAGGCTTCCTCCCTGGCGACCTAAAAGAAAAACTCGACCCCTATATGCAGCCCCTTTACGATGCTTTGCGCGATATGATACCTCACGAAAAGCTCAACGCCTTCATCGAAGCCGGCATTATCGAAATTGCGCCCCTTGCCTTTATGCGCGGACGTACGCTCGACAATGCTTTCGTAATACTCGATGAGGCGCAAAACACCACCCACGCCCAGATGAAAATGTTCCTTACCCGTATGGGGCGCAATGCCAAGTTTATGATTACAGGCGACCCTGGGCAGGTAGACCTACCGCGCAAAGTATCCTCAGGACTCAAAGAGGCAATGCTCATACTGCAAAACGTAAAAGGAATTGCCTTCCTACATTTAGACGATAAAGATGTGGTGCGCCACCCCTTAGTACGTAGTATCATCGATGCTTATAAAACAGCAGAAAACAATCAATAATATTGATATAATAATTTTTTCTTTCGTTATGCTTGCTTTTTATAAAAAAAGTACTATCTTTGCCCTCTGAAAGAAAAATTAAAGAAAATCAATATTATGGATTTAATTCTAAGTGTACTACCTATTGTACTGCTTATTTACCTAATGGTGAAGCGCAATGCTTTGCCCTCATACGTAGCCTTGCCACTAATTGCGGGCTTAGTATACATTATTCACCTTACTTATTTTGACGGCTCGTTTTTAGAGTTAAACGCTAACTTTATATCAGCTATTATTTCGGTAATGACCCCTATTACCGTTATTTTTGGGGCGGTGCTCTTCAATAGAATGATGGAAATGACAGGAGCGATGGACGTATTGCGCCGTTGGTTGGGCAATATCAGCCCAAATCCTGTAGCCCAACTGATGATTATAGGCTGGGCATTCGCCTTTATGATTGAAGGGGCAAGCGGTTTTGGTACGCCTGCCGCTATTGCAGCTCCTCTATTAGTGGGCTTAGGCTTCAAACCACTACAAGTAGCTATTTTAGCGCTTATTATGAACTCTGTACCAGTATCATTCGGGGCAGTAGGTACCCCTACGTGGTTCGGCTTTGGCGAGCTTATTAACAAAGAGTATATAAACGACGGACAGCTGTCAGAAATCGGACAGATTACCTCAGTAGTGCATTCATTTGCTTCGCTAATAATACCTATATTAGCTTTGCGCGTTATCGTATCGTGGCAACAAATACGCCAGAACTTATTGTTTATCATCATCAGCATACTAGCTTGTACACTGCCTTATGTAGCCATTGCGTGGTTTAACTACGAGTTCCCTTCTTTAGTAGGAGGTGCTATAGGGCTATTCATCTCAGTAGGTGTAGCTAGCAAAGGCATTGGACTATCAAAAGTAAAAGAAGAGAGCGAGATACATCACGAAAAAGTGAGTACTCCTCAGTTGCTAAAAGCCCTCTTCCCTACAGCCTCACTTATTATTATTTTGGCTATCACGCGCATTCAGCAATTGCCATTCAAAGCGATGCTCAATGATAGTTCAGAGCTTTTCAGCCTCCATTTAGGTTACCTTGGTAACTTCCACCTCAGCAAAGGACTTATCTTCTCTCTCTCCGATATTTTCACCACCACACAAGCGGCAAGCTATAAGATGTTGTACGTACCAGCACTTATTCCTTTCGTTATCACAGTGCTTATTTCTATCCCTATTTTCTCTCTGAAGTGGAAGAACACTCAGAGCCTATTCACAGCCAGCTTCAAGCAAGTGCAAAAGCCATTTTTAGCCTTAGTAGGGGCACTTATTATGGTGAATGTGATGCTAATGGGGGGTGAGAACTCAATGGTGCAAATCATAGGTAGAGGGTTAGCTAGTGCTACAGGCGAGTATTGGACGATGTTTGCCTCTTACCTCGGAGCCATAGGGGCATTTTTCTCAGGCTCTAATACCGTATCCAACCTTACTTTCGGGGCAGTACAGTACTCTGTAGCCAATGCTACAGGCATATCAGTACCGCTTATTTTAGCCCTACAATCAGTAGGAGGAGCGATGGGTAATATGGTGTGCATCAACAATATCATAGCCGTTTGCTCAGTATTGGGCATAGAAAAGGCCGAAGGACGCATCATTAAAACCACGGCAGTACCGATGTTCATCTACGGGGTGATAGCCGCCCTAGTAGCCTACTTAGTCATTCCGCTATTATTCTAAATATTTTATTAACAACAAAGAAAGCGTTGCTCTGTGATAGAAGCAACGCTTTTATTTTTATTTGGCTATTTACTAAAAATGTAGTACCTTTGTCCTTTGTAAAAGGCAACATAATATGTTATGATACTAACTATAAAAAATAATTTCTTTGAAGTTTTTGGTGCGATAAATACCTTTTCGTATGATGGTTTTGCTTGGAATACCTATTTAAATTACGCTATTCCACGCATTGTAAATGCTACTAACATCATACAACAGGCTGAAAAACAGCGTAAATCGCTCAGCATAGAAGAACTACAGCAAGAATTAGCTTTTGTAGAAGATTATTCATCGCAATTTACCAAAATAGAACCCTTGTTAGAGAACGCCCATAATGATGAACTCAAAGCTATCCTACTTGATTTTATAGCTGCTGTAAGGCGTTATCAATCAGCTTTAGAAGATGAAATAGAAAACAAAATGCTTTTCTATAATGCACAACTCAATCAAGCAAGATTAGTAGCTAAATATTTAGATTAACAATGAAGTACCAACAAGGAGATATAATAGAAATCAACTTTTTATTCCCAAATGGTGAATTTAAACCTCATCCTGCACTGATTATCTCTAATGATTACTTACAAGAAGTAGAAGAAGGGTATATTTATTTAGTACTCATTACCTCTAAGAACTATAATGAAGAATTTTCATACCCTCTGACTGATGAAATGTTAAGTTTTAAAATGAGTAAACAGAGTTATGTGAAATGTCATATTATCTCAGGAAATACAACAAGAGATATACTTCGGAAAATAGGATATATCAAACGTCCTTATTTTGAAGAGATAAAGAAAAAAGTTATTAACGCTATTTTTTAATGAATATGGCAAAAACAAAATATTTTATCGTGATACTATGGGTAGCATTTTCTTTTGCAATGCGAGCTCAAACCAAAGTTATCGACCTGAAAAGCGATGAAGTAAAACAATTCCCTTTATGCGAAAATGCTAATCTTACTTACGAAAAAGGAGAAGATAAACGCCTGTTTGCCAATTGTATTGATAGAAAAGTAATGCTTGCTTTCTCATACCCAAAAGAGGCTATAGAGAAAAACATTCAAGGTAAGGTATTAGTCCATTACCTCATTGATAAGAATGGCAAGATTATTGTAGAAAAAGTAGAAGGAGAGGCTATCTTGGCAGCTGAAGGCAGACGCATTTTTGAATCCTTTCCAACATTTAGCCCAGCTAAAAATCATAACAACGAACCCATAGCCGTAAAGGGCATATATCCTATCAATTTTAAATTGCAACAATAATAATATTTAATTTGGTAAATTATGAACGCAAATGCACAATATATTAAAGATGCTCAAGGGAATGATATCTTAGCCGTCATTCCCATAGAAGCCTATAATGAATGGCGTTTTGAAAAAGCCGATTTAAATAACACTCAAGAGATTACTGACTGGCAAAAAGAGATTTTAGATGAAAGTCTAAGAGAATTAGAACTTACTGGTGAAGCAGAAGATTGGGATGTATTGAAATTTAAAATCAAACAGAGATATGGCTTCTGATACATTCAAAATCAGTAAAAAAGCAGAGGAAAATCTGTTGAAAATATTAGATTATTATACTGATATTGATGAAACTCTTGCCAAACGTTTCTTTGAAGAAATTAGCAAGTGTTTTGAATATATAAGAGACAACCCTTATCTATTTGCTAAGCGATATAAAGAAATTAGAGTTTGTTTTACTAAAGTATTCCCTTATGGCATCTTTTATATAGTAAGGATAACTCCTAAAAGAAAAATTACAGCGATTACAATAATAAACATTCTACATACAAGTAGAAGAGTGAGGTATAAAGAATAAAAACCGTGAGTAAAGAACATTTAAAACAATTAGAAGCTGAAAGTATTTATATAATGCGCGAAGTAGCAGCGCAGTTCGAGCGTCCTGCCCTACTGTTTAGTGGCGGAAAAGACTCTATTACCCTCGTACACTTGGCTATCAAAGCCTTTGCCCCGATGAAAATACCTTTCCCTTTGGTGCATATCGATACAGGGCATAACTTCCCTGAAGCACTACAATACCGCGATGCTTTGGCTAAACGTATAGGTGCAGAGCTTATTGTACGCCAAGTAGAAGACACTATTAAAGCTAAAGGACTGACAGAGCCCAAAGGCAAGTTTGCTTCGCGCAACTGGCTCCAAACCCACACATTGTTAGATACCATCGAAGAATTTCACTTTGATGCCTGCATAGGGGGTGCCCGCCGCGATGAAGAAAAAGCACGTGCCAAAGAGCGTTTCTTTTCCGTAAGAGACGAGTTTGGTCAGTGGGATCCTAAGCTACAACGTCCTGAGTTGTGGAACATCTACAACGGACGCATACAGAAAGGCGAAAACGTACGTGTATTCCCTATCTCTAACTGGACGGAGTTGGACGTATGGAGCTATATCGAGCAGGAAAATATCGAACTCCCTTCTATCTATTTTGCCCACGACCGCGAGGTTATTGAGCACGAAGGCAGACTAATAGCAGTATCCCCTTTTATACAAATAGATGAGAGTGATACTATCCTTACCAAGCGCGTGCGCTATCGCACGGTAGGCGATATGACCTGTACAGCGGCTGTTGAGAGCAATGCGTCTACCCTACAAGAGGTAGTTTCCGAAATCAGAGCCTCTCGCATTTCAGAGCGTGGCGAAACCCGTATAGACGACAAAGTAACAGAAGCCGCTATGGAAGACCGCAAAAAAGGCGGATATTTTTAGATAAATAATCACTACTAACTAACCTGCTATTTTTTGAAGAATAACTACTAAACCGTATAATAGAAACCTTTTGATAGTTATTTATGAATAGATTTTTTGTTTTTGGCTTATTTCTTAGCTCATTATGTACTGTTTTTTCTCAAGAGAGAACTGACCTTATTGGTAAAAAGTTTGAGGGAGCAGTAAATAAGATGGTAATCGGCGACAGTCTTAGCAATATACAATCAATGCGCATTCGTTTTTTGAAAGATAAAGCCATTATTGAGGAAGAAAAGCTATCGGTTACTAAGCAACCACGCCTGCTATATAGAATAGAAGTAGCTTGGCGCATCAATAAGCGTAATAACCAGATTATTTTCTCAGCAGGTAATAAGCCTTATCCTTATCAAGATTACAAGTTTTACTATCGTGATGAAAACTTAGTAGGTCTTTACAGCAATACTAATGATAAGATGGTGGTACTTGATATCCTTTTTGCAGAAACTGAGAACAAATAAAACGTTATACCAATGAAAAAGATTAAACTATTATTGTGGAGCGCCGTAGTAGCTACACTTAGCGCTTGCAGCAGTTCCTCTCCAGAAGCCTTAGAAGGCAGTTGGCAGCTAACCCATATCGATGGCAAACCTGCTGCCACAGGTACCGTATTACAACTAAACCTAAAAGACAAAAAGGTAAATGGCAATGACGGCTGCAATACCTTTATGGGTATGATTGAAAAAGCTACGGACAAGGAGCTTATTTTAAGTGACTTAGCAACCTCTCTAATGTTATGCGAAAATATGGAGCAACCCGACTTATTTCACTCTGAAATACAAAAGGTAAAAGCTTACCGTATAACACAAAAACAATTAGTACTCTTAGATGCACAAGGACAAGAGCTTTTAACATTTAAAAAAGAGTAGATTTTCTGATAACAAAAAGAGGCTTTGGCAGGTAATACTGTCAAAGCCCTTTTGTTATTTAATAGTAGCTGCTACATACGGCTTCTTTCTTCTTCCGAAGCGTTTTGTCCTTTATACTTGCTTTGGGTAGCGTTAAAATTATAGCTTATCCCTATTTTGATACTGTAGTTGCTGTAGTTGTTAGTAGCACGACTCACTACATAAGGGTTGCGAAACTCGGTGTGGTTGTTTAACTGGTTGAAAGCGTCCATTACACCTCCATATACGGTAAGTGATTGGTTGAAAAACATACGTGCTACAACTAAGTGCACCCCACTGCGCGGTTCGTTCATATAATACTCTCTAACAGTGCCCTTGCTGGCGTAGTTGAGTAAGGCTAATACCATCCAGTTGTCGCTTAGTGCTATTTGGTTCATCATTTCTACTGAAAAAGAAGGCTCATTAGTAGGTAGTACCCCGCTTACAAAAGGTTTGAGATACGTAAGCGTAAGTTTAGGCATCCACTTGCCTATCTGAGTTTGAGCGTTGAGCACACATCTAAGAGTGTTATAATCAGCGTAGTTGCGAAGGGTTTTCTCTATCACATTGGGGTCAGTAGCCAAAAGCCCATAATCATCGTGAATAGCCTTGTGAAAATGACTGTATATCACGGCAGCCGAAAGAGGTCCGTAGGTAGCCAGTGCATTCCACTCATCAGTAAGCTGAGGGACAACAAGGGGGTTCCCTCTATTGTATAAGAAAGGGGCACTATAGGCACTATAATCGCTGAGTTCATAGAACGCAGGACGACGTATCTTGCGGGTATAGCTAAAGGTGAGTTGGGTTTTATCCCAAGGGAAAGCTACTGATACATTAGGCAACCAATCGCGGTAGGTTTGGCTCTTTACATTGCTTTTCTGTCCGTTTTCGTAATACCCAAAATCGGCGTACTCGTAGCGTGTGCCGAGCTTTAGACTTACTTTCCCGAAAGGATATGAGAAACTAACAAATCCTGCTGAACGACTCTCAGTATTCTTGATGTCGGTAGTGGTAAGCACATTGTCTTGGTAGTATTCGGTACGGTGCAAATTGCCGAGTTCAGCCCCGTAGTTGAGAGTTCCTTTGCCTAACTGTTGTAAGAAAGTTGTCTTAAGTCCCCACCAGTCAGAAGCCGCATCTTGGTGAGTACGCACGTGGCGCACTGATGAAGTAAGGAGGTTGTGCTCATCGATATTAGAAGTGTTGTCTGAGCGTTGCCCTATATAATCTACATCGGTTTGGAGTTTTAGCTTAGAGGTAAGTTTGCCTTCGTAATAAGCATTCACACCCAAGTCTTTATTTTTGTTAAAACGGTCATATTTATTGAGCCCTTTAGCTGTAAGCAAGTTATTTTTGAAAGTGGCAGTCTCTTGGGTGCTAAACCTATGCCCTACCCAAGGTTCTATACTCCTTCTCACACTCATACCTATTGAGTGTTTGTCTGAAATCTCGTGTGCTATTCCTATTTTAACGTTTATCCCTTTGGCATTGCTTTCGTTGGTTTCATCACTCATCACGCGCCACTCATTACTTTGAGTATGCACTTGTAAATCCTGATAGGTGTCAGCATTTTTCTTATTGAAGTTGTTGAAATTGCCTATAGTTGCGAAGCAGTCTGTCTTGCCTTTTCGATAGTTGAAGTTGAGCCAATTGGTTATCATAGCTCCTTTTTTTAAGAAATATTCTTCATTTTCGACAGAACCACTAAGTCCATCGCCTTGTTTTTTCTTCAATTTAATATATATCACGGCTCCTACGGTATTGTCGTGCTCGGCACCCGGTTGGGTTTCGAGTTCTATGCTCTCGATGTCTTTAGGAGCAAGGTGGTAGACCTCATCGAGGTTGCGCACACGGCGGTTGTTGATATAGAAGATAGGGTTGCCCTTGCCAAAGACCTCAAAGCCTCCGCCAGTGTACGAGGTGCTTACCCCAGGTAGGAAGTTGATGAGCATCTCGGCACGGGGCATTTTTTGTAAGGACGATTGTGCTACATTGGTGCTGATGCGCGTGCCTTTCTGCTCGATGATAGGTCGGCGGGCGGTTAGCACTACCTCGCCTAACTGGTTGGTAGCCGGAGTGAGCTCTATAATTCCCAACTGCGACTGTGAGGGGGTAAGTACCTTTGACTCGTACTCCAAATGGGTGATTTTAATAATGATTTTCTTATTCTCTGCCGTGTTAGGCAATTCAAAAACGCCTTTAGCATCGGAGATAGCCCCTTTAACGAGAGTAGAATCGGGGAGGGTAATAAGAATGATATTGGCAGCACTTATTGGTTTTTGGTCAGTGCTTACAAGGGTGCCTTTGAAAGAAGATTGCGCAAAGGCACTGGCGGTGGCTGCTAATAGCAGTGATAGGATAATTTTTTTCATTGGTTTTGTTAATCTTGATTTTCGTTTATATAAACGAAATATTTTTTAAAAGGTTGGAATTATTGTTGTTTTTTTCTGGGAAGGCTGAGAGGTTTGGGAGGGCTGGGAAGGCTGGGAGGATTGGGAGGTTTGAGAAGGATTTTTAGATGTTTATTTTTTGGTGATTGTTCGGTAATCGTCTAGTGATCCTTCAGTCTTCCTGTATCCTTCGTATATCTGAAGTAAAGGCACAAAAAAAGAGGCTACCCTTTTTCGGATAGCCTCTTTTAATAAAAACTATAAGGTAAAAGTAAAAGTTCTAATTCTTGAATACTAAATCATTAGCATCTTCGCATTTTATCTGCTTACTGCCATTATGAACGCCTAAAGTACCCTTTACTTCTATTTTTTGTCCTGCTGTTTTAAGTTTATTTTTCACTTCAGTTGAAAGTTTCTTAAATACACTAGTAACTATAAACACTTGTATTTTTGTGTTATCTGAAAGGTGTATATAGGTATTTTTTCCTTCTGGTGTAAGCGTACCTTTTAGGAGTACTCTTTTGTCTTTGTTAGCATCAAAATCGGCTACGGTTGCTATAGCGGCATCGAGGGTGGTAATCTGAGGGACTGTAGCAGGTGCTTTGATAAACTCTATATCGCTCTCTTTGCTATATACAATTTCTTTTACCACAGTGCCGTTTTTGAGTGCGAAATCGGTAAATACTCCAGTTACGGCTATTTCATAGCCTGCCATCAACAATTTGTCTTTAGCTGCTTGAGAGAGTGTAACTTCGCGAGGAGCATAGACTTGTATTTCGGTACCGTCTTTGAATGTAATGTAAGTACGGCTGCTCTTAACGGTTATTATGCCGTGTAGCTTAACGTGTTTGCCTACTACATAGTCGGCTACGGTTGCAGTAGCGGCATCGAGAGTTACTACGGTAGCTGTTTGAGTACTTGTTTGGGTAGAGGTGGTGGTAGCACTACTTACTACTTTGATATCAGCATAATTGCTTACCATAAACTGCCAAGAGGTATTGAATTTAGAAAGTACCCCTGTAACATCAAGAGTTCCTGAAGGGACTTTTTCGTCTTTGAACTTAGCAAAGCTGCTGGTTCTGAAGTCTATGGTCTTACCATTGGCATCGGTAAGTTTGTAGTTAGTAGCCCCACCTAAATCTTTGCTTTTGTCGTACATCGTTTTGCCAACTACTTCATTAGGGAAATGTACGCCTTTGAGGGTGATAAGCTGTCCTACGTGTGCATCGTTTTTAACCATTTCTATAGAGGTAACTTCTTTAGCAAGCGAAGCAAGGGTTTTACGCTCTCCACCCATATCGTATAGATGGGTTTTGTAAATAGCTTCGGCCATAGAACCTACACTCTCGCGACCTGATTTTGGGTTTTTATAAATCTCATAGCCTACTTCAGTAATGGCATTATTAAGCTGAGTAGTAAGTCCTTTGAGGCGGAGTTGCACCTTAGCCCCAATAGGGTATTCGGTGTAGATACCGCTCTTATCAAGTGCTACTGAAAGGGCTTGGGTTTTATCTTCGTTTTGGATGTAGATTTTCTTGTAGAAATTACCTCCTTCATCACTTGAAATTACATACCCTTCGATAGCTTCATCGGCACTGTAAGCTTTTATAGTAGCGGTAGTTCTACTGGCAACATCAGAAAAGCTCACTACCTTGCCAGTAAAGGCTGGTAGCACTTTCTTGTTGTCGGGCAATTCGTAATCATCGTCTTTTACACACGACATTACAGTACATAGCGAAATAAACGCTATAGCTGTGTTTTTTAATACATTTAGTTTCATATTGTTCGATTTTTTTTAATACATTAATTATTTAGAGACTGATAGCTAAATTTGCCATATAGGTACGACCGTATCCTACAAAATAGCGGTTACCGAATGAAGGAACCCCGTGAGCGTTGTCTTGCAACATTTTGCCATAGTTAGCGGTACGCGATTGCTCAAAGCCACCAGATACAAATTGGGTATCGAATAGGTTGTTAATGCTTAGCATCGCACTAATATACACCTTCTTAACACGCCAAGATTTCCCTCCTACTAAATTCACTAAGAAAACATCGTCTAAACGCTCTTGTTTGAGGAGCTGGCGAGCCTTATCGTAGTCGATATTGGTAAATGACTGACGGGTATTGGGGTCGATGAAGAACTGTGAGGTGCGATTGAGTGCCGAAAGCGACACGTAGTTTTTAGCCAACAGATTGGCAGTGGCACTTACCCACCAATAGTTATTGCTGCGGTACTCTAACCCTACTGAATATGCTTGCTGAGGACCACTTGGTACGTGGTAATTCTTTAATTTCACCTCATCATAAGCAATTCCCTGAGGAATATCATCAGACGAAATATACAATTTTGGATTATTAACATAAGTGTATTGCCCTAAAGCAACAGCTGCTGAAAGTTTGAGCGTAGGAAGTAATTGCGCTTCAGCCCCCCATTCTAAACCAAAATGACGTTTCTTTATGCCATCAATTGTTTGGGCTACAAAACCGTTGCTTATTTCATCAGTAAGCGCTGTTTCGGTGTAGAAGAAGTTGGTTTCTGAGGTATTTTCTATCTCAGTAATATATCCTGTAAGACGAGATTTGAGGTAAGGCAAACGCAAAATATAGTTGGCATCGGCAGTATAAGCTACCTCATTCTTTATATTAGGTAATAGTCGGTTAGAATTGCGTACGTTTACGAAAATATTGCGTACTGATTGAGGCGTATTGAAGTAAGCGGTATTAAACTGCAATAAGTGTCTGCCGGTGAGGGCATACGTAAATCCTGCCTTAGTGCTCATACCTTTTTGCACCTGTAGGGCTCCTTTGCCATACGAATCGGGGTACACAGGGTAGTAGAAATTGCCTTCGCGTTGTACATCAGTATAATGATAACGAGCCGCCACGAAAATTTCTGCTTTTTTGAAGGTAAACTCAAGCTGACTAAAGGCTTCTACTACATTGCTATTAAGCGCATAAGAGTAGTTCCACTTGTCGCCTTGCTGCTTCTTTCTGTCAGCCTCGAGACTGTTATACGGCTGACTTTCGAAATAATCGTAGTTCATAAAATAGTTACCCCCTAATAAATCGTCTACTAAAGCGTAGTTGTCAGAAGTTATTCTGCGGTACACCAAGCCTGAGGTACTCTTAATATTCTCATACACAGGGGTAGAAAAGTTTACATTAGTAGTAAAGGTACGCTCGCGGTTTACATCATTGCTTACGATAAAAGCACTACGCCCATCGGTAGCATTGCGGTTGGCAGCGTATAGGTCAGCCCAATTCAGCTGAGGATTGTTTAAGAAGTAATTCTTTTGGAGCTCTGCCATTGCCTCGTCAGAAGGTTGTTGATTTAGATAATAGCTAGGCATTTTTTTGTAGTAATTAGGCTCTGGGTTCTGTGCATTACCATAGCTGATACGGGTATTGCCTATCTCGCCAAACTGATATCCTAAGTCTACATTTAGGCGCGTATCGTCCTTCTGATAGTTATACGAAAGCACAAAAATAGGTTCGGAGATAATACGGTTGCGAGAGTTTCTTTTATCGCCTTGCTGGTCGCCCCAATAAGGATTATAGCGATAGCCCATTAGGTCGATTGCTTCGCGTGTAAGAGGAGATGTTTTGCCTCTTTTTATAGGAGAAAACAACCCTACTAAGTTGAAGTTGTGATAATTATTAAGTTGGTATTCAATGGCTCCGGAGAAAGCATAAGCATTATAAAGAGTACCATCGACCCAGCTACCATTAGCTGCCCAACGACGAGAAGCTGAAAGGGTGTAAGCTAAGCCATTGCGCTGTAGCCCAGAACTATAAGTAGCCATCAGCCTACCTACATAGCTGCGGTTGCTTAGTGAAGAAGAAAAGCGCAACCCAGGTCGGTTGAGCGACGGACGTATATGAATGTAGGTAGAGCCTGCAAGTCCGCCAAAGGTATAGTCAGATTTAGCAATGCCATTAGAGAGTTCTTGGTTGCGAGTAACATCATTAAGTCCGCCCCAGTTAGCCCACTGAGCGCGTCCGTTTTCTAACCGGTTCATCGGAATACCATTGATAAGCACACTCACATCTTTAGAATCATAGCCACGTGGTTTGAAGAAAACCGAACTAAAATCAAAAGCTGCACGGCGCATAAAGACATCTTGCGAACTCTGCAAAAGTCCTGACATAGCATCGGCTTGGCTCTCGTCATCTTCAAGTTCGTTTTCTGAAATAACTGCTAACTGCTCTGCTTCTTGAGCATAGTCAGGCGAAAGGGCGTAGGGGTCGAGAAGCTGACGACGCTCTTTTTCAATCATTACTACCTCTTCGCGGGTAGTATAGCCATTAAGCGAGAAGAAAAGGAGAAAGTCGCCCTGTGGAAGTTGCAACACATACCTACCTTTGCTATCAGTTTCAGCATAACGGCGAGGGGAGTTCACGCGTATTTTCACACCCTGTAAAGGCTTTTTAGTTATCTCATCAATTACTGTTCCTTCAACTTTCACCTGAGAAAAAGCAGTAATAGAGCACAATAAAAGCACATAAAAATACAATTTCTTTAACATAACACTATGAGGTTAATTTCTTAATTTATGTAGCAAAGGTATATAAATAATAATAAACCACCAAAATAAAATGTTAAAAAAAACTGATGAAGCCGTGAGCCTCATCAGTTTATAATTTTGTTATGGAAAGAAAACTGTCTGTTATTCAAAATAATTCATCACTTTAAACCCTCCTTCTTTTAGGTAGGCATCTCGCTTGAAAAGCTTAATATCAGAACGCATCATATCTTCTATAAGCGCTTTTAGGTCATATTCAGGTTTCCAACCCAAAACTGTTTGCGACTTAGTAGGGTCACCAATAAGCAAATCTACCTCTGTAGGACGGAAGTATTGTGGGTCTACCACTACTATTTCATCCTTATTTGTTACTTTAGTTTCTATAGCAGGAAGGTACTTTTCGCCTACTTTTTCAGCAAAAATAGCCTTGTCTATCGCTGCTATATACCCTTTTTCATCCACCCCTTGACCTTTAAAGTCAATAGTCAGACCGATTTCTTGTCCTGCCATTTTGATAAAATCGCGGATAGCAGTAGTGATACCTGTAGCTATAACATAATCGCTAGGGGTGTCTTGTTGCAAAATGAGGTACATCGCCTTGATATAATCTTTAGCATGCCCCCAATCGCGTTGCGAACTTAAGTTACCCATATAGAATCTTTCCTGCATACCCAAAGCTACTCTGCTAAGAGCACGGGTTACTTTTCGGGTTACAAAAGTCTCGCCGCGTATAGGTGATTCGTGGTTGAATAAAATACCATTAGAAGCGTGCATTTTATAAGCCTCGCGATAATTCACCGTAATCCAATAAGCATAAAGTTTAGCTACGGCATAAGGCGAACGCGGATAGAAAGGAGTCTTTTCACTTTGAGGCACTTGCTGTACTAAACCGTAAAGTTCTGAAGTAGAGGCCTGATAAATACGAGTTTTATCAGTAAGCCCCAATAAACGTACCGCCTCAAGAATACGAAGTGTGCCCAATCCATCAGCATTACCTACGTATTCAGGAGTTTGAAAACTCACGTGTACGTGACTCATTGCAGCAAGATTGTAAATCTCATCAGGCTGGGTTTCCTGAATGATACGAGTGACATTCATACTATCTGTGAGGTCACCATAGTGCAAAATGAAATTTCTATTCTCTATATGAGGATCTTGAAAAAGGTGATCAATACGCTCAGTATTGAATAGTGAAGAACGGCGTTTTATACCATGTACTTCATAACCTTTTTTTAGAAGATATTCTGCTAAGTAGGCTCCATCTTGACCTGTAATCCCTGTAATAAGAGCTTTCTTCTTCATAATGTTAAAATTCTTTTAAAACGTTATACAAATGTTTTATCTCTTGAGTCAAGTCTATCTGGTGATTTCCTACAAATAAGCCCTTTGCATCTAAATAGTTTGCATTTTTTACTTGACCAAAAATTTCATAATCAAAGTATTTCAACACCTCATTTTTAGTAAAGTCGCCAGTAACAATAGGACGGCAATCAATACCGTTTTCTTCTAATTTTTTAACCACATCTTTCCTATCTACGTTAGACTCTGGCTTAATAATTAAACTGAAACCAAACCAACTGCTATCATCTACATTTTTCTGTATATAGAAAGTCTTACTGTCTTTAAATAGCGACACAAATAACTCTGCATTTTTTCTACGTTGCTCTAAGAAAGCTGGTAGTTTTTTTAGTTGCTCAATCCCTATTACACCACTCATCTCTACTGGCCGTACATTGTAGCCTGGTAATAAGAAACGGAAAGACTCTTCAAACCAATTGTCACTTTTATTAGAGATTTTATTCACCTTAGGAAGATGGCGTGTCCAACCGTGAGCTCTTAAGCATACTAAAATATGGTACAATTCCTCATCATCAGTACAAACCACTCCTCCTTCCATAGTAGCCATATGGTGAGAGTAAAAAGTTGAAAAGGTACCCATTATACCAAAAGTACCGGTATATTTGCCTTTATATTTAGCGCCCATAGATTCGCAATTGTCTTCCATAAGCAATATATCTCTATCGCCTATTATTTCTTTAATAGCATCAAAGTCATTAGGGTTCCCTAATAAATTCACTGCTAAAATCATTTTAGTTTTATCTGTAATAGCCGCTTTAAGTTGCTCTAAATCAAAGTTTAAAGTTTGCAAATCTACATCTATAAACTTAAGTTTTAGACCGTATTGATATAAAGGGTAAAAAGTAGTAGACCAAGAAACTGCCGGAACAATCACTTCATCTCCACGTTTTAACTTAGGTTCTTTAGTATAGAAAAGAGCTGCCACAGCTATCAAGTTGGCTGAAGAACCTGAGTTTACCATTACGCTGTACTTTGAGCCAAAGAATTTTGAAAAATCTTCTTCAAATTGCTTTACTCCCTCGCCCATTGTATACATATCTTTTGCGATCACACCATTGATTGCTTCAATTTCTTTTTCATCCCACGTAGAGGATGCCAATGGATATTTTATCATAAAATTGTATTTTTAAAATATTCTAATGTTTGTTTGATACCTTCTTCTAACGATGTTTTAGGTTGCCAACCAAAAGCAGTAAGCTGTGTGTTATCTATCATTTTCTTTTTCATTCCCATAGGTTTAGACAAGTCGTGGGTAAAAGTACCCTCATAGCCTATCACCTTTGCTATCACTTGATAATATTCATTAATAGTATGATCTCTGCCTAATCCTACATTTAGGTTTTGAGGCATTTTATCAAAGTGATCTAAGGCATAATATACAAAATCAGCTAAGTCGCCAGCATACATAAACTCTCTTCGCGAAAGTCCATCACCCCAAATCTCTACCTCATTAATATTATTTTCTTTTGCCTCGTATATTTTTCTAATAACAGCAGGTACCATATGCGAATGCTTAGGATCAAATTTATCATACTTACCATAAAGATTACAAGGGATAGCACTCTTATATTGCCACTTTTCATCCTCTCTATTCATATACTCACATAGCCTAGTTGCCACTACTTTAGCCAAAGCATACCCCTCATTGGTAGGTTCTAACTCCCCTTTGAGTATCATATCTTCTGTAAGCCCTATTTCCATATCACGTGGATACATACAAGAACTTGCTAAATTAAGTAGCTTTTTTACATTATTCTGCTGAGCTGCTAAAATAACATTCAGCCCCATCTGCAAATTTTTAACTAAAAAATCTACAGGGTTCTTTATGTTGGCTTGGATACCCCCTACTAATCCTGCAGAATGTATAATGATATCTGGCTTATGCTGTTTTAAAAAGCTATTTACACTATCAAAATGCGTTAAATCCAACTCTGCACTTGTAGGAGATAATATAATATACTGCTGACTTGCTTTATGTTCGCGTATATTACTACCTACCATTCCGGTCCCACCAGTTAAAAATATCTTTTGTTTCATTTATGTTGTCTAACAAATTTTATAAAAAATGAACGAAGTATAATCTGTTTCTTAGTTGTAACAGAGTAAGCCTTTTCTAAATTATACCTCCTTCTATATTGTTGAAGCTCTGCTATTTTATAGTTTGTTCTTATTGAAACAAAGAGTATAGAGAGCAGTATTGAGAAACCTATAACTATTATAAGCCAAGCATATGAAACCCTCTTACGATTCCCAAGTCGTTGATTTTCTATAATTTGTACTATCTGAGTATCTGTAAGAGCTTCTTCTTTAGCCATCTCTATAAGTTTCTTATGCCAAGCTGAAACAAGAGCTTTGTCATTCCAGCGTATATGCCATAACTCATACCAACGAAAATGATAGCCCTCTACTGTTTTGGCTAAATACCTTTGCATACGCAAATTCATCCCTAATCTTACAATTATATAATACAAAGCACAAAATAGGGCTACTGCTGTTGCAAATAAAGGTATACTAACAGTAGTATGAGCCACATAATAGAATACAGAAGAGACCACTGTGATAGGAAGCAACAATACATTATCAATACCTCTTTTCTCTTTTTGTAAGTATTCTTCTCCTTTTAGTACATTTTTCTGATAGAATCTTCTGTTTTTTAAAATGTTTTTAGACATTAGTTAACTTGTTTTGAATGTTTATAATTAGGTTTAATAGATGCAAAGATAGTGATTCTTTTTGAAAAGAATAGCTTCACTTCTCTATTTTTTTTATTCTTCTATAATTTTTAATAGTCTTTGATTTACTTTTTCTCCATCAAACTTTTCTAAGGCTATCTTATGGCTCTCCTCTCCCATACGCTTTATCTCTTCAGGGTTTTCAATAAAATACTCCATAGCTTTTGCAAGTGCTGGTACATCCCATTTAGGTATGAGGAAGCCATTCTTTCCTTCTATTACCGTTTCGCGACAACCTGGCACATCTGTAGTAATAACGGCCCTACCCATAGCCATTGCCTCTTGTGTACTACGCGGGACGCCCTCCCGATAAGAGGGTAGTACAAACACAGAACTTTCCTTTATCCAATCCTTAATATTAGTCACGAAACCTGGATATTCAATAACTTCCTTTTCAATGTAGTATTGCAGTTCTTCTCTTTTTAATGCTCCTGGATTTTCGGTATCGAAGCTGCCAATCACTTTAAATACTACAGTTGAGTATTTCTTCTTTAGCTGTTCAGCAGCTTTTAGAAATTCAAAAATACCTTTTTCACGTAGCAATCGAGCTATAAATACAAACGAAATAGAGGTAGTTATTACTTGGCTAAACTGATATTCATTTAAGTCTAAACCAATGCCTCCTAATACCTCTCTTTTCTTCACTTTTATAAAGTATCTATCTAGTAAATCCTTGGGGTCATCTTGGTTTAAAAACAATACGCAATCCGCCTTAGGTAAGGCTATTTTGTACAATAACACTTGTGCATATTTTATCATTTTTGCTTTTATACTTTGCCCTTTAGGTTGCTGAGTAAATGCATACCCTAGTCCCTCTACCATTGCGATAATTTTAGGCACACCTGCTCTCTTGGCTGCCAATGTACCAAAAATAACAGGTTTGGCAAAACTCGATAGCACTATATCGGGAGCTATCTCTCTGAATAGCTTTTCAAGATATTTCATATTCTTAATATCAGCAAGAGGATTAAGCCCCGTACGTGCGAATGAATAGGCTATGGGTATGGCTCCCAACTCTTCTACCTTCTCCTTAGTATCAGAAGTGAAGTCTGTAGCCATTGCATATACTGTGTAGTTATGAGCTATGAGAAACTTTATCAGATGCCTTCTGAATATAAGTATATCGCGTGCTATATTATTCAATAAGATTATTTTTTTCATTTAGTTGTTTATTACCTGCTCATATGCAGCTATGTTGTTTTTTATCATTTTTGTTATATGAAAACCTTCTGCCCTTTGTGCACATTTATCAGCTATCTCTTTATAATATTTTTCGTCTTCTAATGCTTCTATTTCTTTTGCTAATTGACCTTCATTGCCTTTTTGAAAAAGCAATCCGTAGCCTGACACTATATCTCTAAGCCCTACTACATCACTCGCTATTATTGGTTTGGCTGCAGCCATTGCTTCTACTGCTACTAAACCAAAACCTTCCCAATGCGAAGACTGTATCACAATATCGGCTGTTTTTAAAAGCTCAGGGATATCTACTCTGCTCCCTAAAAACTGTACCCGATCTTGCAAAGAAAGTTCTTGTACTAAGTTTTCACATTCTATCTTCGTTTCTCCGTCTCCTACTAATAATAGTTTATATCTTTGAGGTAATAATGTCAAGGCTCTAATTACAGTTTTTTGGTCTTTTGCAGCCTGAAAACGAGAGACTTGCATAAGTATCGTTGCTCCTTTCTCAAAAAAAGTCCCTTCAGCATATGGGCTAGCCTGTTTGTATTTATCTACCTCTACCCCATTATACACTACTTCTACTTTTTCTGCGGTTATATTCAGTTTTTGCATTAATACTTGCTTCACTTGAGGAGTTATGGCTAATATCTTTTGATATTTTCGGTATATACACCTGTCTATTGCACGAAAAACAAACTTATCTAAGCGTTTGTTATGGGTGCTGTGTTCTGTAAAAATAATAGGTGTTTTTATACCAAAAAAAGTTTTAGCCAATGATACCCAATAAAGCGTAGGGAATAAATGTGCGTGTACAACATCATAATCACATTGCTGTATAAAGTCCTTTATCTTTAATATTTGACAAGGATTATACACGCTTTTCAACCCCGAATAGTAGATATTCCCATTGAAATTTTCTTCTATCGCAGAAACAAAAGGCGAATCTACTTTGGTAAGTAAAAACACATCTACTTGCACGCCAAAACTTTCATATAAAGGAAGTGTTTCTACTAAAAGTTTTTCAGCTCCTCCTATATTCAAGTTATTAATAACATGTAATACCTTCATTATTAAAAAAGTAATGCTATATTATCTCTTTAACAATTTTGCTAATTTATCTCTCAAAAAGAACAAGACACAAGACAGCCCTAATGAATAGTAATACGAAAGTAACAATACTGTTCTACCTATTCCTAAATCTTTTCTCAAGCCCCATATACTTTTAGGATTAAAATAAGCAGGATTTAACTTCTTTTTTAGTTCTTTAAGTGCTGTTCGGGCTTGGTGCTTATCAGCATATGCCATTATACCAATATGCAAAGTATAAGGTATATGCACTAAGTAGGCATAAGCAATCCACTTTTGGGCATTGTACTCTGGGTGTTTAGCAAAAGTCTGCTCGATAAGTTTTAAAAGTTCAAATCTGTCATCTACTTGCTTCTGACTAAAATGTCGCAACATACTACCTTCTCGCAAGTTATAACAATAAAGTCCCTCATCTATAAACTGCACTTTATTGCACTTGAAAATTAGTTGATAGGTAGTGGGCAAATCTTCATAATAGAGTTGCTCAGGGTAGCGAACTCCCTCCCATATACTCCTTTTATAAAGTTTGTTCCAAGCAGTGGGCAGCTCTAAAAAGAACCTAATCAAGGTATCTTTAGAGGTGTATATGCCTTCAGGCAACGAGTCACTATACCCTATAAAATCTCCTTTACTACTTATTTTCTTATACCTACAGACTATAAAATCAACTTCGTTTTTTATAGCCTCAGTATACATTTTTTCCAAAAGATTAGGCTCCCACCAATCATCACTATCTAAAAAAATAATCCATTCGCCCTTTGCATTATCAATACCTGTATTTCGTGCTCCTCCTAACCCTTTGTTCTTTTGGGTTATAATCCTAAACCTACTATCTTTTTCTATACATTGCTGAGCAATCTGTATAGAATTATCCGGAGAACCATCGTCTATAATTAAGCACTCAAACTCTGTAAATGTTTGATTTTTTACAGAGTTTAAACATTTTTCTATATAAGGCTCTACCTTATAAACAGGAATTACTACTGATATTTTCATTATTTTTCTAATTTTCTAACAATACCCAGTCAGGGGGGAAGGCTGTCGCCCCTAGCATTTCAAACGCTAAAGTCTTTTTAGGCACCACTACTATTTTACTTTCAGCAGAAGCTAACATCGCTCCCCACCAAGAAAAAGTGCTATTACCTATTACAAAGTTGCTGAACTTTTGCAAAGTATTCATATCATCTAATACCGTTTGCCCAGAAACTACCTCTACGGTATAATACTTCTTTATTTCCTTAATATCAGCTTCAATAGCTTGAAAATCATCAGAAAAAACATATACTTTATTTATTTTCTGCCACTCAGAAATATATTCTAATCCTTTCAAATAATACGGATATTCTATTCTTTTGAATATTGTTTCATTACCATTAGTAAAAAAATCACCTCTGCGGATATGCACTGCTACATCTTGCCTACTGATACTAAAACTTTGTTTTTTAGGAGCCAAAGTATCTATAGCTTTTGAAGCTCGCTTAAGAAAATCTTCTGAAATATACTGATAAGACTGAAAATAACCTATATGCAAATTATAACGCCCTACCCCTGTGATAGTAGGCATAAATATATGCCACTTTCTGAAAGGTTCTTGGTGCACTGCAAATACGCCACTAAAAAGCAGCTTATAAAATGGTAGTTTAGGTAAGCGAGCCAAGACTGAAAATATATAACGATGCCAGAAAAACAATAGTTTTATACCTAATAAATTAGGTAACTCTGCAAGTAACCATCGTTTTGTCTTATCATTAGTATCCCCTTTCTTCTTCTTTACAGGGCGAGTAATGAGCTGTACCTCAGCATAGCCCTGCTCTTTTAGATAATTGGCATAAGCTATCATATAGAGTTGATTGCCAAGACCTCCTTCTAAAAATACATATTGTTTTGTATTTTGGGTATTGTTCATTTTACAAATTTCTCAATCTATTTTCTACTTCAGTTACTTTTGCCCACAATATTTTGGCAGCATCTTTTTTGAAAGGAGGCACTGATACAAATTTTTGATAAGCCTCTTGGTTTGTCCATAATTCTTTTATTTGCGACAAAAAGGCTTCTTCTTTCCCTTCTTCATAATACAGAAAGGCCTCTTGATTAAAAATTTCAGGTTCTATCCATTCTTTTTTGCCTCCTCCCCAATAAATAGGAATACACCCACCAACAAAAGCATCTAATATCTTTTCGGTGATATAGCCTTTAGAAGAAGCATTTTCAGGACAAATATTAAATCTGAATTTTCTAAGATACACCCATTTATCATCACCATACTTAGTGATGAGCTCATTGGTAGTATTCATAAACTTACCTGCACAAGTTACTTTTTCTACTGTATTGGTCAGCTGTATTAACTTCCCTCTAATTCCGTTAATATCGTGATTAGATATTTGCACCGCAAATCTATCTCTATCAGCATTCAATCGCCAAGCTGGATTATTGATTTCTTCAATACGTTTTTCTAACTCTTCAAAAGTCATTTCAGGCTGTACCAAATGCATTATCCACAACGGGAAACGGATATAGTTAGGATGAGTAATGTAATCATATCCTAAGGCTAAGTTCACCTCATTTAGACAATAGTCTGAAAATTGCAACCAATTCTTATTAATCCCTCCTTCTTGTAAAAATTCAGGAGAATAGAATACTTTTTTTCCTCTAAAAAACTTTATAAACCAGCGATACCCATCTGCTGAAAAAAACGTTATTTTTTTTCCTATGTTTCTACTCTTAATAAGTCGATAAAACCATAGTTTATGAGGTAATTTTTCAGTCAGTACTGTTTTCCAATGGTTATAGAATTTGATTTCAATAGGGTTTAAAAACATTTTAAACTCTTTTAATCCCCATCCTACAAAACGTTTTATTTTATTTATGATTTTCATTGGCAAATCAATAGTTTTAGCTTATTAAGTACTTGTTTAAATATTACTACCGGTAAATAAAAAATAAGCATCGGATAAAAATATGATTCTTTAGAATAGTGTTTTTTCACAATTCTCCAAGCATCCTTTGATTCAAAGTTTACCTTATTCCTAATAATATAAAAACGAAATAACGTTACAAGAACAAAACTTTTAAAAAATTTTTTCTTTTCTATCTTATAGTATTTCTCTGCATTTACAGTCCCTTCTAGCATCTTTTCCTTTATAACAAGATAATTATTAATTAACACTTCAAAAATATTATATCCTCCACTTGTCTTAGCATCTTTTGAAGCATCAAGTAATGGCTTGTGAATAATTACATTAAAATCTCTATTCTTAGCCGTTTTCATATACAAAGGCATCTGACCTATCGAAGTATGCTGATATTCCTGAAAACAAAAATCAGGTATAAACTCAGTTGATATAATATTAGCAGATATAAAAGTGAAACCATAACTAACATCCTTAAAAAACTCTTCTACTTTATCATACTCTACATAAGGCATTTGTTTCTTACTGCCTAATTGTATAAAAATTGATCCGTAGTCTTTATTACTGATTAGGTCTATAATCGTCTTTAGAGCCTCTTCTTTTAAATAGTCATCATCACCTAACACCCAAACATATTTACCTCTAGCTAATCTAAAACACTGTGTTATATTATTATCTGCACCAATATTCTCTGTGTTTATAATATATTTAATAGGTAATCCTCTACTTATATATTTTTGAATGACCTGCTGAGTATTATCTGGAGAGCAATTATCCGAAACCACTAACTCTATTTTTTCTTTATCTACTAATTGCATTGCTTTATTAATAGAACTTAGAGCCTCATCTAAAATATTAGCTCTTTTATAAGTAGGGATACAAATGCTTAATAAAATGTTATTGCCCATAATATTCTCTTTTTTTAGTTTTAAAAATAGCATACGCTATTGGAAAGTTTATAAAAGCAATCAAAGCAGTATACCCCATAATAAGTATGGGTAAATCAAAATATTTTGCTGAAAGATAAGTTTGCAAAAAAATAAATATTCCTCCCATTACAGCTTGTATCATAAAAGGGTCTTTTTTATTGCAACGCAAATAAGTAGCCCAAGCATTTATAATAAGATTAAAAGGTATTGCTAAAAAAAGTATTGCACATAGTTCAATAGGTAAAATACGCTGTACTATAGGAATCTTAAAAAGATAGGCTATATATATAATTGTTAAAGCTACTGAAATAACAAATAAGCTTATAGCAATTGACTGCTTAACAACCGTTTTAAGTGAATTTGTAAGTTGAACAAATTCTTTTCGTGCCACTAATGATGACCATAAAGGAACTTTAGTAACACACCAACTGGCTACTAAGGGATATATTGAGTTTGATAGCATTAGGCTCATACCCATCTGCCCTGCAACAACTGCTCCATAAAAAGCAAAAGTAATAGGTGTAAAGCATTGGAAAACAAAGTAATTACTTATAGTGCTTAATGCTATTTTCCATTGATAAGGAAAAATCTCTTTCCAATAATCTATTTTATTAGTTATTGGATGTAACAATATATTTTTAAGCAATTTTCTATAGTGAAAATAAAAATAAACAATTAAAAATAAAATATTGGCTACAACATTTATTACCAAGACATACAGTTTTATCTCTAATAATAAAGCTATCCATACTGAAAACATCACAAAAAGCTGCTGAAGCATCTGAAATCTTGTAATATCTTTTACCTTACATATCCCATATAAAATAGATGTTATTGGCGATAAAAAAAGGTTTAAACCTGTAAATATAGATAGTAATAACCAAGGCATTTGCCAATGAATGTTATATGAATTTGTAGCATATCTATAAAAATAAAAAAAACCTACTACTATTAATACTGTAATTAACAATATTGAAAAAAAAGAATACCACTTAATTGTAAAATGAAATATTGATGTCAAACGAGATAGGTTATTTTCTTCCCCCTCTAAATGATCATTATCTACTACTTTTAGAAATGCCATCTCGTGTGCTACAAATTGAGATAATATACCATTTAATCCTAATTCAAAAAACATTTGAAGCGCTAATACCGACATAAAAGTATAATAAAACCCCTGTTCTTCTTTCGACATAAACTTACTAATTAGTATAAGAGTTATTATACCTCCTAATCCTTGTAATATTCTGCCTAATGAGGTGTAAAAAATAGCTCCATCTATTCCTAATGTATTTAAAAGTTTAGTAATGAATCTCATTTATTAGTTATTTTATAGTAGGTTCCATTTCAGTTAAAGGGCTTCCAAATAACATCTTAGGATATACATTTGTATGTATATTAATATTTACATTTAACAAAAATGGAGCATTGGCATCTTCCCACATTCTATTTAATCCTATATTAATATCTTCTTCTTTTTCTATTGAAAAGCTATCTATGCCATACGCGCGAGCTATGGCTGTAAAATCGGGCGCACTATATCCCCAAACAGTAGATTGGTAACGACTTTCAAAATAACTATCCTGAAATTGTCTAATCATCCCTAAGCAATGATTGTTCAATACAACTATTTTAATAGGTAAATAATTCCGCTTTACTGTTTCTAATTCTTGAATATTTATTTGAAAACCTCCATCGCCAGAAATACATACTATAGGTAGCTTATTTAGCGCTATAGAAGCTCCTATTGCTGCTGGTAAAGAATATCCCATTGCTCCCATTCCTCCTGAAGAAAGAAATAGTTGGTCTCCATTGAGTTCTAATGATTGTGCACTCCACATTTGGTTATTCCCTACATCAGTAGTGAAACCCTTAGCTTTAAAAGAGGCATTTGAAAGTTGATGCATAAATAGATTAGGATTAATCCCCTTTACATTTTTCAACTCTAAGATATCATTATAGGCCTCTCTTTTTTCTTTGATTTCTGCATTCCAATCTATAGGTAAACAATAAGAATAATCTATTTTCTGTACTTCTTCAAAAAAAGTTACCAAATCAGTGTTAAGAGTTATAGTATCTATAAACCTATTATTCAGTTCAGCAGAATCTATATCTACGTGAAATATTTGTTTCCCTTGTTTAAAAGATTCTATATCCGCTCCTGTTTGCCTTAAATCTATGCGGCTACCAAGCACTAATAATACATCCGAACTTCCTAAAGCATAATTAGCCCATCGGTTTCCATAAGTACCTATAAAACCAACTCTAAGAGGGTGAGTATAAGGTAAAACATCTACTCCTAGTAATGATGTTACTACAGGAATTTGAAACTTAGTAATAAAATTTTTAAAAAGCTCTGATGCTTGTGCCGCACGAATCCCTCTTCCTATTAATAAAAGAGGCTTTTTACTGACCTTTAATGCATTTATATATTTATTTATAAAATCATCACAAGTAGTAAGATTTTTCTCAAGAAAAGGTTTCTCTACAAGAGCATCTTCTATTTCTTGATTTTGGATATTCATAGGGATATCAATTAACACAGGGCCAGGTCTGCCTGACATAGCTATCTGATAAGCTTCTTCAAAAACATTAGGTATTTCATCTTTTGTCTTTATAGCGTAAGCCTTTTTTGTAACAGCTCCTGCCATTGACACTATGTCTGTTTCTTGGAATCCTATTTGTCGAGTAGATTTATCTCCTTTTTGTTCATTTGTATTTACCTGCCCCGTTATAAAAATAGCTGGCACAGAGTCAAAAAAACAATTACCAATCCCTGTAAGAAGATTTGTTGCTCCAGGGCCACTTGTAGCTAATGCTACTCCTGGCTTATTTTTAATTCTGCCATAAGCATCTGCAGCCATTGCAGCAGCTTGTTCGTGATGCATACTCACTATGTCTATACCCCCTTCCTGATTAAGGGCATCTATAATGCGAGTAATCATTCCTCCTTGTAGTTCAAAGACAGTATGAATACCTTTATCTTTCAGAAATCTTGCTATATACTGAGTTACTTTCATATATATGAGTTTATAATTTTATCTATTATAATTGACAAAGGTTGTAAATTATGAATTCCAAAAGTTTTCTCAAATTTATGAGGATTCCCTACCATAAACATATTCTGATTTGGTCTATAAGCAATTGCTCCAAATTTCAATAATTGTTTATCTTTCCCTAATTTATCAGCTATTAAACACAATAAATCTTTTATTTTTATTGGAATTCCCGTACATAAATTATAAACTCCTGAATCATCTCTATGTTTATTAAGTATCTTTTCTATTGCTGCAACAAAATCAGCTACATACATATAATCATAAAACTGTTCTCCCTCTGTAAGTTCAATACTGTTGTTTACTAATAAACTCTTTATCACTTGAGAGAGTAGCCAAGATTGGGCCTCATTTTCTCCTATTATCGAAAAAACCCTTATCCAATACCAGCTTATATGATGCTCCTGAGCTATATTTCTGAGATAATGAGATGTAAATAGTTTTACAGAGGCATAAGCACCTATGGGAGTAGGTAAAAAATCTTCATTTACCTTTTCATTATAATTTCCGTATTCTGCTTGAGAACCTAGACAAATTATTTTCTTTATATTAAATAATACAGATAAGTCTATCAGTTTTTTAGAGAAATAAAAGTTTTCCATTTGTATTTCCCAATTACCTCTGTCAGCTGAAGCTACTCCTGCCCAAGCTGTATGAATAACAGTATCTATAGACTGTTCTTCAAAAGCCGTTTGCAAGGGCACACGATCTATATCATAACTTTTAAAAGCGTTTTCAAAACCTTTTAAACGCCACATATCAGAGGTAGAGCGTTTGAGTACTACTACTTCATAACCCTTACTTACCAATGCTTTTAGCAAATGGCTCCCCAAAAAACCTGTCGCTCCTGTTAAAAGTACTCTCATAATCTGCT
>ERZ773077.243-NODE-243-length-41288-cov-10.177261_pt1 | contig 41288 bp, 42 predicted proteins | sample MGYA00580612_ERZ773077 | MGnify/ENA primary metagenome ERZ773077 (study PRJEB29015, sample SAMEA2737971) | human oral metagenome | biome: human oral; feature: human-associated habitat; material: dental | place: China | collected 2021 ...
TCGGGGTGCTGGTGTCGGTGGCGGTGGCCTCGTCCATCGCGATGCTGGTGCTGGGCGTGGACCTGCGCACCGGCATCCTGATGGCCGCAATGGTCTCATCCACCGACGCCGCCGCCGTGTTCGCGATTCTGCGACGGCTTCCCCTGAACCCGAAGGTGCGCACCACCCTGGAGGGCGAGTCCGGTTTCAACGATCCCCCGGCCATCATCATCGTCACAGTCGTCGTCTCCGATGCCTGGAACCAGATGTCGGTGATGGAAATGATCGCCGACGGCTTGTTCCAGCTTGGGGCCGGAGCCGTCGTCGGGGTCGTGGTGGCCCTCATCGGGCAGGCCTTCCTGCACCGCATCTCCCTGCCGAGCGCGGGCCTGTATCCCCTGGCGACCCTCGCCATCGCGCTGACCGCTTACTCCGTCGCCGGGGTCGCGGGCGGTTCGGAGCTGCTGGCCGCCTATATCGCAGGGCTGTGGCTCGGCAACCAGGCCCTCCCCCACCACTCGACGACGGAGGGTTTCACGGAGTCGGTGGGCTGGTTGGCGCAGATCGGTTTGTTCGTGATGCTGGGGCTGCTGGCCTCCCCCAGCCAGTTGCCGGAGGCGATCATCCCGGCGCTGGTGATCGGGTCGGCGTTGACGTTCGTCGCCCGTCCGATCTCCGTGTTCGCCTGCCTGACGCCGTTCCGGGAGAAGCTGAGGACCCAGCTGTTCATCTCCTGGGCGGGGATGCGCGGAGCGTTGCCCATCATGCTGGCGACAATCCCGCTGACGCAGGACCTGCCGGGCGCCTCGCACATGTTCCACGTCATCTTCCTGTTGGTGGTGACGTTCACCCTCGTGCAGGGGCCGCTGCTGCCGAGGCTTGCGCCGTGGGCCGGAGTGCTGGAGCAGATCTCCCACCGCGAGCTGGTGTTCGACTCCTCCCCGCTGGAGGGGATCAACGCCTCACTCGTGCAGTTCCGCGTCCCGAAGCGCGGACGCCTGGTCGGGATGTGGGTGAAGGATCTGCGGCTGCCGCGTGGCGCTGTCGTGGCCATGGTGATCCGCAACCACGAGGTGCTGATCCCGGATCAGGAGCTGCGTCTCCAACCCAGGGATCAGCTGCTGCTCGCCGTCGACTCCGGTCTGGTGGAGCGTGTCCAGGGTCGCCTGATTCTCATCAACAAGCATGGTCCCCTGGCCCGCTGGATCGCCTCTGGCCGCAACCGGCGTCGCCTGCTCAGCGGTGGCTGACTGTCGGCGACAGATCTCACGGCCTTGTGTCACATGGTGAGTCGCTCGTGGTGCATGCGCCTCCAGGGCACGCCCAGGCATTTCAAGGTGCGCTGCATTGAGATGATGGCCGCGTTTGGGCCGACCATGAAGAACTCTCCGCGTCCGCGTTCCTCAGCGGTGAGAGTGTCACGGAGCTTGGCCCAGGTGAACCTTCCCACCTGAATGGTCGCCGTCATCCGTCCGCCGCTGCGCTGCTGCAGGTCACGGATCCTCTCGGGATAGAAAGCGTCCTCGGTTCTGCGCACCGACCACAGCAGCCGGATGCGCCGGCCGGGATGCCCGGCGGCGAGGCTCAGCAGCGGCGCGACACCGCTTCCCATGCCGATCAGGACGAGCGGGGCCTCTGCGGGCGACTTCGCCACCTCGTCGTCGAAACGGCCGTAGGGCCCCTCCAACCGGACTCGGGCGCCCACCGGAACCTGCCCGATCATGCGGGTGTAGTCCCCCACCTGACGGATGGTGAACAGCAGGGTGTTCTCCCCCGCATTGGCCAGCGAGAAGGGGTGCCACTCCCGGCTCATCCCGGAATGCTCCACCCGTATGAAGTAGAAGTCGCCGGGACGGGCCGTCACTGAGGCCTTGTCGGGGCGAAGCCGGAAACCCCTGGTCGATGAGTTGAGGGCTGCATTCTCCACCACCACAGCAGTCTCCATGGCATCAGGGCCAAGCCACTTCTTCCAGACATACAACGTCAGTGTCACGATTGTGCAGATGTCGAAGAGGACCATGAACAGCAGGTGCCTCGCCACCTTCTCAATGACGTGGACATGCAGCCACACCAGAAGCACCACCACCAGGTTCAGGCGATGTATCCATACGGAGAGCTGGTGCCGAAGCACCTTCTCCAGGCTCCGCTTGAGCCGCTGCATGGCCTGGAAGTGATCAGTGATCCAGCCGCTGAGGAAGAACACCGCCAGCGACGGAAGCACCAACGCCAGGACGAAGGCCCATTGCCCAAAGTTCCGGGCCCAGATGCCGGCTGCGAAGAGATTGTCTGAGTGGAGGTACATGGCCACTACCCCCGCCACGCCGAGCATGCCGTGCAGCGCGTACAGGTGCGGCAGGCCGACGTACTGCTCCAGCCGTCGTGGGCGTGTGCTCAGCACGATGGCCAGCAGCCACCAGCAGTAGGCCATCATCCCGAGGGCTATGAAGATCTTCTCCCGGGGATCGCCGCCCATCTGGTACCAGAGGAGCACCACCAGGGGAACCGGGAAGGCCACGAGCAGAAACCACACGAGCAGTCGCTGCCCACCACTCAGAAGCCCAACCTCTCTAGCCATTTCCCCACCGCTTTCCTGGAGTTCTCAGGGTCCTTGAAGACGTCCTCGCCCTGTCGTTCGAACCCATCGATCAGGGTCGTTTCGGGGTAGTACGCGGCAAGGGTTTGCAGTGAGTTGCCGAAATGGGATCCCAGGTAGGTGACGAACGGCACGATCTGGGAAGAGCTTAAGTCATTGTCCCGGATGAAGGTCTGCACGATCATGGGCATGTCGTCACACCAGATCGGATAGCCGAGGAAGATGGTCCCGTAGCCGCCGACGTCTGGCGCAGCGCCCTGGTACTCGGGGTAGATCTGCTCGCTCAGCTCCCGTCGGGCGATCCTCTTGGTCTCCTCTGGGCTGTCCGGGTAGGGAACGGACGGAACGATCTGGAAGATGTCGCCACCCATCCGGTCGTGGATGAACCCCGCCACCTGGGCGGTGTTGCCGACCTCCAGGTCCAAGTTCGGGAAGTTCTGCCCGGAACGCGAGAAGTAGACGACCAGAGCCGATTCCTTGGGAGGTGGCGACGGCCTGCACACGCCAGGCCGTTTGGGGACTACAGGAGGCTTGGGAGGGCTCTGGTGGCCAACGCCGACTGCGACGTCAGCTGCAACAGCAGCGCCAATGGCCAACCCTGCGGCAGCGCTCAACGTGATGATCTTACGACGATTCAACAGTTCCATATAGGACTCTACGGGAATTCAGCACTTCTTAATGTTGTGAGGTGATGCCAGGAAGAGCCCCAACCGCTTATTCCCGCCTCTGGCAAGGCGGGAATCGGGCTTGTGCGCGAGAGAGGAGTTGAACCTCCACGCCCTTACGGGCACTGGCACCTGAAGCCAGCGCGTCTGCCATTCCGCCACTCGCGCATCGAACCCGACCGGGTTCGCGGATGAACTGTAGCACGCCCTGCCCGCGATGACGCAAGTCAACACGTCGGTTGCCGAAGGCCGACGGCTGAGCAGCGCCCAGGAAGAGGCATCCGGGATCATCGTCCTCGTCAACGTCGCCTGATGGGCGGTTTCGATCCCGCTGGTGACTGCGCCCCGGCTGCCCTTACCATGAGTCACAGGAGGAACCACATGAGCAACAACCAGTGGCCCGGATCAGGCAACTCGAACAACCAGCCAGGCGGAAATCCCCAGGGCTACCCGCAGCAGCAGAGCCCTGGAAACAGCCCCTATGGGCAGCAGAGCTCAGGGTACCCAAGCCAGGGTGGATACAGTCAGCAACAGCCAGGTCAAAGCGGATACGGCCAGGCACCGGGCTATGGTCAGCAGCAACCCGGCTACGGCCAGCAACAGGGTTACGGCCAACAGCAGGCATATGACCAACAGCAAGCCGGCTACGGCCAGCAGCAAGGTTACGGCCAACAGCAACCCGGCTACGGCCAGCAGCAAGGTTACGGCCAACAGCAACCCGGCTACGACGCATACGGCGCCGCCAGCTATGGACAGCCGGAGCCCCCGAAGAAGAAGATTGGCCTCATCATCGGCATCGCCGCTGTCCTCGTCGTCCTGCTCGGCGTCGGCATTTATCTGATCATCCAGAAGAACGGCTCTGACAGCGCCACCTCCCCGAGCTCCCCCACACCGACCAAGACGGCGAGCGAGAAGAACTCCCCTGAGCCCACGAAAAACCCCAGCCCGACGTCCACGGGCACATCGTCCGGGACAGGGAAGCCATCCCAGGACGCCACGCAGAAACCCACCTCTTCTTCACGGGAGGGCAGCGCTCCGACGATGCCCGAGTCCTTCGGAAAGTTCACAGTCTTGGGCGAGCCGAACGACAGCCTGTCCACCTACACCGCCGGCAATGAGGTCTTCGTCGCGATGCGCATGCCTGGCAAGGCCATGGCCAAGGTCACCAAAGCAGGACTTCAGGATGTCAAGGAGATCGGGGTGTGGACCTGCGGGACCTCAAGCGCCGATACCACCAAGTCAAAGGCCTGCGTCGCCGAGGCCCATGAGGGGGCGCTCATCGCCTCCATGGGGCCTGATGCCACCGAGGAGACCGTCGCCACCACCGGCGATGAGTTCCTGGCAGCCTGGAAGTGAGCGACGACTTCCCTACTCCGTGTTTCAGCCCTGCCCACCGAAGGCCACCGTCTAGTGTCTTCAGCTATGCAAGAACTCCTGCGGGTGGCATTCGTCACCATGCACACATCTCCCCTGGAGAAGGCGGGAACCGCTGACGCCGGAGGGATGAACGTTCTGATCGGGGCGTTGGCGCGGGCCCTCGGCGCGCTCGGAGTCCACGTCGAGTTCATCACCCGCCTCTCCGAGGAGGACCAGCCCGGCCTGGAGGACATCGCCCCGGGGATCACCCTGCGACGCCTGCCGGCCGGGCCGGCAACCCCGCTGCCGAAAAGCCAGATCGACCAGCACATTGAGGAGTTCCGCAACGGCCTGGCAGCGCTTCCGCCCTACGACCTGATCCACTCCCACCATTGGATGTCAGGGGTGGCAGCGCTGCCCGTCGCACACGCCTGGGGGGTGCCGCATGTCATGACCTTTCACTCGGTGGCGGCGCATCCCAACTCGTCGCTGCGTGACGGCGAACCTCCCGAGTCCCCGGCCCGGGTGGATGGCGAGGAGCTGTGCGCCACCGAGTCCGACCTGGTGCTGTGCGTCTCCCGACACGAGGCCGCAGTGGTGATCGGCCGCTGCCGCGCCGACCCGGAACGGGTGCGGATCGTCAGGCCCGGCGTGAACGTCGACCTGTTCCATCCCGCCACCGAGCCCTGGGCTCCCAGGGGAATCCGACCCGGCTATGTCATCTTCGCGGCCCGTCTCCAGCCGCTGAAGGCCCCCGACATCGCAATCCGCGCCCTGGCTCACCTGCCCGCCGACGCCCGTCCGGATCTGCTGATCGTGGGGCAGGGGTCCGCGGACTTCGCCGGTTATGAGGCCGAGTTGCATTCCCTGACCGAGGATCTGGGCCTGAGCTGCTGGGTGCATTTCCTGCCGGGTCAGGGGCGTCCTGAGTTGGCCCGGCTCCTGAGGCACGCCTCGGTGATGCTGGTGCCATCCTTCTCGGAGACCTTCGGGCTAATCGCGTTGGAGGCCTCCGCCTCGGGAATTCCCGTCCTGGCCGCCGCCTCGGGAGGGCTGACGGAGGCGATCTGCAACACCCACACCGGTCTGCTGATCCCCACCCACGACCCGGCGCTGTGGGGCAGGGCGCTGGGTGATCTGCTGGCAGATGAGCCCCGCCGCAGGCAGCTGGGGGAGACGGGCCGGCAACGGGCTCTCAGCATGACGTGGGAGCTGGCCGCAAACAGGACGCTCGAACAGTACAGGAGGCTCCTGTGAGGATCGCTTTCATCCACGCCCACCCCGACGACGAGACCCTGGCTTCCGGAGCCCTGATCTCCTGGCTGGGTGACCGCGGCCACGAGGTGTCGCTGCTGACGGGAACCCGCGGCGAGCGCGGCGAGGTGGTGCCGGGGCCCCTGTCCCACCTGGCGGGCACCAACCAGCTGGAGGCCCACCGCGACGGTGAGCTGCGGGGCGCGCTCGGGGTGCTGGGTGTCACGGAGCATGCCTATCTGGGAGAGCCAGACAGGCGCTACCGCGATTCGGGGATGCGCTGGATCACCGAGGGTCTGGCTGGGCCAGCCGAGGACGCCGAGGCCGACTCGCTGTGCGCCGCGCACCCCGACGACGTGGTGGCCGGCATCATCGCCTGGCTGCGCGTCGTCGATCCGCAGTTGGTGATCTCCTACGACGCCGACGGCGGCTACGGCCACCCCGACCACGTCCGTCTGCACCAGACCTCCCTCGCGGCGGCGCGCGCCACAGGCAGAGGGTTCGCGGCGCTGGTCCATGAGCCGCGCGACGGCGCACGCTGGTTCGAGCTGGCGTCCCTGCAGCCTCTCGTGGAGGAGGCCCTCAGGCACCATGCCTCGCAGCTGACGGTCAACGGAGACGGCACCCTGACCCATTCGGGCGGCCAGACGGACTGCGTGGTCACATCCGTCGGTCTGCTGCCCCACCCGGGGACCCCACAGGCCGCAGCCCTGGTGGCCGAACTCTAACGCTCGCTGACTGATCTGAGGCGGGCTGCGCCGCTGATCTCACCGTGCATGGTCCAGGTGACGCGGGTGCCGGCGCACAACAGCCACCCGGGGCTGCTCAGGTCGATGATCGAATCAGCCTGCCTTCGGCTCGTCGCACCGATCCGCCCGGCACTGCGACGGGTCCCTGTCCCCGCCACGCAGCCACCAGATTCCAGACTGCGCGGACATGCCGCAGCTCGGCGGCCCCCATCTCCCGCAGCCAGCTCAGCAGCACCCGGCCGCGCAGCGCCTCGGGCAGTTCCGCCAGTCCTGCGACGTCCAGACTCTCCCCATCCGCGACGCGTTCACCCGCCTCTGCCGCCAGGGCCTCCAGGAAGCGGGCGTCGGCGTCGGCCAGCTGGGCGGTGCGGGCCAGCCCGACGGCGACGTCACGGCCCAGCGCATCGCCGAGCATCGGCAGCGCACGGCGGGCGCGCACGCGCGCGAACCGGGGGTCGTCGTTCATGGGGTCGCTCCACCATCCGATGCCCCAGTCACGGCAGGCAGCCTCGGTGTCGGCGCGACGCAGCCCGAGCAGGGGCCGCCGGAACAGCCCACGGATGGGGGCCATGCCCGCGATCGCCCGCAGCCCGGAGCCCCGCAGCAGACCGAGGAGCACAGTCTCGGCCTGGTCGTCGAGGGTGTGTCCCAGCAGCACCGGATGCCCGTCGCGGGTGAGCGCGGCCAGCCTCGCCTCTCGTGCGGCAGCCTCGATCCCCCCGTCGCCCCCCACGATGACACGCCGCACCTCGGCTCGCAGCCCACGGTCTCCCAAGTCGCCGACGACCCGGTCCGCGATGTCGCCGGAGCCCGGCTGCAACCCGTGATCGACGACGACGCACGTCACTTCCGCTCCCGTCCGGGGAGCGGCCCAGGCGGCTCCGAGGGCCAGTGCCAGGGAGTCGGCGCCGCCGGAGACCCCCACCACGACGGGGCCCGCGGGAAGCAGCTCCGCGACGGCCTGCCCCACCTTCAACGCGGCGGGGCCGAGTTCGCGTCTAGCCATGGACCCGCGCCACCCAGTCTCCGGGCCGGGTGATCTCGGCCAGAGTGGGAAGCAGTTCGGCCCGCGTGAATGCGGGAACCAGCCCGTCGGCTCCGGCCTGCTTCACGACGGCGCGGCAGAACGCCAGCCCGTCGCGGTACTGGGCGGATTTGTCGAGGCTTGGCAGCAGCCGTCGCCAGCCATGCCCGGCGTGATCCCGCGCGAAGGCCTGACGGAGCCGCCGGACGCTGGGGATGTGCCGCTCCCCCGCAACATCGGCGACGAGATCAGCGTGGCCCTCCATGAGGGTCATGATCGCGACCAGCCGGTCCAGGGGCTCCTGGGCCTCGGCGCTGACCAGCAGCGACATGAGGCCACGTCCTGTCAGCAGGTCGGTGGCGACCTCGCCCGGGTCCTGGTCGTCGGCGACGATGGCCGCCATCAGCTCCGCGATGTGCCCCAGCAGCCAACCTGCGGAGTTGAACTGCACGGCGTGGGTCTGCTCATGGCACGCGACCCACAGGAAGAAGTCGTCGGCGACGAGACCGCGGGCGCGTTGCAGCGCGACGAGGTTGGGGGCCAGCAGCACCAGCCGACGGTTCAGGGGGTCGTACTGGCCGAGGAGACCACGTCCCAGCAGGGACATCGCCACCCCGGCGGCCAGCCCGTAGCCGATCCCCACCAGGTCACGGAGCACACCGTCGGGACGCGGTTCAAGGGGCAGACGGTCCAAGAGGGTGTCGGTCATCACCATGGCCTGCCGGGACCAGCCGGGGCGGTCGTGAACCTTGATGTCGGTGGCGGCTGGGCCGGGTAGTCGGGCGTGCTCAACGGCCAGCTCCCCCGCTCGCCGGGCGGCCTGCCGCAGGGCCGCCACCGTCTGCAGAGCCTCGGGTCGGGTGGCTGCGGGGGCATCGCCGTATCGGGCAAGGTGCAGCGCCAGAGGCCAGGCCACATGTGGTCGTCGCGGCATCAGCAGCCACATCCTGTGATGATGCCCACCCCGTGGTCCGCCCAGACGCGAGCCGCCCAGCCGTCGGTGGAGCCGTTGGTGGCGAAGGCGAATACCACCTCGCGTCCGTCAGCGGTCACGGTGGTGCCGCTCAGCGTCGACACCAGCGACAGGGTCCCGGTCTTGGCCCGTGCGATCCCCCGGGCGGGCGCTGAGATGTCGTCGCTGAACCGGTCGTTGAGGGAGCCGGAGACGCCGGCGACGGGGAAGCCGTCCTGCACCACCTCCAGCCTGGGGGTGATGGCAACGTGGCGGGCGACTCTGGCGAGCATGGACACCGGCACCTGGTTCTCGCGGCTCAGGCCGGAGCCGTCGCGCAGGGTCGCGCCCTCATGCCACAGACCGAGCCCGGTCAGCACCTCCTGCACCGCGGCCGCGGTGCCGGCGAAGGTCGCGGGCTTGCCCTGTTTGAGGGCCAGCTGCATCCCGAGGACCTCGGTGTAGGAGTTGTTGGAATGCTCCATGGCCTGTTCCGCGAGGGCATGGACACCCGGCGAGGAGACGCGCGCCACCTCTTCGCCGCTGCCCGTGGCGGCCGCCGGAACGCCGTCGACGGTGATGCCCTGGGTTTTCAGAGACGCGGCGAAGATCGTGGCCGCGTCCAGGGCGGGGTCGGTGGAGCGCACCTTGTTGGCGTCGCGGCCCTCATCGGCCCACAGCGCCGAGATCGGGGTGACCTGATCCCGGTAGGTGGCGGGCCACGTCGATGCCCAGGACTCCTGGAACAGGGATGCGTCATAGCCGAGCGTGATCGTCGTGAGGCCCTTCGCCCGCAGGACCTCGGCGGTTGTGGCGGCCAGCTCCTCCAGCGACGCAGGCCCCGGGTAGGCGTCGGTCTTCGCGGAGGCCAGCAGGGGGTCGCCGCCGCCGACCAAAACCAGCCTGCCCGGTTCAGGCATGACGACGGTGGTGTCGAAGACGTCGGTGGCCTCGAAGGCATGCAGCACGGCGGTGATCGTCAGCAGTTTCGCGTTCGATGCCGGGATCAGCAGCTGGTCTGGGCTGGACTGGGCCAGCACGTCGCCGGTGGCGGAGTCGAGGACCTGGTAGGCCGTCACCAGGTTTCCGCCCTCAGGCACCCCCTTCTGCAGGGCCTTGATGTCGATGCCCTGCAGCCGCTGCTCCAAGACGTCGCGGTCGGGGATGGGTCCGTCGGGGGCCTGCGAAGCCGCCGCGATGGGGCCAACGGGAGCCGCGAGCTGCGGCTGTGAAGAAGGTGTGGGCGGGGGATCGAACAGGGTCGGCGGCACCGTCGTCGAAGCGCCGGAGCGTTCCAGCCCCGTGGCGGACAGCAACGGCATGCGGAACACCAGCGCCAGGAAGACCCCCAGCAGGGCCACCCCCACGAGCGCCCAGCAGATCACCCCACGCCACGGGCTCCTTCTCGCGGTCAAGTCGCGGCTCCTTCTCGGGTAAAGTGCTGGTCAGGCCGCCAAGAGGCGGTGGTGCGTCAATCATAGGAGTGCGGCAGTGAGCAACGAGGCCGGAGGAAGCATTGAGATCTTCAACCCCGAGGACCGGGTGCTCTTCGACGTGACGGTCGAGATCCCGAAGGGCACCAAGAACAAGTACGAGATGGATCACCTGACCGGTCGCATCCGGCTGGACCGCACCCTGTTCACCTCCACCCAGTACCCATACGACTACGGCTTCGTGGAGGGAACCCTCGGGCTCGACGGGGATCCGCTCGACGCCATGGTCATCGGTGCCGAACCTACCTTCCCCGGATGCCTGATCCAGTGCTATGCCGTCGCCATGTTCCGGATGACGGATGAGGCGGGCGGCGACGACAAGGTGCTGTGCGTCCCCACCGCTGACACGCGACGCAGCCACATCAAGGACTTGGACTCCGTTGCCGAGCATGTGCTGCTGGAGATTGAGCACTTCTTCAGCGTGTACAAGGATCTGGAGCCCGGCAAGTCGGTGGAGGGTGCGACGTGGACGGATCGCGCCGAGGCTGAGGCGGAGATCATCGCATCTATCGAACGCGCCAAGGGCACGCCCTTTGAACACCACCACGTGAACCTGGCGTAACCGCCCCCACTACTCCACACCCGCGATGACCCGAGTACGGGGCCAGCGCCACAGGGTGAAGGGCCTGTGTGACTTGCACAGCTCCACGATCCGGGCACCCAGGCCCGTCCGCCAGTCGCCTACGCCCCTTAGACCGAAAGTAATCCGTTCACGAAACCCATACGAATGCACCAGAGTCGCGGCTGCGGGCTTGCTGAACTTCGAGGTAGTCCCCCAGGAGGTCAGCTTAATCCCAGAGGAGAAGGAAACGCACACCACTCCCTGCTCGGCTGAAGGGCCAGAGCGCATATCGTCAATGAACCACGCGCTATGTAGCGCAACCCCTGAAAACAGAAAGATAGAAAACAGGAATGCAAGCAGTGCGCGGATTCCGCCACGGATGGGTTTGCGAAGCATTTTCTTGCGCATTTCGCCAGGCAGGTCTGCCGAACGAGTGACCCAGGCCCAGCCCGGCGCCAAACTGACCAAGGCTACAAAAACATAATTCACGAGCCTAATCTCACTAAGCCAGAGCTCACCCAACCCATATCGGCAAGGGAAGAAAAACGCCCACAACACGAACGAGCAAACCAGGCACACTGAGGCTTATTCATGGGAGTGTCAGAAACTGCGAACCACCTTGTCAGAACCCAGTCGCCAGCAGCTGTGCATAAGCCTCACTGCACAAGTCCAAGGAAATATCCGCATGATCAGCAAGTCAATTCACTGGACCACGTTGCGCGACCTCTCTACGACCCGCTTACTCGCCCGACGACCCACAGATTTCATCTTTCTTTAGTTTGTCTCTATTCACCAATAATTTTAGCATCAGCCACGCCCTCAGGGCCGAGGAGCTGATCAAGAGACTCTCTTCTCCCCTCAGAGGATCCCTACATCCGCCAGCCTGGGAACACCCTCCAGTCTTGGGATCGGCTCGGGTGGAGCATCCCATGCTCTCACCGCCGGCATCCTCAGGCCAAGGACGCCCCCTCGCACACCACCACGCGAACTTGGCTCAGCCAACCCACCGCCTGGGGTTTCAGCGGTCTCGACCGCAGGTTCCCAGCATGACACGAGGCGGCTCAGCAGTGACCTCCCCCTGCCCTACAATCGTTTCAAACCCCTAGTCACGCGGCAGGATCGGTGCGTCCGGCCTAGATCCAGGAAGGCCTTCTGTGAAAAGTTTCAAGGTCAGGGCGCAACCCAACAGGTGGATCGGCCTGCTGATGTTCGTGCTGTACTGCCTGACCGTTGCCATTGCGGCGATCACCGTCTTCAAGGCCATGTGGGACGAGGGCTTCGTGGTAATCTTCCGGTCCTTCTTCCCGATCCTGCTGTTCCTGGTTGTGGTGGCGCTGCCCTTCATGTTCGCACTCAGGCTGTTCTCCCCCAGCCGGGAGATCATGATCGGCAATGGGCAGCTGGTCATCGCCATTTCGGGCAAGTCATGCTCCATGAGATCGCCCAGGTGAGGGTCACTGAGCTCGGACGAAAACTAGAGGTCTTCGACACGATGGGTAATCTGCGCATCGACTTCAAGCCGTTCAGCGGGGAAAAGCACATCGACGAAGCCGCAGACTTCCTCAAAACGCTGATGCCCAGTATCGAGAATCACATCAGCCAGCAGGATGGCAAAGCCACCTTCGTCGACCGCTGCATCAATTTCGCATCCCCGCAGCAGCCCCAAGGGCACATCCCAGGATGGCAGCCCCCACCCCCCAGCCAGCCGCAGTAGCTCAGACAGGAAAGACCCCGCAGGTCGGCATTCGGCCTGCGCCGAACAGAGATAAACAAAAGAAAAAGGAGTTGGAACACCATGGAAACCCTCACGCTTCGCCAAAGGGCAAAGGGCAGGACACTGCCTGCAATTCTGATCTCAGTGATCTACATTCTGGCGGACGTAGCCTTCGGGTACATGATCTTTCCCTACATCGCCTTCAGGCGTCACAATGGGAGCAATATTTTGCGCTCCTCGTGGTCGTTCCCCTCGCAGCTCTTCCTTTCCTTCTGACTCTTCTCTATCCCCTCTACACGATACGGATCGACAACGACACTGTCAGCGTTTCCAGGAAAGGCAAGGAGCTGACCAGGATCGCACGCCAGGACATCAGGCAGCTGCGGGCACACAGCAAGTACAAGTACCTGGACATATATGGTCACACAGGCGAGACGCTCCTGCGTCTGGAGCCGCTGTTTGTCGCACTGAAGTGGGGGAAGGCCAAGGCAGATGCGGTCATCAACCATCTGCGTGACCGCTTCGGAGGCACTGAGAGGCAGATCACGACGAAGCCGCACCTTGAGCGCCACATCGACTTCCCACAGCAGTAGAACACGGCCAAGGCCTCCTGAGTCGTCACCAGGATGCAGCGTGAGGCATCAGCTGCTGACTGACCTGGCGGCTCTCTGAGCGCATCCTGGCGCCTCATGCCATCACCACAGGCCACCAAGTGCGCGTGAAACGCCGGCCACAGCACAGGAGACGAACTGTGACGACGGCATCAAGACGCTGGACGGCGTTTCACGCGCAGCGCACAGTCCCGAAGCCATGGCGGGACAAGCCGAGGAGGGAGGAGGAAGAAAAGAAAGAAAAGGGCACCGCGAGGAGTCAGGATGCGGGAGGGGCCGGATCCTTTCGCCACGATGTCACAGCTGCGACCACCTGGGGCACGCCCGTTTCGCGGGCATATCCGTTTCGCAATCAGTGACAGTGTTGTGCTTGACGGCTTCAGCCCCGAGGGCTGCGGCCTGTTGACGCTGGCAGGCTGCCGCTGCTCACCGCTGCCGCAACGCCTGGATGAGCGCAAAGGCCCTTGCCGGGGCTTCATCAGCGGGAACGCCTGGGGCAACCACGCCGGGAGCGAACCCAACGCGGCAGCGATCATCACAGCCCCACACTCAGCGACGCAGAGCTCTTTCGAGCATTCACCAATGGGCAAGGTTGAATAATCAATCTTGTTTTGTGAGCCTCCTGTTGACTACGCTACGGCGCGGAACCAGTAGAGAGAGGAAGACCGTGTCACGCTATCGTTTCCGAGCAGCAAATCCGCGCTCGTGGCTCGTGGCGCTGATCGTCATCACCTACGGGCTGGTTCTCACAGTCGTCCTGCTCTTGGACCTCGAATGGATAACGAGGGTCACCGGCGATGTGGCGATCCTGAAGATCCTGGTCATCACCCCCCTGCTGCTACCGCTGTTCGGCATCCTCTGGTATCTCTGCCCGGACCGGGAGATCCAGCTCACCGAGACGAAGCTGACCCTCACCAACGGCTACGAGGAGCTGACCAGCATCAAGTTCCAGGACATCGCACGCATCCGACTGACGGCCCCCCAGAACAGGCTGCAGATCTTCAACCGGCAGGGGGAGCGCCAGATCGACGTGCGTTCGCTGAGCGGTTCCGACCCCCTCAAAGCCGTTATCGCCTATCTTCGCGTGCGCCTTCCCCATGATATGAGGCGCGTGAGAAGCCGACTGATCCTGGCACCCCGCACAGACACCTACATTGATTTCCGAGCCCAGCCGCTGGAGAGCTCGCCACTTCTCTGAGACCAGGCGGAGAATCTCAAGCACCAGCGGTAAAATTCGGCGACGTGACTGATCCGGTGATCCTGTCCCGCGGCCTGCGCAAGTCGTACGGCGACATTGAGGCGGTGCGCGGCATCAACTTTCACGTCGATCCCGGCACGTCCTTCGGCCTGCTCGGCCCCAACGGCGCGGGCAAGTCCACGACGATGCGCATGATCGCGGGGGTCTCCCATCGCTCCGGCGGAGAGCTGCAGATCCTCGGGATGGACCCCGACCAGCAGGGCTCCCGGATCCGCGCCCACCTCGGCGTGGTGCCACAGAACGACAATCTCGACCCCCAGCTGACAGTCCGCGAGAATCTGATCTTCTACGGCCGCTACTTCGGGCTGCCGAAACGCTGGCTGGCGGCGAAGGCAGAGGAGCTGATCGAGTTCGCGCAGCTCACCGAGAAACGCAACTCGCGCGTCGAGGACCTGTCCGGTGGCATGAAACGTCGCCTGACGATCTCTCGGGCGCTGATCTCCGACCCGCGCATCGTGCTGCTTGATGAGCCCACCACGGGTCTGGACCCACAGGCCCGCCACGTGCTGTGGGACCGGCTGTTCCAGCTGAAGGAGAAAGGCACCACCCTGGTGCTGACCACCCACCACATGGACGAGGCCGAGCAGCTCTGCGACCGACTGATCGTCATCGACCACGGCCAGATCGTTGCCGAGGGCACCCCACCCGGCTTGGTGCGGGAGTACGCAGGCCGGGAGGTCGTGGAGCTGCGGTTCGGGTCCTCCCGCAATGCGGAGGTGGCTGCCCGACTGACCGGGGTGGGCAACCGCGTCGAGACCCTGCCGGACCGGGTCCTGGTCTACGCCACCGACGGCGAGGCCGCGCTCCACGAGGTCCACCAGCTCGGGCTGGAGCCGAACTCATCGCTGGTCAGGCGATGCTCGCTGGAGGATGTGTTCCTGCGGCTGACGGGGAGGTCTCTGATTGACTGAGGTCACAACCCTGCCTCCCGTGCACCACGACGCCCAGGCCGCGCGGATCGCGCGCTGGGGGGCGCTGTATCACGCCCGCAACGTGATGACGCAGCTGCGCTCCTGGTGGATGAGCCTGTTCGCCATCGGCACCCTGGAACCGCTGCTGACTGTGCTCGCGCTCGGCGTTGGTCTGGGGGTGGTGGTGGACGCCGCCAGTCCCGGCGCTCTCGGAGTGCCCTTCCTGCAGTTCGTGGCGCCCGCCCTGCTGCTCTCCATCGCCCTGCATGCCGCACAGATGGAGAACATCCTGCCGGTGCACAACGGCTTCCACTGGAATGAGCTCTACCAGGCAGCGGCCTCCACGCCCATCAGGCCGGCGCAGCTCGCGCGGGGGCATTGGTTGGGGTCGACGGTGCGCTATGTGATCAACTGCTGCACCGTGTTGGCGGTGCTGCTGATCTTCGGGGCCGTCACCCCCGTCGGCGCGTTGATCCTGCTTCCGGTGGCGGTGCTGACGGCGTGGGCTTTCGGCAATCCGGTGATGGCGTGGACGGCATGCCAGTCCCAGGACAACGGGAAGTTCGCGGTCTTCGGACGCCTGGTGGCGCTGCCGCTGACGCTGTTCTCCGGCACCTATTTCCCCCTCGATGTGCTGCCTGGCTGGCTGCATCCCATCGGATGGGTCTCGCCACTGTGGCATGGGGTGAACCTGGCCCGGATCTGGACCCTGGGGCAAGCCGCCCCCGCCTGGCTGCCAGTGGTGCACATCGCCTACCTGACGGCGCTGACCGTCGGCGGGCTCCTGGCGGCCCAGCGGATCTTCCGGCTGCGGCTGATCGGCGAGCTGCCCCGCCCGCGCAGGGAACGCAGGGAACACGCGAAAAGACAGACGACAGAACCAGCGGTGACGCCCTGGGAGGAGCTGCCGGACGGCCAGGTGCTGCTGCGACGTCCCCGCACCTCGCCATCGTTCCTCATCGTCGCAGCTAGGGGCCTGAAGGCAGGCTGGGGAGCGAACAGCCTGCTGATGGCCTCGGGAGCTGTGGAGCCGATGCTGTATCTGCTGGCAATGGGCCTGGGGCTCGGCACCCTCGTCGGCCAGGTGGGTCCGGGAGTCAGCTACGCGGCCTGGATCGCACCCGCGCTGCTGGCGAGCTCCGCAATGATGGGGGCGGTGTTTGACGCCACCTGGAATGTGTTCGTCAAGCTGAGGCTCGAAAAGCTCTACGAGACGATGCTGAGCACGTCCCTGGGGCCGCTGGACGTCGCACTGGGCGAGATCACCGTCGCCTTGGTGCGCGGCGGCAGCTACGCGGTGAGCTTCATCGCAGTCATGGCGGTATTGGGGCTGGCTGGGTCGTGGTGGGTGCTGCTGGCGGTCCCGGTGTGCCTGTTAATCGCGCTCGGGATCGCGGCCATCGCGATGGCCGCCACGTCGTTTTGCCGCACCTTCCAGCAGATGGACTGGCTCACGCTGGCCTTGATGCCGATGTTCATGTTCTCTGGAACCTTCTATCCCGTCGACGTCTACCCCGAGCCGATCGCCGTGGCGGTGAAATGCCTGCCCCTGTGGCACGGCATCGAGATGCTGCGTGATCTGAACATGGGCTCCGTCGGCTGGGCTACGGCCGGGCATGCCCTGTACTTCGTGGTGCTGGCGGCGCTGGGGGTGTGGGTGGCGTCAGCCCGGCTGAAGGCGCTATTCCTACGGTGATATGAGACGCAGCCGGTTCGTGAAACACTAATCCACATGTCGTCTTATCTGCTGCTTCGTCACCCATCCGCGAACCGCGTCTACGCAGGTGAGGCGGCTTCCCTGACCGCAGCTGAGCTGGAAATCACCGCCCCCTTCGCCTCAGACATTGAGCAGACTGAGGTGGCGGGCGTCGACTACCTGGGCTTCGACGCCGAGGCCATGGGTCGCGACGAGCTGGCGACGGTGGCCCGACAGTCGGCGGCTTTCGCGCTGTTCGAACGCTCCGGGGATCTGCTGCGACCCGTCGCGCTGCCGCGGACCGATGTGCTGGACGACGACCTGGTGACCATCCCCAAGTACCAGGGCAAGACCAATGAGCAGTTCACACGGCTGCTGCTGAACGTCACGCTGGCTGCGGCGGATCGCCCTACTCCCCACCGGGTGCTGGATCCGATGGCGGGGCGCGGCACCACCGTCTCGACGGCGCTGATCACGGGGTGCGACGCCTTCGGCGTGGAGTCCGATGACAAGGCCTTCGACGCGATGGCGTCGTTCTACAAGACCTACCTGCGACGCAAGCGCATCAAGCACACCGCTGCCATCACGCCGGTTCGGCGCGATGGCAGAAGCATTGGGCGACGTTTTGATGCGCGGATCACCATCGGAAGGAGGGAGCTGCTGGCTACGGTGTTCACGGGCGATGCCCGCTCCTCCGGTTCGCTGTACGGCAAGAAACGGTTCGACGCCATCGTCACCGACGCACCCTACGGTGTGGTGCACGGGGCATCGTCGGGGGGACGCAGATCACGGACCCCCTCACAGCTGCTGGCCGAAGCTATTCCGGTGTGGGCCGGACAGCTGCACCCGGGCGGGGCGCTGGGTCTGAGCTGGAATGCTCTCGGAATGTCGAGGGAGGAGCTGACAGAGCTGTTGATCGCAGCCGGGCTGGAGCCCCTGAACGACGGTGCATGGAACCACTTCGCCCACCGCGTCGACTCATCAATCCACCGCGACCTCATCGTCGCGAGAAAGCCGAACGCCCAGCCCAAGCCAGACAGCGCATGAGACCATCACCCGCGCCCTGCCTGCCAAAACGCCTGGGCCAGACTGAGGCGGCCAGGTCCTGACAGGGCAAGTAGAGTGCGGTCATGCGACGACTCGTGCTGATGCGCCATGCGAAGACCCAGTCCCACAATCCCGGTGGGGACCACGCCCGGGAGCTGCTGCCCACCGGCATCCAGGATGCGCAGGAAGCCGGGGCGCTGTTACGCAACCTGGGTCTGCAGCATGCGCTGGTCTCCACCGCCACCCGCGCCCGGCAGACGTTCGCAGTGCTGGGCCTGGACATCCCCGTCGACTACCTGGACTCCCTCTATCGGGACGGGACTGAGACGCTACTGCGGCACATCAGCGAGACCGATCCTCAGGTCTCGGGCCTCCTCGTCGTCGGACACGCACCCACCATCCCAGCTCTGGCGTCGCAGCTGACCCGTCACGTCGACCGCGAGACCGCGAACAGCCTGGCCGGGTGGTATCCGACGGCATGCTTCACGCAGTTCACCTTCGACGGTGACTGGTCCTTAATGGCGTCCCTCAGCCCAGAGAACATCCGTCTGGAGCGGGTGGAGCGGCACTGAACGGCGACACCCCGAATCGTTCTGCCATGTGACGATCATCTCCGAAGCGTACATATTCGCAAATGCAAATCTGGAGGTGGCACATGACCCCGCTACATCGCCTGGCAGCAGCCGGCGGAGCCCTACTTCTGGCCTTCGTCTGCGGACCTGCCCTCCCCGTCGCCCATGCCGAGGACCCAGTGCCCAAGGTCCTGCTCATGTTGGATGCATCCGGCTCCATGAAGGACTTCTCCCTGGATGGCCTAGAACTCTCACAGGCATCCATAGCCAATGCCACCAACAGCTTGGCGATCGCGAGCATGGCATCAGATGTCTATACCCCAGATTTCACTAAGATGAACTCTTCTGATAAGAAATCTACTGGATATTTAGTTTCCGATAAAACTGGGGCAGGTCATCCGGAGTCGACAATCAATCAGGCACCGGAGGTGCAATTCCGGAACCGTTGGGACTCACCCACAATGTCCGACCACAAGAGCCTCGGTTTCTCGATGAATGGCTACTACTATTATGTGCTTGGCCTCGCCCCAGCCAAGTTCTTGAAAGGCCAGCCTGGGAAGATCAACTTCTCCATCAAGGTCTCGGGGCGAGACCTCCGGTAAGCCATCGACCGCAGTAACCCCAGCCCCATCACCCGGGGAGTCTGCCTCCGCCGCTGAGAACAGCGTAGACACCGCACCAGAGAATCAGCAGGCAGCAAACGATTTCATGCGATGGGGTCTCCTCGTCGTCGGCTGCGGCCTGGTGCTTCTCGGTGGCGGTGGTGTGGCGTGAATCGCCGTCTGCGGCGTTGGGAACGCACTACAGCGACGTAACCGAGACGTAGTGCGGCGTTTCGTGCACAGGATGGCGGGTGAAAGCAGGGGCGGGGACGTTGGAAGGGCCAGGGCTGCCGCATTGCGCGGCTCAGTCATGGGAGTGCAGAAACAACAAAACACCTTGAGGCTTAGGGCGTTATTCACGACCTCAGGTGACTGGGCTCTGGCAAGGGGTTTTGCATTCTCCCGAGGTGCTCGTGAATAACCTCTTTATTCATGGGTGCCAGAAACAACGAACCCCTTGTCAGAGCCCAGTTGCAGCAGCTGTGAATAACCCTCCGTATATGTTGACCCTTTCAATCCGTCAGGAAAGGCCACGACGTGAAGGCCTTCTCGAAACCGGTGACCACCCGGTCCGAGAGGTCGGTAAAGCAGTTCAGCTCCAGGTTCCTGCGACCCGGGGCGCCTTTGCGCTGCCAGCTGCCCACTACCCGACCGTTCGCCACCGCGCTACGTCGGAAGAAGCCATTATTGCCGGGGACCAGCTTGCGGTGGTCGGCCTCGGTCAGGGCGAACAGGCGGTCCTGGTAGCCCAGGATGAACTCGTCAAAGTCCGGCAGCAGGATCGGGCGCGACGCCCGCCTCCCCATCGCCGCCATCTCGTCGGCCAAACCGTTCCTCTGGTAGCGGTGCTCGTCACCTGGCAGCTCCTCGAAGCGGTCCCTGACCAGGGGAAACGCCCGACGGATCTGCCCGAGCGGAAGCTTCGACCACCAGGAGAAGTCCCGGAGCGTCGCCGGGCCGCGGGTGTTCAGGTAACGGCGCAGCAACTCAGCGCAGGCAGCATCGCGGTCACCGTTGAAACGATCCTCCAGACCAGAACCCTCCGGCAACCAAGACTCGGCCAGCACGACATAGTGGTCGCCGTCGATCACCGGCCCATAGCACAGCATGCCTCGCGCAATGTGGTGAAACATCAGGTGGTAGTTCGCGCCTTGCGCCTCCGACAGCCCCGCATCTTCCCACCGGGCATACACCTGAGCTCGGGGACGGGGTCCGTCGGCCAGCTCCTCGGCCGCAAGAGCAGCAGAGCGCTCCACGTGCTCTGTACCGATTCCGCGACTCTTGATAATGCGCGACGATTCCCGCAGCGACTTCTCCACACACAGCTCCGTGATCCAGCGCAGGTCCGCTGCTGCGGTGAGGAAGACGGTGCCGCGCATCGGATAGCCGCGCACAATCTCGCCACGGGCACACGCCTCTAGAACGGCGTCGATACCGCCATCGCGGGTCCGCAGGGCTAGCGACGCCAACACCCCCGGCAAATCCTGCCCCTGCTGGGCACCGAAGGCCGCAGCGACCTCCGTCGGAGTGTTGAAGGGCCGGGTCACCAGGCCCTGGGCAACGAGCCGAACCCGCCCCAGGGCCGCATCAACCACGACTCATCCCGCCTGGTAGCGGGCATAGACGGTGACGCTGAGATGGACATCCCTGGGCTCCACCACAGCCCCACCGTCGGAGGAGGCTGCGGTCGTCCCCATCCACGCACCTCTGGCAGCGACACCGGAGACGGGCTGATGGTCGGAGAGCTCGACGCAGCTGGTGATCGCGGCCCCGGCGGCAGTGGCCATGGCCTCGGCGCGGCGGCGACCCGCCGCCACAGCCTCGGTCAGCAGCTCGGTCTCCAAGCGCTGCTCAGTCTCGGGGCTCAGTCGCCAGTCGGTGTAGTGGATCTCGACGCCAGGTGCGCTGCCCCAGCTGACGGCGAAGTCCGCGAGGGCCTGGAAGTCACGGAACAGGATCTTGGAGTTGGCCATGGCCCGATACCGCAGGGTGCCCTCCTCTGGACGCCAGGTGTGCACCCGGATCGGGTCAAGTGACCAGCGCACCACCGATGCTGGCCGGAGCGGAGCCACAGCCTCCGAGAAGCGACGCGCCAGCTCACTGGTCAGACCGACGACAAATTCCCGGTCGTTGCCCTCCTGCTCCAGCATCAGGAACAGCTCCCCCACATCGGGGGATACCATGCGCTCAGCCGACCCCTCCACCAGAATCTCCATGACGGAGATCCTATGCGCTACTCCTGCCCCCTCAGCAGCCGGGCGCTGGTGCCCTCCCCCAGCTCCTCTAGAGCCAGACGCGCAACCATCTGCTGATTCGTGGTCACGCGCTCCGAGCGGCCACGGGTCAGGAAGCTGACAAACCAGTGCAGCAGCGTCGACATCCGCTGCTTGAAGCCCGCGATGTACAGCAGGTGCAGCACCAGCCACGCGACCCAGGCCAGAAAGCCCGTGAACTTGACCTTGCCGGCGCTCACGACAGCCGAGAACCGGGAGATCGTGGCCATCGACCCCTTGTCCTTGTACCTGAACGGCGCATCCGGCCGCTGCCCCGCAACACTGCCGGCGATGACATTCGCGACGTACTTGGCCCCCTGGATGGCTCCCTGCGCGACGCCAGGCACCCCGTCGACGGCCGCGAGGTCGCCGATGACGAACACCTCCGGATGCCCTGGCAGGCTGAGGTCCGGCAACACCCTCACGCGCCCGGCCCGGTCGGTCTCCGCTCCCGTCTGCTCGGCCAGCTGGGCTCCGAGGGGGTTGCCGGTGACCCCAGCCGCCCACACCTTGCACACCGAATTGACTCGCTCCGTGGAACCGTCCTTGCGCTTGACGGTGAAGCCGCTGGAGTCGACCTCGGTGACCATGGTCTCCGTCCAGATCTCCACGCCACGCTTCTCCAGTGATCTGCGGGCTGAGCCACCAAGGTCAGCGCCGAAGGTCGGCAGCACCAGCGGGCCACCCTCAATGAGGATCACCCGCGCCTGTCGGGTATCGATGCGACGGAACTCCCCAACGAGCGTCTTCGACGCCAACTCCCGGATCTGCCCGGCCATCTCGACACCCGTGGGCCCCGCACCGACCACTGCGAAGGTCAGGAACCGGGAGATGTCCTCGCCCTCCGGGGCGAGCTCCGCCAGCTCGAAGGCACCGAAGATCCGGGCCCGCAGCTCCAGGGCGTCATCAATGGTCTTCATTCCGGGCGCGTAGCGGGCGAACTGGTCATTGCCGAAGTACGACTGCCCGGCCCCTGCGGCGACGATCAGGTAGTCGTAGCTGGTGACCTGCTCCACCCCATGGAAACGCCAGCGCACCTGTCTGGCGGCGGCGTCTACGCTCTCGACGAGGCCGAGCAGCACCTTGACGTTCTTGTTGTTCCGCAGAACCTCACGGGTGGCGGGGGCGATCTCCCCCTCGGACAGGATTCCCGTCGCCACCTGGTACAGCAGTGGCTGGAACAGGTGATGGGTGGTTCGGGCGATGAGCGTCACATCCACGTCGGCGCGTCGCAGGGCTTTCGCCGCGAACAGACCACCGAACCCCGACCCGATTATCACAACATGAGGCTTGCGCATATACGCATTGTGCTAGCCCTGGCCGAGGGTTGCCAAGTCGGCCAGGAAGTCTATCTCAGACTTTAACACGCAACACGCCGAGAGACTGCGGCAGCGACCTCCTCCGCCGAACGAACCGCCCCCTCCATATAGCCATTGAACTTTGCGGAATACTCCGCCCCCGCCCAGAACAGGGCCCCTTCCGGGGAGGCGAGCACCGGACCGCTCGACGTCCAGATCCCCGGCGCGAAATGCGCCCCGTGGCATCCGCCCGTGTACCGCTCAGCGCTCCAGTCCCGCTCCACATACTCGGCGGGGTGCGCAGCCTCGTCGCCGAAGGACTGCACCGCAGAGTCGATGAACGCCTGCCTGCGGTCCTCAACGGAACGCTGTGCCAGGGAATCGGCCTCCGTGCCCTCGAAGAACCCCATCAGCAGTCCCCGCCCTGAGGGGGCGAGCGTCGTGTCGAAGGTGACCCTCACCGCCCCCTCGTCAGCACTCGACTGGCCAGACCAGCCGTGCTCGCGCCAAAAGGGATGGTGATACACCAGGTACGCCTTGATGACGTTCCCGGCTGCCACTTTCTCAGCCACATCAATGCGCCACTGCGGCAGTGGCGGCTCATACTCCAGCTTCACCGACAGCCGCGGCGGCAGCGTCGAGATCACGGTTCGCGCCTCAATGACCTCGCCCGTGGCAAGCGTCACCGCGGTGCTGTCGTGGTAGGTGATCTTCACCACCGGGCTGCTCAGTCTGATCACATCGCCCAGCTCATCGGCCAGCACCTGGCACAGCGCCGCCATGCCACCCTTGACGCACTGCTGGTTGAGCCCGCCGTTGTTGGCGAGCATCGACTCAAGGTTGGGCCCCGAGTTGATCTGCAGCAGCCCCTCCTCCAGCGTCGCCTTCGGAGCCATCACACCGTAGGCGGCGGCGTAGACCTCACCGAATCGGCTCTGCGCACCCATGGTGCGCAGGTTTGTGCGCACCCAGCGCCGCAGGTCCTGTCTCAGCCAGGCATCGTTCGCCTCCACCCAGGCCGGGTCGTCGGCTAGGCGACGCGCGAGGCGACGCAGCCGCAGCAGTCCCTGACTGAGGTCAGAGACCTCGAACGGCGTCAGCTCCTCCGCATCCTCAGTCGACGGCACCTCCAAAGTCTTCCCATGAACCCGAACCACCAGGTTGCCGCGCGCAGGAATCCCTATGGTCTCCAGTCGGTAGCGTTCCACCAACTCGAAGATGGCATCATGCCCGGCCCCGATCCACTGACCACCAAGTTCCACATACTGCCCGTCGTGCAGAATGCCATTCTCGATGCGCCCGCCGACCCGGTTACGAGCCTCCAGGACGATGACGCTCAACCCCCTGTTCCGCAGGTCACGCGCAGCGACCAACCCCGCTAGTCCGGCCCCAACTATGGCGCAGTCCAGCATGTTTCCTCCTATTGACCGGAGCCATTCATTACTCCAGAGGTATTCAGACTACAAGGCGCTATTCCCTACTTGAGGGCACCCTGTCAGTTATGTTGAATAACCTCTTTCACGAAAGCCATAGCAGCCGGAATACGGGTTACATGCTGAGGCAGATCCTCCAACCCGGTGAAGCGTTCTGGGCGCGGGGGAACCAGCCCCGTCGCCTCGGTGATGGTGTCTGCGAACTTGACGGGAAGCGCGGTCTCCAGCACCACGATGGGCCCGGTGATCTGGGCTGCGGCCAGCAGCTCCCGGGCGACGTGCACGCCGTCGGCGGTGTGCGGGTCGATGAGGACCTGGTGCCGCTGCCAGGCGTGGCGGATCTCCGCCAGCCGGTCGGCGTGGGTGGAGGAGCCGGAGACGAAGCCGAAGCGGTCGCGGTCCTCAGCGGACAGGTCAAGCCGCCCCGTCGCAGGCAGCTCCGTCCCAAACAGCTGCGCGACGCGCGCCCCATCGCGTCCAAGCAGATCGGCGACGAAACGCTCGAAGTTGGAGGCCTTCGAGATGTCCATTGATGGGGAGCTCGTGGCATGGGTCTCGCCCGCGGAGCGAACCCGATAGACGCCGGTGCGGAAGAACTCATCCAGGACGTTGTTCTCATTGGTGGCGAGCACCAGATTGCGGATCGGCAACCCCATCTGGCGGGCGATGTGACCAGCCGCGATGTTGCCGAAGTTGCCCGACGGCACCGCGAACGACACCTCACCGTCCCCGGGCAGGCGCAGCCAGGCGGCGAAATAGTAGACGACCTGCGCCAGCAGCCGAGCCCAGTTGATGGAGTTCACGGCCCCGATGCGGTGCTCGGCCTTGAACTCAGCGTCGGCGTTGACGGCCTTCACCAAGTCCTGGCAGTCGTCGAAAACCCCCTCGACGGCCAAGTTCACAACCCCCGGGTCGTCGATGGAGTACATCTGGGCCTGCTGGAACGGCGTCATGCGATCCGCCGGGGACAGCATCACCACCCGCACCCGCGGCTTCCCGAGCAGCGCGTACTCGGCCGCCGACCCGGTGTCGCCGGACGTCGCTCCCAGGATCGTGAGCCGCTCACCCCGCCGCTCCAGCTCATAGCTGAACAGCTCCCCCAGCAACTGCATCGCCATGTCCTTGAACGCAGCAGAGGGGCCGTTGCTGAGATGCGCCAGCCACAGTTCGTCGTCGAGTCTGCTGACGGGCACGATCGCCGGATCCAGGAACTTCTCCGGCGCGTAGGCGCGTTCGCAGATGCCCCTCAGGTCGGCGGATGGGATGTCGTCGATGAACAGCGAGCAGATCTCGAAGGCCAGCGCCGCATAGCCCTCGTCCTCCAGCAACCGTCGCCACTGCCCCAGCTGCCGGACGCTCACCTGCGGATACTCGACGGGAAGGTACAGCCCCCCGTCAGGGGCCAGGCCCTCCAGCAGGATGTCGCTGAAACGGCGTTGCTGGGAGTCGGTGGCCCGGGTGGAGACGTATCGCACGGGCCGCTACTCTACCGGGACAAGGCCTTTCACCCTCACCTTCGGATGTCGCGTCGGGAAAAACTGAGGCAGGCCCAAACAACCAGCACCGCAGTGCAGCAGGCCATGTAGACGGAGGCCTCCGCATAGGACAGGTGGGCCTCCCCCAGGTTCAGCCCGGACGAGGTGGGCAGGACATCCACCCAATGGCCGTTGAGCAGAGCCGCCAGGTTGGTGGTCGGCAGCATCGTGGTCCACGGCCGGACCGACCCCAGGAGGCCGTACACGCCCTGGGAGAGCAGCAGCACCGACGCCAGCAGCCCCCAGGCCCGCAGCGTGGAGCCCACAGCCATCGTCAGCAGCGCAGACAGGAGCCCAACCCACACCCCCAGGACCAGATATCGCAGCAGTATCAAAGCCAGCGTCGGGTCGGCCAGCAGCTCGTGGACTCCCCGCAGCTGCAAGAAGATCACCACGTTGATGAGCAGACCCGCCGCCAGCCACCACGCCATGATCGCCCCACTCGCGACGGTGGAGGTCAAGACCTTCGCCCACAGCAGCGGCAGGCGACGCGGAGTGAAGGTCAGCTGGGTGGACAGGGAGCCCGTGCTGAACTCGGAGCCAATCACCCAGGTGACCGCCACCACCACCGCCAGCAGCCCCAGCAGCCCCGTGAAGGAGGCGGTGGAGACCGCCAGCGACTCGAACGTCGTCGGCTGGCGGAGAAACTCCTCAAGGGTGGCGTCGATGAGCTGCGCTCCGCAGTCGGAGCTGCCGTACTCGGCACTGCAAGCCTCATGCCTGATGATCACCGCCTCATCACGCAGCGCCTCAGCCTCAGCCACGTCCGTGACACTCAGAGGCCGGGCCTCAGCGGCCTGACCCATCCCACTCCAGCAGCCGACGGCCAGGCCCACCACAGCCACCAACAGCATGATGCGACTGCTGAAGGTCCGCAGCAGCTCAGCACGCAGCAGGTTGATCATCACGACGCCTGCCTCCCCTGCGTCGCCGTGAGATGCTCACCTGCCGTCAGCTCCAGGAACACAGCCTCCAGGCTGGCCTGCTGCATGCTCAGGTGGCTGGGCCACAGGCCAACGCTCCCGAGGACGCGGGCCACATCCGACGGGTCGAGGTCGTCGTCGCGGGTCACGTGCAGACGACCTGCGACGAGCGTGCTGGCGTATCCCGCCTGCCGCAGCACCTCGGAGGCCAGGGAGATGTCGCGAACCTCAGCGACCACGTGCCTCCGCCCGTCTCGCAGGAACTCCTCCAGGTTTCCCTCCGCGATCACCTGGCCCCGCCCAATGATCGACACGGAGTCCGCGATCTGCTCGATCTCCCCCAGCAGGTGGCTGGAGATCACGACCGTGCGCCCCGCATCCGCCAGGGCCCGCATGGTCATCCGGATCTCCTGGATGCCGGCGGGGTCGAGGCCGTTGGTCGGCTCATCGAAGATCAGCAGGTCAGGCTCCTTGAGGAGGGTCGCGGCGATGGCGACGCGCTGCTTCATACCCAGGGAGCAGCTGGCGAACGTGGACCTGGCACGGCCATGCATACCCACCTCCAGCAGCACCTCGGTGATACGGGAACGGGACACCCCCGTCGCCAGGGCGATGATCTCCAGATTGCGCTGAACGCTCATGGCCGGGTTGAGGCGGGGGGACTCAATGATGGCACCCACCCGGTCGATCACGTCGGGCAGCTGCGAGGGGACGGGTCTGTCGAATATCCGCATCTGCCCGCCGTCGGGGTGCAGCAGCCCGAGAAGGAGCCGCAGGGTGGTGGTCTTGCCGGAGCCGTTCGGGCCGAGCAGCCCATGGACGCCGCCGACGGGGATGTTGAGGTCGAGTCCGGCGACGGCCTGGGTCTGGCCGAAACGCTTGGTGAGACCACTCACCTGCACGGCCCAGGACGCGGGAGTCCTCACCCACCGCTGCTCACTCATACCACTGAACCTTAACCGCCCCAAGGTCGGCACGGGTCAGCCCTGGGTAGTCGCGGGGTCAGACCCGAGTCCCCAGATTCCCTCCGGCAGCAGCTCGGATGTGCGACGCCACAGCCACCAGACTGCGAAGATCACCAACGGCAGGCCCGGCAACACCCCAATCGAGATATGCAGTGGCGCCACCAGCACCGTCACCACGGTGGCCACCAGCCACACCCGTTGCATGCGGGGGTCCGGGCGGGCAAGCGCGACGAAGGGCGCCACCCAGGTGAGGTACCAGGCCTGCAGGCCCGGACCGAGGATCGCGAAGGCCAGCAGCCCCCCCAGCAGCACCACCCAGGGTCGGCCAGGCTCCCCGGGGCGGGGCCCGAAGCGCACCGTCAGCCACACCCACGCTGCCAGCACCGCGAGCCCGGCAAGCAGCGTCAGCAGGCTGAGCGTCGGGGCCAGCCACTCCCGGGGACCGAGGTCACGCACTGCCTGCCCAATCCACGACCACGGGGAGTCGCTGGTCACCGCCAAGGGGCTGCCCGCGGTGGCGGCGCTCCACCCAAAGCCGAAGGTCGCCAGGGAGATCCCGGCAAACACAGCGACGGCGGCGGTCCCGGCGGCGATGGCACGACCTGCCAGCCGACCCCAGGATCGGCCGGGAGCAGCCGCCCAGGCGAGCGCGACGACGCCAAGTCCCGCGGCGGCCCCGGACTGCTTGACGGTGAGTGCCACTCCGACCAAGGCCCCGCCCAGCAGCAGACCCCGCCAGCCGCCACGGCAGGCAGCCACGACCGCCAGCGCCAGGACCGCCACCAGCACGGCGTCGTTGTGCACTCCCCCCATCCACTGGAGGATCAGCAGCGGGTTGGCGATCCCGACCCACCAGGCCGCCGTGTCATCGGCACCGACCCGCTTCGCTACCACCTTGACCGCCCAGGCAACCACTAGGAGGCAGCCCAGATGCAGCAGCCGGAACAGCAGCACCCCAAGCCACGGAATGCCGCCGCTGGCCCAGTGGACGGCCCCGAAGACCAGCAGGGAGCCTGGCGGATACACGGATGTGGTGTCCACCCAGTGCTCCCCGACGCTGATTCCCGGAAGTTGCGGGGTTCCGAGTGTCATGACGTAGGGATCGTGTCCGTTTGACACCATCCAGCCCTGAGTCAGGTAGGCCCAGACGTCGAGGCTCATCAACGGCGGAGCCGCCAGCAGCGGCAAAGCCCACAGAAGCGTCGCGGCAAGGGGTCGGGGAAAGCCTGGGCCGAGCTGCCACCACGCCAGCAGCAGCGCCGCCGAAGTCAGCACCAGCAGAGAGGCAATGCCTCGTTCTGCGATGGTCTCGACGGGCTGCGGCGCAGCCCAGGCGGCGACGGAGGTCGCAGCGCTGGCTGCGCAACCAAACGCCACCCATCGCCAGCCGTCACGCGGCGGCGCAGTCTGGGTACGGAATTGAACTCTGGGCATCACGAACAGCGTAATGTGGAAGTCCGTCAGCGGGAGGCTGTTCCGGGGCAGATGCTGCGCCAAGGCACCCGAACACAACCGCACGTGTCGTGAGCGAGGCGAGACGCCGCATTCGAGGCCGAAGACCACTCGGCAAGACAACGACGCACAACCCCAGCGTCGCGCACCACACCCATGGCCGCTCTGTCAGCCTTTTGGCCTACGATTGGGCGGACACCAAATTCCCAGGGAGAACCATGCAGGCCTTCATCCGAGTACTCCGCGACATCTCACTGGCGCTCACTCGCATCGTGATAGGCGTGGTGATGGTCACCCATGGCTGGCATCGCTGGCAGAACGAGGGCATCACGGCAGAGGCCGATATCCTGGAGTCCATCGGAATGCCGAATCCGGCGCTCATGGTCTGGCTGCTCATCGGCTTCGAGGTGGTCGGCGGAATCCTGCTGATCTTCGGCCTGGCCACCCCCCTGATCGGCCTGGGCCTGATAGTGCTGAACGTCACCATCATCATCACCCTGCGCAGCGGCAGCTTCTACGTCCACGACTCCGGTTGGGAGTACAACGCCGTGATGGCTGTTGTGGGGATGATGCTGATGGCTCACGGCTCCGGACGCACTGGCCTGGACCACCTGTTCGTCCAGCCCAAGGATGAGCCCGAGGAGGCAGACCAACCCATTGAGGCATAGGGCAGCGCCTCACAGGATTCTCACAGCAAACTGATGGCCAAACCCCACCCGGGGGTGACACAGTTGTCTCATGGCTCCCGCACAACCCGCTCCCCTGACCCGTCCCGACGGCACCCCGCTGAAGGTTCTGACCGTCGACGACGAGCCCAGCCTCACCGAGCTGCTCTCCATGGCGATGCGCTACGAGGGCTGGGAGGTGGCCACCGCAGCCACCGGAGGCGACGCCGTCCAGGCAGCCCGCAGCATGAAGCCCGACGCCATCGTCTTGGACATGATGCTGCCCGACTTCGACGGGCTGGAGGTGATGCGTCGCATCCGCACGGAGCAGCCCGACGTTCCCGTGATCTTCCTCACCGCGAAGGACGGTGTGTCCGACCGCATCACCGGCCTGACCGCCGGCGGTGACGACTACGTGACCAAGCCGTTCTCCCTGGAGGAGGTCATCGCCCGGCTCCGCGGCCTGCTGCGCCGCTCTGGGGCTACGACGGTGCAGCCCGAGACGCAGCTTGTCGTCGGAGACCTGATCCTGGACGAGGACTCCCACGAGGTCACCCGCGGCGGCACCCACATCAACCTCACCGCCACCGAGTTCGAGCTGCTGCGCTACCTGATGCGCAACCCGAAGCGGGTTCTCAGCAAGGCACAGATCCTGGACCGGGTCTGGAACTACGACTTCGGGGGCCAGGCCAACGTCGTTGAGCTGTACATCTCCTACCTCAGGAAGAAGATCGATGCCGGACGTGAGCCCATGATCCACACCATGCGCGGGGCGGGCTACGTGCTGCGGCCCGCAGGATCGTGATGGCAGCAAAATCCCTGGCCGCCCAGCTGCGGCAGCGGGTCACGGCGGTGGTGGCGATCCTGGCGGTGCTGGTCTCCGTCGGGATCATCATCGCCACCAGCACCGTGCTCTACGCGCAGCTGGATGCGCAGCTAGACAACGCCAAGACGCTCCAGTGGCGCGAGCCCGGCGAACAGGACAACCGCCCCAAGGGCATCATGGTGCCGGGCATGCCACCCGGCACCGTGACCGTCGTGAGGCGGCTTGATGGCGTGGTGCTCGACTCCAAGATCGAGCAGGGCGAATATTCCCGGGTCTCCCCGGAGGCCATCTACGCCCTCCTGCTCGGGGTGCCCCTCGACGGGCAGAAGCACACCATAGAGCTCCCTGGCCTGGGGCAGTACCGAGCGCTGGCGCAGTACAACCAAAACGGCGAGCTGGTGGTGATTGCCCTCCCGCTGGAGACGGTGAACACCGCCATCGTGCGGCTGACCCTGCTGTCCATCGGGCTGGGGATCGTGGCAGTGTCCGCGGCAGCCATAGCAACCCGGGCCGCCGCCGACACAGCGACGAAACCACTGCGGTCCCTGTCGGAGACGGCCTCGACGATCTCCCAGCTGAACCTGTATCGCGGCGAGGTGAACGTGCCGACGGCCGTTCCCGACCCGAAGCTGCACCCCGCCCATGAGGTGGCGCAGCTGACCTACGCCTTCAACCGGATGCTCGGCAACGTGCGCGGCGCCCTGGCTGCGCGGCAGGCATCCGAGACCAAGCTGCGGCAGTTCGTCGCCGACGCCTCCCACGAGCTGCGCAACCCCCTGGCGGCCATCCGCGGCTACTCGGAGCTGGCGGGACGCGGGCGGGGACAGGACTCGGCCTTCGCGCTGGGCCGCATTGACGCGGAGTCGCAGCGCATGACCAAGCTCGTCGAGGACCTGCTGCTGTTGGCACGTCTCGACGCTGACCTGCCGACTGCGCTCGGCCCCGTGGACATCGTCGAGGCGGTGCTGAACGCCGTCAGCGACGCACGCGCCGCAGGTCCCGACCACAACTGGCGTCTGGAGCTGCCCCAGGAGGGGTTCGAGGTGCTGGCCAACGCGGATCGCCTGCACCAGGTGATCGTCAACCTGCTGTCGAATGCCCGCAACCACACCCCACCCGGAACGACGGTCACCACCAGCGTCGCCATCGTCGACGGGAGGGCGCGGCTGACGGTGCTGGACGACGGTCCCGGCATCCCACCGGATGTGCTGCCACAGGTGTTCGAGCGGTTCACGCGCGCCGACACGTCTCGAAGACACAGTGAGGCGAAGTCGACGGGGCTCGGTCTGTCCATCGTGAAGGCGGTGGTGGCGAGCTTCGGTGGTTCGGTGGGGGTGGAGTCCCATCCCGGTCACACGCGCTTCACGATCCTCCTGCAGCTGGCGAGGTAAGCCCACCGGGAGACTTGGTGGGCTCGACCCGCGACGGCTGGTCACCGTAGAGCCTGCCCTCGTAGGCCTTGACGGCGGTGACCAGCACGAAGCTCAGCACCACCAGCAGCGCCCACGACCCCAACTTACCGACATGCACCATCCGCCACACGGACAACTGGTCGGGGTACTTCCACGCACCCAGGAACGTCGCCGCGTTCTCCGCCACCCACAGCGCCCCGCCGATCAGCAGGAACGACAGGGCCAGCGGCATCCGGTAGCGCCGCGACCCAACGGTGAACCACACCCACGTTCCCCACGTCGCCAGGATCATGCCCACAGCAATCCACCAGCGCAGGTCGGGAAGGACATGATGGGTGTAGAAGTTCGCATAGGCGGCTGCGCCGAGCAGCGTGACGGGCAGCCAGCGATAGCCGGTGAGACGCAGGTCGAAGCGCCGAAACGCCTGGCAGATGTAGGAGCCGACGGCCGCATACATGAACCCGGAGAAGACCGGGACCCCTGCGATCCGCAGAAGCCCGGGATCGGGATAGCCCCAGGAGCCTGCGCTGACCTTGTAGACCTCCAGGGCCAGACCGATCAGGTGGAATGCGCAGACCACCAGCAGCTCCCGCCACGTCTCCAGCCTGACCACGACGAAGATGACCTGCACGATGAGCACGTAGACCAGCAGCGCGTCGTAGCGGGCGAAGGGGAGGTCCCAGACTCTCCAGGCAAGCTCGGAGGCCCCCAAACCCAGGAAGATGGCGACGGCGAAGGCGCAGCAGAGCGCCTCTGTCCAGGCGAAGCGCAGTAGCTGGAGCACATCATCCCTTCCGCCGGGCCACCGATGGCAGGGGAACATACCATTACGCTGGGCCCATGGACATCCCCCGCGACGCGCTACCGCAGGTGTTCGAGCGGTTCACGCGCGCCGACACGTCTCGAAGACACGGTGAAGCGAAGTCGACGGGGCTCGGTCTGTCCATCGTGAAGGCGGTGGTGGCGAGCTTCGGTGGTTCGGTGGGGGTGGAGTCCCATCCCGGTCACACGCGCTTCACGATCCTCCTGCAGCTGGCATAGAACGTTCTTCTCCCCCTTGTCACGGCGTCAACGCATCCCTGGAGAAAATCCCCAGAGGACTCAGAGCCGCGCGCAGGCGCATCTTTGAGTCCCTTCCCCACAATCAGGCGTTCACGATGCTACGGTGGTCACAGCCTAAGAAAGGACAGAAAGATGAGGAAAACACTAACGGTGCTGATCCTCTCAGGGCTGATCTCGTGCGGAGCAGCCACAATCCCAGCTCATGCGGAAGAGACATCACCGCCGGCGAGCGCGGCAGCCCTGTCCGCTGAGGAGATCGCCCAGCTTGAGTCAGAGCTGACTCAGATATTTGAGGTTTACCTGCTTCAGGATTCGGCAGGGCAGTGGCATGTCAACGAGGCCGCAACGCTCTCCTCCAACCAACAATTGGAGACCCTACGCCAGATTGCCCAAGATCTCAACAAAGGGGAAAGAGGGCGTGCGGAATTAAACAGTCAAGAACACGCATTCGGGAGCTGGGAATGGGGAAAATGCGTGATCAATTTCGTCGCCCCGGGAGCCATTGAGGGGATCGTGGGCGGAGGGGTCATCTCCTGGCTTGAGAAGGGCCTCTATGCGAAGGTCGCCTCATATCTGATTCGCGTCGTAGGGCCAGCCGCCCTCAAAGGAGGAGGGATAGGTCTTGTGGCCTCACTAGCAGCGGGAGTGGCGTGGTGTTCCACGTCGTGGGCATCATGAGCACACCAACATCATCGGAAATGAGGCGACATAATTTCAGGGTTGCGCTCATAGTCCGGGGAGCCTTAGTCGTGGTTGCCGTCGGCATCATGCTGCTGTTCGGCTGGATGACTCCGGGACGAGCTCTTCTCACCACATCTCTGCTGATTGCCGTCGTTGCCGGAACGGCTGTCTACGAGTTCTATGCTTCCCACGCAGAACAGCCCTCCGGGGGTTTCTCCCTGGTTGCCAGCGCCTTGGTCGCAGCATCACTCATCATCCCCCAGTGGGGCAGCGACAAACTGCAATCCGCAGTCATCGCCTCCCTCGTCGTGGTGCCGGTGTTGTATGCCAGTCGCAGCTGGATTGTCAGGGCGCAGCGAACGGGTGAAGACCGGGCGTCGTAGACTCACCGCTACGCTGAGGTCCATGGACATCCCCCGCGACGCGCTGGCCCGCATGATCGACCACACCCTGTTGAAGACCGACGCCACACCCGCCCAGGTGTCGGCACTGGTCGTCGAGGCCCGGGAGCTGGGAACGTTCTCGGTGTGCGTGTCGCCGTCGATGCTGCCGTTGACTGACGATTTGGGGCCTGTGAAGGTGGCGACGGTGTGCGGGTTCCCGTCGGGGAACCACACCCCCGCGGCGAAGGCGGCTGAGGCCGCCGAGTCGTCGCGCCTGGGGGCTGACGAGATCGACATGGTCATCAACATCGGCCTGTTGAAGGCGGGCTCCCCCGGCAAGGTCGTCGAGGAGATCGCCGCTGTCCGCCAGGCCACCACGGGGCTGCTGAAGGTCATCATCGAGTCCGCCGCGCTGACCGACGACGAGATCGTCGCCGCGTGTCGGGCCGCGGAGGATGCGGGCGCGGACTTCGTGAAGACCTCGACAGGCTTCCACCCGGACGGTGGGGCGACGGTGCACGCCGTCGAGCTGATGGCGGCCACCGTCGGCGGCCGCCTGGGCATCAAGGCCTCCGGCGGCATCCGCGACTGGGCCACCGCCCAGGCCATGGTCGCCGCAGGCGCCACCCGGCTGGGGGTGTCGGCCAGCCGCGCGATCCTGGAAGGCGTACCAGCGTGAGTCAGCTCCCGCATCGCTCCCGAGACCGGTAGCCCGGGCGAGCTCACTGAAGTCCGTCCGAGCCTTTCAGCGAACCAGAGAAAGGGCAACAGGTTCCCGTAGCTCCAAGGTCATACCCCTCAACGAGCATCACCGCGGCCGCAGCCAACACGACCCGCCAGTCGGCCCTCTTCACCATGGCCACATCCCGCCCCATCTCGTGTTAACGCATTGCCCGGTGCACCTCCCAACGGCGTGTAGCTTAGGTTAGCCTAAGCGATCGTGACGATGTCCACCGCTGCGACGGGCACGGCACGGCCAGTCGCACCCGTCAAACCCGATTTTCGGGCGGGCCTGGCGATGCTGATTGCGATGTCGGTCGGCACCGGCATGATCCAGGCCCCGCTGAGCACTGCCCTGCTGACGGCCTACCCCATCGTCATGGGGTTCTTGCTCGGATCCCGCCGACTGGCTCTGCAGTTGGCGGGTAGCTCACCTGGTGCTGCGACTGCTGCACCATCTGTTTCTGCTGGGTGCCCAGCTGCCGGTGGTGCCGTGGATCGGGATCATCTTGACGATGTCGGTCTACGGCTTTCCGGTGCTTGCCATGAGCTTGGTGGTCTTCACCCGGGTGCCGATGGGCGAGGTGATGGCCGCCTTGGGCAAGCTGCGTCTGCCGGGGACTCTGCTGGTGGTGATCATGGTCATCTATCGCTACATCCCCACTCTGCTGGGTGAGCTGCGGATCATCGCCTCCGCGGCCAGGCTGCGCGGCTCGGAGGCCACCTGGCGACGCTGGCTACGCCATCCGCTGGCTGAGCTGGAGCACGCCGTCGTCCCAGTCCTGATGCGTTCGGGTCGGATCTCCGATGAGTTGTCAGCGGTCGCGGAGTGCAAGGGCCTGGATCCCAGCCACCGTCGCTCCGCCATGACCGCGCCCCGCCTGGAGGTCGTGGACTGGGTGCTGATGACGCTGGCCGTGGGCGTGGTGGTCGCGCTGAGGATCTGGGTGAGGCAGTGATCGAGCTCAGCGACACCACCATCTCCTGACTGGTTCACCGACCGTGGTCTTCACCGACTGCGGCAGCCAAGGCTGCTCCCGATGCCAGCCGACCCGGCTCCGGGACCCGGGCTGGTGATCCGCGGCGCCGAGTTCGCCTATCCCGGCTGCGGGACCACCACCCCCTGACCCTGTCCGGAGGGCAGAAACAGCGGCTGGGGATCGCTCTGGCCTGCATGAAGCAGGCACGGTTGCTCTACCTGGACGAGCCCACCTCCGGTCTGGACGCCCAGAAAATGCATCGGATCTCCGACCTGCTGAGGGAACTGGCTGCGTCCGGGACCCTGATCCTGGTCATCACCCACGACGTTGAGTTCATCGCATCCACCTTCGACCACACCATCCACATCAACGACCATCAGGTCGTCCTCAGGAAACTCGCGAGGAGAGAGGAATCATGAGCGAATCAGCACAATCCGCACAGCCTGCGGCCCCAACCCCACATCGCAAGAACTCCTTGGTCCGTGACGCCATCACCATCGGCATCTTCGTCGCCCTGTATTTCGTGCTGTTCTTCATCTGCGGCATGACCATGGGCGCCGTGCCCCTGATCATGGTGCTGCTGCCGGTGATCTTCGGCGTCTTCGGCGACCTGATCTTCATGGTCTTGCTTGGCAAAGTGCAGCGCACCGGCATCTTCCTGATCACTGGCCTTCTGGTCGGACTGGCCATGTTCAGCATGGCTCCGGGCGGGATCATGGGCTACATGACAATCGCGGGCGGCGTGGCCGGCGAAGTGATCTACTGGCTGATGGGGCACAAGTCCTTCATATCGATGACAGCGGCCTACACGGCTTTCGTGACGCTCTTCGCGATCGGCGAGTACATCCCCTTCATCTGGATGCAGGAGGCCTACCTCAAGCTCTACGAGAACAACCCGACCCTGAATGTGGCGAAAGCCGGCATGGAGATACTGAACCCCACCACCATGGCCATCTTCTGCGTGCTGACCATCGCCGCCTGCATCATCGGTTGTCTCTGGGGCCGCGCCCTGACCCGCAAGCAGTTCTCACGGGCCGGAATAGTGCAAGACCCGCCATCACTTGCCAGATAGCCTGAGATCGCTACCACCCGTCAGGAGGGATCATGGCCACCACCCAGCAGAAGAACCCGGCCAGTGTCTGGGAGCTGATCAGATCCGCCCACACCGCGATGATCGTGGGTGGTGCGGTCGCCTTTGTCGGGGCAGGACTGAAGGTCGTCCCTTATATCGCACTCGTCGAGATCGGCCGCGGTTTCCTGACCGGGGCGTCCGCCGCCCATCAATGGGGCTGGTTCACAGCGGCGGTAGTGGCCATGGTCATCCATGGGGTCGCCTACACCGGTGCCCTGGGCGCGACCCACCTGGCTGAGGCGAACCTGCGCAACGAGCTGCGGCTCAAGCTGGTAAACAAGCTGCCGCGCCTACCGCTGGGGTGGTTCAACGACCGTTCCTCGGGACAAATCAACCGCGCCGTCATCAGCGACACCGAGCAAATCCACACCCTGGTGGCCCATCTCGCCGGTGACATGATGAACTCAGCCGGCACCATCGTCGTCGGCTTCGGCTACCTGCTGTGGCTGGACGCCCGTTTCGCAGGCCTGCTGATCCTGACCTGGCTGCTGGTGATGGGGCTGTCGATGCTGCCCGGCATGATGGGGATGAGGCAGACCTTCGACGAATACTCCGCCGCCCAGCAGGAACTGTCCACGGTGACGGTCGAGATGGTCGACGGCATCAAGGAGGTCAAGAACTTCGGCATGACAGCGGACGTCTTCGGACGGTTCGACGCCGCGGCCCGCAAGAGTGCCGACGTCACGATGAACTGGATGCGCAAGTCCGGGGTCAGCGTAGCGATCATGGGCGCCGTCATGCAGCCTGCCGCGACGCTGGCCCTGACCATCGGGCTGGGTTTCTGGTTCGTCCAGCTAGGCTGGGTGACCCCGATCACGGTGGTGGCCTTCGCCCTGGTCTGGGTGGGGATCCCGGAGGGCCTGACGGCCCTGGTGCAGATCTTCCAGCACATCTATGCCGCCAAGCAGGCCGCCAACTCCACCCTGGAGGTCCTGAAGACCCCAGAGCTCCCGGTCCCCACGGCCCCGGCGTCCCTGACCGCCGACCCGTCGCTGATCGAGATCGACGACGTCACCTTCGGCTACGAGCCGGACAATCCGGTCATCAAGGATGTGACGCTGACCTGCCAGCCGGGCACCGTGACCGCCCTGGTCGGTCCGTCCGGTGGTGGCAAATCCACCCTCGCGAAGCTGATAGCCCGGTTCTGGGACGTCGATTCCGGCGTGATCCGGATCGGCGGCATCGACATCCGGGAGCAGACCGACAAGCAGCTGATGGGGTCTATGGCGCTGGTCTTCCAGGACGCCATGATCGCAGCCGACACCATCGCCCGGAACATCGCCCTCGGCAAACCCGATGCCACACACGAGGAGATCATCGAGGCGGCCCGGAAGGCGCACATCCACGACCGGATCATGGCCCTGCCGCACGGCTACGACACGGTACTGGGGGCCGGCGACGGTTTCCTGTCAGGGGGTGAGGAGCAGCGGCTGAGCATCGCACGGGCCTTCCTGTCGGCTCCCCAGATCCTGATCCTCGACGAGGCCACCGCCCAGGCGGACGCCCACTCCGAGCTGGAGATCCAGCGGGCGATCTCGGGGCTGGCTGCGGGACGCACCGTAGTGATGATCGCCCACCGGCTGTCGACCATCCAGTCCGCCGACCAGATCGCGGTCATCGACGAGGGCCGGATCACCGAGTGTGGTCCGCATGACGAACTGATCGCCCGGGGCGGGCAATACGCTCGTCTCTGGGCTGCCCAGCAGAACACCATGACAGGAAGCCACCAGGTGGCAGGAGGCCAGGATGCTTGAGCGATTCCGGAAATACCTCGACCGGCCGCAGAGCGTCTACGCCCTGATCGCCGGCTACACCATCGCGGCAGTGCTGCAGGGACTGGCCTTCGGTGTCCTGATCTGGTTCCTGCGCGGTTTCCTGTCGGAGGATCCAGGCAGTGCCACCGGGGCCTTCTGGCTGTTGATCGCCCTCGGGGTGGTGTCCTTCGCCGTGATGGCGGCGACGATGATCGCCGCGAACCGGATCTCCGCCTACGACGTCTGCGGCAATGTGATCGCCAAGATCGGCCAGCGAGTCTCCGGCCTGCCGCTGGGCTGGTTCGACTCCGGCGCGACGGGACGGGTCTCCGCTGCGGTCACCCACGAGACCGACGCGCTGTCGCACCTGGCGTCCATCGTCTTCCCGCAGCTCATCTCCGCGCTGGTCACGCCAGTCACCGCCGCGGTGGTCACGCTGATCTACGACTGGCGGCTGGGCCTGGTGATGGTCGTCGTCGCCCCTATCGTCTGGGTGCTGTGGCGCTGGGCGATCCCGGTGATCCGCCGCGAGCAGAAGCTCGCCCCGAAGGTCAGTTCCGAGACCGCGGCGCGCATCATCGAGCAGGCCCGGCTACAGCCGGTGCTGCGGGCTCAGGGCGTGGCCGGCACCGACTGGGAGCCGCTGGATGAGGCGCTGCGCAGCGAATACGAGACGATGAAAGGCCTGATGGCGGCCCAGTCGCGACCCTCCTCGGCTTTCGGGGTCCTGGGGCAGGTGTTCTTCGCCGCCGTCCTCGGCACGGGGCTTGCCCTGGCGATGGGCGGGCAGCTCGACGTCCCGGGCTACCTGGCGATCGGCCTGATGGCGGCCCGCTTCACCACCCCGATCTCCCAGTCGGTGTTCTATGCCGCCGAGATCCAGAAGTCGGTCGTCAGCCTGGATACCATCGGCGCGATCGTCGACTCCGCCCCGCTGCCCGAACCCAGCGACCCGAAGGCCCCAGAGGGGACGACGATCCGGTTCGACGACGTCCAGTTCGGTTATGTCGCAGATCAGCCGGTGTTCTCCGGCCTGTCGCTGACCGCGGCCGAGGGTGAGATCACCGCGTTGATCGGCCCGTCGGGCAGTGGCAAGTCGACGGTGACCCGCTTGGCCGCGCGCTTCTGGGACGTCGGCCAGGGGTCGATCACCATTGGCGGCGTCGATGTGCGGGACATCCCGACAGCCAAACTCATGGAGATGACCTCCATGGTCTTCCAGGACGTCTACCTCTTCGACGCCACCATCGCTGAGAACGTCCGGATCTCCCGGCCCAAAGCGACCGACGCCGAGGTCACCAACGCCCTCCACCGCGCGGGACTCGACCAGATGATCGCCCGGCTGCCCGAGGGCATCAACTCGCCTGTCGGGGAAGGCGGTCAGAAGCTGTCCGGCGGTGAGCGGCAGCGCGTCTCGATCGCCCGCGCCTTCCTCAAGGACGCCCCCATCCTGCTGCTGGACGAGATCACGTCCGCCCTGGACGCCGAGAACGAGGCCGCGATCACCCAAACCCTGGCGGAGTTGTCGCGGGGCCGGACGGTCATAGTCATCGCGCACCGCCTGTCGACGGTGATGCAGGCCGACCACATCTACGTGCTCTCCGGTCGCGAGAACGGCACACCGACGCGGGTCGTGGAAGAGGGCAGCCCGAGTGACCTGGCCGCCGGGAACGGGGTTTTCGCCTCGCTGCTGGCCGATTTCGAACAGACCGCTCGTTGGCGGGTCCGTTGAGTACCCGTCGCTACGGGGCGGCCTCGGGCACCGTGGTGCACAACGCCGCGCGGTGACCGGGCATCCCCGGGAGCACCAGGTCGTGGATGCGCAGCCCAGCGACGGGGGTTCCCGGGACCGTTCCGGCACCCACGTAGTCGCGGGAGATGCCACGCGACAGGCCGGTTCCGATGGCCTTGAGCAGGGCCTCCTTGCGCACCCAGACGCGCGCGAACGCCTCGGGGCGTGCATCGGCGGGAAGGCCGAGCAGCTCCGCCGCCTCCCACGGATGAAAACCCGAACCGACCTGCCCCACCGTCCGGTCATCCGGGACCTTCTCCACATCCACCCCGAGCGGAAGATCGCCGAGACCGATCAGCACGACAGAGCCCGTGTGGGACAGCGAGAACTCGACCCCGTCGACCGACGGCTTCCCGAACTCGCCGGTGCGGATCCGCACATCCGCCGCGGGCGTGAGTGTCGCACGCCCCAACACCTCGCGCAGCAGCACGTGCGCCCCGGTCCACGCCTCCCCGAGCCCGGGGAACACGAACCGTGCCGCCCGTTCCGCCTCGTCGCGCGAGAGCACGTCGCCCCGCCGGCGCGCCCACGCCGCCCCGGCCGCGGTGTCGGCGAGCAGCACCACAGCTGATCCCGCCCCCGGAAGGCATCGCACACCCGGCAAGTCCGGCGGTTCACCGCGGTCTCCGTCCAAACCCAAGCGTCGCCTCAACTCGGCAACGGAAGGGGAAACGACCATGCCACAACGCTAGCGGAGCTCTCGGGCCGGGGTCCGCCCCCAGCACACATCGTCCACAGCCTGCTAGGAAGACCCGCCTGGAACCATGCACGAGCATCGAAATCCACGATTCAGACGGAAACCGACACATACGGCAAGAAATAATGCATAATTGCTGCATGTTGCTGCTTCAGTTCAGCCTGTCGAACCACGCCAGCTTCAGGGACGAGGCCACCCTCAACCTCGTCTCGCACACCCTGAAGTCCCAGGTGCCGCGCGACTCACGCTGGCTGCACCACGTCAGCC
>ERZ773077.244-NODE-244-length-41257-cov-16.232586_pt1 | contig 41257 bp, 44 predicted proteins | sample MGYA00580612_ERZ773077 | MGnify/ENA primary metagenome ERZ773077 (study PRJEB29015, sample SAMEA2737971) | human oral metagenome | biome: human oral; feature: human-associated habitat; material: dental | place: China | collected 2021 ...
ATGCGGCGGGCGGATACCAGCGATTTGGCGCTTTCGGCCGCCATAAAGCGCGCCAGAATGTGCGGCTGGCCGAAGTAGCCCAAGCCCCAGGCGGCGGTGGAAACGATGCCGACGAAAGTCGTACCCGCCAGCAGGCTACCGTATTGTTTGCCGGTTTCGGCGGCCACACCCTGAATGGCGACGGACATCTGCTCGGCGCCGCCCAAGCCCAGATACACCATCACCGCGTCAGAATCAGGGCGAAAATCATCAGCGAAGCCTGCAGGGTGTCCGTCCAGCTTACGGCCAAAAAGCCGCCGAGGAAGGTATAGACGATGGTCGCGCCCGCGCCCGGCCACATGGCCTGGTTGTAAGTCATGCCTTCAAACAGGCTTTGGAACAGGGTTGCCCCCGCCACAATGCCCGAAGCGCAGTAAATGGTGAAGAAAAGGTGAAGAAAAACAGAATAATCACGGCCGAAACCACCTTCATCAGATGGCCGCCGGCGCCGAAGCGGTGGAAGAAATAGTCCGGCAGCGTCAGCGCGTTGTTGGCATGCTCGGTGTGCACGCGCAGGCGGCCGGCCACCAACAGCCGCCGACGGTCAGGCCGATGGCGATCCAGGCTTCGCTCAGGCCGCTCAGGTAAATCGCGCCGGGCAGACCCATCAAAAGCCAGCCCGACATATCGGACGCACCCGCCGACATGGCGGTAACGAAGGGGCCGAGACTGCGGCCGTCGAGAATGTAGTCGTCGAAATTGCGGGTGGAGAAATAAGCTGCCAGACCGATCAGCAGCACCGCGATCAGATAGATTGCGAAGGTAATATACATCGGATTCATAAATACTCTACTCCTTCTTTAAGGTTTTTCTTGTTAAACCATCGGTTTGCGATTGAAAGCAATTTCGAACGGCGAATCGTTATACTGGATTGGCTGCCGATTTTCAAGATTTGCAAAGCAAGGTTTGTTTTATGTTAATGCCGCTATCAGGCAGCCTGAAACGGCAAACGTCAGGAAAAAAGCAGCCTGAAAGCCCCGTTTCGGCTTTCAGGCTGCTTTTGGGTGTCGGCAGAGAACTTAATCGGCAAAATCGTCCCACGAAACCGGCGTGCAGGCAGAGACCGCGCGCTTGAGCGTTTTGCCCAGCAGCGCGTCAAAATGCTTGGGCGCCAGACCGTAGCCCGGGCGCACGCTGCGGATGGCGCCGGCGTCGATTGTTTCGCCCGCCGGCATATCGCGCACGAAATACAGCGAGCGGCGGAATTTGATGTTGCCCTGCTCGCTGGACTTCAAACCGTAGTCCACCGCGCCGAGTGCCTGCCAGGCGGTACGGCTGTCGCGGCACAGCGCCGCCAGCCCGTCCGGCTCCAACGAAAAGCTGTCGTCGGGGCCGCCGCCGTTTCTGTCGAGCGTAAAGTGTTTTTCGATAATGCAGGCGCCCAGCGCCACGGCGGCAACGGCGGTGGTGTTGTCCAGCGTATGGTCGGACAGGCCGGCAGGCAGCCTGAAACGCTGCGCCATATCCGGCAGGGTGCGCAGATTGTAGTCGGCGGCGGGCGCGGGATAGCCGCTCACGCAGTGCAGCAGCGCCAGCTCGCGGCAGCCGGCGCTGCGGGCGGCGTCCACCGCTTCGGCGATTTCTTCGGCGTCGGCCATGCCGGTGGAAATAATCAGCGGTTTGCCGGTTTGCGCGGCGCGGCGGATCAGCGGCAGATCGACGGCTTCAAAAGAAGCGATTTTGTAGGCCGGCGCGCCCAGGCTTTCCAAAAGTTCGACCGCGCTTTCGTCAAAGGGCGAACTAAACAGGGTAATGCCGGCGGCGCGGGCGTAATCAAACAGCGGCTGGTGCCACTCCCAGGGCATATGGGCTTTTTGGTATAGCCGGTACAGCGACTGGCCGTCCCACAACCCGCCGCGGATCATAAAGTCTTCGCTCTCGCACGGCAGGGTGATGGTGTCGGCGGTGTAACTCTGGATTTTCACGGCATCGGCGCCGGCCTTTTTGGCTTCGTCGATAATGCGAAAAGCGGTTTGCAGGCTGCCGTTGTGGTTGGCAGACATCTCGGCAATGATGTAGGGCGGATGGCCGGAGCCGATGGGGCGGTGGTTAATGTGCATGGTTTATCCAAACAGGTTGTAAAAAAACACAAAAATAAACATTGAGGCAAAAAACAGCAGGTAGCATAAGCCGACGTATTTGATCCAATAAAAATGAAAATCCCGCGGCACGTTTTTGTATTTGGCGCGGCCAAGCAGAATTCCCCAAATAATCTGGTTGCACTGCCAGTTTTTCGCCAAAAAATCCCCAATCGAGTTAAGCGGTATCTCGCGCTTGCAGACGATGTAGGCGCTGCGCCAGTAAAACAGGACAAATGCAACGATAGCGATCGGGAAAAGAAAGTCCATTCGAGTTCTCCGAATAAGTGATGGGTAGGCAGACTTTATTTTCAGGCTGCCTTGTGCCGCAAAAAGCAGCCTGAAAAGCCCAAAACCAGCTTTCAGGCTGCTTTTCCATTGGCAGCCATCTCACGAAAAAGCAAAAACAGTGGAAGTGCGAAAGAGACGCCGATTACCAAGCCCAAAACAGACCACATCATCCATGCTTTGCCTGCCTTTAAGGATTCCGACACCGCGAAAGCAATAAAAACCAGCGCCGATACGATTACATCAAAGGCAAAAAAGGTGCTGATATGGCTGTAAAACAATTCATCAAAAAACAAACCTACATCAAACCCATGCGCCACAAGAAACAAGCCAAACGGGATTAAAGGAAGTAAAGCACCCAACAAACTCAGCAGAGCATATACCTTAACCATTTCGTCTCCGGTTTAAAAATTTTCCAAGCATCCGTGCCGCGCAAAATCAGGGAAAACTGCCCCCAAGCAGCCTGAAAAACCGAAAACCGGCTTTCAGGCTGCCTGCTGCTATTCTTTGGCGTAGATGATTTCAACGTCGTAATCGTCGTCGTCCCAATCGTCGTCATCTTCGAATTTGTCCTGCCATTCGGCCTGGGCGGCCAGCGGCGAATCGAGTCCGCTTTCCAAACGCAGCACCGAGAGCAGCGAATAGATGTCTTCGGGCAGCGGCGCTTCAAACTGCAGGGTCTCGCCGCTTTGCGGGTGGACAAAGCTCAGGCGGTAGGCATGCAGCGCCTGGCGGCCGTTCAAGCCCTTGATCTGCTGCCTGACCACTTCGGAACAGGGATGGCGCGGGTTGCCGTACACCGCATCGCCGGCCAGCGGATGGCGCGCTTCGCGCATGTGCACGCGGATTTGGTGGGTGCGGCCGGTTTCCAGCGCGCATTCGATATAGCTGTGGTCGCGGTAGCGCTCCAGCACTTTGATGTGGGTAACGGCTTCTTTGCCGCCGAATTTGACCACCGCCATTTTCAGGCGGTTGTGCGGGTCGCGGCCGATGGCGGCGTCGATTTTGCCGTCAAAGGGCACGATGCCGTCGGCCACCGCGCGGTAAATACGCTTGACGCTGCGGTTTTGCAGCTGCTGCACCAGATGGTTTTGCGCCGGCAGGGTTTTGGCCACCACCATCAGGCCGCTGGTGTCTTTGTCGAGCCGGTGGACGATGCCGGCGCGCGGCACCTGCGCGAGCGCGGGACAATGCGCCAACAGGCCGTTGAGCAGCGTGCCCGACCAGTTGCCCGCCGCCGGATGCACCACCAGACCGGCCGGCTTGTTGAGCACGATCACGCTGTCGTCTTCATACACAATGTCCAGCGCCATCGCTTCGGGGGCAAAGGCCAGCGTTTCTTCGTCCAGCTGCGGGCGCACTTCGATTTCTTCGCCACCGATCAGTTTGTCTTTGGGCGAAGCCGGCTTGCCGTTTAGGCTGACCGCGCCGTCTTTAATCCAGCCTGAAAGACGGCTGCGCGAGTAATCGGGCAGCAGTTTGGCCAGCGCCGCATCCAGCCGGCTGCCCGCCAAATCCAGCGGCACGGCCAGTTTTACCGGCTTTTGTTCAATTTGGGCTGCCTGAAACGGCAAATCATCGTTATAATCCGCGCCGTTTTCAAAGGGAAAGTTATCCATGAAAAAATTTCTGCTTATGATTTCCGTGGCCGCCGCCCTTTCCGCCTGCGCGGGTTCGGGCAACAACAAGGCCACTGTTGACAAAGAAGCGCAGGCCACGCAGGGCTGGTCGTCCGACCGCCTGTACAACGAGGCGCGCGAAGAATTGAATTCCGGCAATTATACGCGAGCCTCCGCGCTGTATGAACAGCTCATCTCCCGCCAGCCCGAAGGCCGCTACGTCGAGCAGTCGCTGCTGGAAACCGCCTACGCGCAATACAAAAACGAAGAGCCGGCCAAAGCGCTCAACACCCTGACCCGCTTTGAAAACAACTTCCCCGGCAGCGTCAATATGGACTACGCCCTCTATCTGCGCGGGCTGGTATTGTTTGGCGAAGACCAGTCTTTCCTGAACAAACTGGCCTCGCAAGACTGGTCCGACCGCGACCCGCAGGCCAACCGCAACGCCTACCGCGCCTTTAACGAGCTGGTTACCCGCTACCCCACCAGCAAATACGCCGACGACGCCCGCAAGCGCATGGCGCAGCTGGTGGATGCCTTGGGCGGCAACGAAATCGCCATCGCCCGCCACTACGCCAAACGCGGCGCCTATGTCGCCGCCAACAACCGCGCGCAAAAAGTGCTGCAAAACTTCCAAAACACCCGCTATGTGGAAGAAGCGCTGGCGATTATGGTTTACAGCTACCAGAAAATGGGCAACACCCAGCTGGCCGGCGACACCCGCCGCGTGCTGGAAACCAACTTCCCCGAAAGCCCCTATCTAAAAAAAGAATGGTCGGCCAAAGACACCCCGTGGTGGCGCTACTGGAAATAAGCAGCCTGAAACCCTCCGGCCGCCGCAAGGCACGCAAAGGCAGCCTGAAAACCGTTTCAGGCTGCCTTTGCCGCATCATCAAGCCTGTTTCAGGCTGCCCTTCGCGCATATAATGCCCGCTCTTGCCGAAAGATTCCCATGTTACTATTCATCGACAACTACGACTCCTTCACCTACAACATCGTCCAATACCTTGCCGAGCTCGGCCAAAACGTGCAGGTACGCCGCAACGACGACATCACTTTAGACGAAATCGCCGCGCTCGCGCCGCAATACCTGCTGATCGGCCCCGGCCCCTGCTCGCCCAAAGAAGCCGGCATTTCGGTGGCGGCGATGCGCCATTTTGCCGGCAAACTGCCGATACTCGGCGTCTGCCTCGGCCACCAGACCATCGGCGAAGCCTTCGGTGGCCGCGTGGTGCGCGCCAAAACGCTGATGCACGGCAAAACCTCGCCGGTATTTCATCACGGCAGCGGCATGTTTGCCGGCCTGCCCAATCCCGTGCAGTGCACGCGCTACCACAGCCTGGTCATCGAGCGCGACACCCTGCCCGACTGCCTGGAAATCACCGCATGGACGGAAGATAACGAAATCATGGGCGTGCACCACAAAGACTTCGCCATCGAAGGCGTGCAGTTTCACCCCGAAGGGCTGCTGACCGAACACGGCCACGACATGCTCGCCAATTTTCTCCAACAGCACGGCTGAAGGCCGGCAGGCGGCAGTAACGCCCTTGCCGCCACCCCGCAGGCAGCCTGAAACGGCAAAAACGGCTTTCAGGCTGCCTGTTTCCCCTTTTTCCGCATACGCGCCCTGCTCCGGCGGCGCACAGGATTGCCCATGAACACACTCGCAGTTATCGGCAGCGCCAGCTTGGCGCGGCTGCCGCAATGGCACACCGGCGCTCGGCGCATTGTCCGCACCCCCTACGGCCAGCCCAGCGCCCCGCTTTTGGAAGGCGAAGTCGGCGGCCGGCCGGTGGTGTTTCTCTGCCGCCACGGCCTGAACAACACCATCGCCCCGCAGCTGATCAACTACCGCGCCAATATCTGGGCGCTGCACAGCATCGGCGTGCGCCGCATCGTGTCGGTATCCGCCGTGCGCCCGCTGCACGACGGCTTCAGCGCCGGCGAACTGCTACTGCCGCACGATCTGATCGACTACACCCACAGCCGCGAAAGCAGCTTTGTCGAACGCGGCACGCTGGAAAACGCCTACACCGATTTCACCCACCCTTACGACCACGCCCTGCGCGACGAGCTGCTCGCCCTGATCCGCCAAAGCGGTATGCCGGCGCACGAAGCGGCGGTTTACGCCTGCGTGCAGGGCGCGCGGCTGCCCACCGCCGCCGAAGCCCGCCGCATGCGCCAGGACGGCGCCGACGTGTACGGCATGACCGCCATGCCCGAAGCCATACTCGCCCGCGAGCTGGGCATGGCCTACGCCCATTTGTGTGGCGTGCTCGCCCCGGAGCGCGACGGCAGCCACCCCGCACTCGATGCCGTGCGCCAACTGATCGACCGCCTGTAAACCCCGTCTGCCGCCGCTTTCAGGCTGCCTGAAAACCCTAAAGCAGCCTGAAAGTCCGTAGGATGCGCACCGCGCACCATCCCAAATAAAAAGCAGCCTGAAAACCCCGCCTGCTACCGCAACGCAAATAAACCGGCACGGGCATGGCAAAAGTTTTCAGGCTGCCTGAAACCCAAAAGTAGTCCGAAACCCGTAGGTTGCGCACCGCGCACCATCGTCCCAATGCAAAAGCAGCCTGAAAGCCCACCCGAAAGACATCCGCCCATGCAAACCTATCTTGTCGGCGGCGCCGTGCGCGACGCCCTGCTCGACCGGCCGGTCGAAGACCGCGACTGGGTGGTGGTCGGCGCCGACGCCCAAACCATGCTCGCTCGCGGCTTCAAGCCGGTGGGCAAAGATTTTCCCGTTTTCCTGCATCCCGAAAGCCGCGAAGAATACGCGCTGGCGCGCACCGAGCGCAAAACCGCCAAAGGCTATGCCGGCTTCAGCTTCCACGCCGACAAAGACGTTACGCTCGAACAAGACCTGCAGCGGCGCGACCTGACCATCAACGCCATGGCGCAGGACGGCAACGGCCGCCTGATCGACCCCTACGGCGGCGCCGACGATCTGAAAAACGGTATTCTGCGCCACGTCAGCCCCGCCTTTGCCGAAGACCCGGTGCGGATACTGCGCACCGCCCGTTTTGCCGCCCGCTACGGTTTTCGTGTCGCCGGCGAAACGCTGGCGCTGATGCGGCAGATGGTTGATAACGGCGAAGCCGAAGCACTGGTGGCCGAGCGCGTGTGGCAGGAGTTGTCGCGCGGCCTGATGGAACCGCATCCGCGCAAGATGATCGACATTCTGCGCCAAAGCGGCGCGCTCAAAGTGCTGCTGCCCGAAGTCGATGCCCTGTTCGGCGTACCGCAGCGGGCGGACTTCCATCCCGAAATCGACAGCGGCGAACACACCCTGCTGGTGCTTGAGCGCGCCGCCGCCATGAATCTGGGGCTGCCCGAGCGCTATGCCGCGCTGCTGCACGATTTGGGCAAAGCGCTCACCCCCGCCGATATGCTGCCGCGCCACATCGGCCATGACAGCGCCGGCATCGAACCGGTGCGCGCCGTCAGCCGCCGCTATCGCGTGCCCAAAGCCTGCGCCGAGCTGGCCGAATTGGTATGCCGTCTGCACATCCGCCTGCACCGCGCCAGCGACATCCGCCGCCCGCGCGCCGTACTCGACGTGCTGAACGCCGCCGACGCCCTGCGCCACCCCGAACGTTTTGCCGCCGCGCTTGCCGTCTGCCAGGCCGACCAGCAAGGCCGGCTCGGCCGCGAACACACGCCCTACCCCCAGCGCGCTTTCTGGCTGGCGATGCTCGATGCCGCCCGCGATATCGACACCGCCGCCATCGCCGCTGCCCATACCGGCCGGCCGCAGGACATCCAAAACGCCATCACCCAGGCGCGGCTGGCGCAAATCCGCGCGCAGCTGCCCGCGCAGCTTGCCCGGCTGCACAAGCATACCGTCTAAACCGCAGGCAGCCTGAAAAGCCGTTTCCCCCTTTCAGGCTGCCTGAAAAGCGGTTTAACATCATGCCTGCGCCGGCTGTGCCTGCGAAAATTCCGCCGCAGCCGCCTTCCGCCCCCAACCATCCGAGCAACCCGCCATGAACAAAACCGCCTACACCCTGATCGCCCTTGCCGCCATCGCCTTTGCCACCCTGTTTAACTACAGCGCCGCCTTTTCCAGCGGCAAAAGCAGCGTCCCCCGCACCCGCCTGCCCGGACAAGGCGGCTTTGGCGGCTTCGGCGGAAGCGGCCACAAATGAGTGCCGCCATCGGCAGCCACGGCCTGCTTGACCTGTACGGCTGCCCGCCCGAGCCGCTGCGCGACGCCGCCAAACTGCAAAGCGCCATGGAACAGGCCGCCCGCCAAGCCGGCGCGTGCATACTTTCCGCCCATTTCCACCGCTTCGGCGGCCACGGCGGCATCACCGGCGTGCTGCTGCTGGCCGAATCGCACATCAGCATCCACACCTGGCCGGAACACCACTACGCCGCCGCCGACATCTTCCTGTGCGGCAGCCTGAACCCCGCACACGCCCGCCTTGCGCTCGAACAGGCGCTGCAAGCCAAACACAGCCGCTGGCAGCAACACCCGCGCGGCCTGCCCGCCCTATTCGCGCAGCCTGAAACGGGCAAATAAAGCATTCCAAGCAGCAAAAGCAGCCTGAAAATGGTTTCAGGCTGCCTGCTGCAAACAGATTTAAACCAACGGAAAACCGCTATGGAATTTAAAGAACTGATCCCGGAACTTTCTGTATTTGATATCCAGCAAACAAAAGACTTTTATGAAAAACTGGGTTTCAAAACAGAATATGAACGCAAAGCAGACAAGTTTGTTTTTATGTCTTTCCAAGGCAGCCAGTTTATGTTTGAGCAAATCCATGACAAGGGCTGGAATACCGGCGAATTGGACTATCCCTTAGGGCGGGGAATCAATTTTTCCATCGCCACCGACAATGTTGAAGCGCTCTATGAAACGGTGAAAAAGGAGCAGATAGCGATTTATCGGGAGCTGACAAGAAGCTCTTATGAAATCCAAGGCGGCATCGTAGCAGAGCCGGTCGAATTTCTTATCCAAGACCCCAATGGTTATCTGTTAAGGTTTACCAACTGATGAATCATGCCGGAGCCGGAGCCGTTTTTGCCGGCCTTTTGCCGTTTGGCGGCCGGCTGTCAAGCCTTTATATCCGCACAGGTGCCGATTACCAACAACTACAGGATTACGCAGCACCCTAGAAAGGCTTTAAAGTAGAATCCGCGCTTTTTCAAAGGAAGCGGTAAGGATGATTATCTGGAGCGGCAAAGGTTTGCTGGTGGTTTTGGCGATGGGGCTGGGCATGCTGGCCGGCAGGGTGGCGGCTCAAATGCTGGCTGCCCATATTTATTTTTCGTCGGCGGCGCAAATGGACAGCGTGGGCTTCGTATTCGCGGCGGGATTCAATTTCGTGCTGAGCCGCTTATTTGTTTCCGATGCTTCTTTCCTGTTTTTTATCCCAAACCGTTATTGGACGGTGATCTTGGCGGCAATGGGCATCTTGCTGTTTTTTAAAATTGTCTGATGCGTATCGCCCGCCCGTACCGGTCTCCCCTACCCCAAGCAGCCTGAAAACGGGGTGCCGCATACCAAAAGCAGCCTGAAAACCTTTCAGGCTGCTTTTTTTGTATCTTGATTAAACCGCTCGGCGATCAGCCTTGCAGCGACCACGCCAGCTCTTCGCCGGCGAGCATCGGCACCACTTCGCTCTCGCCAAAAGCGAAAGATTCGGGTACGCGCTGGGGCTGTTTGACCAGAGTGATGGTGTCGCTGTTGCGCGGCAGGCCGTAGAAGCGGGCGCCGTTGTGCGACGCAAAGGCTTCGAGTTTGTCGAGCGCGCCGGCGTTTTCGAAAATCTGGGCGTAGATTTCGATGGCGTTGGCGGCGCTGAACATACCGGCGCAGCCGCAGGCGTTTTCTTTGGCGCCGCGCGGGTGCGGCGCGGAATCGGTGCCGAGAAAGAATTTGTGGGACTGCGCACCGGTAACGGCATCAATCAGGGCGCGGCGGTGGCTTTCGCGCTTGATAATCGGCAGACAGTAAAAATGCGGGCGCACGCCGCCGACCAGCAGGTGGTTGCGGTTGAACATCAGATGCTGCGGGGTTACGGTGGCGGCCAGATTGTCGCCCGCTGCGCTCACCAGCGCGGCGGCTTCGGCGGTGGTGATGTGCTCGAACACGGTTTTCAGTTCGGGCAGCTCGCGCATCACCGGCTGCAGCACGCGCTCGATAAACACGGCTTCGCGGTCGAAAATATCGATAGCGGGGTCGGTTACTTCGCCGTGCACCAGAAAGCGCATATCCTGCGCGGCGATTTCTTCCAATACCGGCAGCAGTTTGAACAGATCGCTGACGCCGGAATCGGAATTGGTGGTGGCGCCGGCGGGATAGAGTTTGAACGCGGCGATGCCGGCGGCTTTGGCTTGGCGCACGGTATCGCGGCTGGTGTTGTCGGTAAGATAGAGCGACATCAGCGGCGTGAAGCGGCTGCCGGCGGGAATAGCGGCTTCGATTTGGCGCTTATAGTCGAGCGCCTGCGCCACGGTGGCCACCGGCGGCTTGAGATTGGGCATCACCAGCGCGCGCCCCATCTGGCGGGCGCTGAAAGGCACGACGGACTTGAGCGCGGCGCCGTCGCGCACATGGAGATGGAAATCGTCGGGGCGGGTAATGGTTAGGGTTTGCATGGTTTGGGGTTTCTTGGCGGGTTCTTGGTAGTTGGTGGGTTCGGGCAGCCTGAAAAGTGTGGAAACGGAGTTTCAGGCTGCTTTTTTGTTTTGGGTTTTTGGTGCGCGGTGCGCACCCTACGGCGGGGCTGTTTTGGGAGTTTCGGCGGTAGGGTGCGCCCCGCGCACCGTTTGTTTGCCGGTTTCCGGTTTTCAGGCTGCCTTGCGGCGGATCACCATTTGGAATACGCCGTTTTCCAGCGTTTCGGACGACAGCAGCTCGTGGCCGGTGTGGCGGCAGAAGGCGGCGAAATCGCCGGGGGCACCGGGATCGGTGGCGAGTACGGTAATCACGCTGCCGCCGGCGGCGGCGGCCAGCGCTTTTTTGGCGCGTAGGATCGGCAGCGGGCAGCGCAGGCCGGTCAGGTCTAGGGTTTGGTCGCTCATTTGAGTTCCTTGTGTGTGTGATATCGGGCGCTTCAGCGGGGCAGATAGGGGCGCAGCCACCACATTCCCAGGCCGTAAAGCAGCGTGCCGCTCAGGCCGGCGAGCAAGAACCAGCGCCCTTTGCGGCGGGAATTGGGGCACAGCCAGTACACGGCCAGGCTGAAGCTGAAAAACATCGCCAGCGCCGGCAGCAGCAGCTGGCGGTCTTTAAAGCGGTTCAGGGTGTAGCTTTCGCTGAGCACCACATAAACCTGCCACAGCGCGGCGGCAGCCAGCAGCATCACGCCGGCGGGCAGGAAGATTACGGCAAGTTCGGTGGTATTCATTGTTTGGCGGTTTCGGGCGGATTGGGGTTTCAGGCTGCCTAAACTTCGGCTTGGGCGTCGCGGCAGTAATGCTGCGCCCAAGCAACGGCAGCCTGAACGGCGGCGCGCGCCTGCGGGCTGTTTTTCCAGCAGCTCGAGCCGGTTAGCGCCGCGCCCTGCGCCAAAATATCGGCAACATCGGCGGCGGCAAGTTTGGCGGGACTGTCCAAACCCATTTCGTGCAAACGCCGGATGACGGTTTTGCCGACGCCCTTTTGCGCGAGCAGGGCTTGGGTTTCTTGGTCGGTAAAGGGCATGGTTTTTTGCCTTTCTTACAAAACGGTTTTCAGGCTGCCTGAAAGCGCTCAGTCTTCCATATCTTGCGGTGACTGTTGCGGCTTGGGCGCTGCCTGCCCTTTGCGCTCGGCTTTGCGCGCTTCGCGTTGGGCTTTGAGTTCGGCTTCGCGCTGGCGGGCTTTTTTCAGCCAGGTTTCCCATTGCTGCGGAGTTTCCAGGGTGATGCGGCCGATTTGACCGTCGCGAAAATCGGTGAGCACCAGTTCGGCGGCTTTTTGGTAGTTGGGACGGCCGCCGCCCATCAGGGCGCCGCGTTTTTTTGCCACCCATTCGAGCCATTGGTCGTCCTGCCAGTGGCTGGACGGGTCTTTGTCGGCGCCGTAGCGTGCCTGCAAAAGCGGCAGGTAATGGCGGCGCAGGTAGTCTAAAAGTTCGAGCGCGACTTCTTCTTCATCGAGCGCGTTGCGGCCGATGGCGCCGCCGGCGGCAAGATTGTAGCCGCCTTCTTCAACGATGATTTTCGGCCACAGCATGCCGGGGGTGTCGTAAAGCCAGAAATCATCGGCCAAGAGCAGGCGCTGCTCGGCTTTGGTGATGCCCGGTTCGTTGCCGGTTTTTGCGGACTTTTTGCCGAGCATGGCGTTGATCAGGGTGGATTTGCCGACGTTGGGGATGCCGCAGATGAGCACGCGCAGGGGTTTGTCGATGCCGCTGCGGTGGGGCACCAGAGCCCTGCTGGCGGCGATCAGTTTCTGCGCGGCTTGGCGCTCGGACGCATCGAGCGCAATCGAGCGGGTTTCTTCACGGCTGTTGAAGTATTCGAGCCAGACGGCGGTGCGCTCAGGGTCTGCCAGGTCTTGTTTGTTTAAAATTTTCAGCTTTGGCTTGCCGCGCGCGAGTTGCGCCAGCAGTGGGTTTTCGCTGGAAGCGGGCATGCGCGCGTCGAGCATTTCGACCACCATGTCCACGCTTTTCAGGCGTTCGGCAATCGCTTTTTTCGCCTTGTTCATGTGTCCCGGAAACCATTGGATTGCCATAGAGTCTGCCTTGTGGGTTGGAAAACGGGCTTTCAGGCTGCCTGAAAGCGGCTGGGAGAAAACGCGCGATTATAGCAAAGGCATTGGAAGCACAAAGCCTTTGCGCTAAAATGCCGCCCTGTTTTTTAAGGACGCACACATGAGCGAGCAAGAACAAAAACCGCTAATCGACTTCCCCTGCCGCTTCCCGATCAAAGTGATGGGCGAGCAACATCCCGATTTCAACAGCGAAATTCTGAAAACCGTGCGCGAACACGCGCCCGATACCGCCGACGAACACATCCAAACCCGCCCCAGCAGCAAGGGCAACTATGTCAGCGCCACCGTCAGCGTGCAGGCCGAAAACCAAGAGCATCTGGACAATATCTACCGCAGCCTGACCGCGCATCCGATGGTGAAAGTCGTACTGTAATGAAAACCGTCTTTTTGGGGCGCCGCCCCTATCTGCCGGTATTCGAAGCGATGAAGCAGTTCAGCGCCGAGAGAAATGCCGATACCGAAGACGAATTGTGGGTGGTGGAACACGATCCGGTGTTCACCCAGGGCTTGGCCGGCAAGGCCGAACACCTGCTCGGCGACACCAGCATCCCCGTTGTCCAGATCGACCGCGGCGGCCAAATTACCTACCACGGCCCCGGCCAGCTTGTCGTTTATACCCTGATTGACTTCAAACGCCTGAAAACCGGCGTGCGCAGCATCGTTTCCGCGCTGGAAAACAGCATTATCGCCACCCTTGCCGACTACGGCATCGAATCGGCCGCCGACCCCAAACGCCCGGGCGTATATGTGGCCGGCAAAAAAATCGCCTCGCTCGGCCTGCGCATCAAAAACGGCGCCGTCTATCACGGCCTGGCACTCAACGTAAACATGGATCTCGAACCCTTCGCCCACATCAACCCCTGCGGCTACGCCGGACTCGAAATGACCCAAATCGCCGATCTTGCCCGCCCCTGCCCCGAGCTTGCCGAAGTGGCTGAAAAACTCACCGGCCACCTGCAAAGGCAGGCGGTTTTTCAGGCAGCCTGAAAACAGCTTGAGCCCGAACCCGATTAAAAACCGCCCTGAGCGCACCATTTCAGGCAGCCTGAAAACCTCAAACCCACACGAAAGACACACCAAAATGAGTTCCACCGAAGCCACCAACCCCCTGGACAACCGCCAAGGCGTCAAACACACCGGCGCCAGCAAAACCGCCCGCATCCCGATCAAAGTCGTCCAGCCCGAGCAGAAGCTGAAAAAGCCCGAGTGGATCCGTGCCAAGCTGCCCAATCCCAAAAAATTCTTCGAGATTAAAGACATCCTGCGCGAGCAGAAAATGCACACCGTCTGCGAAGAAGCCGCCTGCCCCAACATCAGCGAATGCTTCAGCCGCGGCACCGCCACCTTTATGATTATGGGCGACATGTGCACCCGCCGCTGCCCCTTCTGCGCCGTCGGCCACGGCCGCCCCAACCCGCTCGACCCCGAAGAGCCGCAAAACCTGGCCAATTCCGTGCGCGCCATGAACCTGCGCTACGTCGTCATCACTTCGGTCGACCGCGACGACTTGCGCGACGGCGGCGCCCAGCACTTTGCCGACTGCATCACCGCCATCCGCCAAACCAGCCCCACCACCAAAATCGAAATTCTCGTGCCCGATTTCCGCGGCCGGCTCGACATCGCCCTGAAAATCCTGGCCGAAACCCCGCCCGATGTGATGAACCACAATCTCGAAACCCACCCGCGCCTGTATAAAATGGCGCGTCCGGGCGCTGACTACAAACACTCGCTCGAACTTTTGCGCCGCTACAAAGAAATGATGCCCCACGTGCCCACCAAGTCCGGCATCATGGTCGGCCTGGGCGAAACCGACGACGAAGTACGCGAAATCCTGCGCGACATGCGCGCGCACAACATCGAAATGCTCACCATCGGCCAATACCTGCAGCCCTCCGACGGCCACTTGCCGGTGCTGCGCTACGTTACCCCCGAGATGTTCAAGCAGTTTGAAAAAGAAGCCTACCAAATGGGCTTTCACAACGCCGCCTGCGGCGCCATGGTGCGCTCCAGCTACCACGCCGACCAGCAGGCCGAAGAAGCCATGCGCGAAGCCCACGGCGGCGGCTGCGGGCATCACTAAACGCCCGTTCCGCAAAGTTTTCACCAAACAGCCGCCCACATGCGGCCAAGGCAGCCTGAAAGGTTTTCAGGCTGCTTTTTTTGTCTTTCAGGCTGCCTGCCCGATTATTAGCCGGCAAGCGATGTTGCGGTGCCGCCGGCGCATGGAATCGGGGCGCCGGTTCAAAACCAAGCAGCCTGAAAAAAAGCAGCCTGAAAAGCGGTCGGACTTTTCAGGCTGCTTTGGGTTTGGCAATCGGCGGCGCCTACTCGGAATCGGGACTGCGGGCAAGTATGGTGCGCTTGCCGGTGTGGTCGGGCGCGGAAACGATGCCTTCGGCTTCGAGCTGGTCAAACAGCGTGGCGGCTTTGTTGTAGCCCACGCGCAGGTGGCGCTGCAGCGACGAGATGCTGGCCTTTTGCGTGCGCAGCAGCACGGCAACGGCTTCGTCGAACAGCGGATCGCGCTCGCCGCCGCTGCCGGCCGGATGCTGGCCGAACAGATCGTCGCTGCCGCCGTTGAGCAGGTCTTCCACATAATCGGGCTCGCCGGTTTGCTTCAGGTATTCGACTACGCCGTGCACTTCGTTGTCGGCAACAAAGGCGCCGTGCACGCGCTGCGGGTAGCCGGTGCCGGGCGGCAGAAACAGCATATCGCCCTGGCCAAGCAAGTTTTCGGCGCCCATCTGGTCGATGATGGTGCGGCTGTCCACCTTGCTCGACACTTGGAAGGCGATGCGGGTGGGGATGTTGGCCTTAATCAGGCCGGTAATCACATCGACGCTGGGGCGCTGGGTGGCGAGTATCAGGTGGATACCGGCGGCACGGGCTTTCTGCGCCAAACGGGCGATCAGCTCTTCGATTTTCTTGCCGGCGGTCATCATCAGATCGGCAAACTCGTCCACTACCACCACGATGGCCGGCAGTTTTTCCAGATATTCGGGATTGTCGGGCGTCAGGCTGAAGGGGTTGGCATAGCGGCGGCCGGCGGCTTGGGCGGAAGTAACTTTTTCGTTGTAGCCGGCCAGATTGCGCACGCCCAGATGGCTCATCAGGCGGTAGCGTTTTTCCATTTCGTTCACGCACCAATTGAGCGCGTTGGCGGCGAGCTTCATATCGGTAACCACCGGCGCCAGCAGGTGCGGGATGCCTTCGTAGATCGAGAGTTCGAGCATTTTCGGGTCGATCATAATCAGGCGCACGTCTTCGGGGCGGGCTTTGAACAGCATGGAAAGAATCATCGCGTTCACGCCCACCGATTTGCCCGAGCCGGTGGTGCCGGCCACCAGCAAATGCGGCGCTTTGGCCAAATCGGTTACCACCGGCGCGCCGCTGGTATCCTGCCCCAGCGCCAGCGCCAGCTTGGACGGATTGTCTTGGAAAACCGAAGACTCCAAAATCTCGCGCAGGCGGATGGTCTGGCGCTTGGGATTGGGCAATTCCAGCCCCATGCAGGTTTTGCCGGGAATGGTTTCGACCACGCGGATGGCGGCCACCCCCAGCGAGCGGGCCAGGTCTTTTTCCAGATTCATCACCGAATTGCCGCGCACGCCGACATCGGGCTCGATTTCGTAGCGGGTAATCACCGGCCCGGCATAGGCATCGAGCACTTTCACTTTCACGCGGAACTCGGCCAGCTTCTCTTCGATGGTAATGCTGTTTTGCAGCAGCTCTTCCTCGCTCTGCACCGCCGCCGGATTGTGCTTGGGCGGCAGCAGCAGGCTCATCGGCGGCAGCTGGTTGCTGCCGCCCTCGCCGTGCTCAAAGCCCTCGCCCGACTCCAGCCAGCGCTGCCACTCGGGCGCTTCGTTATCGGCGGCAGGCAGGTTTTCCAAGCCCTCCAGCCAGGCGGTATTGACGGTGTCGCCGCCATTGCCGGCGCTGTTGCCGTAAAAACTTTCGGCAAAATGGTTTTCAGGCTGCTTTTGCTCGCGGTAATACTGCTCGAAATCGGCTTCGGTCCAGCCGGTTTCGTTTGTGCCGGCTGAATGGTGCTGCGGGCTTTCCGCAGCAAACGGCGCGGCCGGCGGATATTCGCTTTCAGGCTGCACGGCGGCATAGCCGGCATCGGGCAGGCGCTCGACGGCCGGCGGCGGGAAATTAAACGGGCTGTCGATAATCTCCGGCGCACGCGGCGCATAGGGCTGGGCGGCAGCCTGAAAAGATGCCGGCTGCGGCACGGCTTCGGCGCGCGGCGGCGCATAGCTGCCGTAAGACGGTGCCGGACGGCGGTTGCGGCGAAAGGCGGCGGCATTGCTGTTGTTCAGGTTTTGCCAGATTTCGTCTTCGGGAATCACGCTGAGCGCCTGTTCGGGCTGCGGGCTTGGCGGCACCGGCTCTTCGATTTCGCGGCGGGCGCTCTGACGGCGGTTTAGCCGCTCGCGGATGTCTTCCAAGTCGATTTCTTCAGGCTCGCGTGTGTAGCTGCGGCGGATTTGCGGCAGCGGCGGCAGCTTGTTTTGGATTTCCTCCAACTGCTCCAGCGCGCGCCGGCGCACCCGCTGCACCGCCGGATCGTCGGCTTCGATGGTTTGCGCCGGCCGCTTGCTGCCGGCAGCCTCCTGCTCCTGCCTTACCAGCCGCAGCGCTTCTTCGTCGCTGATGATTTCGCGCTCGGAAAGTGCGGCGGAAAAAGTATGGCGGGGCGGGGCGGCGAAGTTTTCAGGCTGCCTGAAAAAGCCGTCGGTACCGTGGTGGCCGGCAGAAGCGGCGGGAACTTCGCTGCTGAGAATGTCGTCAAGCGTGATAATTTGCGCGCCGACCGCCGGCTTGGCGGCGGGCAGCGGCTCGGGATCGGCGGGCAGTTCGATGGGCGGTGCGGCCGGTTTGGTGCGTTTGGCCGGCGCGGGCGTTTCGGCATCGGCAGCGGCGTCTTCGTCTTCAGGCAGCAGGCTCGGCTGCTGCGGCTCGTCATCGTCCATCAGGATAAAGGCCAGATCGTCGTGCAGCCGCGGCGTGCTCACCGGCTGGCGGAAATTGAGCGGCATCTGTTCGGGCTCGGCCTGGTGGCGCGCCGCTTCGGCCTCGTAAAACTCCAGCTCTTCCTTCCAGGCACGGCTTTGCCAAAAGTAAATCCAGCTTAACAGCAGGAAAACGGCAAACAAAACGACAATCAGCGTAATCAGCATGCGGCGGTTGCTCCACGGGGGAAAACGGTGGGAAAACTGGCGCGGATTTTACCTTTTCCGCCCCCGTTTTTACAGTATTAAAACGGCAAAAGCACCGGCATTTGGCAGTTTTGCCGCAAATTCGCGCCGCGTTTTGCCCGAAAAAGCAGCCTGAAAGCGGCGGATGCCGTTTCAGGCTGCTTTGGGGTGGCTTTAAAGCGTTTCAGGCTGCCGCTGCCCGCGGAAGCGGCGCCCGGGCAGCCTGAAAATCAGGCGACGCCGTAACGCTCGCGGTAGGCGGTCAGCTGCGGCAAATAGCGGCTGATTTCGGCATTGCCGCTGTTTTGCAGCATGGCAAACAAATCCTGCAGATTGGCGATCGCCACCACCGGCAGGCCGTACTGCTGCTCGACTTCCTGTACGGCAGACAATTCGCCCGTGCCTTTTTCCATGCGGTCAAGCGCAATGGCCACCGCAGCCGGCTCGGCACCGGCAGCCTGAATCAGCTTCACCGATTCGCGCACCGACGTGCCGGCGGAAATCACGTCGTCGATAATCAGCACCCGCCCTTTGAGCGGCGCGCCCACCAGCGTGCCGCCCTCGCCGTGGTCTTTGGCTTCCTTGCGGTTGTAGGCAAAAGGCAGGTTGCGGCCGCGCTCGGCGAGCATCATTGCAGTGGCGGCGGCCAGGATAATGCCCTTGTAGGCGGGGCCGAACAGCATGTCGAACGCAATGCCGCTCTCGTCGATCGCCTGCGCGTAAAAGCGCGCCAGCGCCAGCGTGGAAGCGCCGTCGTTAAACAGGCCGGCATTGAAAAAATAGGGCGACGGCCGCCCGGCTTTGGTGGTGAACTCGCCGAACTTCAATACTTTTTGTTCGAGCGCGAAACGGAGAAAATCCTGACGGAAATCGGTCATGGCATATCCTTGCAAGACGGGTTGGCAAAGGGGCGGATTATATAGCGAAAGCGTTTCGGCCGCTGGCTTTCAGGCTGCCGTGCCGCATCAGAAGCCGCCGCCCGCCCTGCCCCGCCGGCGAGCTTTTGCTACAATAGCGCCGCCCAGCCGCAAGGCAGCCTGAAAACGGCAAAACCGGTTTTTCAGGCTGCCTGCCCCGTCCAACCTTTCGCGAGCTTTCCCCATGATCCCCTACGGCCGCCAAACCATTTCCCAAGACGATATCGACGCCGTCGTTGCCGTCCTCCAATCCGATTTTCTCACCCAGGGCCCGCAGGTGCCGGCCTTTGAAAGCAGCCTGAAAGCCTATTGCGGCGCCGCGCATGCCGTGGCGGTAAACAGCGCCACTTCCGCCCTGCATCTGGCCTGCCTTGCGCTCGGGCTGGGCGCGGGCGATGTGCTGTGGACCTCGCCCATCACCTTCACCGCTTCGGCCAACTGCGCGCTCTACTGCGGTGCGGATGTGGATTTTGTCGATATCGACCCCGCCACACTGAATATGTCGGTTTCCTCGCTCGAAGCCAAACTGCAGGCTGCCCGCGCATCCGGCGCTCGGCTGCCGAAAATCGTCGTCCCCGTGCATCTGTGCGGCGAGCCCTGCGATATGGCCGCCATCGGCGCGCTGGCCAAAGAATACGGCTTTGCGGTGATTGAAGATGCCTCGCATGCTGTCGGCGCATTTTCAGGTAGCCTGCCGGTCGGCGCCTGCGAACACAGCGACATCACCGTCTTCAGCTTTCATCCGGTGAAAATCATCACCACCGCCGAAGGCGGCGCCGCGATGACCCACCGCGCCGATCTGGCGGAAAAAATGGCGCTGCTGCGCAGCCACGGCATCACCCGCGATCCCGCCGCGATGACGCACGAAGCCGACGGCGGCTGGTACTACCAGCAAATCGATTTGGGCTACAACTATCGCATGACCGAGCTTCAGGCTGCTCTCGGCGTAAGCCAGATGCGGCGGCTGGACGAATTTGTCGAACGCCGCCACGAGCTGGCCGGGCGCTACGACCGCCTGCTCGCCCCCCTGCCCCTGATCCTGCCGCCGCGCAACCCGGCCAGCCGCTCGGCGCTGCACCTGTATCCGGTGCAAATCCGCGCCGACAGCGGCAAAAGCCGCCGCGACGTGTTCGACTACCTGCGCCGCCACGGCATCGGCGTGAACGTGCATTACATCCCCGTCCACACCCAGCCCTATTACCGGCGGCGCTTCGGCTTCCAAAACGGCGACTTCCCCGCCGCCGAAGCCTATTACCAAAGCGCCATCAGTCTGCCGCTGTATTTCGGTTTGAGTTTCGACGAACAGGATAAAGTGGTGGAAACGCTGGCAGCGGCGCTGGCGGCATAATGCAGGCAGCCTGAAAAGGGGTGCAGGCTGCTTTTTATTAGATGCGGCAGGGTTGCTCGCCGCTGTGTTTTTCATTTTATTAGGAGGCCGAATCATGTTACCGCAAACCCTCACCGAAGTCCGCCAAGCCATAGACGGCTTGGATGCCGAACTCATTGCGCTGCTCGCCAAACGGCAGGCGTTGGTGGAACAGGCTGGGCGGCTCAAACCGCGCGGCGATGCAAAAGCCGTGGCCGCGCCCGACCGCGTTGCCCAAGTGATTGCCGCCCGCTGCGGACAGGCCGCTGCCGCAGGGTTGTCGCCCGATGTGGCCGAAGCTGTGTGGCAGGCGATGATTGCCGCATTTATCCGCTTGGAAACCGAAATCAATCGGGCGGAATGAAAAAAGTGCAGGCTGCTTTCGGTGCGGCGGAAAGCCGTTTCAGGCAGCCTGCGGTTTATCGTGCGGCAGGGGTAATGCCGTAGCGGCGCATGAGTTGGTGCATATTGCCTTGGACGGCGGCGCAGTGGCGGGCAGGGTTGGCCGCATAAGGCGCGGTTATCCGTGCGCGCAATGCACCGGCTTCCTGCACGGTCAGCATGCCGCGGCAGCTGGCCAGGGGTTCTTGCGTGGGGGCTCGGCGGGCAAACTCGAAAAACGGCCGCCGCTGTTGTTCGCCGCGAACGCAGTAGTCGGCATAGACGGCCACTTCGAGCATAGTTGCCAAGCTTTCAAGGCATTGCTGTTTTCCGGGCTGTGGCGCGCGGGTTGCCTGTTGCGGTGCGGAAGTGGTGCCGCAGGCGGCGAGCATGAGTGCGGCAAGCGTTAAGGTCAGCGTTCTGAATGGCATGGGATTATCCTTTGGTTGGCTACAAAAAATGCAGGCTGCTTGAAAACGTATTGCTGATTTGCGGCGTTTCAGGCAGCCTGCACGGTTTTATTTAGCGGCTGTATCGTTGTGCGGCGCGTTGGACATCCTGACGGACGGCGACGCAGACGTTTTCGCCTTCTTTCACATGGCTCATCATCGTTCTGGCGGCGGATTCTATGTCGCGGTCAGAAACTTGATTGCGGCAGGCTGGCTGAGCGAATCTGGCTTCAGCAGCGGCAGCGGCGGCGGCAAAGCGGCGGGATTGGCGGCTTGGGCAGTGTTTGTTGTAGGTTTGGAGCAGGGAAGCGTCCATAACGTAACCCAAACATTCGGCTTTAATAGACGAACCGGCGCTGCTGGGTGCCGATTGCGCATGTTGCGGTGCGGACGTGCCGCAGGCAGTGAGTGCAAGAGTGGCAAGCGTGAATGCTAATGTTTTGAGTTTCATCGTTTTTCCTTTTCCTTTGGTTGGACGGGTCAATCAAAGCAGCCTGCACATGCCGTTGCGGCAGATTTGATTATATGGAAGTGTACCACAGCAGGCCTGTCGGCGTGTTGCAAATGACGGATTTTTGAGCGCCTGGCCATGAAAAAAAACCCGAATCCATGAAAACGGATTCGGGTTTTGGAATTTGGTGCCCAGGGTCGGACTCGAACCGACACACCTTGCGGCGGGGGATTTTGAGTCCCCTGCGTCTACCAATTTCGCCACCTGGGCGGTAAGCGGAAAATGGAATTATACGAATATCGCCGATATTGTAAAGTATTTTATTGGCGAAAACGCATTTTTCATTGTTTTTAAATGGAAAAATATTTTATATTCATGACGGACTTCCAAAATTGAAAATAAATATCGGGAAAATCTTTGCTTTCCAATCAATAAAATAGTATAATTGCCACAAAATTTTTCAATCCCAACGAAAAATGACCCAAGCGGTCATTTTTTTGTTTTTATTAAAACCGAAAATAAAGCGAGAACATGGATTTACAGCAAATTTTAGAAACCACGCTGCCCGGCATGGGTTACGAGCTGGTGGATGTCGAGCTGACGGCGCAAGGCATTTTGCGCGTGTTTATCGACAAGGAAGGCGGCATCACCGTGGAAGACTGTGCCACCGTCAGCAACCATTTGAGCCGCGTGTTCATGGTGGAAGACGTGGACTATAAACATTTGGAAATTTCCAGCCCGGGGCTGGATAGGCCGCTGAAAAAAGCCGCCGATTTTGTGCGTTTTACCGGCAGCATGGTGAAATTGAAAACGCGCCTGCCGGTGGACGGGCAGAAAAACTTTATCGGGCGCATTGAGTCGTTTGACGATGCGGCGCAAACCATTGTGCTGGCGTTTGACGGCAAAACGGCGCAGATTGAATTGTCGAACGTGGACAAGGCGCGCATCAAACCCGAATTTAAATTTTAATGCGCCGCACGGACGCATTCCGAATCAACGGCAGGCGTGTTTTTGAAACCGAAAAGCAGCCTGCACCCGTTATCGAAAGAAACAGAAAAAGCAAGGAGCATTGCAAATGAGTCGTGAAATTTTGGCATTGGTAGAGGCTTTGGCAAGCGAGAAAAACGTTGAACCCGATGTGGTGTTTGAAGCGTTGGAAGTGGCGCTGGGCATTGCCGCCAAGAAAAAGGCCGACCGCGAACACATGAACCTGGAAGTGCGCATCAACCGCGACACGGGCGAATACCGCACCGTGCGCAAATGGCTGATTGTGGAGGATTTGGACTATACCTATCCCGAACTGGAAAAAACCATCGAGCAGATTCAGGAAGAAATCCCCGGCATCGATATTAATGTGGGCGATTATTTTGAAGAAGACATTCCGAACGAAGCCTTCGGCCGCCAAGCCGCGCAAACCGCAAAACAAATTATTTTGCAGCGCATCCGCGATGCCGAACGCGAGCAGATTCTGAATGCGTTTTTGTCCACGCGCGAAGACATCGTGGTCGGCACGGTGAAACGTGTTGAGCGGCACGGCATTGTGGTGGAACTGGCACCGAAACTGGATGCGCTGATTCCGCGCGACCAAATGCTGCCGCGCGAAAACTATCGCGGCGGCGACAAAATCCGCGCCCTGTTTTTGCGCGTGGAAGAATTTAACGGCGGCCGCAAGCAAATCCTGTTGAGCCGCACATCCGGCGAATTCCTGCGCAAACTGTTCGAGCAGGAAGTGCCCGAAATTGCAGACGGCCTGCTGGACATCCGCGAAGTGGCGCGCGACCCCGGCCAACGCGCCAAAATCGCCGTGAAATCCAACGACCAGCGCATCGACCCGCAAGGAACGTGCATCGGCGTGCGCGGTTCGCGCGTGAATGCGGTGAGCAACGAATTGAGCGGCGAGCGCATCGATGTGGTGCTGTGGTCGGACGATACGGCCGATTTTGTGATTAACGCGCTTTCGCCCGCACAGGTGAGCCGCATTGTGATTGACGAAGAAAAAAATGCGGTCGATGTGATTGTGACCGAAGACCAGCTGGCATTGGCCATCGGCCGCGGTGGCCAGAACGTGCGCCTGGCGGCGGAGCTGACCGGCCTGCAACTGAACATTATGACAGTGCAGGAAGCCGAGCAGCGCAGCGAAGAAGAAGCCGCAGCATTGCGCGAACTGTTCACATCACAGCTGGGCGCGGACGAAACCGTTGCCCAAGCCTTGGTGGATGCGGAATTCACCAGCATTGAAGAAGTGGCGTTCGTACCGATGTCGGATTTGACCGATATTGAAGAAATCGATGACGAACTGGCGGAAACCCTGCGGGCGAAAGCGCGCGATGTGCTGTTGCAGACGGAATTGGCCGCCGAAGAAAAACTGAACAGCGTGGCGGACGATTTGCGCGAATTGGAAGGCGTGGACGACGATATGCTGCGCGATTTGGTCGATGCGAACATCACCAACCGCGAAGATTTGGCCGAGTTGTCGATTGACGAATTGATTGAAATTACGGGTGTGAGCCATGAAGAAGCGGAACAGGTGATTATGGCCGCGCGCGCCCATTGGTTTGCCCAAGACGCAGAATAAGGAGACGATATGAGTCAAAACAAAAAACCTGCTGTCGCGATAAAAGGCGGCAAAAAAATCAAATTATCCCGTGAAGAAATGATGGCTCAACTGTTGGCCGACAAAGCCGGTCAAACCGCCGAACAAAAGCAGCCTGCACCTGCCGTTGAAGCCGCACCAGAAGTGTCGGCAGCAGATGCGGAACGCGAAGCCAAACGTGCCGCCGCACAAGCCGAAGCAGAACGCGTGAAAGCCGGCGGCAAAACCGCCAAAGCCGAAAAAGCCGCGCCTGCCGAAGTGAAAGCAGAAACCGCAGAAGCTGTGTCGAAACCGGCGGCGGAAGCCGAAAAGCAGCCTGCACAAGACGGCGACGAATCGGCCGAAGGCGGAAAACGCAAACGCGGCGGCAAAACTAAAGCAAAAGCCAAAGCCGACGAACCGCTGCCCACGCCCGTTGAAGTGGTGAACGCCGAAGAAGCCGCACGCCGCGCCGAAGAAGCCGACCGTGCCGCCAAAATGCGTGAAGCCCAAGAAGCCTTGGCGCGCGAGAAACAAGAACGCGCCGAACGCCAGGCACGCCGCGAAGCCGCCAAAGCGCAGGCTGCCGAAGAAGCCCGCCTGGCCGCCGCCGCCAAAAAAGACGGCAAAGACGGCAAAGGCGTGCGCACCGCCAAACCAAGCGAAGAAAAATTGGCGCAAAAAGCCCAAGAAAACAAGCTGGCGAAAACCGCCGGTAACAAACCTGCCGCCAGCAAACCGGCAGGCGAGAGCAGCGACAATCCTTCCAGCGGCAGCCGCAAAAAAGACGACCGCCGCCACAGCCGCGACGATGACGACAACCGCAGCAGCCGCAACGGCAAAAAAGGCAAAGATGCGCGCGGCGGTCGCGGCGACGACGAACGCGTGCGCGGCGGCAAAAAAGGCAAAAAACTCAAACTCGAGCCGAACCAGCACGGTTTCCAAGCGCCGACCGAACCCGTGGTGCACGAAGTCTTGGTGCCCGAAACCATTACCGTGGCCGATTTGGCGCACAAAATGGCCGTGAAAGGCGTGGAAGTCGTCAAAGCCCTGATGAAGATGGGCATGATGGTAACCATCAACCAATCGCTCGACCAAGACACCGCGCTTTTGGTGGTGGAAGAAATGGGGCACATCGGCAAACCTGCCGCGATTGACGACCCCGATGCCTTCTTGGACGAAGCGCAGCCGGTCAATGCCGAAATGCTGCCGCGTCCGCCCGTCGTAACCGTGATGGGCCACGTGGACCACGGTAAAACCTCGCTGCTGGACTACATCCGCCGCAGTAAAGTGGTGGCGGGCGAAGCTGGCGGTATCACGCAGCACATCGGCGCGTACCATGTGGAAACGCCCAAAGGCGTGGTAACGTTCTTGGACACGCCGGGCCACGAAGCGTTTACCGCTATGCGTGCACGCGGCGCACAGGCCACCGACATCGTGATTCTGGTGGTGGCCGCCGACGACGGCGTGATGCCGCAAACCGTGGAAGCGATTGCCCACGCCAAAGCCGCCGGCGTGCCGATGGTGGTGGCTGTGAACAAAATCGATAAGGACGCGGCCAATCCGGAACGCATCCGCCAAGAGCTGACCCAGCACGAAGTGGTGTGCGACGAATGGGGCGGCGATGTGCAGTTTGTCGATGTGTCCGCCAAACAAGGTTTGAATATCGACAAACTTCTAGAAGCCGTGCTGCTGGAAGCCGAAGTGCTGGAACTGAAAGCCCCTGTGGACGCGCCAGCCAAAGGCATTATCGTGGAAGCCCGTCTAGACAAAGGACGCGGCGCGGTGGCGACCCTGCTGGTGCAAAGCGGCACGCTGAAAAAAGGCGATATGCTCTTGGCCGGCACGGCGTTCGGTAAAGTGCGCGCCATGTTGGATGAAAACGGCAAAGCCATTGACGAAGCCGGCCCGTCCATCCCTGTGGAAATCTTGGGTTTGTCAGACGTGCCGAACGCGGGCGAAGACGCGCTGGTGTTGGCAGACGAGAAAAAAGCCCGCGAAGTGGCGCTGTTCCGCCAAGGCAAATACCGCGACGTGCGCCTGGCTAAACAGCAGGCGGCCAAGCTGGAAAACATGTTCAGCAACATGGGCGAAAATGCCGCGCAAAACCTGTCGGTCATCATCAAGGCGGATGTTCAGGGTTCTTACGAAGCCCTTGCAGGCAGCCTGCAAAAACTGTCCACCGACGAAGTGAAAGTAAACGTGTTGCACAGCGGCGTGGGCGGCATTTCCGAGAGCGACGTGAACCTGGCCATTGCCTCCGGCGCGCTGATTATCGGCTTCAACGTCCGTGCAGATAGCGCGGCGCGCAAATTGGCCGAAAACGAAGACGTGGAAATCCGCTACTACAACATCATTTACGATGCGATTGACGATGTGAAAGCTGCCATGAGCGGTATGCTCTCGCCCGAAGAGAAAGAGCAGGTTACCGGCAGCGTGGAAATCCGCCAAGTCATCACCGTGTCCAAAGTCGGCAATATTGCAGGCTGCATGGTGACCGACGGCGTGGTGAAACGCGACAGCCACGTGCGCGTTATCCGCAACAACGTGGTGGTACACACCGGCGAACTGTCATCGCTCAAACGCTTCAAAGACGACGTGAAAGAAGTCCGCATGGGCTTCGAGTGCGGCCTGATGATTAAAGGCTACGACGACATCGCCGAAGGCGACGTGCTCGAATGCTTTGATTTGGTGGAAGTGGCGCGCACGCTGTAAGCCGTCCGATAGAACGTTGAAGAACACAGCCCGAACACCGTGGAATGCGGAGTTCGGGCTGTTTTTGTGGTTTTGGCAAACGATTTAGGCAATGAAAAAGCAGCCTGCACTTGGTTTTCCGAAAGTACAGGCTGCCTTATTTCAGGCAGCGCCGCCCCACTGTTGCAGAAAAACGATAAATTTTCCCATACGTCAACAAGCGGGGCTGGAATATCTCTAAAAAACGTGTACATTGAACAATTTTCCTGTTGTTTGCCGACTTGGACGCAAACCTTTGTATTTTCGGACGGAACGGTTTGTTCAGGCAAACAGGCAGGCTGCAATTTTTATCACTCTATAAGGAAACATAACAATGAATAAAGCTTACCGCGTCGTTTGGAACGCGCGCACCAGCACTTGGACCGCCGTTCACAAGAATGTTAAAGCTAAGGGCAAAGCAGCCGCTTCCGGGTTGGCTTCTATCACTTCGTCAATATTGGGGAAATCTCCGCGTGTTGCTTATGCTGCTGTGGTTTCCGCCATGATGATGGCGGCAGGTTCCGCCAATACAGGGCCTGGGATTTTTGTTAGTGCCGCCGCATATGACATCGTAAATGATGGTGGCACGCATGGAGACAACTATAGCGGCAACGGCGCCACCCAGCCGAGTGCGCTGGCTGCCGGCGTGGGTGCAATTCCACACTGCGCGACTCGGTCGCTATCGGTACGAACGCCAAAGCCGGTGGCAGCAACACCATGTTTTCAGATGCAGTTGCCATCGGTACGAACTCTCAAGCGGAAGGCAACGCCGCACTGGCTATCGGCCCGTCTGCCATAGTAACCGGTAGCAACGGCCAAGGCGGCATCGCCATTGGTGCGGTTGCCACAGCACAGAACGGCGGTATGGCCATCGGTAGTGGGGCCAATTCCGGTAACGGTACGGCAATCATTCCGGGGCTTCCCGACCGGCTGAACAACAACCTGGCATTAGGCGACAGCGCCACAGTGAGGGACAATACGAATTTTAATGTAGCATTAGGTTCGTTTTCTACTGCCGGCGATGTAGATTTGACTGCTGCCGCCTACAAGCCGGCCGGTGTCTCCACTGTAGCGGGGGATGTAGGCGAACAAAACGTAAAGATTGGCGAAGTTTCATTGGGCGGGGACGTCAGCAACTGGGGCGGGGCTGAAAAAATGTACCGCCGCCTGACCAATCTGGCCGCAGGTTCGGCCGACACTGACGGCGTAAACGTATCCCAGCTTAAAGCAGTTCAAGCCGCCGTGGCGGGGGTGAACAGCAATTTGGATGCGCGTATCGGGCAAGTGAAAGACACAGCCAACGCAGGCACAGCATCGGCCATGGCGGCGGCGGGTCTGCCACAGGCCTATCTGCCCGGAAAAAGCATGATTGCCGTTTCAGCAAGCACATATCGCGGCCAGCAGGGCTATGCTGTTGGTATTTCCACTATTTCCAACAGCGGCAACTGGGTAATTAAAGGCTTTGCCACCGGTAACAGCAAAGGTCATTTCGGCGCAACGGTCGGTGCTGGCTACCAATGGTAAACAACTGAACCGAGCAGGGTGGAATGTCCCTGTGTTGCATTAGCCTGATTGCCAACAAAAAGCAGCCTGCACTTTGTAATCTTGAAAGTGCAGGCTGCTTTTGACAGGTGCGGGCTGCAGGCATGTATTCGGTGCTGTTGGGCACAGATAAAATGGTATTTTTACAACAATACAGAAAAATCAAAAAGATAATTCAAAACAAACAAATAAATCATTATGCTTTCCAGCTGCCCCGCTGCCTGCCCAATAAAGTTGACTTAAATATCCATTTGATAATAAACTGCAAAAATAACGGATAACCAAAATTTTGGAAGGATTTCAAAATGCGTAAAGGAAAATTCAGAATTAAAAATTCCAGCATGGCAATATTGTCCGCGCTGGTTTTGCTGTCTGCCCAATCTGCTTATGCGCTGACCATCAGCGAAGATTTTACCAAAGACAGAACTACAAACAACTGGCTGATGCCGATACCAGGAGACGGTGGGGATAGTGTAGAGGCTAACGATGCCTGTTTGACGGGGTCTTTATTGAGACCTACTGCCTCGCCTACGGTGGCAGGTTCGCCTGGTTTCTGTCCCAGTATTCGAGATGTCAATGGCAAAGGTGCGCTGCGTCTGACTATGGCGTATTGGCAGCGGGTGGGCGGCATTGTGTCCGCAGACCCGTTCCCCACCAATGAAGGGGTGGACATTACCTTTACCACTTATACTTACGGCGGTACGGGTGCGGACGGCATGACCTTCTTTATTGCCGATGCCGACCGTCCGCCCAGCTTGGGTGCCTCGGGCGGTTCTTTGGGCTATCAATGCGCAAACGGCAACCCTTTATACAGTGGCGTGGATGGGGGCTATTTCGGTATCGGCATTGATGAATGGGGTAACTTTGTCAATCAGGCCGACAACACGAATACCGGAGATGGGGGCGAGGTCAATGCAATTGGTATCCGCGGCGCGGGACAGGTTAATGCCACCTATTTAAGCAAGCAGTTTTTACAGGATGTCTATACTGCACGGGGTTGGGGCATAGTGCCGTCGCATAAGATGAATGCATGGGCAGAACTGTGGCGGAGAGATGTTTCGAATAGGCCTAGCTGGTGGACTGGTAACTGGAGGGGAAATTCGAATCGGGCTAACATGATATGGAGGACATGTGCGACAGGGGAATTAACTGTTAGGTCAGAATTCTTACCTGCAGGGCAGTCTGCACTGACATTTTCCGATACCGCAACCGATCCGAAACTGAAGTTATATAACTATAAATATTTGACGCACAAAAAGATTCCGGAAATATTGTGGAGCAATGTACCGACACGCGACCAGGCCACCCCTATTCTGTATAAAATCAAAATCACACCGGGCAATGTGGCCAGCGTGTGGTACAGCTATAACGGCGGTACTTATCAGCCGGTGCTGCTGAACCAAGACTTGACCGCCACCAACGGCCCGCTGCCCCGCGCGTTCCGCTTCGGCTTTGTTGCGTCCACAGGCGGTGCGTACAACAACCACGAAGTTACCTGCTTTAAAGCCGCACCTGGTAATGAATCGCAGGGCAGCCTGAATGTGAATTCGCCCGATGCCCAAGTAATGGCCGACACGCAGGTGTATCTGTCGATGTACAGCCCCACTTATTGGACGGGTCAGCTGTTAGCGCGCGAAATCGTGCGTACGCCGACACCGGACGGGAAGTTTACCTATTCCGTTTCCGCCACAGCCAATTGGGATGCAGCCTGCAAACTGAACGGCGGCGATTGTAAAGATACGAGCACCACTGTAACACGGCAGGCAGCGCGGAAATTCTTCACATGGAACGGCGGCGGTATTCCTTTGGACTGGGCTGATTTATCCGCCGCTCAAAGGGATAGTTTGAAATCGCCTGCCGAAACGGATGCCAAGGCGCAGCAGCGTTTGGATTATTTGAAGGGTGACCGCAGCCAAGAGCAGACCCATGCAGGGCATGGTTTGTTCCGTGTGCGTAAAAGTGTGTTGGGCGATATTATCAATTCCAGCCCTGCATGGGTGGGTTATCCGTCAGCCAAATACAACCGCGCATGGACGGATAAGCGTAATAATACAACCGGCCCTGAAACGGGATATGCGACTTTTAAGGCTGCCAACTTGAATCGTACCAATGTGGTGTATGTGGGTGCGAATGACGGTTTTCTCCATGCGTTCAGAAGCGGCCATTATACTTCTGAGAATTCGTTTGATAAATCCGATAACGATGGTCATGAATTGTTCGCTTATATGCCGTCTTCAGTTCTTGCCAGAATCCATAACAAAACCAACAGCAGTTTGGATTACTCACATAGCCAATTTGCACATAATTTTTACAACGATGCGACTCCTGCAACAGGTGATGTGTTTTACAAAGGTCAATGGCACACTTGGCTGTTGAGCGGATTGGGTGCTGGCGGCAACACAATGTATGCGCTAGATATTACAAACCCCGACAATTTCCAAAAGACGAATGTGATTGGCGAATGGTCAGGTGTGGACGGCGGAGTGTGGTCTAATTTAGGCAATACTTACGGCACGCCTGTATTCGGACGCTTCCATGACGGCAACTGGGGCGCTGTTTTCGGCAACGGCTGGTGTTCGAATGGAGACGAGGCCAATGGAAACTGCAAGGCTTCTGCCGGCCCTGCGGGCATTTATGTCATGACGGTTGATCAGACTACGGGGACGCCTGGATTTAAATTCATTAGTACTGGTGTTTCCGGAACCAAAAACGAGCCTAACGGAATTGCTTATGTAACTCCGACGGATATTGACGGCGATATGATCTATGATTATGCCTATGCAGGCGATTTGGCGGGGAATGTGTGGCGTTTCGATTTGACCGACTTGAATAGCGGCAGGGTGCAAAAAATCTTTACTACCCAAAGTAACCAGCCGATTTCTACTCAAATACTTGTTGCTAAGAGCAAAACAAATAGCGATGTGTTGTTGAGTTTCGGAACGGGATTGAGGCAGGAAGGCTATTTGGGTGCAGAGACCAAATATATGGAAAGTACGCAAAGCTTTTATGGGCTTCGCGATAGGGAAGTTGCGGCGTTCCCTACGCATAGCGGCCATACTGCTAGAATCAATATCAGCGATTTGCAGAAAAATGTGATTGGCGCACCTGGACGGGTGGATACCGGTTCAGGTATTCGTGAAACGAATCAGTTGAGTACTGCTTCTCTAAATTCCAATAAACTGGGTTGGTATATGGATTTGCGGACCGTAACGTTGGCCAATGGCGATAAAAAATATGAGCAAATCATATACAACCCTTATATGAAGGATGACACCTATTTGATTATAAATAGTTATATTGATGGCAGCTCTCCATTGTTGTCTTGTGATACGGTAAACTCTACTGGTTATACTTATCCTTTGAAGAATGAATCAGGTGCCGGTATTTCAGGTTTCTTTAAAAAAGGAACAGGTGCTATCGCTGCACAGTATAATGCAAACGGTACTTCAACGATATTAAGGGCAAAACTTCCAAGTGGGGAGACGAAAACGTTGATGTTGTATAAGCAAAGCGATGGTTCTACTGGAGTGCAGGAAGTGAACTTTTCGGAAGGAGTTATTATCCGTCGACTTAGCTGGCGTGAGATTTTCTAAATTAATTATTAGTTAATTTGTGAAAATTGTATCAAATGAGGTAAAAAGGAAGCGGGCAGATTTGCCCGCTTTTATAGTGGATAAATGGGAGAGTAATCCCAGAAACCCTAAAAGCAGCCCGCACCTCCATATCCCAAGTGCAGGCTGCTTTTCACTTCGCCAGCGCGTTCTGCAATTCCTGTTGCGAGCACACGGCGGTGCCCAGTTTCGCCACCACCACGCCTGCGGCGGCGTTGGCAATGTGCATGGCTTCGGGCAGGCTGTAACCGGCGGCAACGCACAAGCCCATGACGGCAATCACGGTGTCGCCTGCGCCGGAAACGTCATACACTTCCTGCGCGCGCGTGGGGTGATGGTCGATTTGTTCGGCGCGGTACAGGCTCATGCCTTCTTCGCTGCGGGTGAGCAGCAATGCCTGTAAATCCAGTTCTTCGCGCAGTTTTTGCGCTTTGCCGATGAGTTCCGCTTCGTTCGCCCATGCGCCGGCGGCTTCTTTCAGTTCGCTGCGGTTCGGGGTGAGCAGAGTGGCGCCTTTGTATTTGCTGAAATCCGTGCCTTTCGGGTCGATGAGCACGGGTTTGTCCAAAGCGCGCGCGGCGGCAATCCAGTCGGCCACTGAATGCAGCACGCCTTTGTTGTAGTCCGACAAAATTACGGCATCGAAATCGGGCAGCAGGCGGCGGTATTGTTCGTCGATTTGGTGCAGGCTGCTTGGGTCGGGCCGGTGTTCGAAGTCGAGCCGTATCAGCTGCTGCTGCCGCGACAGAACGCGCAGTTTCAGAATGGTGGGCATATCAGTGCTGCGCATCAGGTGGCTGCAAATGCCTTCCTGCCGCATCAGTTCGTCCAGCGTGTCGGCGGCTTCGTCGTCGCCCACCACGGAAAGCAGCGTGGCCTGCCCGCCCAGTGCGGCGATGTTGCGCGCCACGTTCGCCGCACCGCCCGCGCGGTTGTCGATGCGGTTGATTTTGGCAATCGGCACGGGGGCTTCGGGGGAAATGCGCGATACGTCGCCAAACCAGTAGCGGTCGAGCATGACATCGCCCACCACCAGGATTTTGCTTTGGGCAAAGCGGGAAAAATCGACTTTATTCATAATGCTGGCCTTCGCAGGGGTTCGGATATGGTGGATGAAAACCGCCATGAGGCGGCGTGGGCTCGCCGCCTTGCCTCATGTTGATTTTCATCTGCGATTAAATAGCGTTAAACAAAGTGCAGGCTGCTTTTTGGGGATGGGAAAAGCAGCCTGCACTTCGTTTCATCAATACATCTGTACCGATACTTGAATCGTTTGGCGGATTTCCTGCATGCCCGGGCTGACTTGGCCGATTTCCGCCGATTTGGTGCGTGCACGCATCATCGCCGCTTGCGGGGCGGCGGCAAAACCGACACCTTCGCCGAAATCCGCATTGTCGAACGACTGGTTGAATTGGATGCGCACGATTTTATAGCCCGAAAAGCCCAGCGTTTTGCTCATGTGTTGCGCGCGCTGCTGGAAGGTGCGCAATGCCGTGTCGCTGGCCTGGTTCACGGCTTCGGTGCGTTTGGCGGGCGATACGGAGAAGGTCAGCCGATCCACGGAGGCATCGTTTTGGCTGTCGGCCACCAGTTTGCTCAACGCATCGAAATTGCGGCTGCTGATGCTCACGGTGGCGGTGTCCGTCCAGCCGGTAATCGCGCGGCGGTTGCCGTTGCTGTTATATTCGCTGTATTGCGGATAGGCGCTGCGATTGCCGGATTCGACTTCAAACAGTTGCGGCGCGGCTTTGGCGCGTGCCAGCACGGCATTCAGGCGACGGGTTACCGCGTTGCTCACGGCTTGGCGTGATGTGCCGGTTTCCTGCACTTCCAGCACCACGTTCATGGTGTCGTTCGGCACGCGCACGCTGGCGGTTTCGTTGAAATCGACCAGATTGTAGTTCAGTTCGTTGGAAGCAGCCTGCACGGGCAGGGACAGTGCCAAAGCCATGGCGGCGGTGATGACGGATGTTTTCATTGTGTGTTCTTCCGTTGGGGTTATGCGGGGTGTTGCGCCAGGATTTTCAGCATTTGCACCAGCAGTTTGGGGTTGGCGGCAACGATATTACCGCTGTCCAGCCAGTTTTGCTCGCCTTCAAAGTCGGTCACCACGCCGCCGGCTTCTTGCACAATCAGCGCGCCTGCGGCCATGTCCCACGGTTTCAGGTTAAATTCGAAAAATGCGTCGGTGCGTCCGGCAGCCAGCGTGCACAAATCGAGCGATGCCGCCCCTTCGCGCCGCGCACCGGCGGTTTTCTGAATCATGGTTTTCAGGATGGCCAGATAGCGGTCGAGCATGGATTGGTCCACCACGGGGAAGCCCGTGCCGATGAGGCATTGGTTCAGTTCGAAGCGGCCGGACACGCGGATGCGGCGGTTGTTCAGTAATGCGCCTTGCCCGCGCGATGCGGTGTATAAATCGTTGCGTTCGGGCGCATAAACCAAGGCTTCCTGCAACACGCCTTTGTGCAGCAGGGCAATGCTGATGGCGTATTGCGGATGGCCGTGCAGATAGTTGGTGGTGCCGTCCAACGGGTCGATAATCCATTCGTATTCGGCGCGTTCGTTGCCCAGCACGCCAGCTTCTTCGGTCAGGATGCGGTGCTGCGGATAGGCTTCCTGCAATGTGCCGACAATGATGTCTTCGGCCTGTCTGTCCACATCGGAAACGAAGTCGTTGGCGGCTTTGCTGTCCACACGGACGGCGGAAAGGTTGTTCGATGCGCGCAGCATCAGGTCGCCTGCTTTGCGTGCGGCTTTGAATGCGGTGTTGAGGGCAGGGTTGAGTTGTTGTGACATAAAGGTTCCCATCGGGCGAAACATTGGTTGGAAGGTGCAGGCTGCTTTTTGACGTTGGTTTACCGAAAGCAGCCTGCACTTGGAAATTCAGCGGGCATTATACGTTTTTTTAGTCTTTACGACCATGCACCAAGCGCGTAGCATAACGGATTTTTCCGCACGATACGCGATGAACGACATTAAAAAAGGCGCATTGTACGCGCTGGTCTGTTATCTGATTTGGGGCGTATTCCCCCTGTTTTGGTATCCGCTCAACCAGTCCGACATGCCCTCCATACAGATATTGGCGCAGCGCATTGTTTGGTCGGCCGTGTTTGCCGGCGTGCTGCTCACGGTGTTCCGCCAATGGCGCGAAGTGGTGCAGGCTGCCTTGCGCCCTAGGATTTTGGGCATTTTCACCCTCACCGCCGTGTTGGTGGCCATTAACTGGCTGGTGTATTTGTGGGCGATTCTGAACGGCCATGTGCTCGATGCCAGCTTGGGCTATTTCATCAATCCGCTGGTAAACGTGTTGCTGGGTTTCGTGTTTTTGCGCGAAAAGCTGAACCGCCTTCATGTGCTGGCGCTGTGTCTGGCGGCAGGCGGCATTGTCTGGCTGGCAGTGCCGGCGGGGCAGATTCCGTGGATATCCATCGTGCTGGCCGCCAGCTTCGGGCTGTATGGGCTGATTCGTAAAACCGCGCCGATGCCCGCATTGGCGGGGCTGGCATTGGAAACCTTCATCCTCGCCCCCGTGGCGCTGGGCTATCTGCTGCTGTGCTTTTGGGGCGGCACGCTGTATTTTTCGCAACTGAATGCGTTGCAGACTTCGGTGCTGCTGCTTTCGGGCGCGGCCACCACCATTCCGCTGCTGCTGTTTGCCGAAGGCGCGAAACGCATTCCGCTCTCGCTGCTGGGCATGTTGCAATATGTGTCGCCCACCTTGCAGCTTTTGCTCGGCATCGTCATGTTTCACGAGCCTTTGAACGGCGCGCGGCTGACGGGCTATGCCTTGGTTTGGCTGGGCGTGGCCGTGTTCCTGACGGGCAGCTGGCGCGCGCACCGTCTGCCGCAACGCGCCACCGAATCACACGAATAATATAGTGAATTAAAATCGCAATGATACGGCGTTGGCTCGCCTTGACGTACTACTTGTACGCCTTGCGGCTCGCCGCCTTGTCTCATTTTTATTTTAATCCACTATATATTGACGAAAACGGCTGTATTTGAACGGTTTCCAAGTGCAGGCTGCTTTTGCCGTTTTGCAGCGCACGGATACGGTTTGCCGCCGTGTCGAACCAACACAGGAGCCGCTTTATGCTGACCTACACCCCGAAACCCGTGACCGCCGTGCCGCGCACCAACGAATACCCTTGGCTGTTGTTGCTGCTGGTGTTGATATGGCTGTGGCCGGGCGTGTTCCAACACGATTTGTGGAAGCCCGGCGAATTGGGCGTGATGCAGGCGGTGGACGAAATGGCGGCGAATCCGCGCTGGCTGCCGACACTGTATGGCGAGCCGTATTTCGGCGTGTCGCCGGTTTATATCCACACGGCGGCGTTTTTCCGCAGGCTGCTTTCGCCGTGGCTGACGGATGCGTATTCCGCCGCGCGCTTTGCCAGCGTGCTGTTCGGCAGCATCGGGCTTTTTGGCGCGGGCATGGCGGGCTACCGTTTCTTGGGCCGCCACCACGGCCGCAGCGTGGTGCTGATTTTAATCGGCAGTATCGGCCTGCTGCCCATTGCCCATTTCCTCGGCGCGCATTCGCCCACTTTCGCCGGCGTGGGTTTGGCGATGTGGGGCTATGCGATTGCGCCGCGCCAGGCCGTGTTCGGTGCGGTTTGGCTGGCATTGGGTGCGACGCTGGTGTCGCAGTCGGCCGGTTTTGCGGCGGCGTTGCTGTTGCTGCTTGCAGGCAGCCTGCAGTTTCTGTTCGCCCCTTGGCGCACGCCGCGTTATTTTGCCTCGCATTTGGGCGCGTGGTGCATGACGTTGCCGCTGCTCACGCTGTATCCGCTCGCCCTGTTTTTAACCGCGCCGTCCGAATTTTCCGTGTACCTGCAACAGCATTTGTTCGGCAGCTACGGCGGCACGCGGCAGGTGCAGGCTGCTTTTCAGTTGGGCTATTACGCCACGCACAGCCTTTGGTTTACCTTCCCCGCCTGGCCGCTGGCGGTGTGGACGCTGTCTCGCAAGCACCAAAGCGGCAGCCGCGCGCAGACGTGGGTATTGAGTTATCTGGTTTTGTTCGGGCTGTTTCTGGCCTGCAATCCGGAGCGCAATCAAGACCTGCTGGTGCTGGTGCTGCCGCCGCTGGCCTTGTTGGGCGCGGCGCAGCTCGACCGTTTGCGGCGCGGCGCGGCGGCGTTCCTCAACTGGTTCGGCGGTGCTGTGTTCGGCGCGGCGGCCTTGTTTTTATGGATGGGTTTCGTTGCCATGAACTACGGCATTCCGGCCAAACTCGCTTCCCGCGCCATTTATTTCAGCCCGTATTACACGCCCGCCGCCAACACCGCGCACATGGCCGTGGCGCTGCTGTTCACTGTTATGTGGCTGGTGGCCGTTACGCGCAAACGCATCCGCGGCCGCCAAGCCATCACCAACTGGGCGGCCGGCATCACGCTGGTGTGGGCATTGCTCATGACCTTGTTTTTGCCGTGGATAGACGCGGCCAAATCGTACCGCCCGCCCATCCAGCAGCTTCGGCAAAGCCAGTCCGCCGTGCTGCAACGCATTGCTGCGCGTGAAGAATGCGTGTCGATTTCGCCGCAGCACTTTGAAGCACGGCACGCATGGCAGCAATATGCCGCATTGCCGTATCAAACCGAACCCGGCCGCTGCCGCTATATTTTCGCGCAATACAATCCGCAGCAAACCCGCCCTGAACACACCGTGCTGTGGGAAGGCGCGCGCCCGCGCAGCAAAACCGAACATTTGGTGCTGCTGCAACGCTAATCCGCCGCGTAAACCAAGTGCAGGCTGCTTTTCGGGTTTTAAAACCTTCAAAAGCAGCCTGCACTTTTTCAAAGCCCTTTTTATCAGGCCTTTTTCACAAATTCCGATTTCAAATTCATCGGCATGCCGTCAATTTTGCAACCGATGTCGTGGTCGCCTTCTTGCAGGCGGATGTTTTTCACTTTCGTGCCTTGCTTGATGACCATGCTGCTGCCTTTCACTTTCAAGTCTTTAATCAGCACCACGGTATCGCCGTCGTTCAGCACCGCGCCGTTGGCATCTTTCACCACGGCCGCTTGTTCGCCTTCATTTTCCGTATCGTGTTCCGGCCATTCGTGGGCGCATTCGGGGCAAACCAGTTGCGTGCCGTCGTGGTAGGTTAATGAAGACTGGCATTGTGGGCAGTTGGGATAAGTCATTTGTGTTTCCTTTATATATCAAATCAATAGAAAAAAATGGTTGGCAGATGACGGGTGCAGGCTGCTTTTTGTATTATTTTCGGCCTATGCACGGCCGCCCCAAGCAATGACCGCCGCTCCGCACAAACACAAAGCCGCGCCCAGCCAGTCGCTGGTTTTGGGCAGCACGCCGTCTGCAACGCGCAGCCAGAATAAGGCGGTGACGATGTATACGCCGCCGTATGCCGCATAAATCCGCCCGCTGGCGGCAGGATGCAGGGTGAGCAGATAGGCAAACAGTGCAAGGCTGGCGGCGGCAGGTAGCAGCAACCACGCGCTTTTGCCCTGCCGAAGCCACAAATAGGGCAGCCAGCAGCCGATGATTTCGGCCAGCGCAGTAAAGAGGAAGAGCAGCAGGGTTTTGAGGATGGAGGCGTTCATGGGTGATTGGTCGGGTGCAGGCTGCTTTTTGGGCGTTGAAAAGCAGCCTGCACTTTTTCATTTTATTGGAGCGGGTGCTTTCAGGCGGCCTTTGAGGATATGTTTTTTATTTGGCGCATGGTTTTCGGCCTTAACTGGTTTTGGTGCACACTGAAAAATATCGGCATAAGCCAAAATCGGATTATTTGCTGAAGATTATTCCATACTCAGTTGCGCCAATTCGTCTTCCGTGAAGGCGTCTAACAAGATATAGGCGGCATCAATGAAACGGTATTTTTCTTTTGGCAGCCTTGCAATAAATGTATCGTAGGGCAGTTCGGTAAATGAATCGTTGGTGCTGTTGCGCAGGACGAGCAGCCAACGGCTGATGTCGGTATTGGGCAGGTTCATAGCAGTATCATATTCCATTTCCGGCCGATAAGGCAGAATGGTCGGCAGATTGGGGCTTAGGGTGTAGAAGCCGATATATTCGCCCGAATCGTTTTCACGTACGATAATTTGTTGCGCGGAATAGGCATCCAGCCATTGGATTTCCCGCATAAAGCGGCTGAAGGCTACCAGCGGGTCTTGGTCGGCCAGAATTTTTTCGCGAAGCTCTTTATTCAGGGCTACGGGGCGGGTAACACCGCACAGTTTGTAGCCGAGTAAATCTTCTTCGCCTTCAAAAGGCACTATGGATATGCCGGCTTGTATATTGGGTTTGAAATCGAAGGTTTGGATGGTGTCGGGGGTGAAGGTTTCACCGGTTTCGCAGGTAATCGGTTGTTTGAGCGCGCGGGCTAAATCAGCCAAATATTGTAGGGCGATTTGCCAGTCTTCCAAAGTGCTGGGCGTGAGTTGCCGCACAGCGTATTCCTGTGTGTCTTTATCAAAGGATAGCTCAAGTCCCCTGCCGCTTTTTTCGTTCACGCCAAGCAGCAGGCATGCGAAATCGGAGAGCGGTCGGGCTTGAAATTGTTGTAAATCAAAATTTTTATCGTGTTCGTTAAATGAAAATTGTGCCAACGGCTGCGATGAAAGCTGGAAACACTCTTGCACCGTCAATACAGGTGCGCGGCGGAATAGCTTTTTGGGGTTTTTTATATAGAAATAAATGCTCATCGGAATATCTTTTCTAAATTTTGGCGGTATTTAGCCGTTATTTGTAGGCAGCCTGCACAATGAAATTGATTCAGGCTGTTTTGAGTTTTCAGACGGCCTTGGGTTTTCTGTGACTGTTAAACGGCAAAATGGTCGTATCCGTCATCGATTTTTGCGCAGGCGCGTTGGGGTGTGGCTTCACGGTCGCCTGCCGTACCTTCGGTGCAAATGGTGCCGCCAGCCTGCAACAGCAGCACTTTTACCCGCCTTACAAAAATCCCTGTTGTTGCCAGACCGTGTCGGGCGGCAACTGCATATACGTCCGCACAAAATCAAAGAAATCGCGGCTGATTTCAAAATGTCCGTAACGCAGCATGGAGGCGTATTTTTTCCATTCGGGATGCGTGCGGATGATGTCTATCGGGCAGTTGCGGCGGGTTTCGGCATAGTCCACATTGCGGCGGAAGGGGATGAAGGTTTCGCTCATTTGGAACGGATAGGCGGTATCGTCCGTAACTTGACCGAATGCGGTAAAGGCTTGCAGTTTTTCCGCGCCGTCCATGCGGATTTTCGGGCTGTAATAAAGCAGCCAGTCGCCGCGCTTCATGTGGTTGAGCGGTGCGGCTTTGCCGTGGCACACTTGACAGAACCCGCCTGCCACGCTGCGCAGGACGTGTTCTTGGGATACGATGCCAATCCAGTATTTCGTCATCGTTGTTTTTCTATCGGTTGCGGATTTGAGGCAGCCTGCACTTGAATTTTCCGAATGTGCAGGCTGCTTTTTAGATTTTCAGACGGCTTTTAGGCAGCCTGAAAAATCCTTCCCTTTGTTTTCTCTTGCGGCTGATGAATCAGGCCAATGATTCGTTCACGATTTCGCGCCGCTGCCCCTGCGGGTTGATGAGTTCGATGACCAGCGCGTCCATGCCGTCCTGTTGCAGCCGCTCAAAATCGATGATTTCTCCGTTGGTCAGCTCCACTTTGCCGTTTTCATCGCAAAAATCTTCGCGTTCGGCTGCGTAGTCAATGTTGTAGAAGGCGCGGATTTCAATTTGGTACAGGGTGTCGTCCAAATCTTGCAGGGTGCGGTTTTCCAGCGTTTCTTCGTCGTGTTCGTCGCAGAGCATGGCGTTGTAGCCGTGCCGACCGCCGTCAAACAGCAGGATTTCGCGCCCGCTTTCCGGTTCGACGGCGACGATTCGGGCGGGTGCGTCCTCGGTATCGGTAATCAGGCCGTCGTAAAGTTCGCCGTAGTAGCGGATGCGGAAACGGTCTGCGCCGTCCGCTGCGAGGGAGAAGCGGTATTCGGTGTTGTCGGGACTGTTCAGGCTGCCGGGGCGGACATAGGCTTGCAGGCGGGTGGGTACGGGCATGATGTTTCCTTTATTGACAGTGGATTAAAATAAAAATGATGTAAGGCACACAAATAGTACGTCTATATTCGGATTCAGGCAGCCTGCACTTGGGTTTTCCGAAAGTGCAGGCTGCTTTTTTTAGGTTTCAGATAACCTACAGCTACGTTTGCTAAGATTTATCAAAGCCAATAATTTCATAATCATTCTGCTCCTTCCACTCCTTCAGACTATAAAGAAAAGGCAAAGAAAAGTTTTCCAATATTTTTTCTTTTAAATTTTCTGAC
>ERZ773077.245-NODE-245-length-41247-cov-7.776704_pt1 | contig 41247 bp, 28 predicted proteins | sample MGYA00580612_ERZ773077 | MGnify/ENA primary metagenome ERZ773077 (study PRJEB29015, sample SAMEA2737971) | human oral metagenome | biome: human oral; feature: human-associated habitat; material: dental | place: China | collected 2021 ...
GCGCGGGCGTCTTCGTCGGAGCGCAGCACGCGGGGGGTGATGATGACGAGCAGCTCGGTGCGCACGTCTTCCCGGGACTGGTTGCCGAACAGGCCGCCCAGCAGCGGGATGGATGACAGCACAGGCAGGCCAGCGGAACCTTGGGTGTGCTTGCTTTTGATCAGGCCGCCGAGCACGATGGTTTCGCCCGAACGCACGGCGACCTTGGAGGCGATCTGGCGCTGAAGGAAGCTGCGCTGACCGGTAATTTTGTCTTTATCGCCCACGTCGGTGACAGTCTGGTCGATTTCGAGCGTGACCAAGTCGCCCGCATTGACGGACGGGGTGACGTTGAGCATGACGCCCGTGTCTTTGTACTGGATGTTGTTGGTGGTGGCGATGGTGCCGCTGCTGCTGATGGTGGTGCCGGTGTTGATGGGCTGCTGGTCGCCTACGGTGATGGCGGCGGTGTGGTTGTCAAGCACCATGAGCGAGGGGCTGGAGATGACCTTCAGGAGCGATTTGGAAGCCAGAGTGTTGAGCACGGCGGTGAGGTTGCCGATGGAGCTGGTGAGCGTGTAGCTGAAACCCTGGGCCGCGTTGGTGATCGTGCCGCCACGGCTTGCGCCTGCGACGGTGGTTGAGTTGCCGTTGTTGTTGAGCACGCCCAGGCCGGTGCGGCCCGTGCCGAAGTCGCCGCTGTTCTTGAAGGCCCATTGCAGGCCGTATTGCAAGCCGTCGCTCAGGGCGACTTCGATGATGCTGGCTTCGATGAGAACTTGCGCACGCTGAATATCCAGCCGCTTGAGGGTGGTTTCAATGCGCGTGAATTCAGCGGGCGGCGCGTAGATGAGCAAAGTGTTGTTGATGCGGTCGGCCATGACGCGCACGTCTGGCCCCAGATTGACGGTGACGCTGGCGACGCCCTGGTCGCCGCCGCCTTGCTGGCCGCTCATGCGGTTGCTGCCGAAGGCGCTTCCTGCGGCGCCGGAGGCGTTGCGAAGCGTGCTGGCTGAATTGCCGAAGGCATTGCCGCTGAAAGCATTGCCGCCCAAGGAGCTGCCAGACGCGCCGCCGCCCAGCGAGCCGCCCACGGCGCTGCCGCCTGACGCGTTGCCGAACGTGTTGCCGAACGTGTTGCCGAATGCGCCGCCGAATGTGCTGCGGGCGCTGCTGCCGGAGACGCTGCCCAGGCCGGGGGCCACGCCGGTGGTGCCCGTGGCGCCTTGCACGGTGGCGGCGCTGCCGCCGTAGATGCCGTTGAGCAGTTCGGCCAGGTGGTCAGCGGAGCCGTTTCTGACCTTGTAGACGAAGAGTTGCGGTTCGGCGCTGCCCGCGTTGGGGCGGTCGAACTTGCTGATCCAGTGCTGGACTTCGTCCAGGTACGCGGCGCGGGGGGTGATGACAAGCACGGCGTTGATGCTTTCCAGCGGCAAGATGCGCAACGCGCCAAAGAGCGGGTTGCTTTCGCCCAGGGCGCTGGCTCCGGCCCCGGCTGCGGCTGGCGCGGCGGCTTTTCCGGCGGCTGGCGCGGCGGCAGGCAGGGCTGCGCCAGCGCTGGCCGCGCCTGTAGCGCCGGAGAGCACGGCCAAGGCGTTTTGCACCTCCGCAGGCGAGGTGTATTGCAGGGGGAAGACGCCTACTGACATGCCGCGCAGCAGGTTCACGTCAAAGGTTTTAACGACATCCATCCAGCCTTCCGCTTCGGTGCGGGTGCCGCGCATGATGATGATGTTGCGCAGCGTGTCCACCCGCACGATGGCTTCGGGCGGCACCATGGCGCGCAGGATGTTGGCCATTTCACCCGCGCCCAGGTATTGCAGCGGGATGATGATGGCGCCGTAGCCGGGAGGCATGGGGCCGTCGTCGGCAATGCGGGGAGCGGCCACGATGTCTTTCAGGGCGGCAGGCGCGCCCACGTGGTAGGTGCCGCTGGAGTCGCGCGCCATGACGATGCCGTTGAGCTGCAAGGCGCTTTCGAGCAGGTTCATGGCTCTGTCGGCGCTGACTTCGCCGCGCGTGACGAGGGTGACGCGGCCGTTGAGCGGGGGGTGAATGACGTAATCCACCTTGAGCAGGTCGCGCAGCATGACGTGCACGACTTCGCCCACGGGCGCATCTTCAAACTTGAAGGCGCTCACAGGGCCGGAAACGCGGGCGGCGTGCTTCGGCGGACGGACGACTTCGTCGGTGCCGCGCATGATGACGGGCTTGCGCTCCTCGCTGGCTTCATCGCTGGAGGCGGCCTGCGCGGCGGGCGCGCTGGCGGGCTTGGGCGCGGCGGCGGCTTGCTCTTCCACGGTTTCCAGGGCGGCAGGAGCCTGCGGCGCGATGGGCGCATGGCTGTTGCAGCCTGCGGCAAGCAGCCCCAGGGCGATCAGGGAAAGAGCGGTGCGGGGCGTGAGGTGATGCGGCATAGGAAACACGGTTCGTGGCGCGGATTGAAATCGCGGTCGCAACTCAAAACTGCGGTCTAAAAGAAGAAGGCGGCGGCACGCCCAGGGCCGGACGGCCCTGCGGCGGGCGGGCGGGCATGCCAGCGGGCAGAGGCGGCGCGTCAGCGGCTCCGGCGGGCGAAGCTGGCGCAGTGTGAACGTATGGAAGTTCAATCACATGGCGCTCGCCGCCTTTGCTGAAAGTGATGCTGCGGCCTTTGACCGCCGCCAGCTCCCATTCGCCGATGCGGTCGCCCACGCGCAAGGCGCGGGGCTGCTCCTCCACCTCGGCCATCACGGTGGTAAGCGCCGGGCCGGTGACGATGCCGTAAAAGCGCACCTTGTCCAGCGCCACGGCGGGCTTGGCCTGGCTTGGCGCGGCGGCCACGGGCGGCGGGCGGCGGCTGCTGTGAAAGGGGGGACGCTCCAGCAGCACGGCAGGCGCGGCGCGGGCAGGCGCTTCCAGCGGCGGCGCGGCGGCCAGCAGGCCGTCGAACTGCGGGGGCTGCGCCGGGGGCGGCTGCCAGGCGCGCGCGCCAGCGCCCAGCCAGAGCCAGGCGAGCGCCGCCAGCAGCGCGGCGCATGCGCACAGCATGGCAGCAACAAAGGGAAAGGGGCGGGACGGGCGAAGCATGTGCAATGGCGCAGGAAATGATGCTGAAGTGGCGCGAAAAAGGCGCGCTTACGGACGCTCCTGCAAGACAAAGAGGTTGAGCATGACGGCCACCGTCTGCGGCCCTTCGGGCATGTGGCCCGCCAGGCTGTTGATCTGCACGCTTTCGGCATAGACGGCCGGGCGCAGGGCGGCGATGGATTGCAGCAGCTTCGCCATGGACGCCCATTCGCCTTCCAGGCGCAGGTTCAGCCCCACGCGGTAGAAGCCTTCTTTTTCCTGCGCGGCCAGCGCCTGGCTGCTGGTCACGCTCAAGCTGGCGGCGGCGGCCAGCTCGCGCACGCGCTGCAAGGCGCCGTTGCCCGCGTAGGAGGGGTCGTCTCCCGCCGGATAGGCGTATTGCGACATGCGCTCACGCAGCTGCTGCGCCAGCTCGTCCAGCTGCGGCGCGCTGGCTTGCAGGCCCGCCAGGCGGGCGTAGCGCGGCTCGATTTCGGCCAGGCGCAAGGCAGCCCAGCGGTGCTTGTCATACACCTTGAACGCGCCCAGCGCCAGGCAGGCCAGCAGCGCGGCGGCCAGCAGGGCCAGCCAGATGCGCTCGGGGTTGCGGACGGCGTTCATGACGCGGCCTCCCCGCCTGCGGGCGAGAGGCGTTGCAAAGCAGGGGCGAACTCCACTTCAATAGTGAAGCTTTCCTGCTTGGCGTTGGCGTTGCGGATGGCGGGCGATGACAGGCGGGCGCTGTGGATGCCGTCTTGCCGGCTGAGGCGCTGCACGAGGGCGGCGGCATCTTCGGCAAAGCCGCTGATGAACACTTTTTCGCCCTCGGTGCGCAAGTTGCTGATCCAGGCGCTGGAGGGCATGGCCTCGGCCAGCAGGGCCAGCGCGGGCACGAAGCGCAGCTGGGGGCCTGTGGCTTGCTGCAGCTGGGCCAGCCGGTCGGCCTGCTGTTGCAGGGCTTCGCGCGCGGCCATCTGGGGGGCGGCCTGGGCGCTCATGGCGGCATAGGCGCTTTGCGCCGCAATGGCGCGCTGGCGCAGTTGCAGCGTGGGCGTGACGGCCAGCGCCAGCAGCAGCAGCAACGCCAGGGCCAGCAGCGCCAGCCGCAGGCGGCGGCCCCGGGCGGTCAGGGCCTTTCGCACGCGCGCGCCATCAGACGGCATGCAAATGGGGCGCTGCGCACCACCCGCCGCGCTGACCGCGTGGCCGCTGGCGGGCAGCACCCACACTTCGGGGCGGCTCACACGGGCGTGTTGCAGCAGCAGCGCGTCCAGGCGCTGGCGCGAAGTCAGCGCCAAATCAACGCGGACGCGGCCATCGCCCAGAGGCGCGCTGCGGTAGCCCGCCACGGTCTGCTCGGGCTTGAAGGGGGTGATGGCCTGCACTTCCAGCTGCACGGCTTCGTCCAGATCGGCCTGCGGCAGGGCGGGCAGGGTGAGGGTGCGCTCCAGCGCCTCTTCTCGCGGCAGTTCGATGGCTTCGGCCTGCGGCGCGCCCGCGCTGGCGGGCAGCGGCTCGGCCTCGCCGTTTTTGACGCTCCAGAGCGTGCGCTGGCCGCTGGCCTGGTGCAATCGCACGCGCACGGCGGGCGTGAGCGCGCCCAGCGCCGGGTGCGCCAGCAGCAGCGCAGCGGCAGACTGCCACTGGCGCAGCCACTGGCCAAGGTCAATGCCGAACAGGCGCGGATCGCTGGAAGGTGCCAATGCCATGTGAAAGGGAAGAGGGAGCGGAGCGAACGGAAGCTAGCTTCCTGCGGGCAAAACCTGCCCCTGCGTTCGCAAGGTGCGCCAGGGCGCAATGGAAGATGAATAAGCAGATAGCGCCACGTCGTGCGCGAGGCTGAATATTCTGCCCGCATCCAGCGGCACGCGGGCTGTGACTCTGAAAAATTGTGAAAAGCCCGCGCCGGTGAGCGCCGGGTCCAGCCCCGTGGTGTCCACGCCCGCCTCGCCTGCGTCGCGGCGGCTGGCAATGCGCTGGGCCACGGCGGCGTTGCCGCGCGCCAGCACGAGCAGCACCGGCAGGGGCGCGGCCAGCGGGTTCACGTTGGTGTGCTGATAGGTGTCTGCCGTGACCAGCGGGCGGATGCGGGCGTAGGTGGCGTAATCCATGCCGGGCACGAGCAGCAGGTCATCCGCCGATTCGAACTGGCGACGGGGCACGCGCCGCGTGGCGTCGCCCGTGCCGCCGGCGCGCCAGGTGTCGATGGCGTGCGCCAGCTGGTCGGCCTGCTTTTCGGGCACGCCGCCAGCCACTTGCAGCAGGGCCGAGAGCAGGGGCGGCTGGGCGGCGTTCAGCGAAATCAGGCCGCTCAGGGGCTGCACCAGCACTTGCATCTCCACGCCGCCGTAGCTCACGCGCGTGGCGGCCATGCCTTCCGGCCGCGCACTTTCGGCCTTGAGCTGCTGCAAGGCCAGCGCGATGGCGCCTTCGGCCAGCGCCTGCGCGGCCACTTGCTCCGAAACGGCCTGCGCGGCCCTGACTTGCCCGCGCACCGTCTGGCTCATGCCCACCACCAGCAGGCTGAGCGCGGCCACGATCCACAGCACCATGATCAGGGCCAGGCCCTTGTTCCGGCCGCTTTTGTCGCTACCAGATCCATAGCATGAGGTCCTAGTGCAGAAAGCGCAAAAGCCGCTTTTACCCCCCCTGAATTTGCTCCTGTTCCTGATATGAAAAAGCCCGCCCGCCGCCGCTGCGGCCCGGCCTGCGCCTGTCTGGATCTTCATGGCCCGAACCCCTCGCTGCGCGCGTCGGTATCCGAGGCCAGCGGCGCGCGCATGGGCACGATGAGCAGCGGCCAGGGCGGCTGCGGCCCGCGAATGTCAAGCGCCACGGCGGACGGAATGCGCGCGCGCCGTCCGGCGGCGGCGGCCCAGTCGCCCACCCATTCGCCGCTCAAGGGGTGCCGGTAGCGGATGGACAGGCCCGTGACCGGCTGCGCCAGCGCCTGCCACGGCGCGCGCGCCCAGTCAATGCCGCCCGGCTCATCGCTCCACGGGGCGTAGCGCAGCACCAGGCGGCCTTGCCCGTTCACATCGCGCTCCAGCGCCAGGCGCATGAAGTGCCGCCCGCCCAGGCCGTAGCGCGCGGGCATCATGCCCACCCATTCCACGGCTTGCTCCTGTCCGCTGAAAAAGGGCCGCAACCGCTCGTTGCCCTGCCGCACGGGGCGCAGCGAGGCTTGCGAGAGCGCCTCCTGCAAAAAGCGCGCGGCCAGACGCAAGTCTTCGGCGGACTGCACGCGCGCGTCCACCCGCTCTTCGGTTTGCGCGGCGGAGTACAGGGTCGAACCCAGCGCCAGCATCAGCAGCGAAAGCAGCGCCATGGCGATGAGCACTTCCATCAGGGTAAAGCCGCGCTGGCGCGTCATCGCATCAGCCCTCCGGGTTGCGGGCGCTGCTCGGGGCGCAGGGTTTGCAGCGTCATCTCGCGCGGCGGGTCGTCGCCCCAGCGCACGGTAATGCGCAGCTCGTGCAGCAGCGGCGCGGCAGGGTTGGCCGACGAGACGGGCGTGGCAAAGGGCGCGCTGCGCAATTGCCAGGCCATGCCCGCCGATTCGCCCCCTTCGGCCAGCCCTTGCGCGGGCACCGTCTCGTGCAGCGCCAGCAGCGACTCGGCCAGCAGCGCCGCCCGCTCGCGCGCCGTCACATCCGCCGTTTGCCGCGCGCTGCTGCCCATCGCCTGATAAAGCAGCCCGATGGACAGCGACATGATGGCAAAGGCCACCAGCACTTCCAGCAGCGAAAAGCCGCCTTGCAGGGCGGCATTCAGGGCGATATTCCGCTCCTTGTTCAATAGCAGGAAGTCCCCGTATTCATTGCGGCAAACGCCTTTTTCGGGGCGTTTGATTTGCTCCTTCTTTTGAGGCACTGCAGCGGCGTTCATGGCGTCGCTCCCGCCGCCTCGCCGCTGGCTGGCTCCTGCTCCACGCGGCCAGAAAACCAGTCCACCCGCAGGCGCACGCCGCTGCCGGAGGGGCGGATGAGATCCACGCTGCCGCCCGTGGCGCCGCCGCGCGGCAGAAAGCGGATGCCCATCTCCTGCCCGTCAGCGCTCGTTTCCTGCCGCGCCGCTACAGCGCGCAGTTGCAGCGAATCGGGCACGGCGTGGCGCTCGCCGCCTTCCATGCCGTAAGTGCGCTCGCGCAGGTTCACCGTAAAGCGCGCCTCCACGCCTTCGCTTTGCGCCCGCTGGCGCGCCGCGCGCATTTCAGTGACGATGCCGCGCACCGCGCTGCGGTATTGCGCCGTCTCGTACATGCGCCCCAGCGAAGCGGGCGCCAGCGCCATCACCAGCGCCAAAATGGCAAACACCACCATCAGCTCCACCAGGGTGAAGCCGCTGAAGCGGTGTGGCGCGCGCGGGGCGAAGCGAAGCGAGGGCATGCGGAAAGCGGCGGACTGAAGCCATTTACTCCTGGACAAGGAGCAAATCCAGCCCCCGCAAAAAGCGTTTGGCGCAATCAGAACGGGGACTTCTTGCTATTGGAAAAGAAGCAAATAAGGAAGGAAAGAGAGCTGGCGCGCGGCGGGCCGGACTGCGGCCCGCCCGTTCAGCGGCCATTGCTCACATCGGCGTTTTCGCCTTCGCCGCCGGGCGCGTTGTCTGCGCCGTAGGAGGCGATTTCAAGGCCGCCGCTGGGGCCGGGGTTGGCGTAGCGGTAGGGGTTGCCCCAGGGGTCGGTGGGCACGCCGCCTTTCATGTAGGGGCCGTTCCAGCCGCTGACGGAGCCGGGTTTTTTGTCCAGCGCAGCCAGGCCTTCTGCCGTGGTGGGGTAGCGGCCCGTGTCGAGCTTGTAGATGTCCAGCGACTTGGCGATTTCCTCGATTTGAAGCTTGGCGGTTTTGGTTTTGGCGCCGCCAAAGCGCTCCATGACTGCCGGGCCGACCAGCCCGGCCAGCAGGGCCAGGATGGCGATGACCACCAGCAGCTCAATGAGCGTGAAGCCCGCCTGGGCATGCGCGCGGGCGCGGGCGGGCGTGGGTTGCAGGCGCATGAAACGCATGGGTTTTCCTTTCTGTAGAGGGGTTTACTTCACCAGGTCATTGACGGAGATGATGCCCAGCAGGATGGAGACGATGATGGCCGCAATCAAGAGACCCAGCACGAGGATGAGGGCGGGTTCGAGCAGCGTCAGCCCGCGCTTGATGCCGGTTTCCACGTCGCGGTCAAGCATGCCGGCCAGCTCGTTCATCATGGCGCCGACGCGGCCTGTTTCTTCGCCCACGCGCACCAGGTTGATGGCCAGCGGCTCGAAAACGCCGGTGGCGCGCATGGCAGGCACGATGCGCGAGCCTTCCTTGACGAGCGGGGCCATTTTGGCCAGCGCCTGCCGCAGGGCCTGATGGGTGACGGTTTCTACCGAGATGTGCAGCGCCGCCAGCAGCGGCACGCCGTTGTCCAGCAGCGTGCCCAGCGAGCGGGCAAAGAGCGTGAGCTGGTATTTGCGCACGATGGGGCCCAGCACCGGCAGCGCAATCAGGCGCGCCTGCCACCACTGCCGCCCCGCCGGCGTGCGCAGCCAGCGCCAGGCCAGCCAGCCCAGCGCCGCCGCGCCCAGCCCCAGCCCCAGCCCGTAGTGGCGAAAACCCTGCCCCAGCAGCATGACCACGCGCGTGGGCATGGGCAGCGCGTCGCCCATGCCTTTGAACAGCTTTTCAAACTGCGGCACCACAAAGCCCAGCATGCCCACCAGCGACAGCACGGCCACGCCCAGCAAGATGGCCGGATAGAGCGTGGCCGACACCACGCTTTCGCGCAGCGCGCGCAGGCGCTGCATGTGGTCGGCCAGGCGGTCAAGCACCTGCGGCATCTGGCCGCTGATTTCGCCCGAGCGGATCATGTTGATGTAGAAGTCGCCAAAGTGCGCCTGGTGCGCGGCCAGCGCGCGGCTGAAGGGCGCGCCGCCTTTCACGTCTTCCAGCACTTTTTCCAGCATGGCGCGCACGCTGGGCTTGTGGCTCATGTCGATGAGCACGCGCAGCGCGGCATCGAGCGCCAGCCCGGCGCGCAGCATGATGGCCAGCTCGCTGGTGAGCGAGAGCACGTCGGCGGGCTTGACGGGGCCGCGCGCGGCGCGCGGGCGCGGGCCGGCCAGCGCCGCGCCTTCGGCCTGGCCGGCCGGCTGCACGCGTATGGGCGTCAGCCCCCGCTCGCGCAGCTGGCGCAGCACATCGGCCTCGGCGGCGGCTTCGGTGCGGCCTTCGGCGGCCTGGCCGTCGGCATGGGCGGCACGCCAGAGAAATTCAGGCATCTGCGCCTTCCTGGCTGTCTTGCGTGACGCGCAGCACTTCATCCAGGCTGGTCAGGCCGGCGGCCACTTTGCGCAGGCCGTCGTCATAGAGCGTGTGCATGCCGCGCTGCACGGCCAGATGCTGGAGGCTGGCGGCGTCCTGGCCTTGCAAGATGGCGGCGCGCAGCGCGTCATCCACCACCATCAGCTCGTGTATGCCCGTGCGGCCCTTGTAGCCCGTGCCCCGGCAGCGCTCACAGCCCACGGCCTTGTAAATGGGCGCGCCTTCGGGCAGAAAGCGCCCCAGCCCGGAGCTTTGCAGCAGCGCAGGCGCGGGCTGCAAGGCCGCCTTGCAGTGCCCGCACAGGCGCCGCACCAGGCGCTGGGCCAGCACGCCATTGACGGTGGAAGTGATCAGGTAGCGCTCCACGCCCATGTCCTGCATGCGCACCACGGCGCTGGCGGCGGTGTTGGTGTGCAGGGTGGAAAGCACCAGGTGGCCGGTGAGCGAGGACTGCACGGCAATCTGCGCCGTCTCGCCGTCGCGCATTTCGCCAATCATGATGATGTCGGGGTCTTGCCGCAGGATGGAGCGCAGCGCGCTGGCGAAGGTGAGGTTGATTTGCGCGTGCACCTGAATCTGGTTGATGCCCTCCAGCTGGTACTCCACGGGGTCTTCCACGGTGATGATTTTTTGCGTGGCCGCGTCCAGCTTGGCCAGCGCCGCGTAGAGCGTGGTCGTCTTGCCCGAACCCGTGGGGCCGGTCACCAGCAAAATGCCGTGCGGGCGGGCAATGAGCTGGTTGAAGCGCTCCAGCGTGTCTTTTTCAAAGCCCATGTCTTCCAGGCTGAAGCGCACGCTGGCGCGGTCGAGCACGCGCATCACCACGCTTTCGCCATACACCGTGGGCACGGTGGACACGCGCAAGTCCAGCTCGCGGCCCTTCACGCGCGTTTTGATGCGCCCGTCTTGCGGCAGGCGGCGCTCGGCAATGTCCAGATGCGCCAGCAGCTTCACGCGCGAACTCACCGCCGCGCCCTGCTGCGGCGGCACGATTTCGCCGGGCAGCAGCACGCCGTCCACGCGGTAGCGCACGTGCAGGCCGTCGTCAAACGGCTCCAGGTGAATGTCAGAGGCGCGCAGCTCGATCACGCGGCCAATGATGTTGTTCACCAGGCGGATGACGGGCGCTTCACTGGCCAGATCGCGCAGGTGCTCCACGAAATCGCCCGCCTCGCCCTCGCCCAGCGGGCCAAAGCCCGATTCCGGCCCTTCGGCCTCGGCGGAAGGCTCCTCGAACAGGCGCTCCAGCGCCTTGTCGATCTCGGCGGCCAGCCCCACGGCGGGCAGCACCTCCAGCCCCGTGCTCAGGCGCAGCGCCTTGCACACAAAGGCGTCTTGCGGCGCGGCCATCGCCACGTGCAGCCGCCCCGCGTCGTCCTGCGCGAGCGGCAGCACGTGATGCGCGCGCAAAAAGCCCGGCAGCAGCCCTTGCGGCTCCGGCGGCACGGCCGGAAAGGCATCGCCCGTCACGAAAGGCACGCCCAGATGACCGGCCAGCGCGCGCGCCGCATCCACATCAGACACCAGCCCCAGGCTCACCAGCACGCGATCGAGCGAGCCGCCCATCTCCCGCTGCGCCGCCAGCGCCCGCTCCAGATCGCGCGCGCCCAGCTTGCCCTCGCGCACCAGCCGCTCGCCGTAGCGCGGCCAGTCATCAGCGGCAAAAAGAGGGGCGGCAACAGGGCGTGAAGACATGAACGGGCAGGCTGGGTGGGCAAAAACGGGGCGCAATGCTAGCGCACGCCCAGCGCACACGGAATGGGCGCGGCCCGCCAGGAAACCGCTTGCCCGCCGCTTTCCCCCTGACGGCATTGCTGAACGGTATGCCCGCCCCCTCGCCGCTCGCGTTGCAGCGCCAAGGCGCACGGGCTTCGTCTGCCAGGAAATATCAAAACAAGAGCAAATCAAGGGGGTCAGAAATGCCGGTCTGCGCAAATTGCACTAGGACGTCATGCTACATATAAAGGAGCAAATCAAGTGGCGGGCAAATGGGCGTATTCCGCCCATCCCGCCACGTGGCGCTGGCTTCGAGGCGGCCCGGGCTGCCGCTGCCAGCGCGGCAGAAGATGCCTGCGCCGGCAGAGTCATTCGCCCGCTTTCGCAGGCTCGCGCAGCTCGCGGCGCAACACTTTGCCGACGGGCGATTTGGGCAGGCTGGCACGAAATTCGATGCGCGAGGGGCGCTTGTAGCCCGTCAGGCAGCGGCGGGCGTGCTGGCGCAGCGCTTCTTCGGTGAGGCTCTCGTCCTTGCGCACGACAACGAGTTTGACGGCTTCGCCTGTTTTGTCGTCCGGCACGCCCACCACGGCCGCTTCCAGCACGCCGGGCACGGCGGCCATCACGTCTTCCACTTCATTGGGATAAACGTTGAAGCCGCTGACCAAAATCATGTCTTTCTTGCGGTCCACGATGCGGATGTAGCCTTTTTCGTCCATCACGCCGATGTCGCCCGTTTTGAAATAGCCGTCGGCGGTCATGGCCAGCGCGGTTTCATCGGGGCGCTGCCAGTAGCCGGCCATGACCTGCGGGCCTTTGATGGCGATTTCGCCGCTTTGGCCCTGGGGCACTTCGCGGCCCTCGTCATCGAGCAGGCGCACGTCGGTATCGGGCAGGGGCAGGCCGATGGCGCCGCTGTATTCGTGCAAGGTGACGGGGTTGCAGCAGGCAATGGGCGCAGTTTCGGACAAGCCGTAGCCCTCGCAAACGGGCGTGCCCGTGCGCTGAAGCCACTGCTGGGCTACGGCGCTTTGCACCGATGAGCCGCCGCCCACGGCCACTTTCAAATGGCTCCAGTCCACCTTGTCAAAGTCCGGGTGATGCAGCATGCCGTTGAACAGCGTATTGACCGCCGGGAGCTGGTGAAACTTGTGGCGGGCCAGCTCGCGCAGCGTGGCCTTCATGTCGCGCGGGTTGGGAATGAGCACCGTCTTGCCGCCAATGCGCAGCGTCAGGATCAGGCTGGCCGTGAAGGCGAAGATGTGATAGAGCGGCAGGGCGCAGATGCCGATGATTTGCTGGCCTTCAGGCACGTTTTTGAGCACGGGCTGGTACCACGCCTGCGCTTGCAGGGCATTGGCCACCAGGTTGCGGTGCAGCAGCATCGCGCCCTTGGGCACGCCCGTGGTGCCGCCGGTGTATTGCAAAACGGCAATGTCATCGGGCAGCACGGGCGGGGCCTGAAAAGGCAGCCTGCGCCCCTTGGCGATGGCCTTGGCGTAGCGCACCGCGCCCGGCAGGCGAAAAGCCGGAACGGCCTTGCGCACGTGGCGCAGCACAAAGTCCACCACCGCGCCGCGCACCCAGCCCAGGCGCTCGCCCACGCTGGCGAGGATGACGTTTTGCACCTGGGTCTGCGGCAGGCAGGCTTGCACCGTGTCGGCGAAGTTTTCCATCACCACCAGCGCCCGGGCGCCCGAGTCATTGAGCTGGTGCTCCAGCTCGCGCGGGGTGTAGAGCGGATTGACATTCACCACCACCATGCCCGCGCGCAGCACGGCGGCCACCGTTTCGGCGTACTGGGGCACGTTGGGCATCATCACCGCCACGCGGTCGCCCTTTTTCAGCCCGCGCGATTGCAAAAAGGCCGCCAGCGCGCGGCTTTGGCGCTCCAGCTCGGCGTAGCTGTATTCGCGGCCCATGTAGCTCAAGGCCGCCCGGCTGGCGAACTGGCTGAAACTGGCCTCAAGCAGCGCGGCCAGCGTGGGAAAGGCGGCCACGTCAATGCTGGCGGGCACGCCTTCAGGGTATTGACCAAGCCAAGGGCATTGCGAAGCGGGGTTCATATCAGGGTTCCTCTTTGTCTGTCAAAACGCGGCGGATTGTGGACAGGCCACAAGAAAAAGTATTCTTTTCCCTGCGAGTGAACCCATATTTGAACCAAAAGTATCGTCAAACGATTCTCTGCTGGCGCCGGCAGCCCCCTATGCGCCGGACAAGCGATCTCAGACGATAGGCTCGCGCGGCAGGCTTGAACGCTCTTTTCACGAGGGTAAAAGCCACGCGGGCTTGCAAGCTGGCAGAACCCGCTCGCGGCCTGGCGGCGAAGGGCGAACGGCGCAGCTCTCGGACAAAGCACAGGAGAGAGAAAGCTAGCGAAGCCACTCCGAATTGCTCCGTGCCTCGAATCCCTAGGAAAAATGCGATCCCTCTGCGACAAGAAACAGGGATTTATTCAAACGGATATTGAGCGCCGGCTCCACTTGTCCAGACCGCCTGCTGACCATGGCAACAGCCCACCGCAAGACTGGATGCGTTTGCCTCTGGACATTTGCTCCATCAAGCCGACGGAGCCTGTTTGGAATCCACTGCGACTGCACGAGCGCATGAAGACAACTTCAGATGGTGTGCAGTCCACCTTGAACAGGTGGTGAATGGCTTTCTGGAAAAGCGAAAGCCCCGTATACGGGGCTTTCCATTTGGTGCATCTAAAGCTTGTTAGCGGTAGAGCGCATTTCCCAGTGATCAGGGCTTCGAAGAGTATAGCAACTTGTTGCAAATAAAAGCACAGGGTTTTCACCGATGCACACGCGCTCGTTAGCGTGTACTAATTGATTTACTTGAAACAAATTGCACTAAAAGGAAAACGAATGCCGAAACAAAAGTCTACTCGTTACCGCTTGGCGCTGGATTTGGGATCCACTTCGCTGGGCTGGGCCGTGTTGCGGCTCAATGAGCAGCATGAGCCCAACGCCATCATCCGCGCGGGGGTGCGCATCTTCAGCAACGGGCGCAATCCGAAAGACGGCTCCTCTCTGGCCGTGACGCGCCGCGCTGCTCGCGCCATGCGCCGCCGCCGTGACCGACTGCTCAAGCGCAAGGCGCGCATGATGAACAAGCTGGTGGAGTATGGTTTTTTTCCGGCCGATGTGGCTGAACGCAAAAAGCTGGAACGCATAAATCCCTACGAGCTTCGCGCCAAAGGACTGGATGCGCCGCTAACGCCGGGTGAATTTGCTCGGGCACTCTTTCACATCAATCAGCGGCGCGGTTTCAAGAGCAACCGCAAGACGGACAAGAAGGAAAACGACAGCGGAGCGCTGAAGGCTGCCATTAGCCACCTGCGCCAGCAGTTGCATGAAAGAAAGGCGCGCACGGTGGGCGAATGGCTGTGGTTGCGCCTGCAAGCAGGCCTGGGCACGCGCGCCCGCTACCGCGAAAGCCGAGTGGCGCAGGCCAATGGCAAGACGCGCATTGAAAAGAGCTACGACCTCTACGTTGACCGGCAGATGATTGCAGAGGAATTTGACGCGCTATGGGCGGCACAGGCAGCCTTCGATCCGCAGCAGTTTAGTGAACAGGCGCGTGGCGAATTACGTGATGTTTTGCTGTTTCAGCGCGATTTGCGACCTGTCAGGCCAGGGCGCTGCACTTTGCTGTCCGATGAGGAGCGTGCCCCATTGGCACTCCCCAGCGTGCAGCGTTTTCGCATTCTGCAAGAAGCCAATCACTTGCGGCTGCTACATCCGGACTTGCGTGAGAAACCACTGTCATTGGCCCAGCGCGATGCCGTGGTGGATGCGCTGGAACACAACAGCAAACGCACGTTTGAGCAGCTGCGCAAGCTGCTCAAGCTCAACGGCACAGTGAAGTTCAATCTGGAAGATGAGAAACGCAAGGAACTCAAGGGCAATGCAACGAACGCGGCGCTGTCCAAAGACGGCCTGTTTGGCGAGAACTGGTGGCAGTTTGACGAAGCTTTGCAGAATGAAATCGTCTGGCAACTGGTTTCGGAGCAAAGCGAGGAAAAGCTGCAGAACTGGCTGCAGGCCAACACGGGCGTGAATGCCACGCAAGCCGAGGCGATCGCCAATGCGGGGCTGCCTGATGGCTACGGCTCACTCAGCCGCAAAGCGCTGGCGCGCATCGTTCCTGCCTTGCGTGAAGCGGAGGTGGTAAATGGAATAGATGTGCCACGCACATATGACCAAGCCGTACAGGCGGCAGGCTTTGCGCACCACAGCGATCTGGATTCCGGATTTGGTTTTGAACACAGCCACGATGAAGTGGAGCGGATTGGCGAACGTGTGATTGCCTCAACGGGCGAAGTCAAACCTGTCTTTGCCTTCAAACAACTGCCGTATTACGGCAAAGCCTTGCAACGCCATGTGGCGTTTGCCAAGGAGCATCCACACAATGAGGAGGAACGCTATGGAAAGATTGCCAATCCCACGGTGCATATCGGGCTGAACCAGCTACGGGTGGTGGTCAATGCGCTGATTCGCCGCTACGGAAGACCAACAGAAGCGGTGGTGGAGCTGGCGCGCGATTTGAAACAAAGCCGCGAACAAAAACAGGAGGAGCAAAAGCGGCAGGCCGATTACCAGAAGCGCAATGAGCGTATTCGCCGCGAAATTGCCAGCATGCGCGGCTGCGCCGAAGAACGAGTGAGTCATGCCGACGTGCAGAAATGGATTCTCTGGGAAGAATTGAGCTTTGACGTGGCCGATCGGCGCTGCCCCTACAGTGGCGTGCAGATCAGTGCGCAGATGCTGCTGTCCAACCAAGTGGAAATCGAGCACATCCTGCCGTTTTCGCAAACGCTGGACAACTCCTTGAATAACCGCACAGTTGCCATGCGACAGGCCAACCGCATCAAGGGCAACCGCACGCCGTGGCAGGCGCGGGAGGACTTTGAACGCCAAGGCTGGTCATATGACAGCATTCTGCAACGCGCCGAGCGCATGCCCAAGGCCAAACGCTACCGTTTCTCACGCGATGGCTATGAACGCTGGTTAAAAGAAGACAAGGATTTTCTGGCGCGAGCACTGAACGACACTCGCTATCTCTCACGAGTCGCCAAAACATATATGGAGCTGGTGTGCCCACTCGGCACGAGAGTGATTCCTGGACAGATGACAGCGCTGCTGCGCGCCAAATTTGGTCTGAATGACGTACTGGGCCTCAATGGCGAGAAAAATCGCGATGACCACCGCCACCATGCCGTGGATGCTTGTGTAATTGGCGTGACGGATCAAGGACTGTTGCAACGATTTGCGCAAGCCAGCGCGGATGCGCGCGGGAATGGACTAGAAAAACTGGTGGAAAAAATGCCTGTTCCCTGGGCAACCTACAGAGACCATGTGAAGCGCGCCATTCAATGCATATGGGTCAGTCACAAGCCGGATCATGGTTATGAAGGCCCCATGATGGAAGAAACGGCTTACGGCATCCGGAAAGACGGCTCCATCAGGCAAAAAACAAAAGCCGATGGCAGCACGGGGCGGGAAATCACTCATCTGATTCGAATCACTGAGCCTACCCAAAATCTGCGGCATGGCGTAGACGCGCAAGGGCAGCCGCTGGCTTATAAAGGCTATGTGGGCGGCAGCAATGACTGCATTGAAATCACACAGAATGAACAGGGAAAATGGGAAGGAAATGTAATTACCACTTTCCAAGCTTATGACATTGTCAGACGACTGGGCAGCAAACAGGGGCCTCGCCGCTTACGGCATCCAACACTGGCACAGGCGCTGGATGCATATGGGAAACCCAAAAAACTGGTCATGCGGCTAATGATTGATGATTGTGTTCGGCTGGAGCTGGACGGCAACGAAAAAACGCTGCGGGTTGTCAAAATAACCGGAAATGGTCAAGTATTCATGGCTCCTGTGCATGAAGCCAATGTGGATAAACGAAATAGCGACAAAACAGACCCATTCGCTTACGTGTCTAAATATGCGGGCTCTTTTCAGAAGGCTAAGGCTAGGCGTATCACCATCTCTCCAATAGGCGAATTGCGCGATCCCGGCTTTTAAAAGTAAAAAAAGAGATCGCCATGATTGGACACATTGTCGAAATCGCAGACGACAGACGGCATCTATCCGTACGCCGGGGTTTCATGGTCGTGCACGATACGGAAGGCGAACGCCGGCTTTTGGGTCAGGTACCCCTAGATGACATCGCAGCCGTCATCGCCAATGCATACGGCATCACCTATACCGGGAATTTACTAGTGGCCTTGGCCGAGCGTGGCGTTCCATTTGTACTTTGTGCCGCCAATCACAATGCCGTAGGGATGCTGCTGACGCTGAATGGACATCATGTACAAGCCCACCGCATGGAGGCGCAAATTGCTGCCAGCCAGCCGACGCGCAAACGCCTCTGGGCAGCTATCGTTAAATGCAAGCTGGAACAACAAGCTGCCGCCCTGGAAGCCACAGGCGTTCCTCATATGCCACTTGCAGCATTGGCGAAAAAAGTTCGCAGCGGTGACCCTGAAAATATGGAAGCTCAAGGCGCGCGCCGTTACTGGACACTTCTTTTCGGAAAAGATTTTCGGCGTGATCAGCAGGGCGATGGCGTTAATGCTCTGCTCAACTATGGCTACGCCATTGTTCGTTCCGCCACTGCAAGAGCTGTTGTCGCAGCAGGGCTTCATCCCAGCGTGGGACTGCACCACAGTAACGATGGCAACCCCATGCGCTTGGTCGATGATTTGATGGAACCCTTTCGCCCCATGATTGACTTGAAAGTCTGGCGATTGCAATGTTCAGGTCATCATCAAGTCACGCCTGAAACCAAGCGAATGCTGGCGCATATTCTTTATGACGACATGCAGACCAGCGCAGGGACCACTCCCATGATGGCGTGCATGCAAAAGTTGGCCACCTCGTTAGCACAGGTTTACGTTGGTCAAAGAGAAAAGTTGGACTTGCCCTTGCCCAGTCTGCCGCTATCTCTGACAGGCAACCTGCGCCCTTCATGATGGATTCACCATGCTTTCCGGGTACAGGCTGATGTGGATACTGGTGATGTTCGATCTACCCGTGCTGGAAAAAGTCGAGCGGAAGGCCGCCACAGACTTTCGCAAGGCCTTGTTGGACATGGGTTTTGAAATGAGCCAGCTCAGCGTTTACATGCGCTTTTGCACAAGCCAGACTCAAATTGACACCTACGCAAAACGCGTTGAGTCCATCCTTCCCGCCGGCGGCAAGGTCAACCTACTTCAATTCACGGACAAACAGTATGAGCGCATCATCACCTTCCACGGCAAGATGCGACAAGCCCCACCGAAAACACCAGATCAGTTCGATCTCTTTTGATGTTGAACAACGCTTTTTTATACCTCGCAGCACCTAAAAGGTGTTTGGCGACAAGGAGTTAGGTGTTCTGGAATTTTAGATCACTGGGAAATGCGCTCTATCCGGAACTGAATTTTTTGAGGGGAGCGGTGTTGCCTTATTTTAGATCACTGGGAAATGCGCTCTATCCGGAACTGGCGCACAGGCACAGGCCAAAAGCGTCTGATTTTAGATCACTGGGAAATGCGCTCTATCCGGAACGTTGCCATCCGGCTTGTCTCCGCCGCCGTTATTTTAGATCACTGGGAAATGCGCTCTATCCGGAACGCAGATATTCAAGGATGGCGGTTGTGGTTTATTTTAGATCACTGGGAAATGCGCTCTATCCGGAACTCCGCCCGAATAATAACGCATTGAAGGAGCATTTTAGATCACTGGGAAATGCGCTCTATCCGGAACGTGCCGGGCGGGATGGTGATGAGGGCGGGATTTTAGATCACTGGGAAATGCGCTCTATCCGGAACCACGACGCGAAGGTCTACGGCAAGGCGAAGATTTTAGATCACTGGGAAATGCGCTCTATCCGGAACGACATGACGGCGCGCACGGCGTCGGTGCGATTTTAGATCACTGGGAAATGCGCTCTATCCGGAACCATCACGCGCAGCGATCGCTGGGCGCATACATTTTAGATCACTGGGAAATGCGCTCTATCCGGAACCAGCTTATCCCTTTTACACGCTTGGGAAGCATTTTAGATCACTGGGAAATGCGCTCTATCCGGAACGCGAACGATGCTAATGACCACACCAACAGCATTTTAGATCACTGGGAAATGCGCTCTATCCGGAACTCGAACGCTACAAGGAACTGCTCAAGACGCGATTTTAGATCACTGGGAAATGCGCTCTATCCGGAACGGCGGCATAATCATTACCTGATTATCCGGCATTTTAGATCACTGGGAAATGCGCTCTATCCGGAACCTCGGCCTTGAAGGATACGGACATTTTCCGATTTTAGATCACTGGGAAATGCGCTCTATCCGGAACTCCCCGTCCTATCATGAGCCATTTGTCGTGATTTTAGATCACTGGGAAATGCGCTCTATCCGGAACGCGCCCGGTCGTGCTGCTGATCGCTGCGTTATTTTAGATCACTGGGAAATGCGCTCTATCCGGAACTGCCCAACTCCGAAATAAATATTGATGGACATTTTAGATCACTGGGAAATGCGCTCTATCCGGAACTATTGCGAGTGCCGATAGAAGTTACTTAGAATTTTAGATCACTGGGAAATGCGCTCTATCCGGAACTACTTGGCGTGACGTGAAGTTCTGGCTAGGATTTTAGATCACTGGGAAATGCGCTCTATCCGGAACCAGCCGAGGGGGCTGTAGAGCTTGTTGAGATTTTAGATCACTGGGAAATGCGCTCTATCCGGAACTGCACCAGATGCAAATGTTCCAGCGGCGGCATTTTAGATCACTGGGAAATGCGCTCTATCCGGAACTCCGTCAGGTTGCGATACAAAAGCTTTTGCATTTTAGATCACTGGGAAATGCGCTCTATCCGGAACTTGCAGCTATTCATGGACAAAAAACGCCCTATTTTAGATCACTGGGAAATGCGCTCTATCCGGAACCGGCGGCGCTGTTGAGAAACACGCTGCTGCATTTTAGATCACTGGGAAATGCGCTCTATCCGGAACGGCCCAGGGCACGTTATCCCCATTGACGCCATTTTAGATCACTGGGAAATGCGCTCTATCCGGAACACCGGCATGACCGCAAGAATGTGTAAATGTATTTTAGATCACTGGGAAATGCGCTCTATCCGGAACCGTGCAAACGCTTGAGCGCATGGCCGCCAGATTTTAGATCACTGGGAAATGCGCTCTATCCGGAACCACCTGCTGCTCGGCCAGCGTGAGTTGCCCATTTTAGATCACTGGGAAATGCGCTCTATCCGGAACACATGCAGGTCCTTGGTCAGATCCACTGTGATTTTAGATCACTGGGAAATGCGCTCTATCCGGAACTGCGCGAAGCGCATAGCGCAGTGAACAAGCATTTTAGATCACTGGGAAATGCGCTCTATCCGGAACCAGCCCCGTTTTAGGCCGTCTGGATGTGGCATTTTAGATCACTGGGAAATGCGCTCTATCCGGAACTGGCAAGACATCAAGGGCGGGGCGCTACTGATTTTAGATCACTGGGAAATGCGCTCTATCCGGAACTTTGGCGACCATGAGATATAGCCTTTGTGATTTTAGATCACTGGGAAATGCGCTCTATCCGGAACTCCGGGAGCGCCGACAAGACGCCGGACGAAATTTTAGATCACTGGGAAATGCGCTCTATCCGGAACCGTGCGCCCGGAGATTGCGTCGCGGGCGGGATTTTAGATCACTGGGAAATGCGCTCTATCCGGAACCGGGTTGTAAACCCAATTCGCGTGGGTCGATATTTTAGATCACTGGGAAATGCGCTCTATCCGGAACAGCTGAAGCGATGTGTAGGTTGAAAACGATATTTTAGATCACTGGGAAATGCGCTCTATCCGGAACTCCCGGCATCCGGTAGAACCCGTTTTTTTATTTTAGATCACTGGGAAATGCGCTCTATCCGGAACCTGCACTTGCGCACAGGCGGCCATTTCGCGATTTTAGATCACTGGGAAATGCGCTCTATCCGGAACGTTTAGCGCGATCTTTACCTTTCGTGCTGAATTTTAGATCACTGGGAAATGCGCTCTATCCGGAACAAGCCAATGCAAACATAGCAAGGGCAAAAAATTTTAGATCACTGGGAAATGCGCTCTATCCGGAACACCGCATAGCAGCTTATCTGTTGCTGGCTTATTTTAGATCACTGGGAAATGCGCTCTATCCGGAACTCCAGCAAAAGCAGCAGCCAATATATACCAAGATTTATTTGCTTCCGATAATCTGTTTTTGCAGTTTCCCGCAGTAATCAAGCGGCGGAATGGGCGATGTGAGCCAGATAATGTCCGAGGGAGCCAGGGCGGATGTTTCGGCGGGGTCTTCTTGCGAGTGCTGCTTGCCCGCAGCCGAACGGGCGCGTGCGGAAAGAACCCGCGTGAGAAGGTGTTGGGGCAAGAAGCGTGGGACGCCCAGGGCGCGGTGGGTGTGGCCGTTGCCTGTGATGAGGATGACTGTTTGGCTGGAGGGCGCTTGTTCAGCCAGGCGGGCCAGTGTGGCGGCCATGGTCATGTCGCGGGCGATTTGGATGCGTGTCATGGGCGCCGTCTGCTCTGCGGGCAGCAAATCGCAATGGCTTTGGCGCAAACGGTCTTGCTGCAGAGCCAGCAAGGAGGCGGGCAGCTGAGTATCCAGCTCAAAGTTTCCCATGGCTTCTTTCATGCGGGCGCGGGGGAGGTTTGCGCCTTCCACGGGCACGCCCGCGCGCACGGCTGCCATGATGGCGGGGCCGTAATTGGCCCAAGGCCAGGCGCGGTCGTTCCAGGACAGCGCTTGTTGCACGGCGGCTTCGCTGGCAGAGCGGGGCAGGCGGCGGGTGTCGTGGCCCTGTTCAGCCATTTCAAGGGCAACGGCAGCCAGTTGCCCGCGCGCCGCCAGCCAGTCAATGACTTGGCGTTGGAGCCGCTGGTGATCAGGAGCGTCGTGCTGCTCGCCAATCAGCAGCGCCTGGGCGGGCAGCAGGCGTTCCAATTGCTGGGCGTCAATTTCAGTGGGCGTTACAGCAATGCAGGCGCTCAATGCCAATGGAGCGAGCAGAAGAAGTGTGCGCATGTCATGTTCCCGGCGGAATGGGCCAAAGGGCCAAAGCAGGCTTGTAAGCCGCCGTCATGCTACGACAGATGGTGCAATGGCTCTCATGCCCGCTCTCACGTCTGAATCAACCGCAAGCGCTGGCGCGCGCTGAAACGGGCGCTATTGCATTCACGGCAAGCTGCTCGCGCACGCCCCTTTTTCAAGCCAGGAACAATCAGACCCCAAAACCGCCCACCCAATAATCACTCGGTTCATTTTGACTTCCAGCCTGCGCCGCAATCGCTGCCTTTGCAGATCATTCGGCCTTGCGCAAGGCCATGCATCAATTGAAATTGCATGAGCGGCGGCCTGAAGCAGATTTTTCAAGAAGGCAGAATTTGTCATTGCAAATCCTGCGCATAGACCGGCCTGTTTATTGGTTTCTTGCTGAAAGATATAAACTGCGCCGCTCCAGCGCCTCATATATAATGCATTCGGTTCATGGCGCAAATGCGCTTTCTGCTTCGCCAGATTATCAGGCCATGCTGAAAATGGCCAAATGCAGCATGCCTTTCATTATTGGAGCCGCCTGCTCACCATTTGTATGACACACCGCCCCCTTCATTGGCAAACCGCCCGCTTTCGCATTGATCTGGCGCGCCCGCGCATCATGGGTATCGTCAATGTCACGCCCGATTCGTTTTCAGACGGCGGCCAGCATGCCAGCGCGGCTGCGGCGCTGCGCCACTGCGAGCGGCTGCTGCGCGAGGGGGCGGACATTCTGGACATTGGCGGCGAATCCACTCGCCCCGGCAGTCCCGCCGTTTCACTGCCGCAAGAGCTGGCGCGCGTGCTGCCTGTGCTGCGCGAGGCTGTCCGGATGGGCGCGCCCGTCTCGGTTGATACCTACAAGCCCGAAGTCATGGCCGCCGCGCTGGATGCGGGGGCGGACATCATCAACGACATTTGGGCGCTGCGCCAGCCGGGCGCGCTGGAAGCCGTGGCGCGCCATCCGGCCTGCGGCGTTTGCCTGATGCACATGCACGGCAACCCGCAGACCATGCAGCTGGCTCCCATGCCGGGCGATCCTGTGCCGCAGGTGCTGGCCTTTTTGCAGCAGCGGGCGCAGGCGCTTCAGGCGCATGGCGTTCAGGCCGAGCGCATCACGCTGGATCCTGGCATTGGCTTTGGCAAGACGGTGGCGCAAAACTTCGCCTTGCTGGCCCGGCAAGGCGAGCTGTTGAGCGCGCGGCTGCCGCTGCTGATCGGCTGGTCGCGCAAATCTTCTCTGGGGGCGGCGCTGGCCGCGCCGGGGCAGCAGCCGCCCCCGCCCCAAGAGCGCATCAGCGCCAGCGTAGCCGCAGCCTTGCTGGCGGTTGAGCGCGGCGCCGCCATCGTGCGCGTGCATGACGTGGCCGAAACCGCCCAGGCGCTCAAAGTCTGGGCGGCCTTGCAGCCAGCCCGATAAAGCCGCGCGCGCTTGCGCCGTCACCAGCGGCCCCGCTCTTGGGCTTGGAGCGCGAGCGCCAAGACGGGGGGCCAAAGCGGCTTTGCCCAGACTGCGGAGCCAAACCTCACCGCACATGCGATGGGCGCGCCAAGCCCGCCCGTTGGCGGTGATGGCGCTTTGGCCTTTTTCAGAGAGCGGAAATCCAAAACGCACCGATCCCGGCCAGATCGGCGCAGCACCCATCAAGCCGAACCAAAAACAGGAGCAAATTCAGCAGGCATAAAACAGCCTTCCGCGCAAGTTTCACTAGGACCCATTGCTATGCTTACAGGAGCAATAGACACCGTTTATTTCCGTGTATTCATCTGGGAGCCTGCCTGTTTCTCACGGCTTTTCTGCTTCCACGCAGGCGCGCGCCGGGCAGGTTCTCGAAGCGCTGGAGCGCAATGCCTGGCGCTTGAAAGAGGGGCAAGCCGCGCGCGCTCTGAACGGGCTCCAATGCCCGCCTGGATGGGCCTGCGTCATGACTGCGTTATGAATCTGGCGGCAGCGCCAGGCCCTGCCGGTCGCGGAACGCGCGGGCCGCGCCAAAGTGCCCGCAGCCGATGAAAGGGCGCGGCCCGCGCGTGGCCGACAGGGGCGAGGGGTGATTGGCCAGCAACACCAGATGACTGTGATCGGGGCCGCGATTCAGGCCGCTGTTGGCCGCAATCAGCGCCTGCTTGGACTGCGCGTGCGCGCCCCAGAGCATGAACACGATGGGGCGGCTGCCCCGGGCCGCCTGGGCGATCAGCGCGTCGGTCAGCTGCTCCCAGCCTTGCCCGGCATGGCTGCCCGCGCGGCCTTCTTCCACCGTCAGGCAGGTGTTGAGCAGCAGCACGCCTTGCCGCGCCCAGCCGGCCAGGCTGCCGCCGGGGCGCGGAAAGGCGGGCGCGGGCACGCCCAGGTCGCGCTCCAGTTCTTTGAAGATGTTGCGCAGCGAAGGCGGCAGGGGCACGCCCGGGGGCACTGAAAAGGCCAGCCCTTCGGCCTGCCCGCGCCCGTGGTAGGGGTCTTGCCCGAGGATGACGACGCGCACGCACTCGGGCGGCGTGAGTTCCAGCGCGCGCAGCGGCTGGGGCGGAAAGATGCTTGCGCCCGCGTCCAGCCGCGCTTGCAAAAAGCGCAAGAGCTTGTGCCCGGCGGCGCTGGCGAAAAACGCCTGTGTCGCGGCCCGCCAGCCCTCGGCCACGGGCCAGCAGGCGGGGTCTGCGCTGCAAAGCTGGTCAGGCTGCATGGCAAAACTCCTTGAAGTGGCGAAGAAGGCAGCGAGTCTAGGCTTCAGCCCCCTTCAGACTGCGCCTGCGCGCGCAGGCAAGGCCCAAGCCATGCCACAGAGGCGCGCCAGTCCGGGGCGGCACGCCGGCCGCTTTATTTTTGAGAGCAAATTCAAGCCCTCAAAAACCGCCGCCATCGCATATTCCAGTAAGACCTGATGCTATTAGATAAATAGCAAAAAACCAAGGGTTTTCGGAGCAGCGCAGCGGCTGGGTGCCTGCCCACGGCCAGATTGCGGGCAGGCGCTCAGGACAAGTGCTTGCCCGCGATGCCCGCGAGCTTGAACATGCCGATGCGGTCGGCTTCAAACAGGGGGCGCAGCTTTTCGTCGGCGATGAGGGTGCGCTTGTCTTTGGGGTCTTGCAGGTTGTGGGCCTTGATGTAGTCCCAGAGTTTTTGCATGACTTCGCCGCGCCCGAAGGGGCCGGGGCCGATGACGGCGGCCAGCGCCGCGCTAGGCTGGAGGCTGCCGGCGCGCGGGGTTTTTTTCTTTTCGGCGGCGGCTTTCGTGGTGGTTTTGGCAGCTGTTTTTGCAGCGGGTTTTGCCGCGCTGGCGGCGGGCGCGGCGCGGCTGTAGGCTGGGCGGGCGCGCGCGCCTTCGCGCGGCTCGAATTCAAAAATCACCTTGCCATCGCCGGCGCTCCAGGCCAGGCGGGCGGCAAAGGGGCGGCGGGTGCGGTTGCTGATGAATTTGTCGAGCAGGTCGGTTTTGCCCGTTTGCAGCAGCTTGCCCATTTGCTCGGCGCTGATGGGCTGCTGAAGGATGGTTTGGCCGCTTTTGAAGTCGCAACTGGCGGGGGCGGCGCTGGTGGCCACGGATTTTTCGCACACGTAGTTTTTGCCCAGCAGCTTGACGGCGCTGCCGCAGCGCGGGCAGGGGCCCAGGCTGGGCTGGGCAGCCAGCTCTTGCGCGGCCTGGGGGGTTTCTTCGGCAGGGGCGCTGTCGCCAAAGTCGAATTCCAGCTTGTAGCGGCCGGGCGCTTCGGCGTCTTCGGCCAGCGTGAGTTCGGCGGTGAAGGGCCAGCCGGCCTTGCTGCGAAAGCCTTCGAGCGGGCCGATGCGCCTTTGGGCCAGCAGCGCCTCGGCTTCGGGCACGCTCAGGGTGCGGCCTGCGGGCGTTTTGGTGATGGAAAAGCCGCAGCCCTGGCCCGCTTGGCCGCCTGCGGCCTGGCCCGTGCAGGCGTAGCGGCGGTAGTTTTCCTTGATCTGGCCGCCGCAGTTGGGGCAGGCGGCGGTGAGCGTGGCGTAGTCGCCGGGCACGCTGTCGCGGTTGAATTCCTTGGCTTTGGCGACGATGCGGGCGGTCATGTCCGCGATTTCGCGCATGAAGTCGGCGCGGGCGAGCTGGCCGCGCTCCATGCGGGCGAGCTTGGCTTCCCATTCGCCGGTGAGCTGCGGGCGGCTGAGTTCTTCCACTTGCAGGCCGCGCAGCAGGGTCATGAGCTGGGTGGCCTTGGCGGTTGGCACGAGTTCGCGGCCTTCGCGCAGCATGTATTTTTCGGTGAGCAGGCCCTCGATGATGGCCGCGCGCGTGGCGGGCGTGCCCAGGCCTTTTTCCTGCATGGCGGCGCGCAGCTCTTCGTCGTCGATGAGCTTGCCCGCGCCTTCCATGGCGCCCAGCAGCGTGGCTTCGCTGTAGCGCGCGGGCGGGCGGGTTTGCAGCGCGCGGATGTCCACGGCTTCATTGCGCACCATCTCGCCAGTGGCCACGGGCACGAGCGATTTGGCGGCGGCTTCGCCTTTTTGGCCCGCTGGCTGGCCCGCTGCCTGGCTTTCGGCTTCGGCCTCTTTGCCGTAGATGGCCAGCCAGCCGGGCTTGACGAGCACTTTGCCGTCGCTGCGGAAGTGGTGATGCGCGCCCGCGTGCGTGGCGGTGGTGATGCGCGTGGTGATGAGGTATTCGGCGCTGGGGAAGAACACTGCCATGAAGCGGCGCGCCACCAGGTCGTAGAGCTTTTGCTCCGCTTCCGAGAGCGCGCCGGGCGCTTGCAGCGTGGGGATGATGGCGAAGTGGTCGCTCACCTTCGCGTTGTCAAAAATGCGCTTGCTGGCGCGCACCCAGCCTTGCGCCAGCGCCGTTTGCGCGTGCCCGGCCAGGTGAGGCATGGCGCTGGCGGCGAGCATCTCGAAAGTCTGGCGGGCCACGGGCAGATAGTCTTCGGGCAGCCAGCGCGAGTCGGTGCGGGGGTAGGTGAGCGCCTTGTGCTTTTCATAAAGCGACTGCGCCAGCGCCAGCGTGGTTTTGGCTGAAAAGCCGAAGCGCCCGTTGGCCTCGCGCTGAAGCGAAGTCAGGTCAAACAGCAGCGGGCTGGCTTGCGTGCTGGGCTTGCTTTCTTCGCGCACGCTGCACGCCTGCCCGCGCACGGCGGCGGCAATGCGGGCGGCTTCGTCGGCGCTCCAGAGGCGCTCGGGGCGCTTTTCGGCGTCTTGCGGGTCTTTTTTCCAGTCAGGGTCAAACCAGCGGCCCTGGTAGCTGCCCGCCTGCGCCAGAAAAGTGGCGTGCACTTCCCAGTAGTCGCGCGGCACATGCTTGCGGATTTGCTCCTCGCGATCGACCACGATGGCCAGCGTGGGCGTTTGCACGCGGCCCACGGTGGTGAGGAAAAAGCCGCCGCCTTGCGAGTTGAAGGCCGTCATGGCGCGCGTGCCGTTGATGCCCACCAGCCAGTCGGCCTCGCTGCGGCTGCGGGCGGCATCGGCCAGGCCCTGCATCTGCGCGTCGCTGCGCAGGCGGCCAAAGCCCTCGCGTATGGCCTGCGGCGTCATGCTTTGCAGCCACAGCCGCTCCACGGGCTTGGGCGCGTGCTTGCCGTCAAACGCATATTGCGCAATCAGGCGGAAGATGAGTTCGCCCTCGCGCCCCGCGTCGCAGGCGTTCACCAGGCGGCCCACGTCCTTGCGGCGCGCCTGTTTCACCACGGCGGCCAGGCGCGATTTGGTCTTTTCCACGGGCTTGAGGTCAAAGTGCGGCGGAATCACCGGCAGGTGCGCGAAGCTCCATTTGCCGCGCTTGACATCAAATGCTTCCGGCGCCTGGATTTCCAGCAAGTGGCCCACGGCGCTCGTGACCACGTACTGCTCGTTTTCAAAATGGTCTTCGTGCTTGTCGAAGCGGCCCGCCACGGGCGCAAGCGCCCGCACGATGTCTTGCGCCACAGAGGGCTTTTCGGCAATGACCAGGGTTTTCATGCTTTTACAATCCGTTGCTTCGCGTGCGCACGCCCTCGCGCGCACATGAGTTCAAGATAGCAAAAAACGCCCCGCCGCCCGCGCGGGCTGTGACGGGCGCCCTTCCTGCCCCGCTCTCTTTTTTCTCCATCCCGTTTTCCTCTGCGCGCATGACTGCCATCAGCCCCTTGCGCTGGCCTGCCGAAGCCTTGTGGCAGGCCATCGACCCCATCCTGCCCGGCTTCACGGTTGAAGTGCTGCCGCAAATCGACTCCACCAGCAGCGAACTCATGCGCCGCGCGCGCGCCGGGCTGGCCGCGCCCACGCTGCTGGTGGCCGAAGAGCAAACGGCGGGCCACGGCCGCATGGGGCGCGGCTGGCGCAGCAGCGGCCAGGCCTCGCTCACCTTCTCGCTGGGGCTGGCGCTCAATCCGGCCGACTGGCAGGGCCTGTCGCTGGCTGCCGGGCTGGCCGTGGCCGAAAGCCTGCACGAAGGCATTGCGCTGAAGTGGCCCAATGACTTGTGGCAGCAAGGCCGCAAGCTGGGCGGCATCCTCATCGAAACCACCGCGCTGCCGGGCGGAGCCGACGCGGGCGGGGCCGGGCGCTATGTGGTCATCGGCATCGGCCTGAACATCGCGCCTGCGCAGCAAGTCTTGCAAGCCCTGACTCACGAGCCGGATACGCCGGATGCGCCCGCCGTCAGCGGCGTGCCGCCCGCCTGGCTGCAATCGCTTCTGCCCGGCATCACCGCCCCGGCTGCGCTGGAGCGCGTGGCGCTGCCGCTGGTGCGCGCCGTGCAAGCCTTCGCCCACGTGGGCTTTGCGCCCTTTGAGGCGCGCTTTGCGGCGCGCGACGCGCTGGCAGGCCAGACCGTGCGCCTGTCTGACGGCACGCAAGGCCAGGCCGAAGGCGTGGACGCCACGGGCGCCCTGCGCGTGCGCACGGCAGCGGGCGTGCAGCGCATCACCAGCGGCGAAATCAGCGTGCGGCTGGCTACAGGAGCCTGAAGCCATGCTGCGCTGGATCGTCGCCCTGCTGCTGGCCGCCAACCTGGCCTGGCTGGCCTGGGCGCAAGGCTGGCTGCGCCCCATTGGCTTTGGCCCCCAGCGCCAGGGCGAGCCGGAGCGCGTGGCCGGGCAATGGAAACCGGAAGCCCTGCGTGTGGATGGCGCTTCCTCCCCAAATGCCAGCGCCGCGCCCGCTGCGCCTGCCGCCCCAGCCGAAACCGCGCCAGAAGGCAGCGGCCAAACGGCCCCCGCGCCCGAAACCAGCAGCGGCCCTGACGCGCAAGCCTCGCATGCGCCCGCCGCGCCGGATGAAGCGGATGAAGCGCCGCCCGGGCATGCGCCCGCTGATGCCGCACCCGCAGATGCCGCGCCCGCTGCGGAGCCGCCCGGCGCGCCAGCGCCAGAAACGCCGTCCGTTTGCCTGCAAGCGGGCGCTTTCACCGAAGCCCAGGCCGACGCCTTGCGCCGCGCCGCCGCTGCCTTGCCCGCCGGTTCATGGCAGCTGCACGCCGTGCAATTGCCCAGCCGCTGGATGGTCTATACCGGCAAGCTCGCCAGCGCCGAAGCCGCCGCCGCGCGCCGCCGCGAACTGAACGCCCGGGGCATCGACACCGACCGCCCCGGCGCGGCGCTGGAGCCGGGCCTGTCGCTGGGCCGCTTTTCCAGCGAAGACAGCGCCAACCGCGCCGTTGCCGATTTCGCCCGCCGGGGCATCAGCGGCCTGCGCGTGGTGCGCGAGCGGCGCGACACCCCGGCCTACCTGCTGCGCCTGCCGGCAGCCGATGCCGCCCTGCGCGAAAAACTGGCCCGGCCATCGCTGCGCCAGGCCCTGGCAGGCAAGCCGCTGCGTCCTTGCGACTGAGCCTGCCAGGCTCCGGCGGCCAGACGGCTTGGGCGCCCGCTCGAGAACCGCCCGGCAGAGGCCGCGCGCCGCGATGAACCAGGCGCAGGCCGCCCATGAACCCGTTTGAGCATGGAGCGCGTGGCGCTTGCAGGGCGTTATTTAGCTCCTTTATCAATAGCGTTATGTCCAAGTGCAATCAGCGCAAGGCGGCTTTTTCGGCCCTTGAATTAGCTCCTTTTTTTGATTTAAAAGAAGCTCCTGCCCACCTTGGGCGGGGCTTGAGACGCAGACGCGCCCGACTCCAGCGCCCGGGCCGCCTTCCCTGTCTCATGGGCTGGCTCCGTGAACAGCCTTTGGGAGCCGCATCCGGCAAGCCTGGCTTCATGTCCCAACCGGCGTTCGGGCCTGGCAGGGGCCGAACCAGTGGTCATGCCCGCTTGCCATGTCTCTTCCCCCGCCTGCCAGAAGGCGATTTCTACAATTCGCGCCCATGCCTGCCGCCCCGGATTCCGAAGCCCCCGCCGCCCTTGCCGTTCTCACGCCCGCCGCTTTTGCCGCCGCGCGCGGGCAGGCGGCCCACGCGTTGCTGGAGGGGCTGAATGCCGAGCAGCGCGCCGCTGTCACCCTGCCGGCGGAACACGCGCTCATTCTGGCCGGGGCCGGTTCGGGCAAGACGCGGGTGCTGACCACGCGCATTGCCTGGCTGTTGCAGACGGGGCAGGTGTCGCCCGGCGGCGTGCTGGCCGTGACGTTTACCAACAAGGCCGCGCGCGAGATGCAGGCGCGCCTGGCGGCCATGCTGCCGCTGAATGCGCGGGGCATGTGGATGGGCACGTTTCACGGGCTGGCCAACCGGCTTTTGCGCACGCACTGGAAGGCGGCGGGGCTGCCGCAGTCGTTTCAGGTGCTGGATGTGCAGGATCAGCTTGCCGCCATCAAGCGCCTGTGCAAGCAGTTCAACGTGGATGAGGAGCGCTGGCCTGCCAGGCAGCTGCAATGGTTCATCAACGGCTGCAAGGAAGAGGGCTTACGCCCGCCCGATGTGCCGGTGAAAGACGGCGACAGCCGCCGCAAGGTGGAGCTGTACGAGCTGTATGAGCAGCAGTGCCAGCGCGAGGGCGTGGCCGACTTTGGCGAGCTGATGCTGCGCAGCTACGAGCTGCTGCGCGACCATGCCGATTTGCGCGGGCATTACCGCCAGCGCTTTGCGCACATCCTGATTGACGAGTTTCAGGACACCAACCGGCTGCAATACGCGTGGATCAAGATGCTGGCGGGCCTGCCGCAAGAGGGCAGCGCGCATACAGGTGAGCCAGAGCGCACGGGCGGGGCCATCATGGCCGTGGGCGATGACGACCAGAGCATCTACGCCTTTCGCGGCGCGCGCGTGGGCAACATGGCCGATTTCGTGCGCGAGTTCGGCGTGCGCCATCAAATCAAGCTGGAGCAGAACTACCGCAGCCACGGCCACATCCTGCACGCGGCCAATTTGCTCATCAGCCACAACCAGCGCCGCCTGGGCAAAAACCTGCGCACCGCGCTGGGCGCGGGCGAGCCGGTGCGCGTGCTGCAAGCGCCCAGCGACTTTGCCGAGGCCGAATGGGTGGTGGACGAAATCCGCCATCTCGTGCGCGAAGGCGGCCTGCCGCGCCAGCAAATCGCCGTGCTCTACCGCAGCAATGCGCAAAGCCGCGCCATCGAATCGCAGCTGTTCAACGCGGGCGTGCCCTACCGCGTGTATGGCGGCCTGCGCTTTTTCGAGCGCGCCGAAATCAAGCATGCGCTGGCCTGGCTGCGCCTGCTGCTCAACCCGGCAGACGACACGAGCTTTTTGCGCGTGGTCAATTTCCCGCCGCGCGGCATTGGCGCGCGCACGCTGGAGCAGCTGCAAGACGCCGCGCGCGCCGCGCATGCCCCGCTGCATCAGGCCGTGCCCGCGCTGACGGGCCGCGCCCGGGCGAACCTGGCCGCCTTCACCGGCCTGATTGCTACGCTGCGCCAGCAGGCCCAGGGCCAGACGCTTGATCAAGTGGTGGAGCTGGTGGTGGAAGGCAGCGGCCTGGCCGATCACTACCGCGCCGAAAAAGACGGCCAGGAGCGCCTGGAAAACCTGCAAGAGCTGGCCAGCGCCGCCCAGGCCTTCGCCCAGCAGGAAGGCTTTGGCCGCGACGCCGTGGCGCTGCCTCCTGCCGCGCCGCAGATGGATGCAGGCATGGAAGCGGGACTGCCAGCGGAAATGGATGCGCAAGCCGCGCCCGCCAGCGAACCGGCGGCAGGCGAGCCGCCGCTGGCCGCCTTTCTCACCCACGCCGCGCTGGAAGCGGGCGACAACCAGGCGCAGGCCGGGCAAGACGCCGTGCAGCTGATGACCGTGCACGCCAGCAAGGGGCTGGAGTTCGAGGCCGTGTTCATCACCGGCCTGGAAGAAGGCATCTTCCCGCACGACAACGCGCAAGCCAGCCCCGACGGGCTGGAAGAAGAGCGCCGCCTGATGTACGTGGCCATCACCCGCGCGCGCCAGCGCCTGTATCTCAGCCACGCGCAAGTGCGCATGCTCCACGGGCAAACCCGCTACAACGTGCGCAGCCGCTTTCTGGACGAAATGCCCGATGAAGCGCTCAAGTGGCTCACACCCAAAAACCCGGGCCGCAGCCTGGCCGAAGACGAAGCCTTCGGCAGCGCAGGCCGCCGCTTTGGCCTGAATGCCGGCCCGAATGCAGGCCTGAACGCCGGCTTGGGCGAACGCGCCTGGCGGCCCATGCCTGACGCCGCCCGCGCCGCCGCCCTGCCCTCTGCCACGGCCAACACGCGCGAAGGCGCGCCCATCCGCGCGGGCATGCAGGTGTTTCACAACAAATTCGGCGAAGGCGCCGTGCTTGAAATTCAGGGCACGGCAGACGACGCCAAGGCCCGCATTGAATTCAAGCGCCACGGCGTGAAGTTGCTGGCCCTGGCGGTGGCCCAGCTCACGCCCCTGCCCTGAAGGGCCTGTTCAGCGCCTGGCCTGGAGCAAAAGCGTGGCAGCAGCGCCTTTCGCGCTTGCGCCCGGCAAGGGCCTGCCGCAGCCCTGAAAGCCGCCAGGAAGCATCAAAAACAGGAGCGAAAACAAAGGGGCCTGAATGCCGACTCGCGCAGACTACACTAGGACATACTGCTATTGATAAAAGAGCGAAATAAGGCTTTCGATTCGGCCTGCTTGGCCTGCGCGCATGGGGTTTGCGCCGCTTGGCGGGCTGCGCATGGCCTGTATGCGTTTCATCGAACGGGAGGAAAACACCTCATGAAAAACGCCGATTGGCCCTCCCGGCTGTTTGATGCCGCCCTGGCCGCCTTTTTCGGCGCGCTGCCGGGGCTGCTGTGCTTCTGGCTTTATGGCTTGCGCATGTCTCACGCGCTGCCCTCGCGCGCGGCGGACTCTGTGGGCATGCTGATTTCGGCCCTGCGGGACATTGAGCGCCTGCGCCTGCCTGGCGGCCGGTCAGGTTTGGGGTGGACGCTGCTTGCGCTGGCCGTGTGGACCGGCGCGCTCTGGCTTGCCGCGCCAAGCTGAGGCAGGCCGCCCGAGGCCGGGCTTTTCGCGCCTACGCGCAGATTTTGGGCAGGCGCTTAAAAAAAGAGGAGCAAATCCAGAAGATCAAAAACGGCTTTCGCGCCCTTTTCACTAGGACATCATGCTATTGTTTATGGAGCAAGAAAAGCCGGTCGATCGGTTGCCGCTTTCAGTTTCTCCCGGCCCCTTGCCGCCGCCTGGCCGGTTGCGGCGGTTGGTCAGCAATTGCAGCGGCGGGCGGCGTTTTTGCGTTTGGCGCGGCGCGGCGGCTTGCTGGCTTTGGGCGGCAAGACTTGCTCGGCCTGGGCAGGCTCTGCGGCGCGGGGCGCTTCAATGCGCTCTTTGCGCTCAATCACCTGTTGCGCTTGCTGCGGCTCGGGCGCAGGCTCTTCCTTCTTGGCAGGCGCTTGCGCGGCGTCTGCCTCCGGGGCCGGGCGGGCGGGTTCGGCGGGCGGCGGCGCAGGTTCAGTCACGCGCGGGGCGGGCGCGTAGGGGAAGGGGGGCACGGCCAGCGCGCCGCTGGCGGCGGCGGCCTGGGCGGCGCGGGCCAGCTGGCGCGACCATTCCACGCCTGCATGGCCCGCGTTCAGAAAGTCGTCGTTGGAGCGCGTGACGGCTTCCAGCAGCGAAGGCTCCAGCAATGCGTGCACTTCGAGCAGTTGCTGGCCGTCGGGCACGCGCGCGGCCACCCAGGCGGCGGGCGGCGGGGTGAGGCCGCGCTGGCCCAGCCAGGCCCACAGCGCCGGGTTTTGGCGCTCCAGGTAGTGGTCAAACAGGGCGTCGCGCCGCATGCGCAGGCAGTTTTTGCTGGCCCGGCCTGACGCGCCGCCGGACACGCGCAGGCTTTCCAGCGCGGTGCAGCCCGCGCTTTGCGCCGGGGCCGCTTGCACGATGACCAGCGCCAGCCAGCGCCCTTCGGCGTCGCGCAGCCCCACGGCGCGCGTGGCGGCGCGGGCCACGGGCACGGGCATTTCGCCTGCCAGCCACGGGGCGTTTTCAGCGCCCAGATCGCGCCACTGCCCCACGCTGGCGGGGTAAACGGTGATGCGCGGCGCGGCGCTGGCGGCGGAGCTGGCGCTGCCTTGCGCCGTGGCGGGCGTGGCGTGGCTGGCCGCGCGGTGGGCGCATCCGGCAGCGGCCAGGGCGGCGATGAGTGACAGGCCAAGGCAGAGGCGGTGGACGTGTTTCATGGAGTCGGGAGCCTTTTCAGGAAGGGAGGTGGGAGAAGCGGCAGCTTCAAAAAAGAGAGCGGGTTGCGCTGATTGGACGGGGGCTTGCGGGCGATTTCATCATGAATGCTGCTGCTGGAAAAAGCGCTCCACGGCTTCGATCAGCGCCTGCTGGTTCACATTGGCCTGGCCGCCTGCCGTGCGCGCGGCCACGTCTTGCATGAGCGCCAGCAGCGTCTGGCGGTGGTAGGCGGTGAATTTGCCGCTGCTTTTTTGCAGCACGGCGGGCACTTCCGGCGTGGCCAGCGGGTGCGCGCGCAGCAGGTGGGCGCTGGCCAGCCACAGGTCTTGCGCGTCTTTTTCCTGCATGCCCAGGTGCTGCGCCAGCAGCGCTTGCGTGGCGGCGCGGCGCTCTTCGGTCTGCGGCCCGGCGCATTCGGCCACGGCCAGCGCCAGCACGCCGGCCACGTCCACGGGGTGCTCCAGCGCGTAAAGGGGCGAGAGGCTGACTTTCTTTTGCCAGGCGCGGCGGCGAAAGAAGGTGAGCGGGTTGAGCCAGCCTACGTCGATGCCCAGGCGTTTGAGTCCCTCGGCCACAAAAATCAGGGCCGTCAAAAGGCCCAGCAGCTGCATCAGAAATCCCATGAAAACTCCCTGAAAAAAGATAATCGGCGGCCTGATGAATACCCACGACACCCAGCCCCACGATGCCCGCGCGCCGCGCTGGAAGCCCAGCGTCACCGTGGCCGCCGTGATCGAACGCGAAGGCCGCTACTTGCTGGTGGAGGAGCATACCCGCGCGGGTCTGCGCCTGAACACGCCCGCCGGCCATCTGGAGCCAGGCGAAACGCCCCAGCAAGGCGCCGTGCGCGAGGCGCTGGAAGAAACCGGCCACCTTTTTGCGCCGCAGGCGCTGCTGGGCATTTACCTGGCCGCCTCGCCGGATGCGCAAGGCGTGCCCACCACCTGGGTGCGCCTGGCTTTTTGCGGCACGGCGCAGGCGCTGGATCCGCTGCCCGCGCTGGACGAAGGCATCGTGCGCGCCCTGTGGATGACGCCCGATGAAATCGCCGCCACGCAGCAGCGCCACCGCAGCCCGCTGGTGTGGCGCTGCGTGCGGGACCACTTGCGCGGCCAGCGCCTGCCGCTGGATGCCATTTACACCGACGCCACTGCGCTGCGCCTGCCTTGAAGCGCCGTTTCAGCCGCTATTCGATTTCTGTCATGTCCCGCACCCATCACCGTGTTGTCGTCGGCCTTTCCGGCGGCGTGGATTCCGCCGTCACCGCCTGGCTGCTCAAGCAGGCCGGGCACGAAGTCATTGGCATCTTCATGAAAAACTGGGAAGACGACGATGACAGCGAGCACTGCACCAGCCGCCAGGACTTTCTGGACGCCGCCGCCGTGGCCGACGTGATCGGCATCGACATCGAGCACGTCAATTTCGCTGCCGAATACAAAGACCGCGTTTTTGCCGAATTCCTGCGCGAATACCAGGCCGGCCGCACGCCCAACCCTGACGTGCTGTGCAACGCCGAAATCAAGTTCAAGGCCTTTCTGGACCACGCCATGCGCCTGGGCGCCGAAAAAATTGCCACCGGCCACTACGCCCGCCAGCGCCTGAACCCCGCCACGGGCCGCCACGAGCTGCTCAAGGGCGCCGATCCGGCCAAAGACCAAAGCTACTTTCTGCACCGCCTCACGCAAGCGCAGCTTTCCCGCGCGCTCTTTCCCGTGGGCGATTTGCGCAAAAGCGACGTGCGCCGCATCGCCGCCGAAGCCGGGCTGCCCAACGCCAAAAAGAAAGACTCCACCGGCATCTGCTTCATCGGCGAGCGGCCCTTTCGCGAATTTCTGGGCCGCTACCTGCAAACACGCCCCGGCCCCATCAAGACGAGCCAGGGCCGCACCATCGGCCAGCACATGGGCCTGAGCTTCTACACCCTGGGCCAGCGGCAGGGCCTGGGCATCGGCGGCATCAAGGAAAAAGGCGCGCCGCGCGGCGGCGGCGACCACGCCCCCTGGTTTGTCGCCCGCAAGGACATGGCCGCCAACACCCTCTACGCCGTGCAGGGCCACGACCACCCCTGGCTGCTTTCCGAAAGCCTGACGTTCGGCGACGCTTCATGGATCGCGGGCGAGCCGCCCCCTTTGGCCGCTTTCTCTGCCAAAACCCGCTACCGCCAGCAAGACGCCGCCTGCACGCTGCAAGCGGGCAGCGCGCCAGACACCTTTTGCCTGCGCTTTGCCCAGCCCCAATGGGCCGTCACGCCCGGCCAAAGCGCCGTGCTGTATGACGGCCCGGTGTGCCTGGGCGGCGGCATCATCTTGTGAAGGGCCTTGCGGGCCGCCTCTCGTCTGCCAGATTTCATCAAAAAGAAGAGCAAATTCAAAGGGTGTGAAATACCGCTTTGCGCAATTTCCACTAGGACATATTGCTATTGATACAAGAGCGAAATAGCGGCGCGCCAGCCGCCTTGCGCCGCACCATGGCGGCTCGCTGCGGCCCCTGCTTCTTCCCCCTTTGCGGCCAGCCGCTTTTGCTGACGCCGCTGACACAATAAGCGGCCCATTCCCCAAACTCCAAAGCGTTTTTTCCAGGAGGCTTTCACATGACCCCCATTGAACTGCTGACCACCCGCCGCTCCGTCAAAAAACTGGGGCTGCCCGCGCCCAGCGCCGCGCACATTGAAAACATGCTGCAAGCGGCCACGCAAGTGCCTGACCACGGGCAGCTCACGCCCTGGCGCTTTGTGGTCATGGCTGGCGAAGCGGCGCAGGCGCGGCTGGAGCGCGCGCTGCTGCAAGCCGCGCAAACGCTGGGGCTGGGCGAGGAAGGCGAAGCCAAGGCCCGCCAGATCAGCCACATGGCCCCGCTGATGATTGGCGTGGTGGCTGCCCCGCGCCTGGAAAGCAGCCGCCCCAAGCCCGAGTGGGAACAGCACCTGAGCGCGGCCTGCGCGGCCTATGCCATCCAGCTGGCGGCCAAGGCGCAAGGTTTTGACAACGCCTGGATCACCGGCCCCTGGGTGGGCAGCTCTCCGCTGCGCCAAGCCTTTGGCTGCGCCGCCACCGACAAGATCATTGCCCTGCTGGCCATTGGCACGGCCGCTAATCTGCTGGCCGGGCCGAAAAACACCGATCTGACCCGCTTCGTGCAGCACTGGTGAAAGCTGCCCGCGCGCCTCTGCCATCGGCGTATCAGACATCAAAAAGACTGCCAGCGCCCGTGAACTGGGCGCTGGCAGCGATCATTTTCAAAGCGAACCGCCTCTTTTAAAGGACTCCATCCCATGCCAGTGCTGCGTTTTTCCGACCTCTGCGCCCAAGGCCGCGTCAAGGGCAAGCGCGTGTTCATCCGCTGCGACCTGAACGCGCCGCTGAACGAGGCGCGCGAAATCACCGAAGACACCCGCATCCGCGCCAGCGTGCCCGCCATCCGCATGGCGCTGGAGGCGGGCGCGGCCGTCATGGTCACGTCGCACCTGGGCCGCCCCAAGGAGGGCGAACTCACCGCCGCCGATTCGCTGGCCCCCATCGCCCGGCGGCTGGGCGAGCTGCTGGGCCGCGACGTGCCGCTGATCAGCAACTGGACCGATGGCGTGCAGGTGCAGCCCGGCCAGCTTGTGTTGCTGGAAAACTGCCGCGTGAACCGGGGCGAGAAAAAAAACGACGAAGCGCTGGCCCGCAAGATGGCCGCGCTGTGCGACATCTACGTGAATGACGCCTTCGGCACCGCCCATCGCGCCGAGGCCACCACCTACGGCATCGCGCAATTTGCCCCCGTGGCCTGCGCCGGGCCGCTGCTGGCCGCCGAGATGGATGCCATTGCCCGCGCGCTGGCCCAGCCGCGCCGCCCGCTGGCGGCCATCGTGGGCGGCAGCAAGGTAAGCACCAAGCTCACCATCCTCAAGGCGCTGGCGCAAAAGGTGGATCAGCTCATCGTCGGCGGCGGCATCGCCAACACGTTCATGCTGGCAGCGGGCCTGCCCATTGGCAAAAGCCTGGCCGAGCCAGACCTGGCAGACGAAGCCCGCGCCGTCATGGCCGAGATGAAGGCGCGCGGCGCCGAAGTGCCCATTCCCGCCGATGTCGTCACCGCAAAAACCTTCAGCGCCGACGCCCAGGCTGAAACCAAGCGCGCGCAGGATGTGGCTGAAGACGATTTGATTCTGGACATTGGCCCCGAGACCGCACAAAAACTGGCCGCGCAGCTCAAGGCCGCCGGCACCATTGTGTGGAACGGCCCCGTGGGCGTGTTCGAGCTGCCCGCGTTTGAAAACGGCACCCGCTGCATTGCCCAAGCCATCGCCAGCAGCAGCGCTTTCAGCATTGCCGGCGGCGGCGACACGCTGGCGGCCATCGCCAAATACGGCATCGGGCAAAACGTGGGCTACATCTCCACAGGCGGCGGCGCCTTTCTGGAAATGCTGGAAGGCAAAACCCTGCCCGCCATCGAAATCCTGCAAAAGCGCGCCACGGCCTGAAAACCCGCTCACGAAAACCTGATCGCAGTCTGGTCAGCAGGACGGAAGGCAAGGCAGCGTGCTTCCGCACCACCGGCAAGTGGCTTATTTCGCTTCTCTATTCATAGCATGAGGTCCTGCTGGAAACTGCGGGAAACGATATTTCTGCCCCTTGAATTTGCTCCTATTTTTGATGCAATCTGCGCCCGAGACGGCGCAAGCCAGAGGGTTTCAGCCTTGGCGCAGTTTCCGGCATTGGTCCAGGACGCCGCCAATGAGCAGGCGCTGATTGATTCACCATCGTGCGTGCACACCAGCAACAGCGCCGGGGCGAAAACAAGGTGCCCAGAGCATCGGGCACTGCCTGACTGAGCGCCAGATTCACGCTTGCGCTTCAGAAAACCCCGCTCCCCGCTGGCTTTCACCTTACGCCAAGGCAGACGCACAACTTGGAGAGCGCCGACGCATTCCGACCAGGCGAGCAGGCAAAACGGCTATTGCCGACAAGGCTCGTGACGTGCGCAGCAGAGTCATTGGAACCTTGCGGACTACAGGCACGGAAGTGGTTCCATCGTGCGGCAAAGAGCAGCGTGAAGATGACGTGGATCTTTACAAGGCACACCACGCCATCGAGAACTTCTTTGAACCTGTTCAGAGTCTGCCCGTGAGGGGGTGAACGTGCGGATCAGGATGGGCCGAAAGGCGCAAACCGCAGATGGGCCTCGTAGCCCGCCAAGGATTTGCAACGCTACAGGCTGCCCGGGTCCGCGCTTTCCGCTCCCACAGGCAAACCTTGAACAGGCTCTTTGCACGCCTGAAGCAGCGGCGGATCACTGTCACTCGCTACGACAAAGCATCTCGCAACCAACTGCCTCGGCGTTATTCATCTCGTTTCCGCCATCAATTGGATGATGTGATGGAACGATTCAGGGCATTCCGCCATGAATAAAACAGCAAGATGCCGTATGTGGCGGTGTGTTCGCATACAACCTTCACTGCCCACGCCTTGCGCGCCTGATGCGCTTCTGCCGCCTCTTTCAGGCGGGCTTTGAACAGAGCTATTCAAGCTGGCGCAGCAAAGCAGCGGTCAATGACCCGCTTCACCAGCGCGTCTGGCGCACCGCGCACGATGGCTTGGCCGAGGCCATCGACCAACACAAAGCGGATTTCGCCCGCCAACGTCTTCTTGTCCAGCCGCATCAGCTCCAGATAGCGGCCTGCGTTATCGGCGGTATTCAGCACAGGGCCGTGCACGGGCAGGCCCGCCGCCGCGATGATCGCTGTCAGGCGCTGAACAAAGGCTGCATCCGCCAAGCCCAGCTCATGCGAAAGCATGGCCGCCATGACCATACCCGCACCCACGGCCTCGCCATGCAGCCACGCGCCGTAGCCCATACCTGCCTCAATGGCATGGCCGAAGGTATGTCCGAAATTGAGAATGGCGCGCAAACCCGCCTCCCGCTCGTCAGCGCCCACCACTTGCGCCTTGATTTCACAGCTGCGCCTGACGGCATGGGCCAGCTCTTGAGGCTCGCAGGCGCGCAATGCGGGCAGATGCGCCTCGACCCAATCAAGGAAAGCCATGTCGGCAATCGGGCCATATTTGATGACTTCAGCCAGACCAGCGGAAAGCTCGCGCGCAGGCAGGGTTTTGATTGCATCCAGATCGCACACAACCCTTTGCGGCTGATAGAACGCGCCAATCATGTTTTTGCCCAGCGGGTGGTTGATGGCCGTTTTCCCGCCCACAGACGAGTCCACCTGCGCCAGCAGCGTAGTTGGCACCTGCACGAAAGGCACGCCACGCATATAGCAGGCTGCGGCAAAGCCGGTGATGTCGCCTACCACGCCGCCACCCAAAGCGTAAAGCGTAGTTTTGCGGTCTGCCCCCTGTTGAAGCAAGGCGTCAAAAATCAGATTCAGCGTTTGCCAATTCTTGTAAGCCTCGCCATCAGGCAGCGCCAGGATTTGCACACTGGCATGGCGGCCAGATAGCGTCTGCGCCAGCCTGCGGGCATACAGTGGCGCTACTGTTTCATTACTCACGATCAGCGCGCGCCCATTGCCTGCAACTTCTGGCACCGCGCCAAATGCATCAGCGCAATCAAGCAGCCCTGCGCCAATCAGAATGGAATAACTGCGCTCACCCAGCGCAATAGAAACATGCTGCGTATTCATGCCAAGTCTT
>ERZ773077.247-NODE-247-length-40998-cov-8.790953_pt1 | contig 40998 bp, 36 predicted proteins | sample MGYA00580612_ERZ773077 | MGnify/ENA primary metagenome ERZ773077 (study PRJEB29015, sample SAMEA2737971) | human oral metagenome | biome: human oral; feature: human-associated habitat; material: dental | place: China | collected 2021 ...
CTCTTTAAGGCTCGCCAGAAAAGTCGACTGGACAGCAATCTGACCAATCTCTAAATATTCACGGACTTCTTGCATATCCAACTGAACTCGACCCATAGCCATAGCGCAAGGCGTTGCGTCCGACCCTAACAAAGAAATGTCACCCTCCGCTAGCGTCACCGAGAACCCCAATCCCGAAACTTCAGGAATAACCTCTTGCACTGCTAGGTTCACAGTTTCTTCAGTCGATTCTGCGATGGAAATCCACGCATCGCGCTCTCCCTGAGGCCCGTACATCAAAAAACCATCAACGAGCATCACCCACCCTTCTACGATTCCGGCAAAACTTCGCTTGCATTCACTGAATAACTGATACATAATGTCGCGAATACGCTTAGACGCCTCTATTTCAAGTGCTAAAAATGGTGCTTGATCGACGAGTCTGCAAGCGAGAACTGCAGCACAGCCACGATTCACCCAGCTGGATTCTTCGGTTCCTTGATCGGCCGCAAGAATGTTTGACTGCCTCACATCCACAAATTCACCCCCCTATGAGGATTGTACGACTTAGAGGAAGCATACAATAACATCCCAGGGCTCTTTCCTTACGCAACACCTGCGAAGATTATATCATAGCAATTCTCAGAAATTTTTCCAGCGAAAGAAAACTGGTCAATTTCAGGGTTTCCCAAGAGCTTAGGCGTTTAGCGTGGCGTCATGAATGGCGTAGCCATGGCGGCCGGGGACAAGTAGTGTAGATAACCGCCCCACATTCGCAGAGACCACGCTGCTGCGGTCAACCTGAACACTCCACGAGTCTCCCTTATGGACACCCACTCACTCAGATCCGTAAACCGTTGTAAAATCCACCAAACTCGTTCACATTTCTAAACGCGGAGCGTACAATAGAAATATGAACGAAACAGGCCGCATTTCCGCACCCATTTCTGAGGGAACCCTCCCACGTTCTGGGAGCGCGCGAGGGATTCCGGCTCGTGCCAGACCTCAGCCCAAGCTCGGAGGATTGTTACGAGAAGCCCGCGAAGCTGCGGGTCTGAGTGTCCGCCAAGCAGCTGCTGAGTCCGGTATCTCGCCGGGTGCTATTTCCCTCCTTGAACAGGGCAAGACGCCCAGCACGCGTATCGATCGTCTGCTGGCACTGACCGAGGTTTACGGTGTCGAGCCCTTGGAGATCATCGAGGCGGCTGGCTACAACCTCACCCCCACACTGCCGACCTTCACCCCGTATCTGCGTTCCAAGTACGGCCACCTGCCGCCCGAGGCCCACGAGGAGATCACAGCCGCGTTTCAACGCATCGCTGGCAAATACGGCATCGCTGAAGACAGCCGTGGCCCCGCTGCCGGCGAGGACGAAATCCCCGTAGAGACAGGACACACCACATAACCATATTTGCTTCAATCGAAAGGAGGCTCCATGACCACATCAAGCACACCAAGCATTCTGAGGAGCCTCCGCCAGCTCACACCCCACCGCGCCTGCAGCTTCACCGAAGCACTCAACCTAGCCGAACGCCAAGCCGCCAAACTCAACCAGCTCTTGGCCGCCAGCCATCCCAGCTTCCAACTGACCGGCATCACCGAAAACCACATCACCGCCCTGCCCCACATCCGTATCGTTCGCGAACAGCTGCCGGTTTCTGGCATGAGCCACTGGAACGGGCAGGAGTGGATTATCTGCCTCAACCGTGACGATCCCGAAGTGCGGCAACGCTTCACCCTGCTACACGAGTTCAAACACATCATCGATCACGGCCAAACTCACTGGCTCTACACCACGCAAAAACCCACAGCCTTCACGCGTCGCTGGGGCCGCCCACCACAACTGACAACCCACGAGCAGGCCGAGCGAGCCGCCGACTACTTCGCAGGCTGTGCCCTGGTGCCACGCACCGCCTTGAAACAGGCATGGGCCGCTGGACTCCAAACCCCCATCGCATTGGCCGACCACTTCGCCGTCTCCGAAGCCGCCATTCGCGTGCGTATCGACCAGACCGGTATCGCCCGCACTCTCGACCCGGACCCCTCACCTGCCCGCTGCGCCCGCCCCATCCGCACCCCACGGTGGCAGCCACAGCGCTTCACCATCCAGCAACCACACTACGGAAGGAGATAGCCATGACCACAACGACAACGAAGCGTGCGGTGATCTACCTGCGCGTATCCACACGCGACCAGGCCAAACGAGGAGGAGAAACCGAAGGATTCTCCATCCCAGCTCAGCGAGAAGCCTGCCACCGCAAAGCCAAGAGCCTTGGCGCGGAAGTGATCGAAGAGTTCATCGACGCCGGCGAGAGCGCCAAATCCGCCCAACGTCCCGAGCTACAGCGAATGCTCACCTACGTCAAACACAACACCATCCAGCTGGTCATCGTCCACAAAGTCGACCGCCTCGCCCGCAACCGCATGGACGACGTCCAGATCAACTTCGAGATCCAACAAGCCGGCGCCCAACTCGTCTCCTGCTCAGAAAACATCGACGAAACGCCAAGCGGCATGCTGCTACACGGCATCATGAGTTCCATCGCCGAGTTTTACAGCCAAAACCTCGCCACCGAAGCCAAGAAAGGCATGACCCAGAAAGCCAAATCCGGCGGCACCCCCGGACGCGCCCCATTCGGCTACATCAACACCACACAGCGCACCGCCGAAGGCAGCGAAGTCCGCACCGTCGTCACCGACCCGGATCGAGCCCACTGGGTGCCATGGATGTATGAACGCTACGCCACCGGCGAATGGACCATCGGGATGCTCCGCGACGAACTCAAAACCCACGGCGTCACCACCCTCGCACGCCCCAAACAACCAGCAAGACCCCTCACCACCTCCATGGTGCACTCCATCCTCAGCAACCCCTACTACACAGGCCTAGTCGTCTTCGGCGGCGCCACCTACCAAGGCCGACACCAGCCCTTGGTCTCCACCGAGCTGTGGTCAAAAGTCGAAGCCATCCGCCGCGGCAGATCCCACGCCAAAGAGAAACCCGCCGTCCGAACCCACTACCTCAAAGGCAGCCTGTTCTGCGGACAATGCGGCTCACCCCTCAGCTACGAAATCTCCCGCAACCGCCTCGGCAACTACTACCAATACTTCTACTGTCTCGGACGCCAAGCCCGGAAAAACGGCTGCACCTTCGTCGCCATCCAAGCCCACCACGCCGAACAACTCGTCGAAGACCACTGGGCAACCATCACACTGCCAGACAAAACCCTCACCACAGTACGCGAACTAGTCATCTCCCACCTCGATACCATCCTCAAAGAACACAACCACCAAGCACACCAAGCAGAAACCACCCTCGCCGAAGCCACCGCCCACAGCGAACGCCTCATGCAGGCCTACTACGCCGGAGCCATCGATGTCGAGCTACTCCGCAAAGAACAAGAACGCATCAGAACCGACAAAACAACCGCCGAACGCCAACTCCGCCACCTACAAACCTCCCGAGACAAACTCCACACCGCCCTCGACCAATGCCTCTCGGTCCTCCACAACGGACAACAGCAATACCTCGCAGCCACCGACAACTCCCGCCGCGACCTCAACCAAGCAGTCTTCGACAAGATCTACCTCGACGATGACGAGATCACCAACAGCCAACACAAAGCCGTCTACCACTACCTGCTCGACAGCAACCTCCCAGCAGTCCTGGAGAACGAAGCCAAAAGGCAGCAGGACACCGTGACCCCTGACAACACCAAAAACCTCCGACCAATGGCCGGAGGTTCTAACGTGACACTTTTGGTGGAGCTAAGGGGATTCGAACCCCTGACCTCTTCCATGCCATGGAAGCGCGCTACCAACTGCGCCATAGCCCCGTCATGCGACGTGCAGAAACCTACCGGAAACCGGCGTCCGGATGCAACTCACGCCAGAAGACCCTCACGCGGTGGGCACGTTGTGCCTGATCACCCAGGCTCGGTCCCCCGCAACGCCCACCATTGAGTAGCAGACGTTGTCCAGCAGGCCCAGGACGCTGCCCTCCACGCCGATACCCACCAGTGCCTGGATGACGTTCGCCAACAGCAGCCCGTGGGAGACGATCAGCACCCACTGCCCCTCGTGGCGTTCCGCGATCTCACGGACAGCAGGCAGCGCCCGGGCGGTCATCTCCGCCAGGGTCTCCCCCGTCGCCGACCGCCGGAAGTCAATGCCCCGGGTGTAGAGGTCGACGAAATCCGGCATCTCCAACGACACCTCCGCGCTGGTCTTCCCACTCCAGGTTCCGACGTTGATCTCCTGCAGCCGCGCATCCGGCACCACCTCCAGCCCATGGGGTGCCGCGACGATCTCTGCGGTGTTGAGGGCACGTCGCCGGTCTGATGAGTAGCAGGAAGCGAAGGGCCAGTCGGCGAAGAACCGCGCCGCGCCCTCAGCCTGCCGCACACCCACCTCGTCAAGCGAGGTGTCGGCCTGTCCCTGCAGTTTTCCCAGATTGTTCCACTCGGTGCGGCCGTGTCTCAGGAAGACCAGCCTGGTGTGTGTCACTGCTCGTCGTCCTGGGGGACCTCGTCGACGTCGAGTTCAATCTGCGGGCAGTCCTTCCACAGCCGCTCCAGGTTGTAGAGGCTGCGTTCCTCGGTGTGCTGGATGTGCACCACGAAATCAATGTAGTCCAGCAGCACCCAGCGATTCTCGCGGTCCCCCTCCCGTCGGGTTGGTCGCAGGTCAGCCCGTGTGATGAGCTGCTCCTCCACCCCGTCGACGACCGCCCCGACCTGTCGCTCATTCTTGGCGCTGACAATGAGAAAGACATCAGTGATGGCCAGCTGCTGGCTGACGTCGAAGGCGACGATGTTGCGGCCCAGCTTGTCGGCGGCGGCCTCGGCGGCGATGGTCACGTTCGCCAGAACGGACTCGGGGACACTCAAGATGCTTCTCCTGTCTCGGAAGGATACAGACCACGTTTGGCGATGTACTGGACGATGCCGTCGGGCACCAGATACCAGATCGGCTGGGACCTTTGAACACGGTCCCGGCAGTCGGTGGAGGAGATCGCCAGGGCAGGCACCTCCAGCAGCGTCACCCCGTCCGACGGCAGATGCTCCAGGTCCTTCTCCGTCATCGGAACCCCAGGCCTGGTCACCCCGACGAAATGCGCCAAGTCGAACAGCTCCTCGGCCCCATGCCAGGTCAGGATCTGCCGCACCGCATCCGCACCTGTGATGAAGAACAGATCCACATCATCGCCGCGTTCCGCCCGCAGGTCCTTCAGTGTGTCGACGGTGTAGGTGTTGCCGGGTCTGTCGATGTCCACGCGCGACACCGAGAACCGGGGATTCGAGGCCGTCGCGATCACGGTCATGAGGTAACGGTCCTCGGGTTGGCTCACCTCGCGGTGTGTCTTCTGCCACGGCACACCGGTGGGAACGAACACCACCTCATCCAGCTCGAACTCCGCAGCGACCTCACTGGCCGCGACGAGGTGCCCGTGGTGGATCGGATCGAAGGTGCCGCCCATCACGCCCAGCCGGTAGTGGCGCTCCCGCCCCTGACGGGCCGCCGCCAGTTCAGTTGTGGTCATCGGCTCCTCGGCTTTCCGCTGCTGATGCCCAGCCACCAGCCGAACGCCCCCAGCGCCAGGATCACCACCATGATGACCACTGCCAGCACCGGAGCCATCTCAGCGATAGCCGTCTCCAACAAGTCCATGACAGGAATCGTATCCGGATAATGCAGTTTTCAGCCACGCACCTGCCCATCACCCTCCAGGACGTATTTCGTCGAGGTCAGCTCCGGCAGCCCCATCGGACCGCGGGCGTGAAGTTTCTGCGTCGAGATGCCGATCTCCGCTCCGAAGCCGAACTGCCCGCCGTCAATAAACCGGCTGGAGGCGTTCACCAGCACCGCCGCCGCATCAATCTCTGCGATGAACCGGTCCGTCGCCGCCCTGGACTGGGCGACGATGGTCTCTGAATGCCCGGTGCTGTGGGCGCGGATGTGCTGGATGGCCTGGTCGATGTCCTCCACGATCCTCACTGCCAGATCGAGTGACAGATACTCCGCATCGAACTCATCCTCACGGGCCGGGATCACGCCGTCGCCGAAGGCCTGCACCCGCTCATCGCCATGGACGACGACCCCTGCATCGCGTAACGCGGCCAGCGTCTGGGGCAGGAACCCTGCTGCGACGTCCTGGTGCACCAGCAGGGTCTCGACCGCGTTGCAGACGCTCGGACGCTGCGTCTTCGCGTTGAGCAGGATCGTCAGAGCCTTGTCTAGGTCGGCAGAGGTATCGACGTAGAGATGGCAGTTGCCCGTCCCGGTCTCAATGACCGGAACCCTCGCCCCCTCCACCACGGCGTTGATCAGCCCCGCCCCGCCCCGAGGGATCAGCACATCCACCAGACCGCGGGCCGCCATCATCTCACCGGTGACCTCCCGGCCACCCTCGACGAGCGCCACGGCATCCGGGCTCACCCCGGCAGACTCCAGCCCGGCACGCAGAGCCTCAACGCACACCCGGTTCGACTCGATGGCGGAACTCGACCCCCTGAGCAGTGCCGCATTGCCGGATTTCAGGCACAGCCCAGCCGCGTCGGCTGTGACGTTGGGGCGGTTCTCGTAGATGATGCCGACCACCCCGAACGGGGTGCGCACCTGGGTGACCCGCACCCCGTTGCCGAGTTGCCAGCCACGCACCACATCCCCGACGGGATCAGGCAGGGCTGCGACGTCCCGCAGCCCCTGCACCATGCCCGCGACACGGTCGCTGTCCAGCCGGAGCCGATCAATCACGGCCTCGGAGGTCCCGGCCTCACGTGCCCGGTCAACATCGACGCTGTTCGCGGCGAGCAGCCTCTCCTCAGCGCCTGCCAGGGCATCCGCCATCGCATGCAGGGCCTGGTCCTTCTGGTCCCGGGTGAGGGTCGCCAGCTGCTGGCTGGCGATGCGTGCGGCTGTGGCCTGAGCTCCGAATTCCATGCACGAAGTGTAGGAGATCCCGGCCCAGCCCACCCGCTTGATGAGCAGATTCTGGACTGCGCTGAGGCTCAGGACATCTCGATCATCAGGTCCCGGTGCACAGCCAGCCCGCCGTCGGTCACCCGTTGTCTCAGCTCCCGGGCGGAGCAGTCGGCCAGGCCACGCGCCAGCAGCCTCCCCCTCCCGCCTCGGATGTCGACGGGGTCCCCGGCCTCAAAATCCCCGATCACATCGCTGACCCCTGCCGCGAGCAGCGAGGCATGATGTCCCGCAAGAGCCCCCTCCGCGCCGGCGTCGATGCGCAGTTCCCCAGCCACCTCGGCGGCATGCGCCAGCCACAGGAGACGCCGGGGACGGCGGCGGCCGCGCGCCTCGAACAGGGTGCCGAGCTCCTCCCCCGCCAGCACCTCCGCGAGCTGATCCGCGTGAGCCAGAACCACGGCAACCCCACCGGAGGCCGCTATCCGCGCCGCCTCCACCTTGCTGCTCATCCCTCCAGTGCCGACACGCGAACCGATGCGGGAGGTGTCGGCCGACAGCTGCGCGACATCGTGGACGCGAGGAATCAGCTCGGCGCCCGGCTCATCGGGATGGGCGGTGTAGAGCCCATGCACGTCGCTGAGGATCACCAGTGCATCGGCGCGCACCAGATGGGAGGTCAGGGCCGCCAGCCGGTCATTGTCACCGAAGCGGATCTCACCGGTGGCGACGGTGTCGTTCTCGTTGATGATGGGGATGGCCCCCAGCCGGAACAGCCGGGAGACGGTGTTGAGGGCGTTGCGGTAGCTGCGTCCGTCCTGCAGGTCCCCCGCGGTCAGCAGCACCTGCGCCACCAGCACCCCGTGAGCGGAGAAGGCTTTCGCGTAGTGCTGGATCAGGATACCCTGCCCGACCGCGGCAGCTCCCTGCTGGGTTTCAAGGTCCCGTGGCCGCTTGGCCAGACCCAGCGGCCCAAGTGCTGCGGCGATGGCCCCGGAGGTCACCAGGACGATCCGTTTGCCGCTGTGATGCAGCCCTGCCAGGGCAGCGGCGAGCGCCTCAATCCGGGCCGGGTCGAGGTGCCCGCCAGGATGGGTCAGGGAGGAGGAGCCGATCTTCACCACCAGGCGGCTGGCATCCCGGATCTCAGTCCTCATCGGCCTCGGCAGCCTTGCGGGCGTGGTATTCCGCATCGAGTTGGCGTCGACGGGTCACCGCGGGGCGTTCCATCTCCAGCCGGGGGTCCTCACCGCGCCGAGACAGGATCTCGGCCCCCGTCTCAACTTGCGGCGCGAAGTCAAACACGACGGCGTCGTCGCCGCCGATGGCAACCGCGTCGCCCTCCCGCGCTCCAAGCTCCAGCAGCTTCGCCTCAATGCCAATCCGGTTGAGACGATCAGCCAGGTAGCCAACCGCCTCGTCGTTGTTGAAGTCGGTCTGCCTGATCCAGCGCTCGGGTTTCGCACCTCGGACGCGCCACAGGAAACCACCCTCACCGTCGCCCTTCTTGACGATGGTGAAGGAGTCGTCAGCGGCAGCGCGTCCCACCGGCTTGGGGCGCAGCACGGGCCGGGGAGGCTCCTCCTCCGCCATGGCGGCGCGGCGGGCTGCGACGATGTCCGCCATCGCGAACTTCAGGGCGTTCAGTCCCTCCCCCGTCGTGGTGCTGACCGTGAACACCTTGTATCCGCGGGCCTCCAGCTCGGGGCGGGCTAGCTCAGCCAACTCGGGCGCGTCGGGAAGATCCACCTTGTTCAGAGCCACGAGCCGCTCACGGTCCTCCAGCCCCCCGTGGGCGGCCAGCTCCCCCTCGATCACGTCGAGGTCGGCCAGGGGCTCACGTCCCGGCTCCCAGGTGCCCAGGTCGATGACGTGCACGATCGCCTGGCAGCGTTCGATGTGCCTGAGGAAGTCAAAGCCCAGTCCCCTGCCCAGAGAAGCTCCCTTGATGAGACCGGGCACGTCCGCGACCGTGTAGGTGGTCTCTCCCGCGACGACGACGCCCAGATTCGGCACCAGCGTCGTGAAGGGATAGTCGGCGATCTTGGGGCGGGCCCGGGAGATCGCGGCGATCAGCGACGACTTGCCTGCGGAGGGGAATCCGACCAGCCCGACATCCGCCAGGACCTTCAACTCCAGCTGGATCAGCCGCGACTGGCCCTCCTCACCGAGCAGGGCGAAGCCCGGAGCCTTCCGCGCCGCCGTGGCGAGGGCCTCGTTGCCGAGCCCGCCCTTGCCGCCGACAGCGGCGATGTACTCCTCCCCCGGCTGGGTAAGGTCCGCCAGATGCTCCCCCGTCTCGGCATCGGAGACCACCGTGCCGGGAGGCACCACCAGCACCACATCGTCGCCTTTCGCCCCATGTTGGTGGTCACCGCGGCCGGGCTGCCCATTCGTGGCCTTCCGCACGGACTGCCGGTGGTACTCGACCAGGGAGTTGAGATTGTCGGCGACCCGCAGGATGACGGAGCCGCCATCACCGCCGTTGCCTCCGTCAGGCCCACCCAGGGGCTTGAACTTCTCACGGTGCACCGAAGCACAGCCGTGCCCGCCGTTGCCGGCCTGCACGGTCAGCTTCACGCGATCGACGAAGGAGGGAATGGCCACGAGAAACCGGCTTCCTGATGGGGGGGTGGGCTCAAGTATGTCAAACGGCTCCGGTCGAGGGACTCGGGGCCGTGGAATGCAGACGGGTCCGCCCCGAGCGGAGCGGACCCGTCTGTGAGATGTCTGGGGATCAGGCCTCAGCCGGAGCGACACTGACGACGCGGCGCCCGCGCTTGACGCCGAAGGTCACGTGGCCGGGAGCCAGCGCGAAGAGGGTGTCGTCGCCGCCGCGGCCGACATTGTCGCCGGGGTGGAAATGCGTTCCGTGCTGGCGCACGATGATCTCGCCTGCGCCGACGAACTGACCGCCGAAGCGCTTCACACCGAGACGCTGCGCGTTGGAGTCACGACCGTTGCGCGTCGAGGACGCGCCCTTCTTGTGTGCCATCTTGAAACAACCTCAGTTCTTGATGTCGGTGATCTTGACCTGGGTGTACCGCTGACGGTGCCCCTGGCGCTTCTTGTAACCGGTCTTGTTCTTGTACTTCAGGATCCGAATCTTCGGACCCTTCTTCTCGCCTAGGACCTCAGCGGTCACTGTGACCTTGCCGAGGGACTTGGCGTCGGAGGCCACGGTCTCGCCATCGACCAGCAGCAGCGGCTGCAGATTGAGGGTCTCGCCGACACCTTCGGACACCAGGTCGATGTCGAGGATGTCACCAACAGCCACCTTGTGCTGGCGTCCGCCACTGCGCACGATCGCGTACACGCCGACCTACCTTCGTTTCTAATGCCTTGTGGGTCTTCCCGCCGCTCCCAGAGTGAGGCGCCGGAACGTGGTGCCCGGCCGGACCGCACAAGGACACAGCGCGAAAACACCGAGAGCCAACTTTACGGCCACCGCCTCAGCGGGTCAAACCGAGCGGGGCCGTGTCGCAGCCCGCTACTGGTTCTTGCGGCGGCGACGGCCCTTGCGCTCACCACCGTCCGCCGGGGCCTGAGATTCAACGGGCTCATCGAAACGCAGATACCCAGAGCCATGGCAGTGCTCGCACTCCTCCGTGAACGCCTCCGCCAGGCCTGTGCCGATCCGCTTGCGGGTCAGCTGCACCAGGCCAAGGCTCGTGACCTCAGCCACCTGGTGTCGGGTGCGGTCGCGGCCCAGGCATTCAACCAGCCTGCGCAGCAGCAGCTCCCGGTTGCTGGGAAGCACCATGTCGATGAAGTCGATGACGATGATGCCGCCGAGGTCCCGCAGCCGCAGCTGTCGCACGATCTCCTCCGCGGCCTCCAGGTTGTTGCTGGTGACCGTGGCCTCAAGGTTTCCGCCGGAGCCCGTGAAACGTCCCGTGTTGACGTCGATCACGGTCATGGCCTCGGTGCGGTCGATCACCAGCGACCCCCCGGACGGCAGGAACACCTTGCGGTCCAGGGCCTTGGCGATCTGCTCGTCGATCCGGTGCTGGGCGAAGAGGTCACGGCCGTCCTCACCCACCTCGAAACGCTCGACGCGGTCCGCCAGGTGGGGTGCGACGTGGCTGACATACGCGGAGATCGTCTCGAAGGCATCGTCTCCCTGCACCGTCAGCTTCGCAAAGTCCTCGGTGAACAGGTCACGGACGATCCGCAGCGTCAGATCGGGTTCCGAGTAGAGGGCGGCAGGTGCCTTGCCCGTCTCAATCTTCTTCTTGATGACCTCCCACTGCGCCTTGAGGCGGTTGACGTCCCGGATCAGCTCCTCGGCATCGACCCCCTCGGCGGCAGTGCGCACGATGACGGACTCGTTGTCGTCGATCAGCCCGCTCAGGATCTGCCGCAGCCGGTTCCGCTCCACATCAGGCAGCTTGCGGGAGATGCCCGACAGGTGCCCGCCCGGCGAGTACACGATGTAGCGGCCTGGCAGGGAGATGTGCCCGGTCAGGCGTGCCCCCTTCGCCCCGACCGGATCCTTGGTGGCCTGCACCAGCACCGTCTGACCCGATTTGAAGACCTTCTCGATCCTCCGATCCTCTGCGGTGACGCTGAATGCATCCCAATCCACCTCACCGGCGTACAGGACGGCGTTGCGTCCGCGTCCGATGTCGATGAAGGCGGCCTCCATGCTGGGCAGCACGTTCTGGATCCGCCCCAGATAGACGTTCCCGATGAGGGAGGTGGCCGAGGCGCGATCCACGTAGTGCTCGACGAGGATGCCGTCCTCCAGCACCGCAAGCTGGGTGTAGTCAGCCTGCTGGCGGATCACCAGCTGACGGTCGACGGACTCGCGTCGGGCCAGGAACTCGGCCTCGCTCAGAATGGGGGCACGCCTGCGGCCTGCTGCGCGGTTCTCCTTGCGGCGCTGCCGTTTGGCCTCCATTCGGGTGGAGCCCTCAATGCCGGTCACCTCGCCCTCAGCGGAGCCCTTGCTCTCAGAGGAGCTGGAGCGACGGCGGCGACGACGCCGACGACGGGTGCCGGTCTCCTCGGCATCGGATTCCGAGTCCCCCTCCCCCTCGACCGGCTCTTCCTCGGGGCTTTCCCCTGACGACTCCGTGGCCTGCTCCTCGCCGGTCTCGTCTGCCGTGGTCTCATCATCCTCATGAGCGCTCCCGCGCCGGCGGCGGCGACCACCCCGCCTACGGCGGCGGCGACCGGGACGCTCCTCCTCGTCGGAGTCCTTCTCATCCCCGCTGTCCTGACCACCATCGGTGTCGCCGGCATCATCTGCGATGGCATCCGCGAGCCTGGCGAGAGACTCGGTGCGTCCCTCTGCCGTGACCGCGAACGGATCGGTCATCGTCGCCCTGCGCGCCTTGGCGGCCTCCTCCGCCATCCGCAGCGCGGCGGCTATCCCGTCCTCAGCGGCCTCTGGCTGCGTCTCCCCCACGTCGGTCTCGGCGGTGGTGTCGACGGCAGCCGCAGAAACCGGGTCGGGGCCCTCTGCGGGCTTGGCGGCCCCGGCGGAGCGAGTCGCACGGCGACGACGAGGCCGGGGAGCGGGCATCTCAGCCTGCGGCGCGGAGGGTGTGGGCGCTTCAGGCTCCACGGTCTCAGGGATCTCTGGCTCCGCTGGCGGGTTCTCGGCGATAACGGTGGGACCGCCTGCGGCGCGGGTCGCCCTGCGATGGCGGCGCGGCTTGGGGGCAGCGTCTTGCCTCTCCACGGGAGCGGCCGCTCCATCGCCTGGACCTGCTGCGACCGTGGTGACGGAAGCCTCGACGTGCGCCTCCACCTCAACGGGAGGCCCGGCAGGCCGGGACGCCGCCCGGCGGCGGCGACGCGGCACGGACTGTTCGGCAACGGGCTCGGCTTCGGATGCGGTGGGCTCCGGTTCCGGAGTCTGCGGCGACGGCGTCTTGGCTCCCTCGTCGGCATCGTCCTGCACAGCCTCAGCGGAAGAGCGCCGGGCCAGGACCTGCTCAACGACCTCGGCGGCGACGACGGAGGAGGCACTGCTCAGCGCATGTCCCAGCTCCGCAAGTTCAGTGAGCAGTTCCCTGCTTGTTGTCCCCAGGTGCTTCGCGAGCTGGTGGACTCGTGGCCGGGGCGGCAGTTCGGGCAGCGCATTCCCGGGCTGGGTGGCATCGGTCATTCAAGACTCCTCGTTGGGCGCGTTCGCGCCTCAGGTTCAGGGAGCAGCGGGCTGCTCCCGAATAAGACTGAATGGTCAACCGAGGAGGTCCGGGGTGGCCGCGGTCGAGTTCATCGTCGCGGCGTTCAGCCCCGGGCAGCCTCTCGGCGGCACCGGCGGTGCTTGACCCAAGGCCATTGTTCCACAGGTTCAACCGTGAGTGCGCAATTCGGCGCCCAGATGGCCACAAGGACGTCACGGCGTAGACCACCGGATGACGCGAACGGCTGGTGTGAGCTGTCCAGCCAGGGCGTCCTCTGCGCTGCCGACGGGTCGGCATCCATGAAGGTAGGGGTCGACATATGCCATCCCCGATGGCGGGATATGCTCTGAGGCGTTCCTGAGCCACCGACAGAATCAACGATGCCGACGCAAGACGAGTCCTCGGGCGCCCTGGTGGGTTTCGCCGCCACCGCTGCGCTCGTCGGCACCCTCACGGGACTCATGGCAGCCTCCTTTCGCCTGGCCTTGGACAGCGTCTCGGATGCACGTGCCCGTCTCCTGATCCTGGCCCAGGGCAATTCCTGGCTCGGGCTGCTGCTCGCAGTCATCATCTGCGCCACAGCAGCAGCGCTCGCGGCTGCCCTGGTACACCGGATCGAGCCACACACCGAGGGCAGCGGCATCCCCCGCGTCGAGGCTGTCGTGGAGGGCAGAATCCCACCCGGCAGCCCCCGGATCCTGCCGGTCAAGTACATCGGCGGCCTTCTGTCGATGGGGGCTGGGCTCGCGCTGGGCAGAGAGGGCCCCTCGGTGCAGATGGGCGGCAACATCGGCATCATCGTCAGCCGCCTCACCCACCGCAACGCCGACGATCTGAGGGTACTGGTCGCCGCGGGGGCAGCAGCCGGCCTCGCGACAGCATTCAACGCCCCCATCGCCGGTGGCGTCTTCGTCTTGGAGGAGCTGCTGCGGCGTTTTCAGCTCCGCACCACCGTGGCGACCCTGCTGGCCTCAGCCGCGGGATTCGCCAGCTCCGCCCTGCTGACCGGCGGCACAGAGCAGATGTTCCAGGTGGGGCCGCTCGCAGAGCCACAGCTGTCGCATACCCCGGGAGTGCTGGCGCTGGGCATCGTGGCCGGGCTACTGGGTGTGCTCTACAACAAGAGCGTGCTGCTGGGCCAAGACCTGGCAGCCATCAATCCCCTGCCCCGTGAGGCGTGGGCCGCCATCGTCGGCGGCGGAATCGGAGCTGTAGGGTTCTCCGCACCCAGACTCATCGGCGGGGGTGATGCCCTGACGCAGGAGGCGCTTCTCGCCACGGGAGGCATCCTCACGGCGCTGGGCATCCTCTCCGTCCGTTTCGTGCTGGGAGTCGTGTCCTACACGGCGGCCACCCCTGGGGGATTATTCGCACCCATGCTGGTGCTCGGCAGCCAGCTGGGTCTGCTGACCGGCCTGCTGGGTCAAGCCGTCGCACCCGGATGGGCTCCGGAGCCCGCCGCCCTGGCGCTCATCGGCATGGCCGCCTTCTTCACCGCCACAGTGCGGGCTCCACTGACCGGGATCGTGCTCGTGACCGAGATGACAGGCGCGGCGAATCAGCTTCCCCCGATGCTGGGGGCCTGCGCCATCGCGATGCTGGTGGCGACGGCCCTGCGTGACACACCTCTCTACGATGCCCTCTCAGCCCGCTCCGCGCGAGCAGTCAGGCGCAATGCCCGCGTAGCAGCCTCAAAGGCCAGTCGCTGAGGGAGCTCAGCGGCTTTCCGGGAACCAGAGGGCGATCTCAGCCTCGGCTGAGGAAGGTGAGTCGGAGGCGTGGACGGCGTTGCGACGCACCGACTCCGCGAAGTCAGCGCGGATGGTCCCCGACTCCGCTGCGGCGGGATCAGTGGCACCGTGCAGTGCCCTCACCCCGGCTATGACGTCGTCGCCACTCAGCACGACAGCCAGCAAGGGACCGCTGGTGATGAAGTCCCGCAGCCCTGGGTAGAAGTCACGCTGCACGTGCTCCGCATAGTGACGCTCGGCCATGGCATCGTCGATGGTTCGCAGCTCCATGGCCTCGAAGCGGAACCCGGCGTCCTCGTAGCGGCTGAGGATCCGGCCTGCGTTCCCAGCGGCGACGGCGTCGGGTTTGATGAGCACCAGGGTGCGCTGCCTCATGGCTTCTCCCTACAGTTGCGGTTCTTCAGCTTCCTCATGTTCTTCACGGGACAGCAGGTCCCGGGCCTCCCCCGCGGCGATCAGCGATCCCGCCACGAGAATTCCTGCCGTCGGCCCTGCGGCATCGGCCAGGAGGGTTGCCAGTTCCAGGGCGTCGGCCATCGTCGGAGCCTGCAGCACCTGCCCAGCGGGCCAGATCTCCTCCGCGGCTGCGGCCAGCTCGTCGACGGCGATCGCCCGTGGCGTGGACGCGGCGCGGGTGATGATCACCTGGTCCATCGCTGAGGCGAAGGTCTCTAGCACACCCGGGATGTCCTTGTCACGCATCATCGCCACCACACCGATCAGTGGCTGGAATGCGAAGGCCTCCTGGCACGCCTCGATGGTGGCGCGAGCGGCCTGGGGGTTGTGGGCGGTGTCCAGCACGATCGCGGGTGAGGTCCTGGCGAGTTCCAGGCGGGCTGGCGCCACCACGGAGGCCAAGCCCTCAACGATGATCTCGGGGGCCAGGGGCTGCCCGCCAAGGAAGGCCTCGACGGCGGCGACGGCGAGGGCCGCGTTGCGCGCCATGTGGGCGCCGTGCAGGGGCAGGAGGATGTCACCGACAGGGCCACCTGCGGTCTGGATCCTGATGAGCTGCCCCCCGACGGCAGGCTGCCGCTCCAGCAGGCCGAAGTCCGGTCCCTCGGCCTTCACGACGGCACCCACCTCGACGGCCCGCGCAAGCAGCTGCCGAGCCGCCTCGGGATCCTGGCCAGCCAGCACCGCCGTGGAGCCCTCCTTGATGATCCCGGCCTTCTCGGCCGCGATCTCAGCCAGGGAGCTCCCCAGGATATGAGTGTGGTCTGACCCGATGGGTGCGACGACAGCCACCTGCGCAGAGGCGACGGACGTGGCATCCCAGCCTCCACCCAGCCCGACCTCCATCACGGCGACGTCTACCGGCGCGTCGGCGAACGCCGCGTAGGCCATGGCAGTGATGACCTCGAAGAAGGTCATGTCGATGCCATCCAGCTGCTGATCGTCGATCATCTTCACGAAAGGCTCGATCTCACGCCAGGTTTCCGTGAGGTGTCCCCGGGAGATCGGCTCCCCGTCGATGGAGATGCGCTCTCTCACATCGCTGAGATGTGGGCTGGAGAAACGACCGGTTCGCAGCCCTGCGGCGCGCAGCAGGGCATCGATCATGATGCAGGTCGAGCCCTTGCCGTTGGTGCCTGCGACCTGGATCACAGGGGTGGCCTGCTCAGGGTTGCCGAGCAGCTCCATCAGGGCGCTGACCCGGCTGAGGCTGCGGCCGATGCGATGCTCAGGCCAACGCGCAGTCAACTGGGAAACCAATTCGGAATAGTCCATGATGCAGCCAATGGTAAAGGTTGTGCGGGGGCGCGCGCCGGTTAGGATGAACGGGTGAACGACAGGCCCTCTCACCCATCACTGCGGTCTTGGCCCGACTGGGTCGGGCTCGCCGCCCGCCTCATCGTCGGCGTGGTCTTCCTCTACGCGGGAGCCGTGAAAGTGGTGGCCACCGACAGCTTCGCCCACAATATCCGCGCATATCAGCTTCTCAGCTGGGAAATCTCGGAGCTGCTGTCCTACATTCTCCCCGTCATTGAGATCGCGGTCGGGCTGCTTCTCATCGTCGGGCTGTTCACCCGCTGGGCGGCCGCAGCGACGCTGATGATGCTGCTGGCCTTCATCTTCGGCATCACCTGGGTGTGGTCCAACGGCATCAACATCGACTGCGGCTGCTTCGGAACCGGAGGCGAGGTGTCGGCCGAGCAGACGCAGTACCCACTGAAGATCGCCGAAAACGTCGGGATGTCGGCTCTGTGCTTGTGGCTCATGGTGCGCCCTCGATCCATTTTCAGCCTGGAGCAGGCACTTTTCGGTTCTCCTGTACGTTTAGACGACCAGAGCGACGACGATCCCGTCACCGCTGAGGACTCCGCCACTGCGGACATCAAGGAGTGAGCAAGTAAACCCATGGCCAACAATTCAAATCTCAGCAAGCGCGCCGCATTGCGCAAGCAGCAGGAGCTGGAGGAGCAGAGGAAACGCGCCAAGAAGATGATGGTCATCGGCCTGAGCGTGGTCAGTGTGATCGCCCTGGTGATCGTGTCAGTTGTCTTCTACCAGTGGTGGAGTCGCAGCCAGGCATCGCAGGAGACTCCCCCCAATGCGACGCAGGAGGCGGGCATCACCATCAACAGCACCGGAACGAAGCCAGAGGGCACGGTGCCGCACGTGGTGGCCTACGAGGACTACCAGTGCCCTGGGTGCGCCGCCTACGAGAAGTCATACGGGGAGGCGTTCCTGAAGCTCATCGACGAGGGCAAAATCACCTTCGAGGTGCGGACAGCCCACTTCCTGAACGACGTCAACCGCAACGGCAACCAGAAGTCATCTAGCCGCGCCGCGATGGCCGCCGCCGCCGCCGATCAGGTGGGCAAATACCGTGAATACCATGCAGCCGTCTTCAAGAATCAGCCTCAAGAGGGCGTCGGCTACACCGACGAGCAGCTGACCGGAGATTTCGCAGAGCAAGCCGGGATCACCGGGGAGGACCTGGCGACCTTCAAGAAACTCTATGAGCAAAAGACCTACGAGGGTTTCATTGAGCGCTCCAACAAGGCGATGGGAGAGGCCGGGGTGACCTCCACCCCCACCTACCGAGTTAACGGCAAGGACCTCAAATTCGTTGACCCGCAAACCCAAAAGCCCATTGTCACCCCCAACAACCCTGACAGCCTGATGTCAGCCATCCGGCAGACTGCCGACTCGGGCAGCTGAGAGGCAGCCCCGGGGCCTGGGAGAGACACCCCAGACCCCGGGATGTGCCCTATTCGACGCATCTCGGCACAGCCAACTACGATTCCGTTCCATGACGAACCCTGCCTACAACTCCGGCCTGCCCACCAAACCCGCTCTCGAAGGCCTTGAGGGCAAATGGGGTCAGGTGTGGCGCGAGGACAGGACCTATGCCTTCCAGCGTCCGGAGTCCAGAGACCAGGTGTTCTCCATCGACACCCCCCCGCCGACGGTCTCGGGATCACTGCACGTGGGCCACGTGTTCAGCTACACGCACACCGACACCATCGCCCGGTACCAGCGGATGCGGGGAAAGCAGGTGTTCTACCCCATGGGATGGGACGACAACGGCCTGCCGACGGAGCGGCGCGTCCAGAACTACTACGGCGTGCGCTGCGACCCGTCACTTCCCTATGAGCCAGACTTCACCCCGCCCGCAAAACCCGATCCGAAACGGCAGATCCCCATCTCCCGCCGAAACTTCATCGAACTCTGCGAGCAGCTGACGGCCATCGACGAGCAGGTCTTTGAGGATCTGTGGCGCTATCTCGGCCTGTCCATCGACTGGGACACCCTGTACACCACCATCGCGCCAGCCACGCAGGCAGTCGCCCAGCGGGCGTTTGTGCGCAACGTGGCCCGCGGTGAGGCATACCTGTCGTATGCCCCCACCATGTGGGATGTCACCTATCAGACCGCTGTCGCCCAGGCGGAGCTGGAGTCCCGCGACCACGCGGGCGCCTACCATCGCCTCGCCTTCCACGGCGCCGACGGCCCCGTCCACATCGAGACCACACGCCCAGAGCTGCTGCCCAGCGTCTGCGCGCTGATCGCCCACCCCGACGATGAGCGATACCAGAGGCTGTTCGGCACCACCGTGACCTCCCCAGTTTTCGGTGTGGAGATCCCAGTCCTGGCCCATCCCGCAGCCGAGCCCGACAAAGGCGCGGGCATCGCCATGTGCTGCACCTTCGGCGACCTCACCGACGTGCAGTGGTGGCGGGAGCTGGAGCTGCCGACGCGCACCGTCATCGGGCGCGACGGCAGGTTGCAGCGGGAGACCCCCGACTGGCTGGTCAATGCCGGACCCTACGAGAACCTGGCGGGCAAGACGGCCTTCTCCGCGCGGGCGGCGATGGTTGAGCTTCTCAGGGACTCAGGTGATCTCGACGGCGAGCCCACGCCGATCTCCCGGCCCGTCAACTTCTACGAGCGTGGGGACAAGCCCCTGGAGATCGTCGCGACCCGCCAGTGGTACATCTCCAACGGCGGGCGCGATGAGAGCCTCAAGGCCCAGCTCATCAGACGCGGCGAGGAGCTGGCCTGGACGCCGGACCACATGCGACACCGCTACGAGAACTGGGTGGGTGGCCTGAATGGGGACTGGCTGATCTCCAGGCAGCGGTTCTTTGGGGTCCCGTTCCCCGTGTGGTATCCCCTGGACGCCGACGGGGAGCCTGATTATGACGCGCTGATCGTCGCGGATGAGGCCAGCCTGCCGATCGACCCGGTGACGGCATGCCCACCCGGCTACGACGAGTCACAGCGTGGCCAGGCCGGCGGGTTCATCGCTGACCCAGATGTGATGGACACCTGGGCCACATCGTCGCTGACCCCGCAGATCGCCTGCGGCTGGGGTGTGGACCAGGAGCTGTTCGACCTGACCTTCCCCATGGACATCGCCCCACAGGCCCATGACATCATCCGCACCTGGCTGTTCTCACGCATCGTGCGCGCGAACTTCGAGAACGACTCGCTGCCGTGGCGGCGGGCAACAATCTCCGGGTTCGTGGTCGATCCCGACCGCAAGAAGATGTCGAAGTCCAAGGGCAACGTCGTGGTGCCCACCGAGATCCTCAACAAGTACGGCTCCGACGCGGTGCGCTGGCGGGCGGCGATGGCCAGGCCTGGCCTGGACTCCCCGTTCGACGAGACGCAGATGAAGGTGGGGCGCAGGTTAGCGATGAAGCTCCTCAACGCCGGCAAGTTCGTGCTCAGCCTCGCCCCAGACCCCGGGCAGCGGAGCGCCGTCACGAATCCCGTGGACCAGGCCCTCCTGGCCTCACTGTCCGATGTGGTGCGCACCTGCACCGAGGCCTTCGACTCCTTCGACTACACCCAGGCCCTTGAGGCTGCGGAGTCCTTCTTCTGGTCTTTCTGCGATGACTACCTGGAGCTGGTCAAGGAGCGGGCCTACGGAGCGCAGGGACCTGAGGCGCAGGCCTCAGCGCAGGCTGCTCTGGCCATCGCCCTTGATGTGCAGCTCCGGCTGTTCGCCCCGTTCCTGCCGTTCGTGACGGAGGAGACCTGGTCCTGGACTCACGGCTCCTCCATTCACACGGCTCCCTGGCCCACCGTCGCTGAGGTGGAGAGCGACGGGGTGCGCCAGCTGATCACCGACGTGGCTTCGGTCCTGATCTCAATCCGCGGCGCGAAGTCCGAGGCGAAGGTGTCCATGAAGACCCCGGTGCTGCGGGCCGAGTTCCGCGGCGACCACGCGGCGCTGGAGCGTCTGAAGGCCATCGAACCGGATCTGCGGGCCGTGGGACGGATCACAGGCGACCTCCACTGGGTGGTTGCCGAAGGTCCGCTCGCAGTCGAGACCGAACTAGGCGAGGCCCCGGCGAGATGACCTGCCCGGGGTCGGGAGTCGCAGAGGCCCCGGCCCCGGTCTCTGGCAAACCCGTCGGATACCGCTATTCCTCCGACGCACCCCAGGCGGGAGGCGGCAGCTCGGGAGCGACGGCGGCTGGGGTGTCCTTCAGCCGGGCCAGGGCCTCCGAGACCGCGACATCCAGCTGGAGATCATCCCCCGACTCCCAGTCCTGCGGATCCAGCGGCACCTCAATGTCTGGATCCGTGCCGTGGTTCTCCACATCAAACCCCTGCCGGTAGAAGGCGAAGCCATAGCGGGGCTGGGTGACGCTGGTGCCATCCACCAGGTCGAAACGGCCGTCGATGCCGATCACACCACCCCAGCTGCGCTCCCCCACCACGGGACCGAGGTTCAGATTCTGGGCTGCCGCTGTCACGATGTCACCGTCCGATCCCGCATACGGATTCGTGACGAACACGACGGGGCCGCGCATGCCCTGGCTCGGGTAGGGTTCGGGATCATCCATGTGCCGCGCATACTGCCAGCCCACCACAACCCGCATCAGACGTTCCAGCACCAACTCCGAGGTGTGCCCGCCGCCATTGAATCGCACATCAACCACCATCGCCTCGCAGCGGGCTGCGGCGTCGATCAGCCGATGGAACTCGGCCCAGCCTTGCGCGGACATGTTCGGGACGTGCACGTAGCCGACCCGCCCCTTGGAGCGTTTCGCCACCCGTGCCACACGTGAGGCAACCCATTCGTGATAGCGCAAACCTGCCTCGCTGGCCGTCGGAACCACGGCCACACGACGTTTCATGCGGCCGCGCACCAGGGTCAGCTCGACTGGTTTCCCGGCTGCTCCCAGCAGCAGCGCACCCACGTTGGGGGCTGCAGCCGTCGGCCGGCCGTCTATGGCCACGATCACGTCGCCCTGCTGGGCGGCAACACCGGCTGCCCGCAGTGGGGAGCGGGCCTTGGGGTCGGAGGACTCACCGTGGAGGATCCGTTTGATTACCACCTCACCCTTCGAGTTGCGACGCAGGTCAGCGCCAAGCCACGACACCTTGGAGTCGCCCTGCGCATCCGGGGGGATCACGTAGGCATGCGAGGTGTTGAGTTCTGCCACGACCTCTGTCAGAACATCCATCAGGTCGTCATGCGTTGTGATGATCTTCAGCAGGGGCCGGTATGCATCACATGCCTTGGCCCAGTCGATGCCGTTCATGTCCTCACGCCAGAAGTGATCCCGCATCAGGCGTGCGTTCTCCTCGAACATCTGACGCCACTCATCGCGGGGATTCAGCTGACGACGCAGCCGGCTGACATCAATGCCGATCCGGTCCTCCTCATCTGCTTTGGCATCGCTCCCCTGCACCCAGAAGTCGTCCCCGCTGCGAACCACCAGCTGCTTTCCGTCGCCGCTCACGGCAGCCTCGTCGCAGGCGTCGACCAGCACGATCAGCTTACGCTTGGCCACGTCGAAAGCCTCAATGCTGTCCTTCGGCTCCTGCTCCGACAACTTGCCGGAGCCAAGCACACCGGTTGACGGGGCTAGGTGCCTCCAGGCCACCCCGGAGGCCGTTGCCATCAGCCCGTCATAGCGGCCGGCTGGCACAGGCAGCGGGGCCATCCGGTCCTCCGCCCCAGCCAGATCGAAGACGATGGGATCGGGTTTGGACTCGTCCTCCTGCGTCTCGGCCTTGTCATCCTTGTCGTCGCTGATCGCCCAGCCGTCCGCAGTGGGGCCGAAGGGCACGGGATCCTCCGCGCGCAGGGGGATCACATAGGGCCTGACCGTGTTCGTGAACCCCAGATCAAAGCCGATCTCGTCATAGCTGGGGTCGATGGTGCGGCTGGACAGGAAATAGAGGTACTTTCCGTCCAGGCTGAACACCGGGCAGTAGTCGTTGAACTGGCCGCGCGTCAGGACGAAGGAGGAGCCCTCGGTGAGGTCGTAGCCCACCAGCCGCCCGCAGGCACCCTCGAAGCGGATGGCATCACGCCAGACGAGGTAGCGGCCGCAGGGACTGAACGTGAGCCCTGTGACCTCGCCCTGCGCCGAGCGCCCCACCTTCTTCACCCCGCCGCGGGCTATGTCCACGACGTAGACCGTACCGTCATGGGAGCCGACGGCCGCCTTGCTGCCGTCAGCGCTGGCGGTCAGCGTGAGGACCCGTCCCAGACGGCCCTGCGCAATGCGGCGGGGTTCGCCGTCACCGTCGATGGGCATGATCTCAAGGCAGTCCTCGCCGTTGACGTCACTGGCCCAGATGCCCTTGCCAGATGCGCCGAGCGGCGCGACCTCCCTGACCCGCACGCCGGGAAGCCCACTGAGTATCCGGGCGGGACCCGAGCGGTGCGTCAGGAACCAGGCCTGTCCTCGCCATTCCACCAGAGAGCCGTCCCCACCCTGGTCGGGGGTGACAGACTCCAGCCGGTCGAGGGCCTCAACCGTCACCGGCTCCGGCGCACCCAGTCCGAGCGTGACGGAAAGCCTTCTCGGCTTCTCATTTAGGTTGTCGAGGACATAGAGCCTGCCACGCGCGTGGTAGACCACTCGCCTGCCATCAGTGGTGGCATCCCGACAGTATCCGTCCTTGAAGGTGTGGGCGGTGTGGGCCCTGAGATTCCGGCCGTCATGGGTGATGCTCCAGACCTGGGCTTGCTCCCCCGCCAATCCGGGAAGCCGCGCCCCCAGATCAGAGGTGAACACCACCCGCTCCCCCACCCAGCATGGTCCTGCGAGGCTGGCCGTCTCGTCGGGAAGCAGACGGGACCACTGGCGGCGGCGCGCATCGGAAACCCATACCCGGTTCGCCATCCCCCCGCGGTACCGCTTCCACGCCTCGGGGCCCCTGAAGTTAGGGGATGCCAGCACCACTCGGCCATCGGAACGACAGTCCGCTGACATGCCAGGCCCCCAGGGCTGCCGCTCCAGGGCCCCATCCAGTGACACTGAATACATCCAAGACAGCGCCCGATGAGCCTCGTTGTACTGGGAGGCCATCAGGACGTGGCTCTCATCAAGCCATCCGGATACCTGCATACGGGTGGCACTCAACCAGGTGAGACGACGACGCCCCCCGTTGAGATCCACCACGTAGAGATCCTGATTCCCCACCTCGCCCGCCACATAGGCAACCTGCCTGCCCGACGGAGAGAACCTGGGACTGCGAGCAGGAAGCCGATCAGAGGTCAGGCGATGCGCCCTGCCACCCGAGACCGTGGTCAGCCAGAGATCATCATCGGCTACAAAGACCACCTGGTTGCCGTGAACGTGTGGGTAGCGCAGGTAACCAGATGTCATGGGGACACACCTTACCCCACCTCGCCTGTGGCACGCTCAGGCTGAGAGATCACGACGACGGGCGACACGGGCATGACTCACCAGCTCGGGCGGAGCCTCACCCAGGACAGCCTCCCCCGTCACGATCACCTGTGCCACATCCTCAGCGGACGGGACATCGAACATGACGTCCAGCAGGAGCTCCTCCAGGATCGCGCGGAGCCCCCGGGCCCCGGTGCCACGCTCCAGAGCCTGGTCCGCGATGGCCTTCACGGCGTCGTCGGTGAAGTCCAGCTGCACGCCATCCAGCTCGAACAGCCTGGAGAACTGCTTGGTCAGCGCGTTGCGCGGCTCGACCAGGATCCTCACCAGAGCCGAGCGGTCCAGCGGGGACACCGTCGAGATCATGGGAAGACGCCCGATGAACTCGGGGATCAGCCCGAACTTGTGCAGGTCCTCGGGACGCACCGCCGAGAACGGATCCACCAAGTCCTTGCGGACTGAGGAGTCGGTGCTGAACCCCAGCGGACGCTTGCCAACCCGGGAGTTGATGATGTCCTCAAGGCCCGCGAATGCGCCGCCGACGATGAACAGCACCTTGGTGGTGTCGATCTGCAGGAAGTCCTGGTGGGGATGTTTGCGCCCACCCTGGGGTGGCACGGAGGCGACGGTGCCCTCAAGAATTTTCAGCAGCGCCTGCTGCACGCCCTCGCCGGAGACATCGCGGGTGATCGACGGGTTCTCAGATTTGCGGGCGACCTTGTCGATCTCATCAATGTAGATGATCCCGGTCTCGGCCTTCTTGATGTCAAAGTCGGCGGCCTGAATCAGTTTGAGCAGGATGTTCTCCACGTCCTCGCCCACGTAGCCGGCCTCCGTCAAGGCGGTGGCGTCCGCCATGGCAAAAGGGACGTTCAGCATCTTGGCGAGAGTCTGGGCCAGATAGGTTTTCCCGCAGCCCGTCGGTCCGATGAGCAGGATGTTCGACTTGCCAACCTCGACGGGCTCGTCCCCCTGCCGCGTGCGGGCGGGGCGAGCGGCCTCTGAGGTGATGCGCTTGTAATGGTTGTACACGGCGACGGACAGGGCCTTCTTGGCTGCGTCCTGGCCGATCACGTACTGATCCAGGAAATCGCGAATCTCGTGTGGTTTGGGCAACTCCTCCTGCAGCCCAATCGACTCGGTGCGCGGGAACTCCTCTTCAATGATCTCGTTGCACAGACCAATGCATTCGTCACAGATGTAGACGCCGTCGCCCGCGATGAGACGCTTCACCTGCTTCTGCGATTTGCCGCAGAAGTTACACTTGAAGATCTCGCTGGTCTCTCCGATGCGTGCCACTCGCCACCCCGCTCTTTCCGTCAATTAACGACCGGGCACTTACTCTACCGGTCAGGGTGTCAGCGCGCGGCATAACACCCTGACCGGTTGATCATTTTCAGTTCTGGGGTTCCTTCAGGGACGTAAGAATGTCGTCGACAATCCCGTACTCAACAGCCTCCTGGGCAGTCAAATACTTATCCCGTTCGATATCCCGGCTCACCTTGTCAACCCCCTGCCCGGTGTCGTCGGCCAGCATCTTCTCCATCAGCTCACGGATCCGCAGGATCTCCTTGGCCTGGATCTCCAAGTCGGAGGACTGGCCGTAGCCACCCTCGGTTGCGGGCTGATGAATGAGGATGCGTGAGTTTGGCAGCGCAAGCCGCCTGCCCTTCGTGCCCGCCGCCAAGATCACGGCGGCTGCGGAGGCGGCCTGCCCCAGGCAGACCGTCTGAATGTCGGGCTTGATGTAGCGCATCGTGTCGTAGATCGCCGTGAGTGCAGTGAAGGAGCCGCCCGGCGAGTTGATGTACATCGAGATCTGCCGCTCCGCATCCATCGACTGGAGGCAGAGCAGCTGCGCCATCACGGCGTTGGCGATCTCATCGTTGATGGGGGTTCCGAGGAAGATGATGCGGTCCTCGAACAGTTTGGTGTAGGGGTCGACACGGCGCACCCCGTAGCTGGTGCGCTCCTCCCACTGGGGGATGTAGTAGTTCATGTCGGCCACGGCTGGGGCAATGCCCTGGGGCAGATTGGTCATCACTGGTTCGGGGCCTCCGAGTTGATCTGGGACGCACGTTCGTACACGTGGTCAATGAAGCCATATTCGAGCGCCTGCTCAGCTGTGAACCACCGGTCGCGATCGGAGTCCGCCTCGATCTGCTCGACGGTCTGGCCCGTGTGCTTGGCGATGAGTTGGGCCATGGTCCTCTTGATGTGCAGTGACTGCTCCGCCTGAATGCGGATGTCGGATGCAGTACCACCCAGACCTCCGGAGGGCTGGTGCATCATGATGCGGCTGTGCGGCAGCGCATACCGCTTGCCGGGGGTACCTGCCGACAACAGGAACTGTCCCATCGACGCCGCCAGACCCATGGCGACAGTCGCCACGTCGTTGCTGATCCACTGCATGGTGTCGAAGATGGCCATTCCGGAATCGACGGAGCCGCCGGGGCTGTTGATGTACAGGTAGATGTCCGAGTGCGGATCCTCGGCGTTGAGCAGCAGCATCTGGGCGCAGATCGCGTTCGCGTTCTCGTCGCGCACCTCCGAGCCCAGGAAGATGATGCGGTTGGCCAGCAGGGACGAGTAGACGTTGTCCGTCAATCCCAGCCCCGCGCCCTGCGGCGCCGCCATGGAGATGTCGTTTCGCTTGTCGGTCACGGCATACAAACTACCGACAATCCGAAGTTTTCCAAGGCCGGACCCGCCAGGACCACTCAGCGCGCCTGCCCAGCAGGGGAATCCTCGCAGTCACCGGTGTCGACGACGCTGGGATCAGCGGCGATGAAGGCCCCCACCCACCGGACCTTCGGATCGTTGTCGAGCAGCAGGGACTTGACCATCAGGGTGAGCGGCAGGGCCAACAGAGCGCCCAGGGGTCCGAACACCGCAGTCCACAGAAGCAGGGAGAGGAACGAGACGACTGGGGTGACCCCCACCGCGTCGCTCGTGAACTTGGGTTGGATGATCGACTGGATGACGAAGTTCAGCGCGCTGTAGGCCACCACAACCACCAGGGCTTCCCATGGCCCCTTCTCGAACAGGGTCAGCAGCGCAGGGGGCAGCAGACCCAGAACGACGCCAATGTTGGGGATGTAGTTCGTGATGAAGCTGAGGATCACCCACACCAACGGCAGGGGAACCCCCACCAGGACGAGCACGACACCGTCCAGAAGCGCAACGATCAGACCGAAGACAGTGGTGACCAGCCAGTAGCGCCGAATCCCGGTGGCGAAGGCCTCCAGGGATTGGGTGAAGTGCGGATGAAGCCTGTCGGTGATCTGCAGGCGCCTGGCCATCGTGGGCAGGTCGAAGACCATGAAGAACATGCAGATGAGGATCACGAACAGGGCACCGGTGGCACCGGAGATCTCGTTGACAACATTGCCCACCAGCGTGATCACATTGCTTGGGGAGATCGACTTCAGCTGCTCCTGCAGGAAGGATTCTGCGAACCCAAGGTTGGCCAGCAAGTCGATCCCCTGCCGATAGAGCACCGTGAACTGGGGCCCGTAATCGGTCAGGGAGGCCACCATGGATGCCCCCGACCACACGAGGGCGCCCATTCCGATCACCAGAGTCAGGAAGAGCACCAGCCCGGTGCACAACGCGGAGAGCACTCTCGGCACACGTCGCCGCTCCAGCCATCGGTACAGCGGGTAGGCGGTGATGAGCAAGTTGACCGCCAGGAAGGTGGGGCCGATGATCGAGCTGAGCTGCTTGAACAGCCCCAGCGTCAGCGACAACGCACCAAGCACTAGGGCTGCGGTGGCTATGAGGGGCAGCCTGCCCGCCCTGGTCCGATCACCGTCCTCCACGGTTCACTCAGCCTTTTCGGCCTCTTCGGCGTCGGCCTCGACAGCAGCTTCTTCTGCTTCCTCGTCGTTCTTCTCTTCCTGTTCCTGTTGAGCCTTCATCTCGACGACGTCGCCGTTCTCGTCGACGATCTTCGCGGCCTCGCAGATGGCAGCCAACGCCTTGCCACGGCGGATCTCCTGCATCCACTCCGGCATGTGGTTGTGCTCCATCATGTGGTTCACAACCTCTTGGGGAGTGGTGCGCTGCTCTGCCGCCCTGCGGAAGATCAGCTCCGTCAGCTCCTCCTGGGCCACGGGAATCTCGTTGTCGTCAACGTACTTGTCCAGCAGCAGCTGTGCGCGCAGCGCCTGGGTGGAGCGTTCGTCGACCTGCGCCCAGAAGGCCTCGGCATCCTCGGCGTCCTCGTCCTCGGCCTGCTCCAGGTAGGCCTCGACGGTCAGGCCAGCGCGGGAAAGCTGCTCGGCGACCTGGTTGCGTCGCGCCTCAAGCTCACGCGCATGCACGGCCTCCGGCAGGTCGAAGTCGACCTTCTCCAGAGCGCCCTCCAACACCTTGTCGCGAGCCGCTGCGAGCTGCTCGGCCTTGGCCTGGGCCTCGACGGCCTTGGTCAGGTCGGCGCGCATCTCCTCGACGGTGTCGAACTCGGAGATCATCTGGGCGAACTCGTCGTCAACCTCGGGCAGCTCCTCCTGGGCAACCTGGGTAACGGTGACCGTGATCTCGGCCTCCTGGCCCCGGTACTCGCCGCCAAGCAGCTTGGACGTAAAGGTGGCAGATTCTCCGGCTTTCAGGCCGCGAACCGCATCATCCAAGCCCTCCAGCATGCCGGCGTCCTCGCCGACGGTCAGCGTCAGGCCGTCTGCAGAGGCGTCCGGCAGCTCCTCTCCGTTCTGGGAGGCTGTCAGGTCGACGGTCAGCACGTCGCCCTCCTCCGCTCCGCGGTCAAGCTCGGTGATGGTTGCAAACCGCTTGCGCAGCAGGATAATGCGCTCCTCAACCTGATCATCGAGCTCGGGGATCGCGTCGACGGTGGCCTCAATGGTCGAGAAGTCGGGCAGTTCGAAGTCGGGACGGATGTCCACCTCCGCGGTGAACTCCACGAGCTCCCGGTCCTCCAACTTGGTGACATCGATCTCAGGCTGGGCCAGCGGTACAACAGCAGCCTCCCGCACCGCCGCGTCGTAGGCCAGGGGAAGCGCCTCGTTGATGGCCTCCTGCAAAACCACTCCGCGCCCGAAACGCTGATCAATGACGGCAGCAGGCACCTTGCCCTTGCGGAATCCGGGGATGCTGACCTGCTCAGCGATCTCCTTGTAGGCCTTGTCGAGGTGCGGCTTGAGATCTGCGAAGGGGATCTCGACGGTGAGCTTGACCCGCGTGGGGCTCAGCTTCTCTACGGTGCTGGGCACGAATGGTCTCCTGAACTTGAGATGGTCGCCCGCAAGTCTAACCAAGGGCGTTGAGGCCATCCAACCTTGCAGTGTCCGCCGCATGTCCTGGGTATCAGGGCCGGCTGCCTCCAAACCACCGGATGGCGTAGCTGACTGGGTGTTCAGCCGAGAAGCTGCTAGACTCACGCACGCTTCGCGGATGTAGCTCAATGGTAGAGCCCTAGTCTTCCAAACTAGCTACGCGGGTTCGATTCCCGTCATCCGCTCCATTGTCCCGCGGGCTCAGCCCGCGGGACAGTTTCTTTGCCAGGTACCGTGGAGAGCATGAACATGGTCCTTCGTCTGATAACGGGAGCCGTCGCAACCGCCGTCGCAGTCTGGCTGGTCCCGGGGCTGCGCATTGAGGCGCAGGATGATCGGCACTATGTGCTGATACTGCTTGGCATCGCCGCCATCATGGGGGTCGTGAACGCCGTCGTGAAGCCCTTCACCCAGGTGCTGTCGTTCTGCCTGGTGGTGCTCACGTTCGGACTGTTCCTCCTAGTCATCAACGCCGCCATGCTGACGCTCACCGCATGGGTGGCGCAGAAGCTCGGCATCGGCTTCTACGTCGAGGGGTTCCTCCCAGCACTGGGCGGAGGCGTCATCATCAGCGCGGTGAGCTCCATCGTCGGGGGAATGCTCGGAACAAAGGACTAGTAACCGACAGTCGGCCGAGGGCTCTGTTGCGCTGGCGGCGCCTGGATGCAGTAGACTCGCCGATGGCCTTGGAGCCAACGGGATGTAGCGTAGTGGCTAGCGCGCCTGCTTTGGGAGCAGGAGATCGCAGGTTCGAGTCCTGTCATCCCGACACGTCTGTGGTCATTCAAGCCTCGCCTGATCCACTTTCACCCGATGCTTCCGCAACACGGGCGGCTGTTGTCGCCTGGCATTTCGTCGGCGAGCTGCGATGCGAAGACAGCGCAGCCCGGTGGGGCTGACACCAACGTCTTGGCATCAGCCCCACCGGGCGTGAGTTCTCAAGGTTCACTCAATTCATAAGAGCGCTCTCACCAATATGCCTCTTGGCCCTTGAGGCTGGAGACGAACGCCGCTCAGGGAATTGGGAAGGGTTGAACCGTGAGGATCAGAACGGCGGCGGGTTCTGGCGGAACTCCTGCTCACTGAGGCTGCCGCTCGGATCCTTCGTGTTGCCAGGCTCCTGCACTCCCGAGGTGATCGTCGAGAAGCTGGTCAGACGCTGCTCAGAGGTCACGAGAACGGCTCGGCTCATGCCGATGCCGGGGAACCACTGACCACCGCCCTGCATCTGCAGGTCTTTATCCCCGATCGTAGAACCCTGATAGGGGTAGTAGTCACCACCGACCTGAAGGGTGTAGCGGGCGAGATGACGGTCGTCGGGACCGTTCGGGTTGTCCTTGACCAGCCGCGCGAACACACGGATGTGGACCGCTTTGATGTCCGCAGGGTCTTTGAGGGTCATGGGTTCCCCCCAGCCATGGTAGATGTGCTCAGCGCTCGCAGCTGGCGGCTTGATGAGCGCGTAGTCGCCGTCGTGGCGTTCATCGGGCTTGACATCCTTCAAAGGCTTGTAGGTCTTGTCATAGATGCCACCCGTGATCTTGTGATCCTGAACGAGCTCCCAGGTGTTGGTCTTCTTGCTGAGGACATAGGCGCGGATCGAGCTGAGCTCCACCCGTGTGTTCGTCGCCTTGTTGTCCGGCAGCGTGAACACGACCATCCATGGGTTCATGGCGTTCCAGTAGGCATCACCCGTGTACTTGCTGCTGGTCACGATGTCGCGCCAGTAGTCGGGCCCATTCGATCCCTTCGGGATGGCGCCCATCACCACACGCCCCGGCCCGGCGGCCCAGCCAGCGCTGCTACCGTAGTAGGGGTTCTGGCCGTTGTTGGTGCCGTCGTTGTGCAGTTTCATGTCGTCGACCATGTTCTGCACATGCCACGGGCTGACAGGCTGGTAGGACGGCACGTCAGCGACCCCCGCCGGAACTTCGGCGTGGGCGGGGCTGACCGTCATCACCAACGCCGCAGCCGCCATTGCCGCGCCTGCGGCTCTCAATCTGAGTTTACTCATCTCAACTCCTTGGTTGTTGGTTGCTGGATGCGATCGCGAGGTTAACTATAAGAGCGCTCTCATGGCGCCACAAGTAGTCTTCTTTGATCAATTGAAAAGTTTCAAAGAGAAGCTTAAAAGCACCCTGCCCATTGACGTCTGCCACAGCAGCCACCCCTCAGCCTCCTTGCCAGACGGCCTGATGGCGGTCGTTCTTGACGCCTCTCCTCACGTGCCGACCGGCCCCACGAGGCCCCCGCACCGCCCGAAGCCCATCTTGTGCGCGAAACGCCGCACCACGGCTCAATGTCGTCGCCGCGGCTCGGCCATACGGCCGCTTCACGACACGGGGCCATCCCGCTCCGATGGACGCCCTCCTTCTCAGGCGTTCGGGGTTTTCATGCGAATCGCTGGCATACTATGGGGCGGTATCGATCTCTCATGACGGCATACGATGATTTCACGTGATCCACAGCAGAACGAGGCTGCTCGAGCAAATGGAACCCATAATCCGTGGGGCCGACGGCAGCTGATCGCAGAGCATGTGATCACCCACGGGGGAACCCGAGTTGAGTCCCTGGCTCAGATACTTGGGGTCTCTGCAATGACCATCTACCGAGATGTTGCCAGCCTGGAGCAGGCGGGCATCGTCCAATTGGACCGTGGCGTGGTCAACGCCATCGCCAGCAGCCTCAACGAGGCCGATGCCGAGTTCCGACTCCAGCAGTTCCCTGAGAAGAAACAGGCCATGGCTGAGGCGCTGGCACCGAGAATCGCCCCGGGCAGTTCCGTGATGATCGACGACTCGACGTCGGCGCTCTGGGTCCTCCGCTCCCTGGAAGATGGTCATCGGCTGACAGTCATCACCACATCCCTCCTCGTCGCCAACGAGGCCAAGGGCATGGAGGGAGTGCGGCTGCTCATGGCGGGGGGAGAGTACGAACACTGGGCGCATGCCACGATGGGGCCAACCGCAGCGGCGAACCTGCGAGCTTGGCAGGCCGACTACTGCATCATGTCGGCCTCGGGGATCATTGGGGGGCGCTGCCAGCACCCCTACGAGAACGCCGTGCAGGTGAAGCGCGCCATGATCGAGTCCTCGACCACCCGCTTCCTGATGATGGATCACACGAAGTTCTCCCGCAAGGCCCTGCACACCTTCGCAGAGCTGACCGACTTCGACGCCATCGTCGTGGATCCAGAAACCCCGCAGAGCAAACGCGACGAGTTGGCCGCCCACGGCATCGAGGTGATCGTCTCCGGCTGACCGAGACCGCGAGTGCCAGGACCCGGTGATGGTCCCGAGGCGCTCCAGCGGCACCCGAGAATCAGCAACAACCACCCTGTTGTAATTCACACGTTCTCTGTTACGCTTCGGCTGTCCCCACAAGGAAGTAGAGGAGAACATGGGTTTGAGCATCATCGTAGGCGCTGACATCGCCGGCGTGAACTACAAGGAAGCTCTGAAACAGGATCTGGAGGCCGACCCGCGGGTTGACCGGGTCATCGACGTCGGAGTGAACCCAGGACAGGACATCGACTACCCGCATGTGGCCGTCGAAGCTGCCCGGAAGGTCGCAGCAGGCGAGGCGGACCGGGCGCTGCTGGTCTGCGGCACCGGCATGGGCATGGCCATCGCTGCGAACAAGGTCCCAGGCATCCGCGCCTCCGTCGCCCACGATAGCTTCTCCGTCGAACGACTGGTCCTGTCCAACAACGCCCAGGTCCTGACGCTGGGCGAGCGTGTCATCGGACTCCAACTGGCCCGCCGCCTGGTCAAGGAGTGGCTCGGCTACACCTTCGACCAGACCTCCTCCTCCGCACCCAAAGTGGCAGCCATCTGCTCCTACGAGCCCAGCACGGACTAACCCCCTCCCCCGCTATTGAAGGAACAGCGATGTTCAATCCTGACACCGTCCACCTCTTGTTCGGCCTGGTGGTCGCCCTCGCAGGCGGCTTCTTTGGCGCGGCGATCGGCGGCAACTTCGCCTTCGCCGTCACCGGTCTGACAGTCCTGACCGCCTTCGGCATCTATCTTGGGACGGACTCCACCGCCGGATTCACCTATCTGGCCTTCGGCCCCTTCGTCGGACCCCATGTCGCCTTCGCGGCAGGCGTTGGAGCCGCAGCCTACGCAGGCCGCCGCGGGTATGCCGACGGCAAGGACGCAACCGCACCGCTCGCACGACTCGGGAAACCCGACGTGCTGTGGGTGGGTGCAGCCTTTGGCGCTTTCGGCTACATCGTCCAGAACCTGGTCACCCTGATCCCCTGGTTCGGCAAGAACACCGACTCCGTGGCCTTGACCGTGATCGTGTCCGCCGTCGTCGCACGGCTGGTTGCGGGCGGTAACTTCCTGAACAAGGAGAAGTTCAACGACGCCAAGACCTTCTCAGGCAAGATCGCCCCCACCAAGGAATCTGGATGGCTGAGCTACCAGGAGAAGGCTCCTCAGTACATTTCCCTCGGTGCCATGTTCGGCATCCTCGCCGGTGGCGCAACCCTGTTCATCGGTCTGTGCTTCCCCGGGCTGGCCGCCACCGGAAACGCCCAGACCTTCGTCTTCGCGATCTCCGCCGTCTGCGTCATGTTCCTGATCCTCGGGGCCTCGATGCCGGTCACCCACCACATCACGATCAGCGCCGGCCTGGCTGCCGTGGCCTTCCTGCCGGTGCTGGCCAATCGTCTCATCGCCGATCTGCCGGGCGATGGCGGCTTCTGGCAAAAGCTCGACGCCAGCGGCTTCTCCCTGCTGAGCGAGCTCAATCCGAAGCCTGATGCGCCTGCGGTCCTCCCCCCAGAGGTCATGGGGCAGCTGCTGATGCTGTGCGTCGTCGCGCTGCTGGCCTCAGTCCTTGCTGGCGTGTTCTCCGCCTGGCTGGCCGAGTTCCAGGCCCGGCTGTTCCACAACCGCGGCAACACCCACTTCGATCCCCCGGCTGCCGCCATCTGGATCACCAACACCATCATCGTCTCGCTGGCCGGGATCACCGCGCCCCTGTTCTAGGAGAACCACATGCATCCGACGGAGTTGCATCAGGCCTATGTCTTCGATCTGGACGGCACCATCTACCTGGGTGAGCACCTGCTGCCCGGAGCCGCCCGGCTGATCCAAGAACTACGGCGACGCAACATCCCGGTGCGTTTCCTCTCCAACAATCCGACCAAGGATCCCCAGCAGTACGTGAGCAAGCTCGAACGGCTCGGGTTGCCCACCGACATCTCCGACATCGCCAACACCGTGGTCACCACCACCCGCTGGCTACAGGAGCATCACCCGGAGGCAACCCTGTTCGTTGTGGGTGAGGACCCGCTCAAGCAGGCCCTCACCCGGGCTGGCTTCCAGCTGAGCGAGGATCCTGCCGAGATCGACATCGTGGTCGCCTCATACGACCGCACCTTCGACTACCGCAAGCTCCAGATCGCCTTCGACGCGATCTGGTTCCACCGCCGAGCCATCCTCATCCAGACCAATCCCGACCGCTTCTGCCCCTTCCCCGGGGGCCGCGGGGAGCCCGACTGCGCCGCCATCACCGCCGCCATTGAGGCCTGCACCGGCGTGAGGTCGACGGCAAACCTCGGCAAGCCCTCCCCCATCATGCTGGAGGAGGCGCTGCGGGGCCTGAATGTCGATCCCGCGCACTGCGTCATGGTCGGGGACCGGCTCGGAACAGACATCCAGATGGCCCTCGACACTGGTATGACCTCGGCCCTGGTCCTCACAGGCGAGGCGACTTCCGACGATGTCGCCGCCCTGGATGAGGACCACCGACCCACCTATGTGCTGGACCGCGTGGACCAGCTCATCCCCCAGCGCATCTGGGATGAGCTCGGCTGGACCACCTCAGACTGACACTGAAAAGGATCAACGATGACCGACAACACCTACCTTCTCGGAATCGACTTCGGTACCGAGAGCGTCCGCGCCGCGATCTTCGATCTGGCGGGCCGCCCCGTCGCCTTCGCTGCGACGGCCTACCGCACCACCCATCCCCACCCGGGCTGGGCGGAGCAGGATCCCAACGAATGGTGGGAGGCGCTCCAGGCCTCCTGCCGCAAGGTGCTCTCGGCCTCAGGGGTCTCCCCCTCCGCCATCAAGGGCATCTCCTACGACGCCACCACCATGACAGTCGTCGCCATGGACAAACGCGGAGAGGCCCTGCGCCCGGCCATCATGTGGATGGATGTGCGGGCCACGGAGCAGGCGGCCCGGGCCGAGAGCTCCGACTCGGTGGCTCGCCTCTACAACGGCCAGGGCACTGCCCCAGCCACGGCCGAGTGGTACCCGTTCAAAGCCGCATGGCTGCGTGAGAATGAACGCGAGACCTACGACTCGGCGTTCCGGCTGGTGGACGCCCCAGACTGGGTCACCTACAAGCTGACGGGCGAGTGGACCACCAACATCAACTCTGCGGCGCTCCGGATGTACTACAACCGCAACCACGGTGGCTGGCCGGTGGATTTCTACGAGACCATCGGCTGCGGTGACGTCTTCGACAAGATCCCGGAGCGGGTCGTCGACCTCGGCACCCCCGTTGGGGAGCTGTCCGTGATCGCCGCCCAGCTGCTCGGGCTTCGCCCGGGAACCCCCGTCGCCCAGGGACCCGCCGACGCTTGGGCCGGCCAGATCGGCCTCGGAGTGGTTGACCCGGGCGTGATGGCGCTCATCACCGGCTCCTCCCACGTGCTCACGGGGCAGACCGACAAGCCCATCCACGGCAAGGGATTCTTTGGTGCCTACACCGACGGCGTCGTCAAGGGCCAGTACACCGTCGAGGGCGGGCAGGTCTCCACCGGCTCGGTGCTGAAATGGTTCAAGGACAACTTCGCACGCGATCTGACGCAGGCCGCCGAGGTGACCGGGCTCAACGTCTATGACCTGCTCAACAAGCAGTCCCGGGATCTGCCTCCCGGCTCGGAGGGGCTCATCATCAACGAGTACTTCCAGGGCAACCGCACCCCCTACACCGATTCGAAGGCCCGTGGCATCATCTGGGGGCTGTCGCTGCATCACGGCCCCGCCCACATCTACCGGGCGATCCAGGAGTCGGTGTGCTACGGCACCGCACACAACCTGCGGGCTATGTCAGCGGCCGGTTTCGAGGTGAGGAAGATCGTCGCGGCCGGCGGCGCCACCAAGAGCCGCGACTGGATGCAGATGCACGCCGACGTGACCGGGGTGCCCATCGCGCTGACGGAGGTCGGCGACGCGGTGGTGCTGGGAAGCTGCATGTTGGCCGCCGTCGGGGCGGGGCTGTACAGCGACCTCGGTGCCGCAGCCAAGGAGATGGTCCACGAGATCGACCTGCTGGAGCCTGACCGGCAGTGTCACGAGGAGTACCAGTACTACGTGGACGCCTACGCCAACACCTATCCCCAGCTTCAGCCGATGATCCACGACATGGTGGATCACCAGAACGCCAGGCGGGGCTGAACATGAGTGAGCTGATCACCCGCGCCCTGCGGGGGGCCACCGACACGAAGGCGGTGATCCTCGGAGAGGATGCGATCGACCGGGCCGGAGAGGTCTTCAGGGATCTGTTCGGCTCTGCCCGGGCCGTTGTCGTCGCCGATGAGCGGACCTTCGGCCTGGCTGGTCGGCGGGTCTCGGAGGCCCTGGCGCAGGCTGGGATTGAGCTGGTTGATCCGCATGTCTTCCCCGGCGAGCCGGAGCTCTACGCCCGCTACGAGAACTGCGAAGCCCTCCGAGACGTGCTGTCCGGTATCGACGGCATCGCGGTGGCGGTCGGAGCCGGCACCCTCAACGACATTGTGAAACGAGCCTCAGGTGAGTTGAACCGGCCCTACATGGTGGTGGGCACTGCAGCCTCCATGGACGGCTACACCGCCTTCGGCTCCTCCATCGCCCTGGATGGTTTCAAGCAGACGCTCAGCTGTCCCGCCCCGGCAGGCTGCGTCGCCGACGTGAGGCTGATGGCCGCGGCCCCCCAGGTGATGACAGCCTCCGGCTATGGTGACCTGCTCGGGAAGGTGCCGGCGGGGGCTGACTGGATCATCGCCGACGCGCTGGGCACGGAGGCCATCGACCAGGGGGTCTGGGAACTCGTGCAGGGGCCTCTGCGCGGTGCCCTGTCCCGCCCGGCCGCGCTGGCATCCGGTGATGTGGAGGCGACCACGGGCCTCGCTGAGGGTCTGTTGATGAGCGGCCTCGCAATGCAGGCCCACCAGTCCAGCCGCCCGGCCTCCGGGGCTGAGCATCAGTTCAGCCACTTGTGGGAGATGGAGGGCCATGGCGTGGATGTCACGCCGCGGCGTCTCTCGCATGGCTTCAAGGTTGGCATCGGAACCGTCGCCATCGCCGCTTTCTACGAGCGGCTGCTGGAACGCGACCTCAGCCAGCTCGACATCGACCAGGCAGTGGCGGCCTGGCCCACCCGGGAGGCCATGGAGACAGAGGTGCGGCGGCTGCATCCTGATCCCAGGCTGGTGGAGGAGACCGTCACCCAGGCTCTCGCGAAGTGGCTGCCCCCGGAGGAGTTGCGGGCCCGCTTGACGCTGCTGGCGGGGATCTGGCCGGAGCTCTCCGCGAGGCTGCGCACCCAGTTGCTTCCCGCCACTGAGTTGCAGCAGATGCTGCGCGATGTCGGCGCCCCAGCGCATCCTTCGGACATTGGCCTGGGATGGCAGCGATTCCGCGACACCTATGTCCGCGCCCAGATGATCCGGAAGCGCTACACCGTCTTGGATCTGGCCCTGGAGGCGAATCTGTTGACCGAGCTGGTAGACGAGTTGTTCACCCCCACTGGGTTCTGGGGTTCCCAGGAGCCCGCGAACAGCTGAGGAGATGTCATGAGCACAACAGTGATCGGAATCGATTTCGGAACGTTGTCGGGGCGGGCCGTGGTGGTTGATGTGGCCGACGGCCGGGTGCTGGGCAGCGCTGAGCACCCCTACGCCCATGGTGTCATCGACCGGGAGCTGGCTGGCCAGCCCCTGCCGCCTGACTGGGCGTTGCAGGTGCCGGCCGACTACCTTGAGGCTCTCGGGAAGATTGTTCCTGCGGCCCTCGCTGACTCGGGCGTGGCAGCATCGGATGTGGTCGGGCTGGCCATCGACTTCACATCCTGCACGGTGTTTCCCACCGACGAGGACTACGTTCCCCTGTGTGAGCAGCCCCGGTTCGCAGCACGTCCCCATGCTTTTGTGAAGCTGTGGAAGCACCACGCATCACAGTCGCAGGGCCGGATCGTCAACCGGGTGCTGGCCGAGAGGGCTCCCGAGACCCTGGCACGCTACGGAGGCGAGGTGTCGGCGGACTGGCAGCTGGCCAAGGCTCTGGCCCTGTTCCAGGAGGACCGCGAGGTCTGGGACGCCATGGCGCACTTCGTGGAGGCCGGGGACTGGATCGTGCAGCAACTCACGGGCACACTGACCGGTTCCATCTCGCTCGCCGGCTACAAAGGCAACTTCGTCGACGGCTCCTACCCCGCAGCGGATGTGCTGGATGCGATGGCTCCCGGGTTCTCCCGGCTGCTTGATGTGCTTCCGGAGCCGACCGCACGTCCCGGGGACAAGGCCGGGGAGCTGACGGAGCGGGCTGCGCAGCTCACCGGGCTTCCGGTCGGGACGCCGGTGGCTGTGGCGAACATCGACGCCCACGCCACGGTCCCCGCGGCGAATGCCTGCGAGCCCGGGCAGCTGACGCTCATCATGGGCACCTCCACCTGCCACATGATGACCTCGGAGACCTTCGGCGAGGTTCCGGGCATTGGGGGAATCGTCCCGGACGGCATCGTGAAGGGACTGTGGGGCTACGAGGCCGGGCAGGCCGGTGTCGGCGACATCTTCGGCTGGTTCGTCGACACCTGCGTTCCACCGGCGTATATCGAGGCGGCGGAGTCTCGGGGACTTGGGGTTCACGAGTATCTGACGGAGTTGGCCTCGGCACAGCAGGTGGGTGAGCATGGCCTGCTGGCCCTGGACTGGCACTCCGGGAACCGCTCGATCCTGGATGACACGGAGCTGACCGGCCTGATGCTGGGCACCACCTTGACCACCACTCCGGAGGATCAGTACCGGGCGCTGCTGGAAGCGACAGCCTTCGGCACTCGGGTGATCATTGAGGCCTTCCTGGAGGCCGGGATTGAGGTGGGCGACCTGGTGGTGGCGGGTGGCCTGGTGAAGAACCCACTGCTGATGCAGATCTACGCGGACGTCACGAATCTGCCGCTGTCAATCTGCGAATCGGTGGCCTCCGGTGCGCATGGGTCTGCCATCTACGCCGCTGTGGCTGCAGGTCAGTACCCGGATGTCAGGGAGGCGGCCCCCCGGATGGCTCACCGTGAGGCGACCTCGGAGACGACGTTCACGCCGATCCCGGAAAACGTCGCAGCCTACGACGAGCTGTACCGCGAGTACCGGGCCCTGCATGATTACTTCGGCACGGGCGGGAACGAGGTCATGCACCGCCTGAAGGCGCGCCGCCGGGAGATCCTGGTGGCGAAGTCAGGCAGCTGAGGGAGATCACTGGGCGCGAGGGGCGTGTTCTGAGGGAGGCACGCCCCTCTCCTTACGCTCAGCCTGATGCGACACGTTCCAGGAGTCCCAGGATCCTGCTGGTCACCTGCTCGGTGGCGGCGGCATCATATTCGGGAAGGCTGCTGTCGGTGAACAGGTGGTCTTTCCCGGGGTACAGGAAGCACTCCAGGTTGGGGTGGCGATCCGCAACCCCCTCGGCTGCAACGATGTCCCCGTCCTCGACGGCGAGAGGGTCGGCGGCCATGGTGTGGTATTGCACGGGGATCGTCTCGGGCCAGCGTCCTGGAAGCAGTCGGGGGTCTCCGAATCCATGCATCAACACCCCTCCGAGGGTCTCCGGGCTGGTTTGCAGCAGTTCTTGGGCTGCTAGCGCCCCCATGGAGAAACCGGCATAGACCACCCGCTGGGGCAGTTCCGCGGCAGCATCGAGTGCTCGCCGGGTGATGGTGTCGAAGCCAGTCTGCCTGGCGTTGTCCATAGCAGCCTCGTAGCTGTCGAAGGTTCTTCCCCGCAGCTGATCGGGAAGATGCACGGTGTGCCCGGCGGCCCGGAGCCTTTCAGCGAAGGCCTTGACTCCCGGGGTCAGGCCCAGGAGGTGGTGGAACAGGACAATCTCCGTCATCCTGCGAGCCTACAGACTGACGTGCCGGTTTCCCGGTATTGAGCGGCCGCAGCCGTCAGCGTTCGCAGGCCATGCCGTCGCCGTCGCGATCCAGGTCCGAGCTGTATCCAGGATCGCCCCGGTGCAGTGGGGCTGCTCCGGCGGCCTTGGCCTCCCGGCAGTTCTTGTAGTGGACGTCACGCTGGGGGGCCTTCGTTGTCGGCTCCGGTGTCACGACTCGCTGAGGTGCTGTTTGCCTGGCCTCCGAGGATGATTGCGTCACAGTTGATGACTGCGTCACGGTTTCAGTGGCGACCGCAGTCTCAGTGACCACAGTTGTGGCAGTCATGCTCTCAGTTACCGTCGACGTTGTCGTCGCAAAAATCGTTTCATGTATCGGAGACGGGGTCACGACCGCTGTGGCACTCGTCTCCGGCACCGCCTCCACTCCAGCCTTGCTGTTGTTGGCTGCGATTCCAATGCCCATGCCCATCAGCCCAGCGGCACCGGCGATAGCCCAGCGGCTCTTGTACCACTTTGAACCGCCTCTCCCCCGAACTGGGTTGCCGTTGCCTCGTGAAAGCCCAGGCCAGTTCTGGCTGTCCATTATTCCCCTATCACTATCGTCTTCGATATCTGCTTCAGATATATAGAGGCTTAGTCAGAATCGGTGGCTGCAATAGTTAATTGACGTGTTGTGCGTGTCG
>ERZ773077.249-NODE-249-length-40878-cov-3.803836_pt1 | contig 40878 bp, 41 predicted proteins | sample MGYA00580612_ERZ773077 | MGnify/ENA primary metagenome ERZ773077 (study PRJEB29015, sample SAMEA2737971) | human oral metagenome | biome: human oral; feature: human-associated habitat; material: dental | place: China | collected 2021 ...
AAATTTCCTTTCTTTATCCCTTTAAATTTAGCTAGTCTATGTTTAGCATATCCCCGTCTGTTTACAGTAGCAAGACGAAGTCGCAGCTAAAAGTTTTCTATGCCATTTATATGGTTTTTACCATTAGCGTCTTGCAAAGTAGCAAGCGTAGCGTAGCTTAAAATTCATTCTTTGAGTATTTTACTCTGTAGTGAGCTTTGGCTCCATAATCTACTAATCCATCATAAGCTTTCCAGCAATCAGAATAAATTACACTCTCATCTAATTCGCTAAACTCCGATAGTATGGGTATCAGTTCATTTGCAGAGCAGTTTTTAACTATCTGGGTATAGACCTTACCGTCACACTTTAGCATTCCGTCTGTTTACAGCTACGAGCGTAGCGAAATAGAAATACCGGTTGCTTTCCGTTTGCTCCTCTACCTCTCTTACCTCTTACTCTCTTAGCTCCGTTCTGCTCTACTTCACTACGCTTGTAGCTTTTCAAGACGCAGTTACGAGCAAAGCGAAGTAAAAGTAACTTTCGTCTATTTCAAAGCGGAGCTTCTAGGCGAGCTTGCGAGCTGGAAATTTCACCTGAAAACTTGTATGATACACCCTACAAAACACCCCGAGCTTATCCAAAGCTGGTTTCTCAAATAAAAGTTTAATATCTCGGCTTGTTTCGGTTAAAATGTTTCCGCTAGTTCCCTGTTGAAAACTTAGATATCTTTTCACACTCTTGAGACATCAAAACTCTAATGCTTTTTAGAGTCTTATAAATGGAAATTCTATAAATCCCGGTTAAATTTGCTATTTTAGTAGCCTCTATATCCTCTGCAAAGTACTTGAGAATTTCTCTAAATTTCTTTTCTGAAATTCGGGAACGGATTATATACTTATTTTTTATCAATAGGATCATAGTTAAAAACTCCTTTGAAAGTTTTTAACTTATATTGGGCCTTTTACTTTTTAGCATCAAATTTACCGCCGTAATGCCCATCAAATTTTAGCCTGCCCTGATTCTCGTTTTACTCCAAATTTAGCCGAGATTTTATATAATCTCTTACTCAAATTTCAAGGCAAGTATCTCAAAGCGTTTTGCTACAAAACGCCGCGTGATAGGAGCTTTACAAAGGATTAAAATGGACGTTTCAAAAATCAAAGCAGGCTCAAACCCGGACAAAATCAACGCCGTGATCGAGATCCCGTACGGCTCGAACATAAAATACGAAATCGACAAAGATAGCGGCGCGGTCGTGGTCGATCGCGTACTCTATTCGGCGATATTCTACCCGGCAAACTACGGCTTCGTGCCAAACACTCTCGCAGCAGACGGCGATCCTGCCGACATCTTGGTGCTAAACGAATACCCTCTGCAAGCAGGCAGCGTGATCCCATGCCGCCTAATCGGCGTACTCGTGATGGAGGACGAAGCAGGCATGGACGAGAAGCTACTAGCCGTACCGGTCACCAAGATCGACCCAAGATTTGACGGGATCAAGAGCTACAAAGACCTGCCTGAGGCCACTCTAAATAAGATCAAAAATTTCTTTGAAACTTATAAAATTTTAGAGCCTAACAAATGGGTCAAGGTTAAAGAATTTAAAGACGCCGACGCCGCGAAAGAGATCCTGGACGCGGCAATCAAAAACTACAAATAAGCCGCTCTCCCGGCTTGCTTGGCTGCCGCTTCTTTAAACCCAAACAAGCGGCGACCGAGTTAAACTATCGAAAAATCAAAAGGATAAAAATGAATATATTAAAGCTACTTTTGGGCAACTCCGGCGGCATGCTTGATGCAATGTCGCAAAAAAGCGGACTGGCGGCAAACGACGTAGAGGCCGTAGTTTCTAAGATCGCGCCGATTTTCATGCAAAGAGCAAACGAGAATTTTAAATCAGACGCGGATTCGTCCAATTTCCTAGATATGATCCGCCGCTCAAACCTAGACGATATGGCTGACGCCCCGCAAAACATCAGCGTCGCCGAGGGCAACGAGCTGCTTGGCGTACTAACAGGCTCAAAAGAAAACAGCAGGGCTCTAGCTAGCGACGTGGGTTCGCAGCTGGGCATCAGCGCGGACTCTATCAAAACCTTGCTACCGATGATCGCGTCGATGATCGCAGGCATGCTAAACAATCAGCTAAAAGCATCAAATTTGCAAGGCTCTGCAGATAGCGGCTCCATGATGTCGATGCTTACGCAGTTTTTGGATCAGAACAAAGACGGCTCGATCGTAAATGATATTTTTAGGATCGCGGGCGACTTTTTCGGTAAAAAATAGGCGGATTTCGCCTATTTTAGCCGTTTTGGCTTTGAGCCACTCAGCTAAATTTACCGCTTCCTATGCGCTATGCTTTTGCACCGCAATGCGTAAATTTATTATACTCTTAACAATTTTTGATATACGCCTGCAAACGGCACTCATACCACTTTAACCATATTTATCAATACTCGCCGCTGCCTCAAATTTATGCCGAATTTGAGATAAAAACAAATAACGTAAAATCAGACTTTAAAATCCAATTTTTATGCCTATTTCAGCCCTTTTTTAAGTTTTCTAACGAGAAATCTCGCCAAATGCAGCTCGTCAAAAAGCGATTTTTCGATGCAAAGCGGGCGGTCAAAAATAAGATCACAGATAAGCTCCGCACCAAGCACCGCCGTGCAGAGCCCGCGCGAGCCGTGAGCGGTGCTAATGTAGACGTTTGGAACGTATTTTGGATGCGGATTAGACTTGCTTTTCGTCCAAAGCAGCGACTTGTATGTATCTTTATAAAAATCCTCGTCGTAAAGCCGCCCGATGAGAGGAAAACGGTCGCCGCTATAGCTGCGGTAGCCCACTTTCGAACCGATTATTCGGACGTTTTGCGGAGTTTTTATCATGTCGTTTGAGAGATTTTCGGATGCAGTCAAATTTGACGCATCTTGCATCTGCGCCGAATCATCAGTAGTCTCGGTACGCAAATCCATGCTTTTGCTTAAATTTACGCCACCCTTGTTCACCTCCAAACGATCCGCATTTTCAGCGTCGCCGTCTGGGCCAATAGTCAAATTTGTATCTTGCGCGCCGCTTAAATTTAGCCGCTCGCTTTTTGCAAATTTGCCGTCCAAAAACTCGGCGACGTCGGCCAAGTTTTTCTCATCATCGCTAGAACGCGGCTCGTCTAAAAAAAGATTTCTATCGTAAGTCGCGCCGATAACCTGCACATCATCAACAGGCGGGCAAACGTAGCCTTTGGCGCTAAAAGGTGCAGGCGTCCAAACGGCAGGCGCGATATGCGTGACCTGGCCGCGAACGGAGCTGAGCCTGATGTCGTAGTTTGTAAAGAGCTCCATACTCTCACTGCCAACAGCAAGCACGAGCACGTCGGCGTCGATACTTCGTCCGTCCTTAAAATGCGCCCTAACCGCGCCGCCCTCAAGCGTCTCAAAGCCCGTAAATTCGCAGTTTAATAGCGTTTTTATGCCTGCGCTTGCCGCCTTGCACATTTTTCTAGGGCGAGCTTTTGCGCCCTTAGAAATAAACGCGCTAGCGTAAGGCTCGTCATCAAATTTTAGCTCAAAAACGCCGTTATCCGCGTCAAATTCTCGCCACTCGTAAAAGCGCTCTAGCGTTTTTTGCTCGTACGCGTAGTCCGTCGCGCCGCAAAACTCTATCTCCTGGGCGCCGAGATTTTGGCCGTAAAAGCGCGCCGCCTGCAAAAACGCGTTTATATGCATTCGGCCTAAATTTACGGTTGGCTTCGTGATAAGCGGCATCAATATCCCGCAGTGATTCCCAGAGCCGTTTAGCGCGATGTCTCCGCGCTTTTCGGCGATCGTTACATCTAGGCCGCGCTCGTGCAACTTAAACGCGCAAATGCAGCCCGCCACGCCGCCGCCGATAACTAGCGCCGTCTTTGGAACGGTCGTGGCAGCGGGATCAAATCTGCTAAACCAAATTTCACCCTCAGCTTGCCGTTCACCTGCAAATTTGGCACGCAGCATCTCTCGCTTTTTGCCGTAGCCTTTTAGCAAATTTACTTCAAAACCGCTATTTTGCAGGGCTCTTTTTAGCGCGCCCGAGGCCGAATACGTGCAAACAGCAGCGCCCAATGCGCATAAATTTGCGATTTTACCGCAAACTAGCTCGCTCCACATCGCTTCGTTTTTAGCTGGCGCAAAGCCATCCATAAAAACGGCATCCGCAATAAAACTAAGCTCGTCCAAAACCTCGGCCACGTCGCCAAAGCACAAGGTAAGCGTGGCGTTTGGAGCTAAATTTAATCTATGAAATCCGCGAATAAGAGGCGGGTAGGCATCCAAAAGCTCACCCGAAACATCCGCGAGCTCGCTAAAATTTGCATAAATTTTAGCCAGATCCTCTTTAGCGATCGGAGTTTTTTCGATACTAACGAAATTTAAAAATTTATCTGAGTTTTTAAATCTTTTAAAAGCGCAGAGGAAATTTAGCCCCGCGCCAAATCCAACCTCAAGCACGTTAAATTCGCTCTTTTTCTCCCAAATTTCATCAAAAATGGAGTTAAATACATACTCGCTCTGACCGATAGGATCGTCTGCGTTAAAGTAAATGTCGTCAAATTCGGGATTAAACGGGATGCCGCCCTTTAAAACGACTCGCGCGCTTTTCATTGCTGGTTTGAAAAATAGACGTCTATGCCGTCTGCGAGCCCCTTGGCTAGGGCATCTTGGTATTTTGAGTTATTTATAAGATCGCCTTCGCTAGGGTGAGTGATGTAGCCGACCTCAAGCAGCACCGCAGGCATCAGCGCGCCCACTAGCACCCAAAAAGGCGCCTCGCGAACGCCGCCGTCGGAAGCCTTTGAGCTAACTGATTTTGCTCGCGCTAAAACTTCGCGTTGAACGTCGATGGCGAGCTTGTTTGAGGCGATGATTTTCTCGCGGTTAAGGAAATTTAAAAATGTCTGCTTAGAAAAATAGTTCATCTCCTCGATGTCGGATTTATTTTCCAGCGCGGCGGCGTTTTTGCTACGTTCACTACGAGCCGGCGAGAGGAAAAACGTCTCTATGCCGCGCATAGTCGCTGCCTTGGTTTTGCTCGGCGCGGCGTTTGCGTGGATGGAGATAAAGAGGTCAGCGGCCTTATCGTTGGCGTATTTCGTGCGGTCGCGAAGGTTGATAAATTTATCCTTACTACGTGTGTAATACACCTTGTAGCCGCGTCCTTGCAGCTCTTTACCTGCCTTTTGGGCGATACTTAGCACGATATTTTTTTCTTTTAGCGATCCGTTTATGGCGCCTGGATCATCGCCGCCGTGTCCTGCGTCAAGGACGACAACCTTGCCTTTAGCGCTTGTGATTTTTTTAGTGCTTGTCGTTTTTGCGGGCGCCAGCACAACCTCTTGCTCATCCTTTTCGGTGGTGCTTTGGGTACTTTTAGCATTCGTCTTGGCCTGTGCGGCAGCTTTTTCTTGCTTTTGCTGAGCGAGCTTTTGATTTTGAGCTTGGTGTTGAGTTGCTTTTTGCTGTTGTATTTGAGTTATTTCAGATTTCGAATTTGCAGCGATTTTGGGGAGCTCTTGCTTGATAGACGGTTGATGATTTTTTTGTTTACTGTTTTGATTCGTTACATTTTGGCTTTGCGTGGGCTTAGCCTTTGAGAAAATTAAAGACTGATTATCGACTCTGAGTTTTAAATTTGGTTCGAATTGACTTACGAATACCACCCTAACGGTTTTTTCGTCAAACTGACTTATGCGGATCTCGTCCACCAAGTAGTTCTTAAATCTTTGCAGTTTTCCGCCACTCCAAATTCCTTTAAATTCATATATCGTCTTATAAGAACCTTTTTGATTTAGGTCGGTTTTTTTGATATCGTTACCGTTTAACTGGCGGCTAAATTTTAGCTCGAAATTTCCGTCGTTATCCAAAGCTTCTAGAAGCTGCAAAGTTTGATTTTTGACGGTTTTGGCATTTTGGGCGGCCAGCGGAGCTGAGGATAGCTGGCTCAGTTTTACTTCTTTTTGCTTTGGCTCTTGTTTTTGTTGTTCTTTTTTGACCTGCTTTATTTCTTGTTTTGGTTTTTCTTCGCTTGGCTTTGCAGACTGCGGTATGCTCGCGAGCTCTTTTTCATACGGTTTGGTATCTAGCCCCAGGGCTTTTGAGCTTTTTATGAGTCTAGTTAGGCTTTGGACCCTTAAATTTACGTTATTTTCCATTATGGATTTTACGTAAAGAGTCCTTAGCTCTTGATGCATTGCGATCTTTTCTTTATTGGCTGCGCTATCAAAATTTTTATCGAATTTATCTAAACTCGATAAAGCGCTTGCGCAAACCGCGCTATTCAAAAAAAATAGAAGTATTAAAAATAATTTAACTATCTTCGCCATTTATCAGTTTTTCAAATAGTTCTTTCACGCTTATTATCTCGTTTAGCTTGTAGCCGTTTGCACCCGTGAAAAACAGCCCCGTCTCCTTGCGCCCCTCAAAGGCGTCATAGAGGCGATCCGCGATACAGTATCCCACCTCTTTAGCCTCTTTGCCGCGCTGACACGGACTAACGCAGTTGCTTACGCAGCTGATTTTGGGACCCTGGCGCTTATCGACTAGGTTTATTAAATTTGTCCTAACTCCGCGTGCAGGGTAGCCTACTGGGCTTTTGATTAGCTCGATGTCCTCTTTTTTGGCCGCTAGCAACACTTGCTTAAACTCCTCGCTAGCGTCGCACTCGTGCGTACCGATAAAGCGAGTACCCATCTGTACGCCATTTGCCCCTAGCGAAATCGCCTTCTCGATGTCGTTTTTATCCCAAATGCCGCCCGCGGCAAATAATGGAAAATCGCCCCACTGCTTTATCTCTTCGCTAACTGGCGTTATCAAATTTTCCAGGCTGTATGCGGGATCGATGCACTGCTCGTAGGTAAATCCCTGGTGCCCGCCGCTAAGAGGCCCCTCGAGCACCACCGCGTCCGGAAGCCTACCGTAGCGCCCCTGCCAGCGTTTGCAGATGATTTTTAGCGCTTTTGCCGAGGATACGATAGGCACCAAAGCCACGTCTGGGTAGTCTACAGTAAATTCGGGCAAATTCGTCGGTAGCCCAGCGCCCGTGATGATTACATTTATACCGTGATCGCAGGCGTCTTTTACGATACGCTCGTAGTCGTTGCTAGCGTACAAAATATTGACCCCAAGAGGCCTGTCTCCGCAAATTTTACGCGCATTGTCGATGACGGCTTTTAGACCCTCTCGCGAGTAGAAATTTCCGCTGCCGTAGGGCTTGGCGTTTAGCTCTTTGGTGATATATTTTCGCCCTTCGTAGTAGCCAGTTCCTACCGAGCTTATGACTCCCAGACCGCCTTCTAGGCTGACGTTTCCGGCGAGCCTATCCCAACTGATACCAAGCCCCATTCCACCTTGGATTATCGGGTATTTTATATCGTATTTTCCGATTTTTACGGGTTGCATCAGGTTACCTTTAGTTTTGCAAATTTACGCTTGCCGACCTGCAAGACGTATTCGCCAGCGCCAAGCTTTAGCTGCTCGTCGGCGATCTTTTCTTGATTTAGACTGACGGCGTTTGCCGCTATATCTCTGCGCGCCTGAGAGCTGCTCGAGCATAGTCCGCAGTGAGTGAGCGCCTGCACGATCCAAACAGGAGCCGAGAGCTCAAACTCGTCCATCTCGGTTGGGATCAAATTTTGCGAGTGCACGCGGTCAAATTCAGCCTTCGCCTCTTTCGCCGCCGCTTCGCCATTATATCTAGCCGTGATCTCTAGCGCGAGCGCCTCTTTTACGGCTTTTGGATGAGCTTTGCCGCTAGCTACGTCCGCTTTTAAATTTGCGATTTCTTCCGTGCTTTTTTCACTTAGTAGCTCGTACCAGCGCCACATCAGCTCGTCGCTTACGCTTAAAACCTTAGCAAACATATCGTTTGGCTCGTCGGTCACGCCAATGTAGTTGCCTAAGCTCTTGCTCATTTTATTTACGCCGTCAAGCCCCTCTAAAAGCGGCATCATTATGACGGCTTGTTCCTTGCCGACGTTGTAAACTCGCTGCAAGGTTCGCCCCATCAAAAGGTTAAATTTCTGATCCGTACCGCCCATCTCGATATCACATTTCATCGCGACGCTGTCGTAGCCCTGAAGGAGCGGATATAAAAATTCGCTAATCGAGATCGAGGCGCCGCTTTTATATCTTTTTTCGAAATCATCGCGCTCAAGCATCCTAGCCACCGCAAAGGTGCTAGTTAGCTCCACGATGCCCGCGGCTCCCAGCTCGTTTAGCCACTTGGAGTTAAACATTATCTTAGTTTTTTGCGGGTCTAGGATTTTAAAAACCTGCTCCTCGTAGGTTTTAGCATTTGCCGCCACGGTCTCGCGGTCTAGCTTTTTTCGCGTCTGACTTTTGCCGCTTGGATCGCCGATTTGCCCCGTGAAATCGCCTATCAAAAACTGCACTATCGCTCCGTGCTTTTGCAAAAGAGCCATCTTTTGAAGTACGACGGTGTGGCCCAGGTGTAGATCCGGAGCCGTCGGGTCAAAGCCTGCCTTAACGTAGAAATTTTCGCCCTTTTCATAGTAGTTTTTTACTAAATTTTCGACGCGCTCCTCGTCTATCATCTCGGCGACGCCCTTTTTTATATCGCTCATTATTTTGCTCAAATTTTCGCCCATATTCTCTCCTAAATTTATTAATGTCCGTATGCGTCGTCAAGCGACACGAAGTCGATGATCTTGTAGCGATCTCTTAGTCGCTCCTTTATCTCGTTCACGTTCAAATTTTCGCCAAGCTCGATCGTCAGCTCGAAAAAGTCCGCCGTTGCCTCTCTAGTTTCGGTGAGGCTGATAGTTACGAGATCAATCTGCATTTTCGCCATATACGTCAAAAACTCCGCAAGCGACCCGCGTCTGTTTTCTAGGCTTAATATGATCTTAAATCTATGAGGAGCGACTCGCGTCCATTTGACGAAAATCATCTCGTTTTTTTCTTCGGCTAGCTTCATAAACCGCTCGCAAAGCTTGTGGTGGACTGTGACGTGGTGATAGTTTCTAAATCCCACGATATCGTCGCCGCGCTTTGGATTACAGCAATAATCAAACTCAATGCTGTTTATCTTGTGGTTCGAGTAAATCACGATGTTTTCAAATTTTTGCTTTTTGACGTTATATTTGTCAGTCATCGCGATAGCAAACGGACGGTCTCTTTTTACGTATTTTTTTAGCGCATTTACCACGTCTTGTAAGTAAACCGAGTCAAAGGCGGCTCTAAAAATTTTCTTGGTCAAATTTTCAGTCTCTAGCCACTGCTCGATGGTTATTGAAGGTACTGCAAAGATGCCGCTTAAAATTTCGATCGCGACCATGTTGTTTATATCTCTTATCTTTTGCTTGCAGTACGAGCGGATCGTGGCTCTAGCTTTGCCCGTTTTTACGCTACCCAGCCACGAACAGCGGTATTTTGGCTCATCTCCCGTCACGATGCTAACGATATCGCCGTTTTTTAGCTCCGTTAGTAGCGGCACGCGCACGCGGTTTACGTAGGCTTCTTTAGCGTGCAAGCCTACGTGCGTGTGTATCTCGTAAGCGTAGTCAAGTGCCGTAGCGCCGCGCGGAAGCGTGAATATATCGCCCTTTGGCGAATAAACCGCGACGTCCTCGACGTAGAGGCTATCTTTTGCGTATTCGTAGAGCTCCTCGGGGTTTTCGCTCGCCTCCTCCATGCCGTTTTCTATACCGCTGATGTCGCTTAGCCAGTCAAGTTTTGGATTTAAAAAGCCGCCGCTTTTATATTTCCAGTGTGCTGCGACGCCGTACTCTGCGGTTTTATGCATATCAAAGGTGCGAATTTGAACCTCAAAGATGCTTTTGTTGTCAAATATCGTAGTGTGTATCGTTTGGTAGCCGTTTTGCTTCGGAAGCGCGACGTAGTCTTTGAAGCGCGAGATTAGAGGGTTAAAATTTATATGTAAATTTCCAAGCACCAAATAGCAATCCTGCGGCTCTTTAACCAGTACGCGCGCAGCTAGCAAGTCTAGCACCTCCTCGATCGAGATGCCTTTTCGCTGCATTTTTAAGTAAATTGAGTAGTGATGTTTGATGCGCTTTTGTATCTCAAAGTCGTTTTCGCTAAAGCCGTTTTTAAGTAAAATTTGAAAAATTTTGTCGGTAAACGCGTTTAGCTTTAGCACAAGCTGCTGTTTGTGCTCGGTTAGGTAGTCATCGATTTTTTTGTACTCTTCTGGCAAAGCATACTTAAAGCTAAGATCCTCAAGCACGTTTTTAATCGACGAAATACCTAGCCTATGCGCGATCGGAGCATAAACCATCAGAGTCTCTTCAGCGATTCGCTTTTGCTTTTCAGGACGCAAAGCTTGCAGAGTGAGCATGTTGTGCAGCCTATCACAAAGCTTTACCACGAGCACTCTCACGTCCTCGATAGATATTAGCAACATCTTGCGAAATGTCATCGCAGACGCTGCCAAACGCTCGTTTGACTCCGAGCTTGCGAGCTTGTCTTCTCTGATGGCCACGATTTTAGTTAGCCCCTCGACCAGCTTTGCGACCTCTTCGCCAAAGTCCTCTCGCACGCTCTCTATGGATTTATCCGTATCCTCGACCACATCGTGAAGCAAGGCGGCGATAATCATATCCTCATCTCCGCCCATGTGCGCCACGATGCAGGACACTAGGATAGGGTGTATAGCATACGGTTCGCCGCTTTTTCTAAACTGCCCTGCATGCGAGATGACGCAGCACTCGATCGCGCGCTCTAAATTCGGCGTAAAATTTATCAGCTCGCTAAGTAGCTGTCTCGCCTGAGCGACGTCCTTGCAAGCGGTTATATCGTCGATTAATTGTTCTAGTAAAAATCCGCTACTTAGCTGCTTCAACTATGCCCTCTAAAGCTATCTTGCCCTCGGCTATCTCGCGTAGGGCGATATCGGCAAATTTCATCTTAGTAACGTCGATATCAAGCAAGCTTTTTGCTCCGCCGGCTAGCGCCTCGGCTCTTTTAGCTACGACTAGAGCTAGCTTATATCTATCGTCTCCGACTAGTTTTAGAGCCTTTGCCGCTACTTCTTCAGATCTCATTTATTCTCCTTAAATTTAATTTCTCACGATAGAGCAAAACGCGCTCTCGTCGCCTTGTATGATTTTGAGCAAATTTCCGTCTTTAAACATATTGCACACCAAAATCGGTAGCGAATTATCCTTAGCTAGCGCAATTGCCGTATCGTCCATCACTTTGATATCATCACTCATAGCAAGCTCGTAGTTTAGCTCTTTTAGCAACGTCGCATTTTCAAATTTATGCGGGTCTTTGTCGTAAACGCCGTCTACTTTCGTAGCTTTGATTATCATGTCTGAACCGATCTCGATAGCGCGCAAAGTAGCTGCCGTATCGGTGGTGAAAAATGGATTTCCCGTGCCCGCAGCAAAGATCACGACGCGACCTTTTTCGAGGTGTCTGTTTGCGCGCCCGACGATGAAGGTTTCACAGATAGCTTCCATCTTTATCGCGCTTTGTACACGCACGTCCAGACCCACGCTCTCTAGCGCTTCTCTCATCGCGATAGAGTTTATCACGGTAGCTAGCATGCCCATGTGATCGCCGCTGGTACGCTTTATGATGCCGTCTCTAGCCGCGCTCACGCCGCGTATGATGTTGCCTCCGCCGATAACGATGCCCACCTGGATGCCGTTTTCGACTAGTTCTTTGATCTGTTTTGCGATAAATTTAAGCACAGCGTTATCTATACCAAAGCCGCTGTCGCCAGCTAGCGCCTCGCCTGAAAATTTAACTAAAATTCGCTTTTTTCGCTCCATTTTTCATCTCCTTAAATTTTCGGATTTTAGCTAAATTTGCTTTAAATTTTGCTAATCTTGGCGCGCAGGTGCTATTTTAGGCTGATTAGCTCGAGGGGGTCTATGTGGTAGTTTTTCTGCGTGACTTCAAAGGTTAGATCTCGCTGCACGCGGCCGATTACGTAGCCTTTTTGCACTTTTGTGCCCACTTTTACGGTAGGGGCGATCTGGCTAAGGTGCGCATAGATCGTGTGGATGCCGTTTGGATTTTCGATGATGACTACTTTATCTAGCATCGCCGTTTCTTTGGCGAAGACCACTTTGCCGTTAAACACGCTTTTTACCTTTGCGTCGGCCGAATTTGCGCTTAGCACGACCGATTCGTTAAAAATTTTGATGTTATAGATGGGATCTACGTAGTTGCCGAATTTTTGCTTGACCGTAAAGCCGTCAAGCGGTGCGATAGTCTTTTCGCCGCTATATTTTTTCACGAGGCTAGTTTGATAGCTAGAGCCAAACTGTTTCACATCGCCATCAGACGCGCTTGCAGTAGCCTCGCCTTTTTTATCTTTCTTATTTTTTTGAGCTTTGGCTTCGGCTGCTTTTTGTGCGGCTAGAGCCTTTTTAGCCTCCTCGCTCTCCCTTTTTGCGACGATTTTTAGCTCTTCTAGCGTCTTTCTGATCTCGTCTTGTTGAGCTTGCAGGCGCGAGAGTTGCTTTTGATAAATTTCCTTATCCCGCTTTAAATTTGCCAGCGTTTTCATCTGCTTATCTTGCAGGGAAACGAGCTCGGCTTGCTTAAATTTAAAGGTTTTTAAATTTGACTTTATGCCGTCTATCTTGTCGTTTTGAGTTTTTATTAAATTTTGCGTACTTTCATACTGCTTAGCCAGCTCGTTAAAATCATCTTTTAGCACCGAGTTTAGCTTGCTTAAAATCTCAGTAGCGATGATGCTATCCACGCCCTCCTCGTACTCTTTTGGCATTATGAGATCGAAAGAAAACTCGTCTGAGATGATACGCACGATACTTTTTTGGATATTTTTTTGACTTTGCGTTAGGTCTTTGTTTTGCTTTACTAGCTCGTCAAGCTCGCCGCTAGCGCTTTTTGCGTTGTTTTCCAGCTGCGCTATTTGCAAAATGAGCTCTTTCATCTTGTCGTCGGTTTGTCTGACGCTTTTTTCGCCGCCGAGTATGTCGCCGGCTAGGTCGTCTAGCTTTTTATTTAGCTGCTTTTCAAGCTCTTTTGAGGACTCGAGATAGGTCGTTTGATTTTTTATCTTTTCGCCAGTGCTTGCGTTTAAGCAAATCATGGCGGCCAGCAAAAAGCAAATTTTTTTCATATCGCCGTTGCTTTTCTGGTTACGAGATAAACGGCTAAAAAACTAATCGCAAGCGAAACGCCCAGCAGTACTCCGCCCTCGTAAAACAGATCAATCGCCGGCAAATTGATATTTAGGTCGGTAGCGACTTCCTTAACGGGCTGCAAATCCGGCAAGATAATGTAAAAAACCGCCACCAAAACGGTCGCTATAAACGAATCAAACAACGCGTTTTTGTATAACGCGCCAGATTTTAGCCACGACGGAGCTCCCAGCAGCGTCATTATCTCGATGCGCTCCTTGTGCTCGTATAGCCAAATTCGCATCTGTTTTGCGATGAGCATAAGCCCGATTAACCCGATTAGCCCCGAAAATATCGCCGAAATATTTTTAATCAGCTGCATGATTTTATAAATTTTATCATGCGTTTTTGAAAAGGTCTCAACCCTGCTTACGCCGTTAATCTTTGAAATTTTATCCTTTATCTCTTGCATATATTGGGTGCTTGGAAAGGCATTTAGCTTTAGCGAGTAAAATTTAGGCAACGCATTTTGCAAAACGGCGATATTTTTTGATGAAATATCTTTAGAGAGCTTCTCTAGTACGGGCTTTGAACTAAGCGGTTCAAGAGATTCAAACGTATGAACGAGCGGCTTTACGTCGGTAGCGTTTAGCTCGTTTTGACTTACGATGATAATGTTATAGTCTTTGTTCATCACGGACTCGTACTCGTCCACCACTCGCCCGACTAGCAATATAAACTGAATGCCCACGAGTAACGCCATAAGTGGAATTATAGTGCTTAAGTGGTTTTTAAAGAATTTCATATAGGCGTCCATTTTCTATAGCAAGATGTCTATAGGGTACTCTTAGCGAGCTTGGCACCCTGTGCGTGACGACCACGATGCAGGTACCCAAAAACTCTTTCGCCGAGCGCAAAAGCCCCCAGATAACGTCGCTTGAGTATTCATCTAGGCTACCCGTCGGCTCGTCGCAAAGTAGTAAATTTGGATTATGCGCGAGCGCTCTAGCCATCGCAGCTCTCTGCTGTTCGCCGCCGCTTAGCTCGTTTGGATATTTGTGCGCTCTGTGGAGCAAATTTACGTGCTTTAGGAGTTTGGTCGCCTGATTTTTACAAACATTTGCGCTCAGACCTTTTATCATCAGCGGCAGCATCACGTTTTTTTCGATATTCCACTCGCTTATCAAGCGGTAGTTTTGAAAAACTACGCCGATGCGCTGCCTTAGTTTATCCAGATTTTGCCCGCCAAGATTCATCATATCGGTTAGGCAGACGTTTAGAGAGCCCGCACTTGGCTTTATCTCGCCGTAAAAAGATTTTAAAAGCGTCGATTTGCCGCTGCCGCTTTGCCCGGTGATAAAAACGAAATCATTGGCGTAAATGTCGAATTTCGCGTCCGTTATGAGCTTTTCACAGCCCTCGTATCCTAGGCAAAGCCCGCTTGCGCTAATTATTTTTTGCATCCGCCAAATACTCCTTCAACGCAAGATGCGCCTTTAAATTTTCAGCCGTAACGAGCGGCTTTTTTATAAAATATTCCGCGCCTTTTTCACCGAGCAAAACATAACAATGCTCAGGCGCGTTAAATGAGCCAAACGCAGCGCGAATCAAAATTTCGCCGTCTTTTTCGTATTTTTCCTCTAAATGCAAGAAAAAGTCATCTTCTTTTATCGTTTGATTGCTAAATTTAGCCGCGATCTTGCTCGCGTCGTAGCCGTTTTCAAATTTTAGCTCGCCTTGACCAACTCTTGGTTCGCTTTGCTTTTCGCAGGTAAAGATAACATCGTAAATATCTTTTTGGTGCCTTTTCCAACGGTCTTCGTACTTGCTGCTTACTTTTAGATCGCGGTTTTTGTAAATTTGCACGTCGGCATCACTCAAATTTAAAATTTGCGCCAAAGTAAAGTCCGCATACTCGCGGCTATCGGTTCGCAGCTCAAATTTGCCGCCCACTTTTAGCGTTCGCTCACACTCCAGAGCAAATTTAGCCGAGGCTACGCGCCTATGAGGAGCGTCGTCCCAGGGCACCGGAAAATGAAGGAAAATTTTATCGATAAAATTTGACTCCACAAGCGATAAAAGTAGCCTCGCGTCGCAGTTTACGAGCATGACGTTGTTTAGATTTTTGGCTTTTGCCAGCTTTGCAACCTGCTCGAGCGAGGGCTTGTAGACCTCGATGCCGACAACTAGCGTATCTGGGTTATTTTCCGCCTGAAATAGCAAGTGCCTACCCGAGCCAAATCCTATCTCGATAAATTTGCTCTCAAATTCACTCTGATTTAAATTCTCAAGCAACTCGCCCACGCTAAAGATCGCCGAGTCTTTTTGCGTGAGGCGCGTGTTTTTTACCGCGATGGCTTCACTTAAAATTTGATCGCAATAAAGCTCTTTAAATTTAACCAAAGCATTTTGCAAAAGCCCTACTTTAGCAGGCTTGGTTAGCTTTTCGCCCTTTACGACCCAGTCATTTTCGCGCTTTTTTAGCGTGATAAAAAACTCCTCGCTAGAGCTTTTGCTGTAAACGAGACTAACGCCCTGCCTGCCGCGAGCCTCCCACAAAAAGCTTATCTCGCCGCAATCCTTTGGCGTAAAATTTACGTTTTTAGCTATAAAATTGGGCATTATTCGACGGCTATCTCTGCTTTTTGAGAAGCGTCGGAGCTTATGCCGTATTCATCTACGGCGATAACTTTATAGCTATATTTTTGCCCGTAAGCAACGCTATTATCGACAAATTCATTGCCCGTTATATTTGTAAATTTCTGCTCGCTTCCGCCGCCGTCTCTTATAACAGTAAAGCTTCTAGCCTTATCAGAGGCGTTCCACGTGAGCTTAACCGCCGTGCTGTCGGCCACGATAGATGATACGACCGGTGCGTCGATAGCTCCTAGCGTCATGCCAATGATAGGTTCGCTAGGTTTTTTAGACTCTAGGCCGTCTTTATCGACGATGGTGATTTTATAGTATCTGGTCGCGCCGTTTTCGTTTATGAGATCCTCGTAGCTATTAGACGTGGTTTTCACTAAGTAGGTGTAAGGCATAAATTTGCTTGATGCGCTGTAAATTTTATAGTAGCCAAAGTCATCGCTAGCCACGCTGTCCCACGTCAAAATAATCTTTTTAGGCACGTTTTGAGTAGCCTGAGCATTTACGACCTCGCTTGGTAGCTGCTTTGTCGTGGAGTCCACGATCTCACTAGGTTTTGAGATCGTACCGCTAGTAGTTTTTACGAAAACTCTATATTTATAGCTTCTGCCAGGCTTCACGTCGTCATCGATATATTCGGCGTTTAGTCTGCCTTTTACCTCGGCGATTTGTCTCCAGTTTTCTTTATTTATATCGGCTTTTTCGACGACGTAAGACGCCACGCGAAGGTCTGGATGCGGTCTCCAGATGAGTTTCACGCGCTCGGGTAAATTCGTAAGCGCTCTAACGAAAGGCACGGAATCCATAAGCGCCTTAGTCGTGGCGCTAACCATCATACCGGGGCCTGAAATTTGCTTGCTCGCGTTGTACGTTCTCATCTCGTAGGTATATGTTGTCTCGGGAGCTAAATTTGCATCCACGTAGTGGCTGGCAAAGCGGTCTTTTATGTCGGCTACGACCTTCATTTTGCCGTTATTTTCGTTCGGATTTGAGCGGTATAGATAGTAGCCTGCGACGTTTGAGGTCGGAGTCGGAGTCCACTCAAAGCCCACTTCGGTCATATCGCTTATAGTTTTTAGGCTCTGGACGGTCGGCAAATTCGGATTTACTTGCGCAGGCCCGCTAGAGGACACGCATCCACTCATCACAATGGCCAAAGAGCTCGCTAAGCCCCATAAAATCAATCTTTTCATCTATATTCTCCTTGCTAAATTTGCTAATTAAAATTTCACTAAAATCATCCCAGACGGGTGCTACGAAGCTCATTTGCCCGCCCGTGCGCGGATGCGTGAAATACAGCCCGTAGGCGTGAAGCATTACTCGGCCGATTTTATCCTTTTCGCTCTTAAAACCGTATAAAGCATCGCCCAAAATATGGCGGTTTAGGCTAGCTAGGTGCACTCTGATCTGATGAGTCCTGCCCGTAAAAAGCTTTGCCGCGATCAAATTTACGCCCGCGTTTTTGTCCCGCACGGGGCCGTCAAATTCGCTAAAAAGTAAATTCGCAAAGGCGCTTTTTGCCGCGCGGCCGTCCGAAACGATCGCCTTTTTTAGGCGGTTAGCGGGGTTTCGTCCGATAGCTCGCTCGACGATGCAGTTTTGCTTGAGCGGTAGATCGGTTAGCGCTAGATATATGCGCCCCATGCTTTTGTCGCTTAGCTGTTTTGAGAGCGCGGCGTGAGCGGCGTTATTTTTAGCTACGACGATAGCTCCGCTAGTGCCTTTATCCAGTCTATGCACGATGCCTGCCCTACTTTGTCCGCTTAAATTTGATAGCAAAAACCCCTTTGCCCCGAGCCAGTCCACAAGAGTGGGCTCCTTGACGCTAGGAGCGGGATGCACGACTAAATTTGCCGGTTTATTTAGCACGAGCAAATCCTCGTCCTCGTAAATGATCGGCACTTCAAATTCCGCTTCAAATGTAGCCGTATCAGGCTCGCTTTGCTCAAATTTGACCCTCAAAACGTCGCCTAAATTTAGCTTAGCTGATGGCTTATTTAGCGGCTTGCCGTTTAGGCTAACCGACCCGCTTTTTATCAAATTTAGCGCTTGGTTTCTAGCGACGTTTAGCTCGGTCGCCAAAAACGCATCCGCCCTCGTCTGCGTATCATCTAAAATTTTGATCTCTTTTTCCGTCATTTTTAGATTTGTTTCCTTTAAAATGCTATAATCGCTCAAAAAAGGCAAATTTTTGATAAGACTCGATAGGCGAATTTTAACCCATTTTGACTTCGTTCAACCATTTTTGATACTTCCTATTATTATTTTATCATACATTTTGGTTTCTGAGGCAAATTCTATCCTGGCTGGCAAGCAGCTTGTATATTTTGGCGTCGGTTTAGCATTGTTTTTATTTTTCTTTTTACTTCCCATTCGCAAGATCGCCTGGCTCATACCGCTATTTTACTGGATTTGTATCGTGTTGCTTGTTAGCGTAGATTTGTTCGGTACGAGTAAACTGGGCGCAAAAAGATGGCTAGAGTTTCCTTTTATCCACTTTACGCTTCAGCCCTCAGAGATCATGAAGCCGGCGCTTCTTTTGATGCTAGGCTACCTCATTAAACAACGCCCGCCAGAGGAAAACGGCTACGGTCTCAAGGACTTTTTACGTCTTAGCCTTTATATCCTTTTGCCTTTCGTGCTGATTTTAAAAGAGCCCGATCTGGGCACCGCGCTGATACTGCTCATCGTCGGCTACGCCGTGCTTTTTATCATCGGAGTAAATAAAAAAATTTGGGTCGTAATATTTGCCGGGGTTTTGCTCTCTGCGCCCGTGATTTACGAAAATTTGCACGATTATCAAAAAAAGCGCATTACTGATTTTTTAAGCGAAGAGTCCAACTATCACGTGCGCCAGAGCATAATCGCTATCGGTAGCGGCGGACTAAAGGGCAAGCCAAAAGACGAGGCGACGCAGACGCACTTTAAATTTTTGCCGATTTCTACTAGCGATTTTATTTTTGCTTACACGATCGAGCGATACGGATTTTACGGAGGGCTCGCACTACTTAGCTTTTACGGCGCGCTGATAGCCCATTTGCTTAGCTTAAACTACGGACTAAAGGATGATTATTTCACGCAAACGATGGCGTCGGGGATCGGGGTGCTTATTTTTATTTACGTGAGTATAAATATCATGATGACGATCGGCTTTGCGCCTGTGGTGGGCATTCCGCTACCTTTTTATAGTTACGGCGGCAGCAGCTTCGTTACTTTTATGTGCCTTTTTGGGATTTTGCAAAATTTGCTCGCGTTTAGGTTTGATCCGACGTATAGGTTGGTTAAATTTAAAATTTAAACATAAAAACTTTACTAAATACATACGTGAATTTTGATTGAAATAATTTTCAATCAAATCCCAAATAAAATTTGAAGTTTTTAAATATTAACCGCATTTGTTGTCAGGTCATTTTATTAGCGACGTTTTTTGACAGCCTGCCTCGATCACAGAGGCACATACCTACAAACGCCTTATATGTACCGAACAAACTTATAAAATAATAAGACGATGTATTTTAAAGTATTTGATAAAGATGAACTGAAGTGGTGGGTTCACCAACTACCATACTTATAATAAATATCCCCAAAATGCAGTATATTGTTGAAGTTGTATATTTTTAATATCCGTAAAAATATCCGTTTACTTTTTTGTCTTGTCGTTTTTTATAAAATTTAGGAAAATCCATGTTACCTTTTTAAGTAAAAAGGACACTAAATGAATCTATCTCCTGAACTATATCTCAAATTTGCCAAAGACGTCGAACCTGAAATTTTCGAAAACAAGACGCCTAAATTTCACCTCGAAATTATCCGTTTTATCGACGGCGATGGACAATATAAGGCTGTGGCGGTTTTTCGCGGCGCCGGCAAAACTACCCTACTCAATAAAATTTACGTATTAAGCCGCCTTTATTTCGCCGCCGAGCCTTTTATTATGATCGTTTCGGCCAACGAAGACAAAGCTACGGCGTTTTTAGAAGCTATCAAAGGCAGTATCGATAAAGCGGCCGCTAAAGGTTATGCCATAGCCCGCGGTAAGGCTTGGAATAAAGGGTTTATCGAGGTTATTATAAATCAAGGTATGAAGGATGAAGGCGGCAAAAGTATAGAGAAAAAATGCTACGTCGTCTCTCTCTCGGCCGGACAAGATCCTCGCGGTATGAATATCGACAACATGCGCCCTACGCTACTAATCATAGACGACCTGGAGAGTAAAGTCGGCAGATATCCTATCGACTCAAATGCCAACCGCCAAAAGCTTCGCAGCTGGTTTTATGCCGACTTGCTTCCCACTCTTCACCCTACGCGCGGCAAGGCCGTAATACTAGGTACTATACTACACGAAGACAGCATCCTAAACAACATCGTAAATAACACCGAGGAAATGGACGCCAAACAAGACTGGGTTTACATAAAAATCCCTATCATCAGAAACGGCGTAAGTTCATGGCCGTCTCGCTTCCCGATGGAAAAAATCAAAAAGATACAAAGCACCTTAGTCTCAAAAGGGCTGGCAAATGAATTTTATCAAGAGTATATGTGTGCTGCGATCGACCCGCAAAAGGCCATATTTAAGCGCGAGTATTTCAGGTATTTTAAGGGAGTGGAATACAGAGCAAATGAACCGTTTACCACCGTTACGGTAACCGACGGAGTAAATAAGCAAGAGGTAAAAATCAGACGAGCAAATAAAATTGAGCTAGAAAGCGGAGAGAAAATTTGGCTAAAAGAGTGTCAAATTTATACCGTGGCCGACATATCAAGCGGCAAAGGCAGAGACCAGACCGCCTATGTTACCTTTGCGATAGATAGGCAAAATAGGCTTTTTATAATCGATATCACGAGTGGATACTTTACGCCTTTTGAGCGAAGTTTGCGGATTATCGAAATTTACCTTACCTTTGACCCGGCGCGCATCGGCATAGAAAAGGCCGGCATGCAAAACGACTTTTTCTACACGATCGACACTATTCAAAAACTAACGGGCGTAAATTTGCCGATAGATCCGCTCAGTCACGGCGGCAATTCTAAAAACAAACGTATCTCAAATTTAGAGCCCTACTACCGCACTAGGCAAATTTATCATAATGCAAATTTAATCGCCACCGACGAACTAGAGGCACAGCTGCTGGGGTTTGACCCGGAGACAGAGAGCAAGAGCGACGATATCATGGACGCGGCAGCATATATCTTGCAATACATCGCAGGGCGATTTTTTGACGAGAGCTACGATGAAATTTACGATGATTACGTGGAAGAGGAGAGCTGGGTGTAAGGCCAAACCGAGCACGGCGGGGAGCGGCGGCCGCAAGCCCCAACGCTGGCGCGCCCGAGGGGGCAGCTCACAAAAAGACAAAGTTTTTATATGAACATCGGCCAAAATAGATAAAAAGTGCTATTTTTAGGACTTTTCAAGCGGAATTATAAGTAAATTTTATAAAGAAAAAGTTTGAATTTTTTGAAATTTTAAGGGTGACGGTAGTATTGTAGTGCGCAGGGCGAGTGGGTTCATAGCCCCCCCCCCTATAACATCTAAATTTACCCGCTCGCTCCGATCTACTGCCGCTAGCCTAACAAAACCGCCGCCGCAAAGCTTAAAAAATAAAACTAATCAGCCCGAGCAAAAGCCGCCCTAACCTTAAACTAAATCGCCGTTTTTCGCCCAAATTTAGCTAAATTTGCCCGCCCTAACCTTAAGCCGCTTTTTTATACTGCGCGCAAATGCCCTATTTTAGGCACTCTTTAAAAAGTAGTATTGAAAAGTATTCTTTTCGTTACTAAATTTCCAAACCGTTTTTCGCAGGTTTTCGGCTCGCGAAGCTTAAGCCGTTTTCGAGCAAAAGCCGCCCGAGCAAACCGCCGCGTCCGCCTATTTTCTCGCCAAACCACCGCAAAAATATCAAAAACGGGCTGGGTTTGGCTTCCAAAACCCGCGCACTCGCCCCGCCCCGAGGGATTATCTCATTATTCGCTTCGGCTGTTTCGTGCGTTCGCGTTTGCGCCGTCGCCGTAAGAGAAAATGCCAAGCTGCGCCCCGCCCCCGTCGCTGTCAGCTCGCGCTCTTTTGCCATGCCGTCCTTCTTATCTACACACGCTAGGTGACGCCACTAATGCAGCCCCCGCAACTAATACCAAAGATCTAAGCGGCTGCGCTACTTGATTTTTTCTATTCTAAACACCTGATCTCTCATGCTCTCGTAGCTCTTGGCTTTCTCGTAGTTTTCTACCCAGCTACTAACCCACGACGGTATAGGGAGCTTCTCATCGTTCCAGTTTGCCACTGTGCTATATGCAAGTCCTGTTAGCCTGCAAAACTCCTGCCTCGTGAGCGCCATTTGCTTGAGAGTGTTGTCAAATTCTTTTTTTGTCATATCTATCCTTTTGTATTTTGTGATTATAGCGAAAATATCTTATTTTAGTAAAGAAAATATATATTTTTTACTAAAACAGTATAAAATCCCTTGACAAACTTACGAAAATAGTATATAATTACAGCATAAATTTACTAGATTAGTAAAAAGATAGAGCGCGACGAGACAATCCGCCAAGATCACATCTCACCGCAAGTTGCTCCCCAAATGGGAGCCTTTATTATACCAAAATAATAAGGGGCATAAAATGGAAAATCTCGAAACATTCGGTCTTTTTCTTAGGGAGAAAGACTATCAATCATACAAACTATACGGAAGCCAAAGAAATGGCTATTCCATATACATAGACAACCAAAAAATAAGCGTTTCTGACGCCGATACTGCGAAAGCCAAAAATGGGTATGTCTATTTTGACGGCGAAGTAGTAGAGCCAAAAATAGTCCATCTATCTATGGACGAAATCGCTTCCATATTGGGAGTAGGTCGCGCGGAAGCGTTTGCAAGAGGGATAAAAACGCCTCTTTTTGATCGCGACAGCAACGCGCCCATAATCGACAAAGTCGAAGCTACTATCGAAATGATAGGCGAGAAAATGACGGAGTTTCTTTTGATTGAGCGATTTGCTACATTTTCAGGTTTCGACATCGAATCCTTGAAAAGAGGAAAGCGCTTCACCGGCTTTGTTGCAAAAGACAGCGAAAAAAAGAACACGAGCTTTATGAGGGAGACGTTCTCGAAAGAATAGAAGATGGCGCGATCGCAACCGTCGTTTATGAAAATAGTGATTTTTTCCTTGACTTCAAAAATGGCTCGAGAGAAAAAATGAGTAGCGGAGTCTATTGCGATTATCGATGGGTAAGAAAATGACCCTCTCAGACATAGCCCGAGACTACCTCGAAACTCTCGGACAAATCAGCCTCGAGCGGTATAGAATACAAAAAAGCAGCTTCTCTCACACGGAGAAGCTGCCAAAAGACGCAGAAAAGATCACATCGGCCGATACCCAAAAATGGGTCGCGGCTATGCAAAAAAACCTATCGCCAAACACCATCAAGCGCGTAGTGCTTTGTTGGAGCAGAGCCTGCGAGCAAGCCATTGAAAAAGGAAGTATCGAGAAAAATCCTTTTTCAAAGGTAAAACGGCCGAAGATAGCCCCTTCAAAGATAGACCCCTTCACAAAAGACGAGATAGAAACTATGCTGTCAAAAGCTACGGGCAGACTTGAGAGCTACCTAGCTTTTGCATTCTATACGGGCGCTAGATGTTGCGAAATTTTGGCTCTAAAGTGGGACGATATAGATTTGGATATTATGACGATTCGTATCGACAAAAGCCTTGTGGACGGCCTGGTCAAAAACCAAACAAAAACGGGCGAAGATAGGATCATACCTATATTTGAGCCGTTGGTGCCGTATATCAAAGAGCTAGCGCTGCAAAGAGATAGCGACTGGGTGTTTTCAGAGAGAGGAGATCATCTATTCGGCTCTACTTCGCTGTTTGGAAACGGCAAGTGGCGCAAATTTCTGGCCGACTGCGAAGTGCCGTATAGAAGCGCAAGACACACGAGGCATACTTTTGCCACGCACATGGTAGAGCGCGCCGCAAGGGGCGAAATCCCTTTGAAATGGGTTTCTCAAATACTGGGGCACGCAAACCTCGACATGACGATCAAGGTCTATGCTCGCTTTATCAAAGACGAGCATTTAAAAATTGATAGAAATTTGGGAGTGTATTGATTACTCCCCAAATTTCAGCCCGCCGTCCGCCTATTGCCCGAACTTAAACTTAAATTTTCCAAAGCTGTCAGCGCCCTTACTTTGCTTTAGCAGCTCGATATCCAGCTTCACGCCGTCTGCGGTCGCGGCGTTTTTTATACGCTTAAATTTAGCCTCCGCCCTAGCCTTAGCCTCGCGCAGATCTGCGACGCTGAGCTTTGCGATTTTATCGTTATGAGTTTTGGCCTTTGCGACTTTTTCCTCGTCTTTGGAGTCGGGGATTTTGACCGGCACGAACTGCTCGTACTCCTTGCGGGCCTTTTTTAGCTCCTTGCCATACTCTTTTTTCTTGTCGAAACGCCTCACGCCCACGCCCCTTGCCATTATCCCGCCGTATCCTAGATCGTCTTTGTTGTAGTCTTTAGGCGCGACGTCTAGCCCCGTGACGTCAGCCGTAGCTTGCGCGCCCAGCTGCTGGCCGTAGCGGCCCAGCGGAGAGATCGGCGGGAAGTAGCTTTTGGTTAGCTCGAGCATTCTTTTGGTTATCTTTTCGGCGGCCGAGTCTTCTTCGCCCTCTATCTTGTAGCCTAGCGTGCTTTTGCCGCTTGCTATGTTTATGGCGCCGCCGACGAAGCCTCCGTTAAACTCTAGCTTGTCAAATCCGTCAAACCTAAAGCCAGGCACCAAACGCCCGGAGTTAAAATACCAGTCCGTATTCCCCACCCTCATCCAACTTTTTACGCCCACCAGGTTTGGCAGTGCGCCGCTCTCGGCCCACTCAGGCTTTGCTAGGTTGTCTTGCTCGTTGTCCGCGCCCAGCCATGCGCTGCCTCCGCCGTAGGCTAGCACGGCTTGCATCATCAAAAATCTATCCGGACGCTTTAGCGCAGCCTTTACGACCATCGGAGTCGATTTTACGGCATAGTGGAGAAACGGCTGCACTCCGCTTTTATCCAGCAGTTTTAGCGTGCCGTTGAAGTGAGTTGAGTAGTCCACGTAGGAGTATTGCGCGTCTTTCATCGCCGCCTTTAGCTCGTCTGGGCTAAATTTGCTAAAATCGTTTACGTCAAAGCCCCTATCTTTGGCGATCAGCTCTAGATTTTTCTTAAACCTTGCGATCTTAAATACCTTATCCTCCATCGAGTATAGATACCTAGCCTTGTCGCCGGTCCAGCTACCCTCGGCCATATACGCGTTTTTTAGCACCTTTGTTAGGATGTTGCCGCCGGCGCCGCTTTGTAGCGGCCGCACTAGCCCTTCAAGGTCGCTTAGGTGGCTATCAAGCCCTAGCGAGTTGGCTAAATTTTCCCATTTTTTAAAGTTCTCGCTGCGTCCTATCCACGCAGCCGTAGTCTTTACCGCTTCATTAAAATCCCCGTGCAAAAACGCCAGCGCCATATTCGAGCCGAAATTATAAAGATGCGTAAAAGGATTTTTAACCGTCACGTTTACTTTGATATGGTCGATCAGTTTGTAGTATGCGCCGTTAAATTTAGCCATCTCTCGCCCTAGCATCTCAGCCTCCGCTAGAGCGTTTGCGACGTCCCCCGGGACATATTTGCCAGCCAGCGCGCCGTATTTCTTGATACCGCCGCCCGCGCTTTCGTCGCTTATCCTCGTCCAGTTTAGTCCCTCAGCTCCCTCAGGCGGCGCGTCTTTGGCAAATTTATCCGCAAAAAGCTTTAGCGTTTGGGCTTTCACGAGCTGCTTTTTTTGCTCTAGGATCGTATTTGTTACCGCAAAGGCCGCATCGTCCTCTATCTCGCGCAGTTGTTTTTGCTCCCAGCTCATCTGCTTTCTAGCAAAAAATTTGCTTTGCCTAAGCGCCTTTGCGATACGGCTATTTTCTTTAGCTTCGTCTAGGTGCTTTTTGTAGTAGTGTTTTACGTAGTCTTTGATGACGTTTTTTGACTCTAGCGCCCCGGCATCCACCAGAGCCTGCGCTCCGTCGTCTATAGTCTTGCGCACTTTTTCGTATAGCGGCCTTACGTGCTCCGGCAGCTCGCTAGGATCCATCTCGCCGTCAAGCGCCTTAAACATCGCTTTTCTATTCCCCAGGCTTAGCTTGCCAAGGTACTCCTTAAACTGCCCTGCTTGCGTATATATCGCCGCAGTGGTTCTGTGATATTCGCCTAGCAGTTCGTCGATCTCCTTGGCATGATCGCGCACGTCTAATAGCTTGCCTGCAAACGGGATATTTTCATCGGCCCACTTTGCGGCCTCGTCTAGCTTTTCGCTCGCCTTTTCAAAGGCGCTATCGACTTTCAGCGCCCAGCGATCGAGCAGCTTCCCCGATCTTTCTTGGACCTGTTTTATTGGACATTTTTCGTTATTCATTTTTTTACTCCGTAGACGAGCTTAGCACAAGCTTAGCCCGTCTTTGATATTTCCGTTTTCGTCTAAATTTTTAGCCTTAAACTCTTCAAATTTAGCTTCTGCTCTAAGTCTGGGGTCTAAAAAATCCATTCGTCCATTAAGATTTCTATCAGAATAAAACGTTATAATACTTTCATAAGCGTCGGTTGTAGTAATGCGGGTCGTGGATCCCGCCCCGACGCTCTTTTTTATTTTATCGTATACCGCTACCCTAAATCTTACCCCATCCTTATCTTGCCACTCATAAATTTTACCGCCGTCTTTATCGACAAACGGCTCTTTGTATTTTTTTATATATTCCCTGACAGACTTGCCGATACCCATTACCTCTTGCTGCGTAACCGCACCTTTTGCGCTAGGGTCCAGATGTTTTTGTATATGCACCGCTCCACCCTTTTTCTTACTTCCTTGCTCAAGTTTTATCGCATCGTCTATTTTTTGCAAGTCTTTATATACGTTCGTACTCTCTTTGCTGTTATTTATTACGTTATATATGCCTCGCATTTCTTTTTTTAGTGCGTTATATTCGGCAGTTTTTAGTATCGCCTCTTTTTTGATAGGATCTAGCTCGTTGCGATATGCCGCCTTTACCTCAAAGCTCATGCCTTTTAGCCTTGCCGCGTCGCCCGTGCCTGCTAGCTCCTCCAGTGCGCTTTGCTTTACGGGGATGTTATCTATCTGCGATTTTGCGTATGCGTCTACTCTTAGGCTTCCATCCTCTGCGATATCGACGAAAAATCTCTTCTTATCCCCGTTTTTGCCGATCTTGTCAAAGTAAATTTTACTATCGCTGATTACTTTAAAGTCCGCGTTTTTTATATCGTTTTTTAGGACGGCCAGCTGTTTGTCGCTTAGATTTACGCCTTTACCGAGCTCTTGGGTAGTTATCTCTTTCGTATCAAATTTACTTATCAACCCATCTTTAAAATTTGAGTCGTTAAAGCTCTCTTTTCTCATCGCCGCTATACTCTCGTCCAGCTCTTTTTCGACGTTTGGATGTTCGCGCTTTATCTCCTCTATCCTGCGGCTATAGCTTACTTCACCATCTTTGCTTACGATCGTTTCGTTTGGATTTACGTCAAAAGTCTCATGCGGATGGGCTTTGCCGTCCGAATTTAGCCTACTTTCGACGTTTCTAGCCTCGGCTTCGCCGTGTATTTTCCTATAAGTCTCTCGTATATCTTGGAGGCGTATTTTCTTATCTATTTCAAATAGTTTCTTGTACAAATCGTCTCTAAGCACCGAGAGTTCGGCATATGCTTTTTCTCTATTCTCGATGGCTCTAAATAACTCTTTTGCATCTTCATACTCTCTTACGTCCTGCGGAATTTCGCTGTAGCGCATTCTCATATGTTGAGCCTCTAGCGATAAATTGCTCAAGGTTTTATCTATGCCTTTAAGCTCTTGCTCGTATTTTTGCCCCTCTTCCCCGAGCAAATAGCTATGTGCCTCTGCCATATTCCCGCCCCTAGCAAAGTCTTCTACCTCCTGGATAGCGTGCTGCACCTCGTGCATAAGCGTCGATTTGTCGCCAAGATCCCTTAGCCCTATTTCGTTCTTTGCAGGGCTATAATATCCCTCTTTCCCAGATTTATAGATATTCGGGCTATTGCTAAAGTTCCCGTTGTTTTTTACGTGTTTGATTTGCGCGCTATCAAATACGACAAACATATCTTTATTAACCTTGATGCCGTCGTAGTTATACTTTCTCAATAATCGCTTTAGCTCTACTCCGTTACTCTTAAGATCTGCCATAACTCTAAAAAGCGTCTCGTTGTTTGTATCTCTTAATTTAACATGCTGACTCCAAAACATTTTATCTTGAATGATTTTTAAAACATCCATATCTTTTTTTGTAGGCTCTATAAAATCCATAATATTTTTAGCTTTTATATATACCTTCAAAAGAGCTCGGCCGTATTCTTTTGCTGTTTCTTTATCCGGCGAAAACCAAAAACCTACACCAGTTTTATCAAATTCGTCTTTAAACTCCTCTAGTTGTTTAACCTTAGTTCCATGATAAAACACTTTCGGGCTTCCGTCGGCGTTTTTCGTAATCGGTGCGCTATCCTTGTGCCACTCGCTCAAATTTACGTCGTATTTGACTTGCGGATTGCGAAACTCCATAGGCTTTTTAAGGTTTCTATTAGAGTAGAAGGATATAATGGAATTTGGATGGGATGCGGAGATCCCGTCCGCTTTTTCGTATACCACTACTCTAAATTTTACCCCGTTTTCGTCGGCCCATTCATAAATTCTCCCGCCGCTTTCGTCAATAAAAGGTTTTTTGTATTTTTGCAAATACTCTCTTATGTTTTTACCGATGCTTAAAAACTCGCCTTGCGTTATCGCGCCTTGGGCACCCGGATCTAAATGCTTTTTGATATGGACGGCGCCGCCTTTTTTATTTGAGCCTTTTTCAAGAATCAGGGCGTCATCTATCTTTTGCAAGTCTTGTCTAACTAAAGTGGCCGTCTTATCGTTGTAGGTTACGTTGTATATGCCGCGCTTTTCTTTTTGAGCCGCATCTTTTACGCTAAGAGCCGCGCCGTCTGGCGTTTCGTCCCCTATTTTTACGACCCTAACGTCCTTTAGTTCGGGGTATGCCTTAAACAGCCCCTCGTGATTTAGTAGCTCGCCCAGCCTTCCTCCGCTTTGAAAACCAGGATTTAGCTTTGCGTTGCCGTCTCCTATCTCAAATTTCCATGCCCCGTCTTTATCCTTAAACCATCCCGTCTTTTGCCAAATTTCTACCTCGTCCGCGCCCTTTTCTAACATGGCTTTAGCCTGATCTAGTTTGCCGACGTTTGCCGTGATCGCCTTCTCTCCGGCAAAGGAATTTAAACTTACGTCCTTGCCGTTTGCGTAGAGCTTGCCTAAGAGTCTTGGATTGCCGTTTGCCATTTGCGGCATCTTTTCGGCTGCGCCTAGGATTTGATTGTATAGTTTCGGCGTCATTTTTCTTAGCCCCGTAGCTACTGCTTTGCCGCCTGCAAGCCCCGTCAAAAATCCCGCAGCGAATCTTTCAGGACTAAAATTCCCGTCCTCGTCGATAGAATTTAGCGTGCCGGCGACTAGGCCGCTACCTAGATGAACGTTTGAGTTTACCGCATGAAATTTTAAATTTTGCTCTGTTGTGGCCGGAATGGTTTTATTCTTCAGTATCTCATTTAGCTCCTTATGTGCGCCATTTAATATTTCATGGTATTGGGGCTTTAGCGGACTTATTTTGGGCATTACGTCCTTCATTGATGGAAAATCAAATTCTCGCCCATACTTAAATCTATCCCTTATCATAACCCCCATAAACTCGTTTTTAGTTTCTGCTTCTTTTAGATCATATTTTTTAATAACAGCATTTAACTTATCGAGCCAACCCTCTTTGCCAAGATTGTTTTCGTTGATAAAATTTAGCTTTGCATTTATAGCATCGTCGATAGTAAATCTGCGAGCTACCTCGTTATTGCCTCCTCCTTGTTTTTCCACCACTTGCTCGCCTGCAGCTGCGGCATCAGTCTGGCCATCTGCTTTAGCGGCAAGTCGCTGCTCCATTTGGCCATCGCCCGCGGCTGGCCGCTTTGTCTGGCTAGCATTTGTAGTATCCCGTCGGCCTTGGCGTAGTATTTGCTCATTGCTTGCTTGTCGTCCGCCTGCTCGGCTTGCATTATCGCCGATACTAGAAACGCTATCTCGTAGTCCGTTAGCTTCTTTTTCATTGACTAAATTTCCTTTTTGGCTATAATCTATAAAATTTCTATCACTGTAATAATCAAAAACCTTTTTTCCGTCGTTGTATTCGTCTATCACCACTCTAAAATTTACGCCGTTTTTGTTTAAATCGTAGGCGTATCTTATCTTATTGTCGAATTGTTCGAAACTATCGTCCGCTATCTTCCCGCCGCGAACAACCTCCATAAAATTTAATAGTTCGTTGTCGGTTAATCCGCCGGTTTTTTCTACGCCCGAGTGCTTGATCATTATTTTTCTCGCGCCTGCGTTTCTGCTGCCTTGTTCTAGCGAATATAAATCGTTTAGATCTCTTCCTTGTAGCGTTATTTTGTCTTTATTGCCGATAAATACGTCGTATACGCTCTTTTGCTCGCTGTTTAACTTCTCTACGTCGATTTTGCTTACAAGTCTTTCCCTAGCTACACTTAATTTATCGTTTTTTAAGCCGCCCTGTTCTATACTAGTTTCATTGGGGCGGATCATAGCGTGTTGGCTATACGCCCCTTCATCGTTTGATAGCTCCTTTTCTTTTATACTTATTTCGCTTGCTTCGTTTTTCGCTCTTATCTGGCTTGCTACTTGCTTTTGTATCTGCGCTTCATACGCCTCTGCGACCTTGCCGTTTGCGTAGTCTTTGGCGATGTTTATATCTTTTTTTGCGTAGGCTTGCGTAAAAGCCTGCGCGCTCTCGTCCGAAAAACCTCTTTGCTTTAGCCTTGCGGCGTAAATTTCTGGAGTATAGGCCTGCGCCGCGATATCTTTTTCAAGCGCATAAAATATCCCTTGTCCTGCAAGTCTAGGATCTACGTCCGCTCCGCCATTGTAAGCTCTAGTGTAGTTTATCTCGTCCGCGCTGGGTTTAAATTTAGCGTTGATTAGCTCCCTCGTCGCGCTTGCGGACATACCTTGTTTTTGATATTCGTTGATAGCTCTTTGAGTGTCTGCGTATCTTACGGCCGATTGTTCGCGCGCGCTCTCCAGGCTTTGTTTTGCCGCTTCTATTTGCTCGCCGTATGCTCTAGCGTAGTCTCTTTGGTTCTCGAAGTTTTTAAATTTGACTATGTCTGCGTAAGTATCTGCGTCCACAAAGTCGCTTTTTTCTTTGCCTTGAGCCACCTCTTTTACGACCTTTGCCGCCGTGTCTTCGTCCAGTCCCGCTTCGCCGGTCGCAAACTCTCGCGCGGTCATCGTCTGGGCTGTTTTTAGTTCGCCGGCCCCGGCGCCCGTACCGCCTCCGCCTTCGTTTCCGCCGCCTATAAACTCGCTATTTTCGGCATGCTCTATCGCGTCCGCTTCATTTGCCGCCTTGCTCGCGCGACGCTTTGCTATGAGTTTGCCGATACCTTGGATGCCTTGATCTATCGCATGCCCCAAAACAAAGCCGCCGGCCGCTCCGTAGCCCATATTCTTTAGCGTCTCTTCGTCGTTTTTGCCTTCGCCAAGAGCCATCACGCCGCCGCTTGCCGCGCCGGTCCCCGCAAAAAATAGAGACTTTTTGCCAAACTGCGCCAGCTTGCTTCCTTTGCTAAGTAACCCCATGCCGCCGACGAAATTTATCGGGTCGGCGACCATCTCCGTGCCTATTTCAGCCACACGGCTACCCCACGACGTCTCGCCGGTAGCTTTTTCGTAGTCGTCTCGAAGCTTCTCCGCGCTTTTGATTTTAGGACGCAGACCTTTTTCTATGGCGTTTTGATAGACGTAGTTTCCTTTTTCGTCGCGCTGACCTTCGTAAAACGGATTTACAAAATCGCTCACGCGCTCGGCGGCGTTTGCGATACCGGCTACTGTTTTGGCCGCGCCAAGCCCCCAACCGTGTTTTTTTGCGCCGAAGTCTTCAAATTTTTGCGCGCTTCTCGCTTCTTCTTCGCTCACGTCCCCGCGCATTATGCCTTGAACTAGCTTCCCGTCTAGCCCAGAGTCCGCTAGCTTGTTTCTTTTGACTTGCCTATCTTGCATATATTGACGCTTAGCCATATCGGCGATCAAATTCGGCAAAAACCCCATACTCTCTAGCTGTGCTATTTTTTCGTCACCTAGATATTCGCGTATAGTAACAGGCATCACATTGCTCCGTCATCACCAAAAATAAACGGCTTTTTTCTCGCTAAATCGTTTTTTCTATCCTTGTATCCGGACTGATCGCCTTTGGCTTCGCGCCTAGCATCGGACTCTTTTGCCAGCTCGTCTACGAAATTTTTATTAAGATAATAGCCGTCTTTGGAGTTTTTTGTTACGCCAAGATGCGCATACTCGTTATATGTGGCTGCATCGACTTTCACCCAGCTTTCATCGCCAGGAGCGGCCTTGTTTGAGCTAAAACGTTGCATGATGTTTCCTATGGCCAAGACTTCCGCGTCGCTCTTGCCTTTCGTTTCATTCGGGAAAAACTGCCTATACGCCGCCACGTTTGCTGCATCTTCTTGTTTTTGGCGGTTTAGCTTATCGACGCGCTCCTGCGCTAGCGATCCGTAGTAGCCCGCTTGCGCGTTAGCGCGCGCCCAATCAACAGCCCTATCTTTATCGGCCCTTAACATCTCCATGTCTAACTTTTTTTGATTATAAATACGATCTTTTTCATCTTTGTCTTTTTGATACACTAGTTCATCAGCCTTGGCTTTCATCGTCTCGGCATGCGAGTTTTTCCTAAAATTTAGCTCGTCGTTTCTAAAAAGCTTCTCGTCTTGATACCTCTGGTTTTCGTCGTCTATCTTTTGACGCTCCTTGCCGATCTGCCCTATTTTCATGAGGCTATCGCCAAAAGCCGCAAAGCCCGCCCCGATGCCTGCGCCCTTGCTATATTCAGGCGCTTTTAAATACTCGATGTTAAATCGCATTCTCTTCGTCCTTTCTCTTGCTCATCGCGCTTAGCCATCCTTGCTCTAAATTTTGCTGCGCCTGATTTCGGCGACGCTTTTCTTCTTTGAGTAGATCAAGGTTTAGTTTGTAAGTTTTATCCGCGGCCTTGCCTTGTTTGTAGGCGCTAAATGCGCTGCCTAAGCCGCCCACCAAAGCACCCGCAGCCTGCAAGCCGTCGGCGTTGTTTTTAATCCCGTCTGAAAGATTTTTCCACCAATCCCACATATTTTCTCCTTTTTAAATTTTTATCTTATTATTACTCTTTGACGTCCTAAATTTCGTATATTATTTCTTACCGCTCTTGTTGCCGCCCGAGTTTCTTTCGGCTTGTCTTTGTCTTGATTTTTCGCCGCGGCTTGTTTTGCCGTTCCCGGTCGTGCCGCCGATGTTGCCGCCCCTGCGGTTGCCTGAGCTATTTGCGCGGCCGGCGGAGTTCATGGCGCCGCTCACGCTGCCGCTTTTGCCGGCTTTATCGGCCGCCTCGGCCGCCATTGCGCCGCCTCTGCTGTGCGCTCCGGTATTATTTATCCCACCGCGCGAATCTTTGTTGCCGTAATTGCCGAAAAATCCGCGCTCGTAATCCTCTTTAAATTTCTGCATTCCAAGCGTCTTGCCCCGTCTCGAATAGCCGTGATAGTTATATGCGGTTTGTCCGAATCTAGACCCTGCAAACCCTTCAAACGTATTCTTGTTCGTTCCGAGTCGTTGCATGCCGCCTTGTTGCATTTTGGCTACTGCCGGAGCGACCGCGTCCGCAATGTCGTCAAAGGCCGCAGAGTATAGCTGTTTTCCAAACGGAGAAAAGCCATCGGGTTTAAACCCCGCCACCGAGCCAAACGTGCTCTTTTCTAGTGCAGTTTCTATCTGCGAACGGCTAAAGCTTTGATTCATTCTCGACATTATGCTACCTGCATCCATAAATCTATTTGCGCGCGTTAGCCCCATGTCCCTTGCGGGCGTGTTTAGGTAGTCGCTAAATTTCTCTATTGGATGAGCGTATTCAAACTTCTTGCCCTTCCACTCATAGCCCACCGTTTGGCCATACTGATTTTCTAGCTCGATCCTGCCTATATCAAACCCTAGCGCCCTTTTTACGCCGTCTAAAAATCCTATCTTTTGTTCATACATCGGTTCTCCCCTGCTCGTAAATCCCGCCAAATCGCCGCCGAAGCCGAAATGATTATCAAGCCCGCTCATAACCTCAAACGTTTCCGTAAAAAGGCTATTTAGCGCAAAGCCTATGGCTATCGTACCGAAGGCCGAGGTTATGCCCAGCGCCTTTGATAGCGTCTGCACACCTAGGCTTACTATCTCTTTTTTTAGGCTTGCGGTCACTACGTCGTGGATCGTGGCCGCGCTGATTTGTCCGTCGTACGCCCAGCCCGCCGCGATCGCTCCCAGCGGCCCCCACTTGTTCATAGCGTATCCTTGCAGCGCCGCTCTTAACGCGCCCTTTTTTCTCTCTTCTGCTAGCTCTCTTAAAAACTCCCCGCTTACCGCTCCGCTTCGCCCTATCGTCCTGCCTTCCGCACTTGCGAAGTCTTTGTCTCTCTCGCGCAGTATATCTCTAGCTTTTTCTACCGCCTTGCTCACCGCGTTTTCTATCTCTTCGCCTGCAGCCTCAGCCGCCTCGTCCCTAGCTCTTTTGCTCCACTCGCGAAATATCAAAATTTGCATAGGAAGTAGCGCCAGTTCGGCATAATCTTCATTCAGATCAAGCAATGAAAGCGTAAGGGAATAACTTTGAGAGATGAAAAGAGATGCGAGATTTGGCATAGGCTCGAAGCTCGGGCTATACGCCGAGCCGCCGGCAAAGAGATAATCAAACGCCTGGGATCCCGCCATAAAAGAAAATACGTCACTATCTTCTGGATTAGTGACGTTTAAAATGTCGTTAAACGCGATATAGGTTTGCAAAATTTAGCCTTTTGGCGGCAAACTATTTGCCTTTTTTGATTTCGTAGTCCGCTATCGCTTTTGCAGCGATGCCGTCGCCTTTTGTGATAGCTGCGAGCAGATTGAAAAAATGTTCGTTCATAGATGCCGGCGGAATCAGATCGCGCTGGGCGAGGTTTTGCAAAAAGTCGCCTAGGATCGAAGTGGCCTTGATGATACGGTTGTCCTTCACTTGCCTTTCGATGGCCTTTTGCTGCTCTTCGGCTAGCTTTTGCTCGGCCCTTATTTTTTCTATCTGCGCGGTCGTGAGGTCGTTTTGCGCTCTTAGCTGGTCCATCTCTAGCGGGTGCTTTTCTTTCATGTATTTATTTTTTAGCTCGAGCGCTTCTAGCTCTTTTTCTAGCCCTTGGTTACGCAGATCTAGCGCGCGTAGCTCCTGATCGAAGGTTAGTTCTTTTTGCGCTAGCTCCATCGCGTTTTGCATAGCGTTTTGAGTGAAATTTATGGATAGATCCGCGAGCAGCCCAGAGATGGTTCTAGCCCTTACTTCGTCGTCGATGTTGTAGCTATCGAATTGTTCATCGATATACTGCGTGGTTTTTACAAACGGTGAATCTACGCAAGTCGCCGCAGCCAAAATTTTCTTAAAATTTTCTATGTATTTTTCGTCGTATTTTATTTTGATTTTTTGCGCCATTACAGTCCCTTCATCTGCCGCTTGAGTTTGTTTAGATTTGATCTAGCAAAGCTAGCCTGCGTTTCTAGCTCGTCTATCTCTTTGTCTGCGCCGTCCAGCTTTTTTGAAACGGCGCTAAATTTCGCGTCCGTAGAGTTTTGCAGGGCGTCGATTCTGCTTTCTATCCCGCCGATACTCGTTCGAAGCGTATCTATTTGGTTTTCCAGCGCGCGCACGCTATTTTTAAGCGCGTTAAAGTCTTCGTCGCTTACCGGCATAGTTCTATCTCGCTGGTTTTTGCCACGGCCAAATTTAACGCCTCTTCAAGCTCTTCATGCGTTATTAGCTCGATCTCGCCGCCCGCTAGTTTCCACTCCAGAGCTTCAAGCCCCAGCCTACGCGCGCGCTCTAAAGCTAGGCTCATTCTGCTTTGAGACTTTTCATCTCCTTTAAATTTGCGCCCGCCGCTCGTCCTTACGACGATATTTGCGATCTCTTCTTCTTTGAGCGCTTTTATCTGCGCCTTTTGCTCAGCCTCTGCCGCCGCCTTCATGCCATCGCTTGGCTCAAATTTGCCGTTTTTAAGGGCGTAGCCGTATGGGCTTTGTCCGTTTGGGATATCCACTTTGGCCGCTTCGACGTTTTTGTACGCGGCGTGTTTTTCGGTGCCACTACCTATGATTACTCCGTCCTCATCCAAAAAATAATACATGTTTTACCTCTCCACTAGATCTTGCTGATTTAGATATAGCATCACGGCCGCGCTATTTGGCCCCATCAAAAATTTATCGTTAAACGCCCCGTTGCTAGCCCTTCCGAGCAACGCTACGTGCGATTTAGAAAAATCAGATACATTGTAAAGCACTATGCAGGCGTTTGTCTTGGAGTTAAAATTTGCTTGGATGATTTTGTTGGCCGCAGAGTTGTTTTCAAAACGCTCTATTTTGATTATCGTGTTGGTTTGCTTAAACTGATCAAACGCCACGTCGCCGCTGAAATATATTTTCCTACCGATGATTTGAAACGGCGTATACGTTCCGCTCGAGTTTGCGATACGAAAATTATCGGCCAGGATTTCAAATTTACTCTGCTGAGCGCTCCCGTCGCTAAACTGCCAGCCCGTGATTCTGCCTTGCTTGTCCGTGATTAGGGATTTGACTTTGGCCAGATACTCTTTTGCCGCCGTCGCGATAGCCGCGGCATTCGTGACCTTCACGAGCTCGGTTTCGGCTCTAGAGATGAGATTTGTCATGTCTGCCGTCATAGACCTGATTTTGCCGTCCAGTCCTTTTTCTACCTTGGTTTCGACGTTTTTTGTGATTTGGGTTGTGAGCTCGCCGGGCAAACTCGCCTTAAGCTGCTCGAATTTTTGAGCTATCGCGCTATTTTCGCTTGCGTAGGCTTGCTTGAGCTGATCTATGCTAGCGTTGATCTCGCCGAATTTCGCGTTGATTTGCTGTATGGCCTGAGCTAGCGCTTCGTTGTCCGTAGTTACGGCGACGTCCTTATTTTTGACCATCGCCGAAATTTGACCGTTGATCGCCTTGACTTCGGTTTTTAGCTCTTCAAGAGCTCTGATCGTGCCGCGCAGCTTGTCGCGCAAATTTTGATTATCGAAGGTTCTCTCTTTGGCTAGATAATCCTCGATGATGCGCTCAAGCTCGCTGATATGATCAAACGGGTTAAAAGGCACGGGCGCGTTCGTACCGCCGTCGTCGTCGCCCTCGCCGCTTCCAGTGCCGGCTTCCGGGTTAAATCCAAGAGGCCTAACCTCGAGATAATCGGGCGTTATATATGCTATAGTTTGATTTTCCGCCATATTTACTCCTTAAAATCACCATGCGGCTTGTACGAGTTTTGCCTTACCGCGCATTACGCACATCGCATCGTTCCCTAGCGGCGGGCGTAGCCATACCGCATACGCATGCCACGCTCCGCCGTAGCCGAAACTATCGCTGATGTCGTTTTTATAAAACCCTTCCTGCGCACCGTCCCAAGCGCTAGCCTCGGCAAACATCACGACGTGATTTTGTTTTACCATGCCGATATTTTTTAGCTCCAGCTTTGCGCCGTTTTTGATGTTTTCAAACACCAGATCTACGATGCGAAATTTGGGATCGAAAACTAGCGGTTTGTTAAAACGATCAAAATACGCGATATCCAGCCCAAACGCGCTACCCACGACAAACGTCTTTTCATAATATGCATTCATCTTTACTCCAAGGACGAGCCAAGACCGTCCTTGCGGGCAAGGCTTGGCGCCCTGCACCCGCACTCTTCGTAGCGTAGTCTCGTTGCGAGTGCCACGCACGAAGCAAAAAGCCCTACCTTACGGCAGGGACCCTTTTACTCCTCGCCCGAGCTTTGTCTCCAAACTTTCCCGTCCGGCGCGTCACACCGCCAACGCCCGGTTTCTCCAGCCGTTGGCATAAACCCTAAACTTTGGATTTTTTTCAATCAGCTTGTTGTAGTATTCAAGCTCGGCGCGGTCAAATTGCTTGTCAAACCGCTCCTCGTCATATCGGTTTATCGCCGCTATCGTCTGATCGCCCACTATGCCGTCATTCACTACGCCTACAAGTTGTTGTGCAACTCTTACGGCGGGCTTTACGCCGACATTCACGGCAAAGACGAACATCTCATTCGCTTTGATTTGGCTTGAAATTTCGTCGAGCCGCATCCTATCCCAATACGCCTCTTTGTAGAATGCTCGCACCTGCGCGCGCAAATTCTCTCTACCGTAAAGCGCACGGGATATTTTCTCGATGTCGCCGCCAAGAGCCACCGTGCCTAGTATCTCGTCCCAGCCTGTCCAGTGCGGGTGCGCGGCTTGATAAATCCCCATAAACGTCCAGCCGCTTTCGGTCGGATTTCTATCTAGTGCATCCTCGGGCTTAGAAAACTCAAGCCTCATCAAAATTTGAAAAGCATCGTTAAAATTTGCCATTTGCTATCCTTTTTAGTTTATTTTCTTTGAAAAAGGTGCGCTCTTTGTGCTCGCCTTTTTTGCCGATATTAAAACCCTCAACGGGGCGGTGATAGCCCATCACCCGGCTCCACACGGTGCATTTTGTGCGCCGTACTTGCAAGCTTTGCAGTATCTCACTATTTGTCATCGCCGAGCTCCTCGTGTCTAAAGCTTCCGCCGTAGTCGTCATACCCTCTACCGTAGCCACCGTCGCCCATCCCATCTATCTTTTTATCCGCGGCTTTGTTTATTTTCCGCCTTGCCCATTCAGCGCCCATAAAGGCGATAATACCGCCAAGAGCCAGCGCCCCCTCAACCTCGTGTATAAGGAGTTTTGAGATAGCAAACGTAGTCCAGCATAAAAACATCGCCGTGATAGTAGCTACGGCAAAAGCCCTTTTCGTGCGGTGTTTTCTGGGCTTGCCGTCATCGTCTAGTAGCCCCAAGACGCCGCCGATCGCGCCCACCACCAATACCCAAAGCAGGTATAGGTATTCTTGAAAATTCATCTTATCGCTGCCCCGAAAATTAAGGCGAGCAGGACCGACAAAGTTATTTCTAGCGCCCTTTTTTTGCTGATTTTAAAGCCCATAATCTTTCTAATCACCATTTCGCTCATTTCGCACCTCTTACGCATTGTTTTAGCAGGTCCTCGCAGGCCTTAAAATACTCTGCAATCTTTTTTTGATTGTCGGGGTCGCTTCTGTCTCGCTCGGGCTTTTGCGGCATCTCGTCGATGCAAGGCACGGCGATATACACGTCTTTATATTCCGTGCGCGTGATGATTTGCGGCTCTTTGCTTATGCAGCCCGAAAACAAAAGGACGGCGAAAAAAAGCACAACCCTAGCGTGCCAACTCATCAAATATCCTTTCGCAGCGCTCTAGCTTCTCCTCGCAGTTTTGCGTAGCAAGCGGCTTTATGCTCTCAAATTTGCTTCTTACTTTTTCTTGCGTCTTTTTTACGTCGGGCTTTTTTACTTCAAGGTCTTTAAATTTTGCATTCTGCAGGTCTATTTTTGCATTGCACTCGCTTAGATTTGCCGCCGAGATTTGCAGGTTTGCCTCTTTTATCGCTAGCTCCTTTTGGGCTTCCGCTAGCCCAGCTTTTGCGTCCTTTATGTCGCTCTTTAGCTTCCAAATTTCAACCCCAAGCCCTAGCATTACGCCTAGTAGCCCGCCGATTATGATTAGCCAAAATTTATTGGAGATTAGGAAATTCATTCAACTAATACCCAATCAATAGCAAGGACATCCGTTTGACTGGCAAGCCACGGCACAAAATCATCTTGAGCAGTCTTCATATAAATAGCATCGCAGATGGCAAATGATCCGCATACGGGGGTTATTTCAATATCTCTCCAATCTTTGCTTATCGCGACTTGTTCTCCAAATATGAGATATAAAAACATCCCCTTGCCGTTCCAGCCTTTGCGCGCCACTCTTTTGCCCTGTTTTAAAAAACGTATAGCGGAGCCAAAGTCAAACCCCTCGGATATGTTTTGATAAGCGGCTTCAAAGACGTTTTTAGGCGACCACGAGATGTAGCCGTCAAAATCTGGATGATTTTTTTTGCTATCGGCATACTCTACGAGATAACCCTCGTCGTTTGGATTTTCCTCCGCAGGCACCGTCCAACCGCGCAACTTGTTGTATTCCAAGCGATTCATCGGTATCGCTTTGATCTCCTTGGTTCCTATGTATTTTTGCATTACTTCTCCTTTATCTGAATAAATTTATAAGAAATACGGCCGTCAATATAACGGCAGCTATGATCACGAATTTCTTTGTAGACGGCTTCATAGTTTTATCCTTTTGAATGGATTGATAGCCCAGACTGTTTGTAATATTTTCTTGTCGTCTCTTTCCATATAGGTATGTTTGTTGTCCTCACGCATACCCGCGACGTCCATCAGTTTCCAGCCAAGGTAAAATCGGCAGTACCATTTTGATTTGCCGTAGCGTATCTCGCGGTAGTAGCCAAAACGCTCGCGTCCGTCTTTCATCTTGCAGGTCACTAGACACTCGGTATTCTTTTGACCTTTGTTATAGGTCGCAAATACATCGCCTTGAGTGCGCACCGTGTTTGCGTCTATGTCCTCGACCTTGACGCCCAGATACTTCGCGCTGAATACGCCTATGCGGTTGCGGTATAGCCAGCAAAGGCGCGCAAAGTACGTTCTATTCTTGCCGTTAGGGAAGTGTTCGTTTCTCCAGCCGTCGTCGCCGTTAACCCCGTAATCGGGGTCATCGAACCACGCCGCCCATCTTGGCAGCCTTTCGCTCTCTTTGCCGCAAAAAAGTAGCGCGATCGGCACGACGAGAAACTGCAAAATTTCAAGCGGTATCTCTACCGCTACGTTTTTCAAAATTTGAAGTTTTTGTTTCGCCGTGAGTTTCATTGTCATACCCTTCTGATTTTGCTTGCGCCTACACTAGATTTGAGATGGCTTACGCTGCCAGGATTTATCCCCGCGCTAACCACTATTTGACTTAAGGACGTTAAGCCTTGAAAATTGTTCTTCGCGTCAATTTTTGCTAATTTCCTCAT
>ERZ773077.250-NODE-250-length-40796-cov-12.121818_pt1 | contig 40796 bp, 30 predicted proteins | sample MGYA00580612_ERZ773077 | MGnify/ENA primary metagenome ERZ773077 (study PRJEB29015, sample SAMEA2737971) | human oral metagenome | biome: human oral; feature: human-associated habitat; material: dental | place: China | collected 2021 ...
CCCTCAAACACGCCAACCTTGGTATTGCGATGGGTAACGCGGCACCCGCAACGAAGGCTGTCTCGCGTCTGGTGCTTCTGGACGGCAAGTTCTCTTCGCTTCCCGCCGCCTTGGAGCAGGGCCGCCAGGTGATTGCGAATATTGAGATGGTGGCGAACCTGTTCCTGACCAAGACCGGCTTTGCGATCCTGCTGGGTGTGACCTTTGGTCTGATGGGGCTGATCTTCCCGTTCCTGCCCCGCCAATACTCGACCGCGGATTTCCTGATTGTTGGGGCGTCCTCTTTCGCGCTGGCACTGCTGCCGAATTCACGCCGCTATGTTCCGGGGTTTTTGCACCGTGTGCTGAACTATACGGTTCCGAACTCCATTATTGTGGTGGCGATGCTTCTGACCGTGAATTTGGCGGCGCTTCTGGTGTTCCCGGGAACCGATATGCGGCAGGTGCAGACAGCTTCTTTCATCACCCTGGTGATTATGGGATTGTGGAACCTTGCGGCAGTGGCTAGGCCGTTTAACAAGGCACGTATCCTGCTGTTTGGGGCACTGCTTGCCGTATTCTTTGCAGCATTATTGGTTCCGGTTTTGGTGCGGTACCACCAGTTTGAGGCTCCGTCGGCGCTGTTGTTGTGGCTGTCGGTGGGTGCTGGTGTTTTAGGGGCGGCGCTGATTGAGGTGAATGCGCACCGCTCGCGCCGCTGGCAGAAGCGTCATTACCCAGACCTTGAGGTGGCGCCTCTGCGGTTCTTCCCGCAGAAGTAGCAACTGGGGCTTTGGTGAGCACGCCGTGTGTTTGTGCATCTTAGCGGGTGCACGGATGCACGGCGTGTCTGGGTTTTGCCGCGCCTGTGGGTCTGTGTGTAGTTTTTGGTTCTTCTTGCTTTCTGAGGCAAAACCGATTACAGTACTGAATAAAACTTAAGGTTGTTTTGAACAGCCTTTAGCACAGGGTTGTTACTGGTTTGGCAGGCAAGACCTGAGTTACTCCGCTGCTGGGCGTATTTTACGTTTGTGGCACCCGTGTATTCGGGCACCCTCATACGGGTGTTGCGCACGGTGAAGGAGCTGACTCGGGTCTTTTTTGTTTTCCAGGTTGCATCTTTTAGCAGCAGCCCGCACAGACAATATCGCTAATTATCCAAGGGATGAACCGTGAAGAACCACGAGCTTGGCGAGAAGATTCTTCAGGGCCTAGGCGGCCCCGAGAATATCGCCCATTTTACGCACTGCGCAACACGTTTGCGTGTTACCCCATCTTCGAATGAGAAGGTGGACCGCACCAAGATTGAGAACCTGCCCGGGGTGCTGTCGATTATTGAGCAGTCTGGTCAGACTCAGGTGGTACTTGGTGACCGCGTTGAGGCGGTCTATAACGAGATGCTGACCTTACCGGGTATGAAGAACCTGGGTGAGGATGATGACTCCAAGGCTAAATCATCCGGCGGTAAAAAAGCTGGCTGGCTGACAAATGTTTTCGATGTGCTCTCCGACTCCTTCCGTCCCCTGTTGTGGGCGCTGCTGGGCACCTCCATGATTCTTACCTTGATCGTGTTCCTGCAGCAGTTCGGCTTCTTCGGTCAGTACACCGACCTGACCGGTCAGAGTGTGAACATTGATATTGTGAACGGGCCGCGCCTTTCTGATAAAGACGCCATCAAGGTGCTCGAAGCCGAATGGATGAAGCAGTTCGCTTTCTGGTATATCATCAAGGCGGCCGCGCTGTCGGTACTGAACTTCATGCCCATTATGCTTGGCGCAACCGCCGCAAAGCGTTTGGGCGCGAATATGTGGGTTGGTGCGGCTATTCCGGCGGCGCTGATGACCGGTACCTTCCAGAGCCTCACCAAACTTGCTGACGAGCATACTAAGATGCTTGATGTGCCCATTATGGGCCTGCACCTGCCGCTGTACGCTTACGATTACACCGGCCAGGTGTTCCCGCCCCTGCTGGCGGTTGCTCTCTTGGCACCGTTGGAGCGTCTGCTGAAGAAGATCATCCCGAATATGCTGCAGATGGTCTTCGTCCCCATGCTTTCCGTTATTATTCTGGTGCCCGTAACCGCTTTCGTGGTGGGTCCCATCGGTATTGGCGTGGCTATGGGTATCTCTGACTTCCTGAAGAATGTTAACGATGTAGCTCCGGGAGCTGTGGGTGCGCTGATCGCGGGCCTGTACCTGTTCATGGTTCCGCTGGGTCTGCACTGGCCGCTGAACGCCGTGATGATTAACAACCTACAGACCTTGGGTACTGACTTCATCCAGTCCCCCATGGGTGCTTACAACTTCGCCGTCTTCGGCGCGGTCACCGGTGTTGCTATTAGGGCTTCACGGAATAAGGAGCTTCGCCAGACTGCGGTAGGTGCTTCTATGTCCGGTCTGCTCGGTGGTATTTCCGAGCCTTCCCTCTACGGTGTGGTTCTGCGCTACAAGCGGGTTATCCCCCTCATTCTGGTACCGGCTGTGGTCGGTGGCGCCACCATCTCACTGCTGGAGGTCAAGTCGCACGCATTCGCTTTCACCTCGCTCCTGTCGATCCCCGCAATGCAGCCTTCCGTCCTGTATGCTCTGGGCTTGGCAATTGCTTTCTTTGGTGCAATGACTGGCGTGCTGCTGTTTGGGTATGAGTCGCGCTCAAAGAAAGACGGGCAGGCCGCTGCCGAGACCGGGTCTGAGGGTGAGCCTAAGGCCGCTGGCGCCGATGAGGCAGACGCCGCGAAGAAGACTGGCACCGCAGCAGCTGCCGCAAAGGCAGCCCCGGCAAAGCCTGCGGTTGAGTCCGGCACTGTGTATGAGCTGACTGCTCCGTTGGAGGGTAAGGCTGTGGCGCTGGAAGAGGTGCCTGACCCGGTATTTGCCTCAGGTAAGCTGGGTAAGGGTGTGGCCATTGAGCCGACCGGTACCGCCGTGGTGGCTCCGGCTGATGCAAAGGTGAGCGCCACTCTGCCGTCGGGCCACGCCGTGGGCCTGAAGTTCGAGAACGGTGTTGAGATGCTCGTTCATGTGGGCCTGGATACCGTTCAGCTTGACGGTAAAGGCTTTGAGGTGAAAGTTGCTAAGGGTGATTCCGTGAAGGCTGGCCAAGAGCTGCTGACCTTTGACCCGGCCGTCATTAAAGAGGCGGGCTATCCGCTCATTACCCCGGTACTGATCACGAATACGAATAAGTTCGCCGATGTTGAGGGCTTGCCTGGCGCAGCAACGCCTGAGTCCACAGTTATTCGGGTGACTACGAAGTAGCCTTACGGACCCGATAAAAGCCCCCGCCTTCCCCTACCGTTGGGGAGAGCCGGGGGCTTTTTCTGTTTTTACTAGGCCTTGTGAAGCACCCAGAGAATCGATAACCGAATGTGCAGTAAATCCTTATCATATCGCAGCCGAGGTTCCCACCTCACACAACGCAGGATACGGAAGTGCTTGTGCCGCACGGGGGTTAGTCTACAAGGTGTTATTCGTAGGTGGAGGCCGTTGCCCCAGAAATCCCAGAAGGTCGCTAGTGCCCTCCTTAGAATATAATGGCCCACTATAAAGCGGGGGCCCACCATGTACACATGGTGGGACCCCGCTTGGCTGGTTTAGGTGCTTAGCCTAAAGGCTACTTCTCCCAACCAGCGTTAATCCATACATCCGGGTCATATGCAGAAGTAGCAAACAGGCGAGGCCCGTAGTTTGCCAACCCCTTCTTGCACGCCTGGTAGTTGGGGCCGTTATATACGGGGATGTAGATAGCTACCTCGGCGAGGTGACGCTTCTCCAGCTCGGTTGCTATTTCAAGCTGTTTCTTATAATCTTCCGTAGCCATCATCTTATTGGCGAGGGAATCGAGCTCTTTACCGTGCCCGTTATTAATCTCGGACCGGTAGAAATAGTATGCGGAATCCACCGGGTTGGTGGTGATGCCGTACCCGGCAGACTTAATACCGTAAGACCTTTCTTCTGAGACCTTCGCTAAGTCATTTTTACCGGTATAGGTCACGATCTTTATCTCAATACCAATCTTCTTCATCTGATCCGAGAAGAACTGTGAGGTCGTCTTAGTATCCTGGTCATCTCCAAAGGTGGCCAACTCATACGACGCTTTCTTGCCATCCTTAGCGTAGAAATCGCCGTCCTTCTTATAGCCAGCGTCTTCCAAGATTTTCTTTGCCACGTCCTCACCGATCTCGGTAGGGTAGCTGTCCTTGTAGCCTTCTTGCAAGGGCAGGAAGCACATAGACCCGGGGGCTTTCTCACTCCACCCGATCTTTTCGAATCGGATCTTCTGAATCTGCTCACGGTTGATACCCGCCACAATTGCTTTGCGGACGGGCAGCGGAATCTTATCCGGGTTAAGTTCATAATCTCCGACGCCCAGAGCACTGCCCTTACGAATATCAATATTTGACATCTTTGATACATCGGCATAGACATTATGCGAACTGGCAGAAATTACGTCAATTTCGCTGTTCTTGAATGCTGCCAAAGAGGCTGCCTCACCCAGAGAACGAATAGAGATTTTCTCCAGCAGAGGCTTCTGCCCCCACCACTTATCGTTCCGTGTCAAGATCAAGGAGTTCTGAGAAACATCCCAGTTCTCAACCTTAAAAGGCCCTGCCCAGTACTTATCGAGAGGCTTGTCGACGAGCCCGTCATTAAAGAGCTTCTTATCCACCAGTGCCGGGTGAATAAAGGTGGAAATAACGAATCCCCCGTCAATAGGATAGTAGGGCTTTTCCATAGTGACCTTGACCGAGAACTTGTCACCGTTCTCTTCAACGCTCTTTACCTGCTTCCACATGGGAGCGTCGGTTACTTGGTATTCGCCAGCAGGGGCTGTAAAGATCTTGTGGGCTGCACGCACCGATTCAATATCGATAGGGGTGCCATCGTTGAACTTTGCCTTGGGGTTAATCTTGAAAGTAACGGTTTGAACGCCGTTCTTAGTCTCGGCCTTGTACTCTGTAATGTAATCAGTGTTTAAGCTGGGCTTACCCGTATAGTCATACTTATACCCGCCAGCATACGCTGAGTTCACAGCGGCGTGGAGAACAATGGAAATCGAACTGTACCCGCCGGTGTTGAAGGGGTTAAAATTTTTAGGGATTTCCTCGAAAGCAAGACGTAGCTCGCCGCCTTCTTTGAGTTCCGAACGGTCTTTGGGGTTAAACGATACGGCCTTTGAGATGTCGTCCCCTGCACCAAGCGCAGAGTTAGTCTCGTTCTTTTTATTACCACCGCATGCGGCAAGCAAACCGACGGTCCCCAGTGCAACCGCGCCAGTGAGCAGGGTGCGCCGATTGATTGACATGTTCGTCATCGAATCTCCTAGCGTTCGAAGTAGGGTAAGGCATCTGCTAGCTACATTGAGCCTGTCATCATTGAGGACACAGATAGCCTGATGTGGGGCGGGGTGCCCCATAGAAGTAGAGTTCTTGGAGTTAATTATAGCGGCAATTTTAGCTGTAAAGTGACCTGTGGCGCACTCAGGCTGCCGATTTATTCACACGCCTATGCATATTTTAAGGGCATAAAATACGCTTTACTATGTTTTGATTTGTTTAAGAAACTTTGTTCTTAATGTTTACTTTAGGTTCATAGCAGGCGCATATTAATATACCGTATGGGTCGCACACCGCTGTTCACACGGCACTGAGAGGTCCTTCCTGCCAGAAGCTAATGAGAGTAACTTCGGTGATTGGCATGAAACATTGTGGAACCGCATCCGCACCAATGGGCTGCGCCTCAGTGGCTGTTAGCTGCCTAAAAGTTAAACCTATAGGAGCGGACCACTTCTATGAACGAAGAGCCCGCCCCTACAGGAAAAGCAATACACAGCTTGTTACTTGAGCCAACCGACCTTTTCCCATTCAATGGGTTTGAAAAGGGTAGGCCCGTAGTTCGCCAGTTCTTTCTTGCACATCATCAGGTCGGGGCCGTTAAACACCGTGCCGATGGTCGAAACCTCAGCCATGTGCTTCTTCTCAATCTGGTTGCACATCTTGTTCCGCTCCGCGTCGTCTTTAATGACCGCCATCTTTTCGATCATTGCGTCGATCTCAGCATTGCCCACACCGTCGTTCTCTTTAGAGTAGTAGAACTGCTTGGTGGCAGCAGTGCCATCCGCACCGCTGAGGCTAAAGCCCGACACTATAATGTCGTACTCCTTAGAACCGGTAACTTTCGAAAACTCCGCAGAACCGCGAGTTTCGACCTCAAAGTTAATGCCGATCTCCTTCATCGTCTGAGCGAAACTACGCGCCATGCTGCTCTTACTGGGGTCATCGCCAAACACGGTGATTTTATACCGCAGCTGCTTACCACCCTTAGCGTAGTACTCGCCGTCCTTCGTGTATCCGGCTTCTTCTAAGAGCTTTTGGGCAGCAGATTTTGCATCCCCATCTGCCTTCGGGAAATTATCCTCGTAATACTCCTCGAACGGTAGGTGCAGCATTGAGCCGGATGGGTCTTCCTCGTACGGCAAATTCTGAAAGGCAATATTACTAAGAGCCTTCCGATCAATACCTAGGAAAATCGCTTTCCGCACTTTTGCATCTTCAATCCGTTTGGGGTTCAAATTCAGACCACCCGCATACAGCAGCTGACCTTTGCGCAGCTCAGAGTTCGCAGTATTTTTCAGTTCGGCATATGATGTGGAGGTGCGCGACTCAACCGCGTCTACCTCCCCGTTCTTAAAGGCAGCAACCTTCGCGCTTTCCTCCAAGCCCCGGAAAATCACCCGGTCAAGCACGGGCTTCTCACCCCACCATTTCTCATTCGGCACCATAGTGAAGGTGTTCTCGGTAGAGTTCCAGCCTTTATCAGCCAGCTTAAACGGGCCGCACCCAAACTCAGGGTGCGGGTTATTCACAAACCCGTCGTTGAAAACTTTCGGGTCTTCCATGCCGGGGTGGAAAATCGCATCGAACATCTCGTTTAACGGGTAGTATGGTTTGGCCATAGTGACCTTTACCTTAAAGTTGTCCCCGTTGTTTTCGACGCTCTCAATATACTCATAGATACCTGAGCTGACAATATTGTAGTCACCGTCGGAGCTCTTGCGTATCTTCCAGGTGGACTGCAACGCTTTGTAATCGATAGGGGTGCCATCGTTGAACTTTGCCTTGGGATTCAGCTCAATGTAAACGACGTCTTTACCACCCTCTTCTGCAGGTTTGAAGGAGAGGGCAAAATCCTTATTCAGCTCGTATTTTCCTAGGTGCGTAATATTCCACAGTCCCGCTGCACGGATTGAGCTCATCGCAATCTGTGTGTCGTAGGATTCTCCGCTTGTCGAATAGGTGTTGAAGTCCGGCCCGAGGGATCCCAGGGGGATACGCACCTCACCGCCCTGCTTTAAGTCGGACACCGGATGCGAATTGATATTGTACAGTTCCTCAGACTTAGCGTCTTTACCGGGTGCTTTAACCTTATCCTCTTTCTTCGAGCCGCCGCAGGCAGCTAACAGGCCCACGGTAGTCATTGCGGCTGCAGCGCCCAGCAAGGTGCGGCGGTTGAAGATGTACTGTTTCTGCATAGCTATTGCCTCACGTCTACAAGTTCATTTGCTGCACCAAGTGCTCCGGTGCATCACCCGGCTTATATGCTTTACGGGTTTGGACTTATCCAAAGTTGAGCTATAAGTTCAGGTCATATCTCAGTACCTTACACCCGCATTTTATGGTTGTGGCAGAAAAGCAGATTTTGTGGGATATTTAACAGTATATATGAATATTTATACGCAATATTCCTTCATTTACAATATTCATTGTATGCATATTTTGGCTTTTCTACCCTCCGAGCAGCCGAAGGACTGTTTCCTCCCCAACACGATCCTCTGCAGAAAGTACACGTTCAAGACGCCACAAGAGGGTGTGGCATTCCCAGAAAACGGGAACCCACACCCTCTATGAAATGGAGTTATTGGATGTTTACTTCAGCCAGCCAACCTTCGCCCAGTCGATATTGCTTTCGTCATAAAGGAAAGTGCCGTAATTTGCCAGCTTTTCCTTACACATTGTGTACAAAGGTCCGTTATACACAGTACCCAGAGTGCAAACTTCACTCATATGCTTCTTCTCAACCTCATTACACTTTTGGGCACGTTTCTGAGGGTCAGGCTCAACTAGAATTTTTTCGATCAGCTTATCAATCTCGGGGGTACCTACACCATCGTTATCCTTCGAATAGTAGAACTGTTGGGTTCCCGTCGTAGGTTCTGCACCCACGCTATAGCCCGAGAACGTAATATCATATTCCTTGTTGCTAACCACCTTGTTGAAGTTAAGACCAGCCTCAGGGTTCAGCTCAATGTGCAGTCCGATGTTCTTCATGATTTCGACGAAGTTCTGCCCAACATTTTTACTGGTGGGGTCATCACTGAAAACAGTTACACGGTACTCAAGCTTCTTACCGTCCTTTTCGTAGAAACCGTCAGATCCTTTGGCATACCCAGCCTCCTCCAGGATCTTCTGGGCAGCAGCCTTACGATCGCCGCCTTCAGGTTTCGGGAAGTTATCCTCATACAACGGAGAGAACGGCATAAGAACCATTGAACCGGGAACATCTTCTTCGTAAGGAAGCCCCTGGAAGTTAACATTTGCCAGAGCCTGCCGGTCAGTGCCAACGAAAATTGCTTTACGGACCTTCGCATCCTTAATATGGTTTGGATTCAGATTCAGACCACCAGAGAACAAACGCTGTCCGCGACGAATCTGCGCCCCATTAGTATCCTTAAGTTCAGCATATGCGGTAGGAGTAGAGGCAACAACGGCATCGATTTCACCGTTCTTAAATGCCGCGCGAGAAGCGCCTGCCTCAAGCGCACGGAAAATAATACGGTCTAGAAGGGGCTTCTCACCCCACCATTTCTCGTTTGCTACCACAGTGAAAGTTTTAGATGAGGAATTCCATCCATCTTCTTTTACAGTGAACGGGCCCGAGCTGTACTCTGGGCGTGGCTTATCAACAAATCCTTTATTAAAGACCTCCGGATCTTCTAACGCAGGGTGTGCGATGTAAGCAAAAAGATCTTCAATCGGGTAGTAGGGATTCTTGAAGACAACCTGGATGACACCATCCTTGCCCTCAGGCTCAATGCTTTCAATGTGAGGGTAAGGCCCCGCTGTTACGATATTGTATTTACCACCGGGTTCCTGGTGGATCTTCCAGGTGGCACGCAAGGCCTTAATATCGATGGGGGTACCATCATTAAATTTGGCCTTTGGGTTCATCTTAATAGCAACAGCTACTTTGTTGCCTTTCTTGCCAACCTCGAACTTCTCACAATAGTCCTTATCAAGTGTATACGCACCATCAGCAGCGACCTTATAAAGGCGAGCCGTACGCATGGTGCTAAGTACCCTGGCGGTAGAGTAGCTGTTACCGCCTTGACTCCATATATTGAAATCTGGCCCAATAGCGGTCACCGGAATACGGAGCTCTCCGCCCTGTTTCAAGTCGGACACCGGATGCGAATTGATGTTATACAGTTCCTCGGCTTTAGCCCCCTTACCGGGTGCTTTAACCTTATCTTCTTTCTTTGAACCTCCACCGCAGGCTGCCAGCAAGCCAATAGTAGTGACTGCTACAGCACCGCTCAACAGGGTGCGGCGGTTGAAGATATACTGCTTCTCCATAGTTATCGCCCAACTTTCACTAATGCACTCGTACCATCAAGTGCCTGATGAATCAACCAGGTGCACGTTCTGTGTGCTGAACTACAGTACCTGGTCTTAGTCTAGTATCTTACACCACAATTTTGCCCTGAGGGAACAAGAGTCGTATTTTAGTAGATAAAAAATATTCATTACACATATATATTCACAAGAATCCTGTTTTATCAGCATTTATGATGTAATTATTGCTGCTTTGTGGTGCTCTCAGCGGGTCTAAGGAACGCTCAATCATCGTCACAGCACCATCATTTCTGTGCGTCTCCTCCCTTCTCAGGCTGAAAACGCACCGAGGGGCGACCACCAGATGGTGGCCGCCCCTCGGCTCACATGCGGCTTACGACAAAGCCGACTCTAAAGCTACGCCGCCTGAGCAACGTCCTCAGGAGATACCTGAGAAACGCCCTCGGGGAAGTAGCAAGCATATGCGTGGTCCTGACCTTCGATAGGCTCAAGCTCAGGCAGTTTCTCAAGGCATACCTTCTGCTTATCCTCAGGCAACAGCTTGAAGACAGGGCAACGGCTAGAGAATCCGCAGCCCACCGGCGCGTTCACCGGAGTCGGCAAATCGCCTTCCAGCATGGTGCGCTCACGCTTCGCCTCAACCTCTGGGTCTGGCACAGGGATAGCCGAAAGCAAAGCCTTGGTATACGGGTGAACCGGGTTATCGAACACCTCATCCACGCTACCAATCTCAACGATGCGCCCTAGGTACATGACCGCAACACGATCAGAGGCGTGGCGGATCACCGCAAGGTCGTGAGCCACCATCAGGTAGCTGAGCCCCAGCTCGGCACGGAGCTTCTCCAGCAGGTTAATAACACCCGCCTGCACTGAGACGTCCAGTGCCGAAACAGGCTCGTCCAATACCACCAGTTTGGGGTTCACCGCCAGCGCACGGGCAATACCAATACGCTGACGCTGGCCGCCAGAGAACTGGTTCGGGAAGCGGTTCACATGATCCGGTTGCAGACCCACAATCCGCATCAGCTCAATCACGCGCTTCTTAATATCCGCACGTTTCATCCCCTGGTTTTCAAGGGGCTCAGCCAGCACCTCGTACACCGTAAAACGCGGATCCAGCGCGCCGGTGGGGTCTTGGAACACCATCTGCTGGTTCTTACGCAGCTTCAGGATCTCACTAGCTGACTTGCTATCCTTCGTCGAGGTGCCGTTAATAAGGATCTCGCCGTCGGTGTTCTTGCTGAACTCCATGATTTCCAGCAGGGTGGTAGTCTTACCGCACCCCGACTCGCCCACAATAGAGAAGCACTCGCCCTCGCGGATATCAAAGGTAACACCATTAACCGCTTTCACGGTGCCCACACGTTTCTTAATAAGTGAGCCCTTCATGAGCGGGAAGTGTTTCTTCACGTTGCGCACCTCAAGCACCGGAGCACGCTCTTCACGCGGAATACCGTCAAACTTCGACACAGGGGTTTCAGGGATCGAGTACAGCTCATCAGCCGTCTTACTGATCAGATCCTGGGATATGCTGCACGATGACAGGTGCCCCTCACCCGCGCCGTCAAGCGGCATCAGCTCGGGCTCGCCAGCCTCATCCTTACAGCACTGGCCACCGCTCTTAGCCACAGGGCAGCGTTCACGGAACGAACAATGCTCCACCGGGTTAATCAGGTTCGGCGGCGTGCCCTCAATCGGCACCAGCGACATCTTCTGCGAACGGTCCACGCGCGGAACCGCACCCAGCAGGCCAATGGTGTACGGGTGACTGGGGTACTTATACAGGTCCTCGGCCTTCGCGATTTCCACCGGTTTACCCGCGTACATCACCAAAATATCGTCCGCCATACCGGCAACGACACCCAGGTCGTGGGTAATCATAATAGTTGCCGCGCCCGTTTCATCCTGCGCCTTATCCATCACCTCAAGTACCTGCGCCTGAATGGTCACATCCAGTGCGGTGGTAGGCTCATCAGCAATCAGAACACGCGGGTCATTCGCAATAGCCATTGCAATCATAATGCGCTGGCGCATACCGCCCGAAAACTCGTGCGGGTACGAACGCAGACGATCTGCCGGGGAAGGAATACCCACCAGACGCATCAGCTCGATAGAGCGATCCTTAATCGCCTGCTTGCTCATGCCCTTATTGTGGATCTTCAGAACTTCAGCGATCTGCTGCCCAATGGTATACACCGGGGTGAGCGATGAGAGCGGGTCCTGAAAAATCATGGAGATGTGCTTGCCACGGTACTCGCACATTTCCTTATCACTCAAACCCAGCAACTCGTTGCCGTTGTACTTAATAGATCCGGTAATATCAGCTGTTGTAGGGTGCAGGCCCATAATCGCCATTGACGCGACCGACTTGCCCGAACCGGATTCACCCACAATGCCGAGGGTTTTACCGGCATACAGGTCAAAATTCACGCCGCGCACCGCGTGTACAACACCGTTTTCGGTATTGAAACGGACGTTGAGGTCTTTGACGCTCAGAACGGGAGAGGTGCTCATGAGTTCTTTACCTCCTCTTTCTTGGCCTCAGACTCCGAAGCATCGGGTTCTGCTGTGGTGAGGGACTCAGCCGGTTTTACGGTTTCGGCCTTCTTAGCTTTCTTGTTTTTCTTCTCTTTCTTAATCGAACCGACAGACATGGAGGTCGGGTCGAAGGCATCACGCAAACCGTCGTTCATGAACGCCAACGGGGCCACAATAAGGAAGAAGAAAATAATGGGGAACCAGAACATGTGCGGCAGAGTATTAATCTGTTGAGATGCCTCAGAAATGAGTGAACCCAATGAGTAGTTGGGGTAACGGATGCCGATACCAATGAAAGAATAGACAACCTCAGCCAGCACAGCATACATAATGCCACGCGTAAATTCGAGCACCAGCAGCGAACCAATATTCGGGATGAGGTGGCGCAGCACAATTTTAAACGGGTGAACACCCATATAACGAGCGCCCTTGACGTAGTCACGCCCAATCAAAGACTGGCCCATTGCACGAATCAGACGAGCTGGTGACATCCAGTTAAAGATAATGAGAACAGCAGAAAGTACGATCCACGCGGGAACATTTTTCTGGATCTCTTTGCCAATGCCGCTGTTCATTGAGATTGCCAGGATCAGCAGCGAAGGAACCATAATCATGGTTTCCAAGATGAAAAGCATGACTTTATCAATCCAGCCACCAAAGTACGCCATAATACAGCCGTACACTGCGGAAATAGCGATGGAGGTAGTGCCCACAACCACACCGATTAAGAGCGAGACACGAACACCCTCAACCATTTGGGCATAAAGGTCGTTGCCAGCTGCGTTGGTGCCAAAGAAGTGGGTAGCACTGGGCTCCTCACCCAAAGCCATATAGTCAATCTGGGTGGGAGTGTACGAGGTGAAGTGCTGACCGAACATTCCGAACAGGAACATCAGCACGAATAACCCCAGGCCAAACACCGCCAGCTTGTTCCGCATAAAACGGCGCAGAATAATGACCTTCTTATTGATGACTTTAAAGTCATCGCCTTTCACCACCGAAATGGTTTGAGTTTCAGTTACCTGGCTCATGAGATCCTCACTCGGGGGTCAACGATACTGGTGGCAATATCGGCAATAATTGCACCGATGGCGAAGAGAACGGAACCGTAAGCCAACGTCGCGGTTGCAGCGTTCACGTCCTGCTGACTAATGGCGTCAATCGACCATTTACCGATACCGGGCCAAGCAAAGATTGTCTCGGCGAAGAAAGCACCGGCAAAAATCGCGGGTACCTGGTAAGCGATGGACTGCGCGACAGGAATAAACGACACACGCAGGGCATGGCGGGTAATCGCCTGGTTACGGGTCAGGCCCTTCGCACGGGCAGTACGAACAAAGTCGGCATTGACGTTATCCAAGAGGTACTGGCGCTGAGCGATCTGGTAGGCTGACCAACCCAATATGGTCATACAGAAGGTGGGTACCGCATAGTGTTCCGCCAAGTCAATGGTGGTATTCCAGAAGCCAGTCACACCGGGAGAGGAAATACCAGTCACATAGAAAATAGTTTCCCCTGCGGACTGGTTAATCTGAATCGCAGCGGTTTGCACCAAAAAGTACGCCACGGGCGCGGGAATAATGTACACCAGGTAGGAGTAGCTGGTAATCACACGGTCAGAGAGCTTGTACTGGCGAGCTGCCGTGAATACGCCAAGTGCCACACCAATAACAATCGTCAAAATGGTTGCGGCAATCATGAGGCGGAAAGAAACCCAGACGCGCTGACCGAATTCTTCGTTCACATACGCGCCGTTGGGGCTGCGGCCCCAATCGAATTTGGTCACAACATTGGTCAACCACTCGATATAACGGTCCCAAGCGCTTTTGCTCGGGTCAAGGCCCAAAGAGGCAAAGTTACGTTGAACCTGCTCTGGAGTCGGCCTGGGAATTTTTTCCTGCTCAAGCAACGCAGGCTGAAGGGTAATAACCGCCGCGAAATAGCCCATCGTGGTAGTAATGAACACCATGACGAGATATGTGAGCGAGCGTTGGAGGACGTACCTAAACATGGGACGGCTCCCCTCCTCGAATATTCGGTGTCGTAGGCATGTGTGTAATGACTTCCAATGTCAAAATAACCCCGTGACTGTTGTCACTAGGATTACAGTTACTTTATCTTATATAGTCCGCTATCTATCCACCAAACCCACATTTGCGTTTTACACCGCCACCGCTGCGTTCAGAGGCTTCTTCGGGTGATGCAGCAACGATTTTCCCCACAGAACTAGCGGAGTTAAAAATTGTTACGAAAAATTTACACAATAATGCATATTGCGGGTTTTCGACCGTCATAAAGCGTGTCTTAAGGTCCAAAGCACCCCAAAAATCCACCGATTCCCACTTAAAAAAGAGGAAAACCACGACACTGTGGCGGCATACCCCTTGAAATTTAGGAGAACCTAAGATATGGGAAGTCCCGTAAACTCTGCATCATCGGTGCAGGGCAGAGTCTACGGGGCTGTACTTCCCGGCAGTGAACTCAGAACCGGTTACGGTACTCGCTCGTAGCAGCGCCGGTCCGGAAAGCGCGAATATTGTGGGCGATCAGTTCCTCCGGATTTACGGGGCGCCCACCGGCGGCATGCGGGGTGATCACGATATTCTTCGCATCCCACAGGGGCGAATCGGAGGGGAGCGGTTCGGTTGCCGTCACATCCAGTGCCGCGCCCGCAATCGAGCCGGAGTTCAGGGCGGCGACGAGTGCATCCTCATCAACAGTGGTACCGCGCCCCACATTAACCAGGTAAGCGCGCTTGGGCAGCAGCTGCAGCTTATGGGCATCGAGCGCTTTGAAGGTCGAATCGCTGGTGGGAAGCACCATCACGAGAATATCCGTCGTCGGCAGGTATTCATCGATTTGTTCGGTCGCAATCACCGAGAATCCGGAGCGCTCCCCCGCGCTCTGTGCAACGCCGGTTACGTTCGCACCGAAAGCCTTGAAGAGCCGCGCTGTCTCCTGCCCGATCGAGCCGAAGCCCCACACAAGCACATTGGCATCAAGCAGGGTTGTGACCTGGTCTTTCGGATGAAGTTCCTGCGCGCCGCCTAGCTCCTCAGCCCAACGATGCTCGACTGTTGCCTGTGCCAGCGTCGGCAAGAAACGCACGAAGTTCAGGGTCAGCGCGAGTGCATGTTCCGCAACGGTTTTCGAGTGCAGACCCACACCTGCACAGATGGCGGCATTGGGGGTGAAGCCCGCCGCGCGTACCGCATCTGGCCCCGCAAGAAGTGCCTGGATAAGCCCCACATTCTTCATACGGCGGGCGGAATCCGCGAGCTGATCGGCGGTATTCGCCCAGGCAATCAGAACTTCGGCATCGGTATCTTCCTCGGCGATAGGCTCCGTGGGGTTGTAGTGCCGCACAATATCGCCGGGTTCAAGCCCTAGTTTCTCTTCGTCGAGCGTAATTGAGGTAGGGAGCAGAATCTTCATAGGTCCTCCTGTGGATGGCACATGCGGGCTGGCGTTCAGCGACGAAGGCGACCCGCATCCCGTGTGAGGGGGTTAACAGTTACTCCCCTCCAGCATAGCGTGAGAGGGGAATAACTGTATAGGGTTACCTAAGAAGCCGTTAGGGCTTGGTGCCGCGCGAAGGAGCATCCGTATTCTTTTGCCCCTCGGTACGAAGCTCGGTTTTCGCCGGTGCATCGGATGCGCTATCGGCAAGTTCTGGGCCGAACACAGTGCGCGATTCACCCTGCATCTTCTTCAGGCACTCGGCATCTTTTGCCGCCATTTCGGGGGTGATGACATCAATGGCGCCAGTGGCCGAACGCGCCACATCGGTGGTGGTGTGCGTTTCGATGGTGGTGGCGAGCGCATCCTCACGGATGAAGAGAAGCAGAATCGCGGAGATTAGCCCGAGTGGTGCCAGGTAGAGGAAAAGCGGAATCAGGGCATCATTGTAAGCGTTCACGATAATGCCGTGAATCGGCTCGGGAATCCGGCTGACGAGCTCGGGAGTCAGGGAGGAGGTTCCGTGTTCCCCCGCCGAGGCTACTGCTTGCGCGGGCATTCGTTCGCTGAGCAGGCTGCTCAGGCGCGAAGTAAACAGGCCGCCCACGAGCGATGCACCCACGGTTGAGCCGACCTGGCGGAAGAAGTTGTTTGCCGCGGTGGCGGTTCCTACGACGGTGACGGGGAAGGCGTTTTGCACGATGAGGGTGAGGAACTGCATCGACATGCCCAGGCCCGCGCCCATGACCGCCATGTAGCTGCAGAAGATCCAGGTGGGGGTACTCGGGGTGATGGTGGAGATTAGGTAGAGCCCGAGCGCCACGAGTGCGGTACCGGTGACCACGTATGCCTTGTATTTGCCGCGTGCGGAGACCAGCCGTCCGGTAATAATGGAGACCACGAGCAGGGCGCCCATGAGGGGAATCATGAGTAGACCCGCCACGGTTGCGCTCACGCCCAGGGACATTTGCAGGTAGGTGGGGATGTACTCAACGGCACCGAACATGGCAACACCGAGGGCGAGAGATGCGCCCAGGGTGAGCAGGAAGTTGCGGTTGGTGAAGAGGTACATGGGCATAATCGGCTCTGCGGCGCGGTTTTCAACCGGGATGAAGATCAGAACCGCGACGACGGATGCGATGAGAAGCCCAATAATCTGCGGGGAGTTCCAGGCGTACTGGTTGCCGCCCCAGATGGTGGCGAGCACGAGCGCGCTGGTTCCTGCCATGAGAATAATGCTGCCCAGGTAGTCGATCTGCCGCTTTTCGCGGTCTTTGAGTGCGGTGTGCGGGAGCAGGAAAATGACAGCAAAGATTGAGAGTACGGCAAGCGGCAGGTTAAGCCAGAATGCCCAACGCCAGCCGGGACCCTCGGTGATCCACCCGCCGATGAGCGGCCCGGCGACCGAGGAGAAGGCAAAAACGCCGCCGATAATACCCATATATTTACCGCGTTCGCGGGCAGGGATTACATCTGCGACCACTGATTGAGAGAGAATCATGAGGCCGCCACCGCCGACTCCCTGGAGCGCGCGGGCGACGATTAGCCAGGTCATATCGGGGGCGAGCGCACCAATGATAGATCCCGTCATGAAGGAGAGGATGGAAAAAATCAGGAAGGGTTTACGCCCGAACTGGTCGGAGAGTTTGCCGTACACCGGCATGGTGATGGTGGAGAGCAGGATGAAAGTGGCAATCACCCAGCTCATATGTTCCACGCCGTGCAGTTCGCCCACGATGGTCGGCAGGGAGGGCGCGAGGATGGTTTGGTTCAGTGCCGACATGAGCATCACGATGACCAAGCCGGAGAACATGAGCGCTATTTGATGTTTTCTAGCTTCAGCCGTGGTGGCTTCAGCGGGTTTGTCTGAGTGCGACGTCATTCCTAGTTTTCCTTCAGCAGGGCTTGAAAAGTTTTGACGGTGTTGTGGATGCGCCGCTCGACCTCGTCTTCGTCGGCAATATCCTTGGCGAAGTGCAGCTGCCGCAGCACCGCGGATGCGAGCTGGACCGTGGCACGGGTGCGTTCTTCGGCAGTTTCTGTCGGCGGCATATTCTCGGGGCGGGCGGTGAAGGGGCCGCGCCTTCCCGCGGCATTGAAGGCATCCCAATCGACGGTATTGAGGTAGTCGATGAGCACCTGTTCGCAGTTGATATGGTGCACCTTCAGCCGGTGCCTAAATTCGGGGAATTCATCGATGCGCTCCCGGAATTTTGCGTGATCGGCAAAGTTGAAGCTGTGCCGCACGATGTACAGCAGCAGATGGGTGATACGCACGATGAGGTTGTCGTTCTCGTGTGCCCGGTCGCTGGCGAGCAGCTCGTCGGTGATGGCGGGGGCGCGCAGTCCGAGCACTGCATCTTCTTTGGTTCCGAAGTAGTTGAAGAAGGTGCGGGGCGAGATTCCGGCTTCCGCAGCGATGTCTTCGACGGTGCTGCCGCGCATGCCGTGCTGGCGGGCGAGGCGCAGGGCGGTTTCGTGAATATTCGTCCAGGTGCGTTCGCGGCGGCGTTCACGCAGGCTTGTCTCGGCGCGACTCGGCTCAGTTTTTTGCATAACTGCAATTATTGCATTTCTGCATTTTTTGCACACCTGCATAAAATAAGCGGCGTGACGTGTTCTGCATCTCCCCCACAGACGACAAGAGGGTAGGCATAATAGGTAAGGTGAGCATATTTTCACCCGCGTACCTGGACTTTTTACCGGACTGGCTCAGGATCATTCTGTTCTTCGCAGACCTGAGCATCCGCGTACTAGCCCTATTCTGGCTGCCCTACAACCGCAAGCCCGTGGTCGCGCTCGGCTGGCTCATGGCCATCTTCTTCATCCCGTTCATCGGGTTCCTAGCCTTCCTGATTTTCGGATCCTCACACCTTCCCCAATACCGGCGCGCCCGGCAGCACGCCATGAACGACCTGATCCGCGAAACCACCGGAGACACCCCACAGCTCACCGACTCCGACGGGCTCAACGAAGCAACCCTCGTCGCCAGCCAGCTCAACTACAAGCTCGGTTCGCTCCCCCTCGTCGGCGGGAACTCCTTCACCCTGCACAACGACAACCACGAAGCCATGCGCATCATGGCGCAGGAAGTCAACAAAGCCCAGCGGTACGTTCACTTCGAGTTCTACATCACCGCCTACGACGAAGCCTCCAAAGTACTCTGGGACGCCCTCTTCGCCGCCCAAAAACGCGGTGTGCGGGTGCGCGTACTCATCGACCATATCGGCTCACGCAAATACCCCTCATACCGGCAGCTAACAAAAATGCTCAACGAATCGAGTATCGAATGGCGCCTGATGCTGCCCATCAAACCCTGGCGACTGCAATGGCAGCGCCCCGACCTGCGCAACCACCGCAAAGTCCTCGTGATAGACGGCGCAGTGGCATTCTCAGGCTCGCAAAACGCCATCCACCGCTCCTACGACCTCAAAGAAAACGTGCGTAAAGGCCTGGAATGGAAAGACCTCACCTTCTCGTGCACCGGCCCCATCGTCGAAGAGCTCAACGCGGTATTCGTCTCCGACTGGTACTCCGAAACGAACCAGCTGATCCTCGAAGAAATTGAGGCGAAAATCCCCTACGTTCCAGGCTCGATGCGCGCCCAAGTAGTTCCCTCCGGCCCCGGGTTTGAGACGGAAAACAACCTGCGCCTAATCAACTACATGATCTACAACGCAGAAAAACGCATCACCATCTGCTCCCCCTACTTCGTACCCGACGAAACCCTGCTTCAGGCACTCACCAACGCAGCATTCTCGGGCATCGAAACCACCGTGATCGTCTGCGAAAAAGGCGACCAGTTCCTCCCCAATATGGCGCAGCGCTCCTACTACGAGACGCTGCTGCAATCCGGGGTGCGCATTCTGCAATACCCCAGCCCCACAGTGCTGCACTCCAAGTTCATGTACGTAGATGACGAAATGGCGTTTATCGGCTCCTCAAATATGGACCCCCGCTCATTCTCGCTCAACCTCGAAGTATCAACCTTTATCGCAGACCCCGCCATGGTGGATGCGCTCGCCGACGTTGCGCGAACCTACGAAAGTATCTGCACTGAACTGCGCTACGGCCCGTGGTCCGCACGGCCGCAGCGCATTAAAGTCACCGAAAATATCTGCCGGCTCTGGTCATCGCTGCTGTAATCACACCACGGCACAGACCCGCCACGCCAATTTCCCGTTCTGCACGGCGTGTCAGCTTAACGCCACAAGCGGTTACCCATGTGAATAGTTGAAGGGCGCACGTACAGCCATTCGGGGCTGGGCAGACGTACAGCCTTATCGCACCCAGACAGGGCCGTAATGATCGACTCACACCGCTGGTTAAACTCCAGAATATGCCGCTTATCAACCACCTGACCCGGAAAATGCCGGTGCATTTTCGACACCGAATCGCTGCTCTCCTGCAGCCCATGACCCGTATGACCCGGCACGTGCTTCACAATCACCCGGCGTGAGCGGATCGCCTCAGTCAGGCGCGTCATCTCAGTGATAACCCGCTCATCCTGAACCCCCTCACGGGCCCACCGTTCAAAGCTCCAGCGGCTATGAGCCAGCCGCAGCACAAACGTGAGCGCACCCAGCGAATCAGTATTAATCACCAGGCGGCGTCCGCCCGTATAAAATACGTGAAACGCGGTGAGCATCGCCGAAAGTTCCCCGGTCATAATGTTCACCGCGTCATAATGAGTATGAAAATAGAAGCCGTCTTCACTAACGCCCGCAATACCCATCCGGCCGCCGCGCGAGTACTTCTTATTATGGGTGGAACGGAACGAACAGTCCGTGAAAACGTTATACTCCACCAGCTGCTCTTCCGGTTTCTCGGTGAGCGCATCGGTGAGCATACGCTCCGTATTGCGCCTGGCCACCTCAATAAAGCCCTCCATGAGCTTACCCGCCGCAGTGCCCGCGAGCCGCACATGGACCTCCCCTAAGGAGTGGTTATCGTAAGGGTCAAGAACCTTCTCAAACGCACGGTATTCCAGGATGCATTTAAGGTGATCAAACTGACGGAATAGCTGCTTCAGGTAGCGCCTCTCCGCCGCAACCGTCACCAGGTTCTCCGTCAGCGGCGGGGGGATCAGCTCCCACGCCTCAAGCACCGCACGGCCCAGCATTTTGGTGTGCACCACTTCGCAAGGTTCCATGAGGGAATGGGCGTGCTCACCCAAGATCGGTTCAGTATTCAGGGGGATACGTTCCCCGCTCTCTTTAGACACATACACTAAGGTCGCGGTTGAGCTGTAACAAAACCCCTGCGCCTGTTGGGCTTCTTCCGCAACAGCGATCACCGCCACCCCGCGCTCCGTGTACCCTGCGGGGTACGACGTACTGTAATCCGGCGCATCCCACGTTAATGTGCACCGCTTAATGTTCGCTGGTGTAATAGCCATGTGCCCACACCCCCTAAACTCATGATTCTCCCCTCAGGTATTCGTGTATCTTTATTCCTTTATATCGTCGCCCGATTCGGGCACGCAAACGTTCAGGGCAGGGTTTTACGGTGAGCGAATCGGCACGCAAAACCTAAAAGACTGATGCCACGCCCACAAGGCGAATCTACGGCGTGCGGGACACATATATGAGAGACTAGAAGAGGTACATGACCGGTAACTGCACCAACCACATACGAAAGGTACGGTATGGCCCGCCCTAAATTAGTTGTACCCCTAATGGTCGCGCTTCTGACGCTAAGCGCCTGCGGTAACCCATTTGGGGCCGACAGCTCAAGAAGCAACGCCCAGCGTCAAACACCTCAGACATCCAGTCCAAGTTCAAGCTCAAGCGCTTCACCATCTGCCTCAGCAAGTCCCAGCGGATCATCTAGCCCCGCTGCAACACCCACAGGCAACACCATCACATCCGTAAGCCCGTCGCCAAGCGAAACCAGTGAGTCGGCTAAGCCACAGGAAAAGAAAACAGAACCGAGCAAGAATGACGGCAGTACGGCCGGACGTGGCGGGATGGACCCAAGCTACCAGGCCACGAAAAACCCGCCCGGTTTAGACGCGGTAGTCCACTCAAACAAAAACGATGCCTCAGCTGCGGCACCGGGCACAGCGTGTGGGAGCAATACCCTCGCTGCTAACTCCATGGTGTATATCGCTAAAGCCGACAATAAGATCTCATGCGATATAGCGCAGACCGTAATCGACGCCTATGAAGCTGAGCTGAAAGCTAACCGCACCGGCGGTAATGCCGCCCACGCAACTGTGCACGGGTATCAATGTTCATCCCCCACCGCGGCCTCTTCAACAGAACGTTCTCTCATCACTGTCTGCGAGAACGAGAGCAAAGGTATTAAGATCGCGGTCCGTCCCAGCTGGGTTCCCATGCTTTCAGGAACCAATGAAACCTCCTCCAGCTCCCAAGCAATTATTACCGCAAACGGTAACGCCGCCTGCCGCTTTGATGTAAGCGGAAGCCTTATGTGCCAGAGCACACGCGCCACTAACCCCAACAACTGGGATGAGGCAGCCCACGGCAAGGCCCAGAGCCGCGTCACCATGAGCACAAACAGCGTACCTAACTACGAAATTAAAGGGCGTAATGATCCGGGCGGGATTACAAATTTTGATAATTACCAGACCCTGGCAACTGGCTCAACTGTCACTTACTACGGTATGACCTGCAAGGCTTCCAGCGGCACAACTATGCACTGTGTGGGGGCAAAGGGCGGGTTTACCGTGAGCCCTGAGGGCATGGGTATGGATCCGTAGCCCCTTCCCAGTTCCATCCCCTAATGTGCCCTAACAGGGTACAGTTGAGGGACAACCACTTTGCTGTCACGTGAAGGAGAACCCCATGATTGGTGTTTACGCAGGTGTTTCTGTTAAGCCTGAACATGTTGAAGAGTTTTTGGCTTCTACCCCCGCTTTGGTGGAGGCATCGCGCAAGGATGCGGGCAATATCAGCTACGATTTCGGCCCCGCCACCGGTGAGACCCCTGCGGGCGAGCCGCGCGTCTTCGCTTTTATTGAGCGTTGGGAATCACAGCAGGCACTCGAAGCGCATATGGCGACAGAGCATTTCGGGACCGCTGTGAAAACCTGGGAGCCGCTGCTCGCCGCAGAGCTGGATGTGCGCATCTTCGAGATGTAACTCCGCCCCCTGCTAAAAAAGAGCCTTTATACGAATAAAGCGAGTTTTTCGCCGCTTTATTCGTATAAAGGCTCTTTTTTATGCCCAATCGGGAGAGGCTATTTAGTACCCCTCCGGGAGGATGCGTACCCCGCCCTTATCGGCAGAGGCGGCCAGCATCCCGTAAACCTTCAGCGCGTTCGAGACCTGACGTTCACGCGGCTTGGTGGGCTTCCACGGGAGGGCGCCCTTCGCCTTACGCCGCGCCTCCAAAACCTCGTCCGACACATTCGCCCGCAGGATGCGGTTGTGCACGTCAATCTCGATCTCGTCGCCGGTTTCCAGCAGGCCGATAGCGCCACCGGCGGCAGCCTCCGGCGAAACGTGGCCAATCGAAATGCCCGAAGTACCGCCCGAGAAACGCCCGTCGGTAATGAGCGCGCAGCTTTTGCCCAAGCCCAGGCCTTTCAGGTACGAGGTGGGGTACAGCATTTCCTGCATGCCGGGGCCGCCCTTCGGGCCCTCATACTGAATCACCACAATATCGCCGGGTTTCACGTGCTTCGACAGAATCTCAAACACGGCTTCATCCTGCGACTCAACCACAAATGCCTTACCCACGAAGTGGAAAAGTTCTTCATCAATACCGGCAGATTTGATGATCGCACCGTTCTGGGCGATATTGCCGCGCAGAACCGCCAGACCGCCGTCTTTCGTGTAAGCATGCTCCACAGCGCGAATGCACCCGTTTTCGGCGTCCGTCTCATGCGATTCGTACTTGTTCGCGGTCGAGAACGCCTGCGTGGTGCGCACCCCGCCGGGCGCGGCAAGGTACAGTTCTTGAGCCTGCTCGCTCGCGGTACCGGAACGGATATCCCATTCGGCAAGCCACTCGTCCAGCGAATCCGCATGAACAGAATGAACGTTCTTGTTTAATAGCCCGGCGCGGTCAAGCTCACCCAGCAGCGCAGGGATACCGCCCGCACGGTGCACATGCTCAATGTGATACTTCGTAGAGTTCGGTGCAACCTTCGCCAGACAGGGCACATGCCGTGAAATACGGTCGATATCGTCCAGGGTGAAATCAACCTGCGCCTCGTGGGCAATCGCCAGAATATGCAGCACGGTGTTGGTGGAACCGCCCATAGCCACATCCAGCGCCATAGCATTCTCGAAGGCTTCCTTGGTGGCGATCGAACGGGGCAGAACGGACTCGTCATCCTGCTCGTAGTAGCGCTTCGCCAAGCCAACGATGCGCTCCCCCGCCTGCAAAAACAGCTCTTTACGCGCGATCTGGGTCGCAAGCGTGGTACCGTTGCCGGGCAGCGCCAGACCGATCGCCTCGTTCAGGCAGTTCATGGAGTTTGCGGTAAACATGCCCGCACAGGAACCGCACGTGGGGCAGGCGTTCTTCTCAATCTGGGCGAGCGCGGTATCGCTCACGGAATCGTCTACCGCCATGACCATCGCATCCACCAGATCCAGGCGGTGCTCGACAATGCCTTCAACGCCCTCGCCGGATTCCATAGGGCCGCCCGACACGAAAATCGTGGGAATATTCAGGCGCATTGCCGCCAAGAGCATGCCGGGGGTGATCTTGTCGCAGTTCGAGATACACACGAGCGCATCCGCGCGGTGAGCGTTCACCATGTATTCGACCGAATCGGCAATGAGGTCGCGTGAGGGCAGGGAATAGAGCATGCCGTCGTGGCCCATCGCAATGCCATCATCAACCGCGATGGTGTTGAATTCTTTCGCCACACCGCCAGCCTCACGAATAGCGCCAGCCACCAGGTCGCCCATATTTTTCAGGTGCACGTGACCGGGCACGAACTGGGTGTAAGAGTTGGCAATCGCAATAATCGGTTTTCCGAAATCATCATCACCCATGCCGGTTGCGCGCCACAGAGCACGGGCACCCGCCATATTGCGACCGTGAGTTGAGGTGCGTGAGCGTAATTCGGGCATTGTCTCTACCTTCCGTTGTGATGCATCAATAGATTTTACGCCCGCACTGCACGTCTCTTCAGCGAAGGGTAGCTTTGGTTTGCAGCCAGAGCGGGCGTGGGGCGCATCTGCACACCGGGCGAGGTAGGTGCCCTGGTGTGCGGGTGAGGCGATGCCGGATCTGCGGCAGATTTCCCCATTTTCGGGTACCACCCCGTATTTCTCAGATGTTTACCTATTATGCCCCCTAAGCTGGTAGGGGAAAATCGTGGGCACCAGAGTTTTCACAGGGTGAACGCGCAGCCCCTTAAATCCGGCGAAATTGGTGCCCAGGTTCGGCAGGCACCCCGCCTTCTAATGCAGATAAAAACGTGAGGCATCATGTCATTCCGTAACAGCGTGATCTACCAGATCTACCCGAAGTCGTTCTATTCCGCGCACGGGCGGCCAACCGGTGATATTCGTGGCATTATCGAGAAGGTGCCCTATGTGGCATCGCTGGGGGTGGGCATGGTGTGGTTCAACCCGTTCTTCGCCTCGCCCCAGCACGATAACGGCTACGATATTTCCGACTACTACGCTATTAACCCTGAGTTGGGCACGATGGAAGATGCTGAGGAGATGATCGCCGCTTTTGGGGAGCACGGCATCGGGGTCATGTTCGATATGGTGCTCAACCACGTTTCGACCGAGCACGAGTGGTTTAGGCGGGCGCAGGCGGGCGAACGCGAGTACTGGGATTATTTCTATCTTCGCCCAGGGCGGGTTCAGTCTGACGGCACGGTGGTTCCACCCACGAACTGGGAGTCGAAATTTGGCGGTTCGGCCTGGGCGCCTTTCACCGATACGGCAGGTGAGGTTTATCGGGACGAATCGGGGGCACCGCTGTACTATCTGCACCTTTACGACGTCACACAGGCTGATCTGAACTGGTACAACCCCGCCGTGCGCAAGGAGCTCTATAAGGTCGTCAATTTTTGGTATGACAAGGGTGTTCGCGGGTTCCGCTTCGACGTCATTAACGTGATCGGCAAGTCCGAGGAGCTTGAGGATGCGCCCGCCGGGGTTGTCGATAAGACCCTATACACCGACACGCCCATTGTGCATACGCGCCTGCGGGAGCTGAACCGCGCATCATTCGGGCGGTATGGGGATACCGTGACCGTGGGTGAAATGTCCTCAACGAGCATCGAGAACTGTGTGGGCTACTCAAACCCTGAGAACCGCGAGCTCGACATGGTGTTTAGTTTTCACCATCTGAAGGTGGATTATGAGGACGGCGAGAAGTGGTCGAAGGTGCCGTTCCGTTTTGCTGAGCTGAAGGGGCTGCTCAACGCTTGGGCGCTGGGCATGCAGGCGGGTGGCGGGTGGAATGCGCTGTTCTGGAATAATCATGATCAGCCGCGCGCGCTCAACCGTTTTGGCGACGTTCAGCGGTACCGGGCGGAATCGGCGACCATGCTGGCGACCGTGATTCACCTGCTGCGCGGCACCCCTTATATTTATCAGGGCGAAGAGATCGGCATGATTGACCCGGTGTATTCTTCGATTGACGACTACGTGGACGTTGAGGCCCATAACGCTTTTAAGACCCTGCGTGTGCGGGGTCTCTCGGAAGGCGAGGCGCTTGAGGTTGTGCGCGCCAAGGCACGGGATAATTCGCGTGTTCCCATGCAGTGGGAGTCTGGTTCCGGTGGGGAACGCGGCGCGGTTGGTTTTGGTACCGCCGCCCCTTGGCTGGCGCCCGCGCCCAGCGTGGATGCGGCAACCGGCGCGGGTATTTCGGTGGCGGATGAGGAACGTGACGGCGTGATTTTGCCGTACTATCGCGAGCTGATTCGCTTGCGTGGGCAGTACCCGGTGATTTCTGAGGGCAGTTACGCGCCCTATGCGCTCGACCATGAGCGGGTCTTCGGGTACCTGCGTGAACATATCGCTAAGGGCACGCGCACGCGGCTGCTGGTGCTCAACAATTTCTTTGGGGGCGAGACGGTGGTGCGTGTTCCCGCCAAGTTCATGCCGGGCGAGGTTCTGGATGCGCCCACCGACGGTGAAGGCTCGCAAGTTCCAGCGGACGCACGGTCTGCACGGGTACTTTTGTGTAATTACAAGAATCCGCCCGGTCAGGTTAGCGGTGTTTCCGGCCCCGATCCCCGCGAGGTTGAGGTTACGCTGCGTCCCTACGAATCGCTGGCGTTATTGCTTGAGGAACCCGTCACCCGCTAAATCATGTAACGGCACAAGACGGCATGGCGCTAAGCGGGTGGCGTGTGTCTCCACAGTTTTCTAGTCGCCTTGCTCGTTTAAGAAGATGGTACCGCCGCGGGACATGCACATTTCCTGCGCGCGGCCAGACTCAATGTAGCCCATAAGCATGTTTTGGTCGTTCTCAGAGTCGGCTTCTGCCCAGCGTTTATTCATGAGGTAGAAAACTATTTGAGCTTGAAGGTAGGCTAGATTAGCGAATACATTTGACACCTGCACAGCACTGATTTCGCGGTCATTATTGAGCTCTTTGCCATTACCATGCAAAACAATCCCGGCTTCATAGCCGTCATCGTAAACACTATACGCGGTGATGTCGTGGTAGTGGATCCTGTTTTTCCGCCCTTTAATACTAGAACTTTCAACAAAGTTAGGAGTTACCATAACATACGTATTAACATAAAATGCAACAACGCATGAAGTCACTATGCCGACAAACATACCAACCCCGATAACGAAATATAAGTTCTTAGAAATATTTAAGGCAAGGAAGACAAGGACAATCGCGCCGCATAAACTAAATAAGAGCTGCAGGATGGCTACGGGCTTTAAACGCTGCTCCTTAAAGGTGCGTGAAGAATTCTTCTGACTGCTCTTCACTAAATAAGTTTTGAGTCCATTTGGTATTTTGAGTGCCTGATATTTTTCCACAGTATAGAGCCTTCCCTTCCTCATCCAGAGTAGACAGTACGGCAATCTATGGGGTAGTAGAGCTACTCCTTTTCTTTACCTAGCTTATTATCGTTTTCTGGGAATACCATCCCATCATACTTCAGACACACCCGCCGGGCTTTGCCCGAGGACACATATTCCTTCACCTGCGCCTGATCCTCTTCAGACTCCGGATCCGCCCACCGATCATTCAAAATACGGAACGCAAGCTGCCCTAACACATACCCGTAATTCGCCCACAGGTTATGCACCTGCACCCCATCACCCGGGTACCCTTTCTCATTATATGGGCCCTCTAAATACAACCCATCCTCAAAATTACTCCCTCCAGTCTTCACTTCATGGTACCCAAATGTTCGAATACGCCGATACTCAATCTTGTCAATCAGCCGAAAAAAATCACGCCGCAATATATACGTAGAAGTAATCTCCACATATGTATTTCGGTACCACACATAAAATAACAAGCCAGCGGCAGGACAAACCGATAATATTCCTACACACACCCCGTCTATACGATTAAACCGTATAATAAAATAAATTAAGAATCCTAAACCAAAAATAGAAAATCCCCAAAAACCCCACGTTGCCAGCAATAAAAAAGTTGTCCTTTGAATATTAGAATTAACTTCTTTATTCCTATTATAGCGCGGTAATAAAAATCGTCCCAAAGCCGAAACTAGAGAATTCCAAAAAGAATTATCCACCCTGCGTGTCCTTACCTAAACCAGTAGCCCTAAAGATAGACTGCTTCGATCCAAAACAGTCCATCGCTATACCCTACAATACTTCCCTGAAGATAGTCGCTATAAAACTATTAGTACAGCGGACTTTTGGAGGTTAGGTACATTTAAGGCAATTTGACGGGGAATTAGCTTTATTCCAGGGGAGTCCAGGTGGGATAAGATTACAGCCCCTTATCTTTGAGCCAGTGTGCCGCTGCCGTGGATGGGTCTAGTTTCTTATCGCCGGATACCTCGTCATTGAGCGAGCGTAAATCGTCGGTCGTCAGCACCGCGCTGATGCGGTTCAGCACCGCCTGCGCATCCTCGGGTACCCGTTTGGTGTTGATAATGGGGAGTACCTGCTGCGCCGGGATCATGTTTTTCGGGTCTTCGAGCATCACAAAATTGTTCTGCGTAATTGCCGGGGTGGTCGAGTACAAATCTACAACCTGCACGGTGTTATCCTGCAGGGCTTTGACGGTGAGTGCCCCTCCCCCGTCCGCAAGCGAGACGAATTCCGCCGGAACGCACCCATACTTATCTTTGAGTCCCGGAATTCCGTAGGCGCGTTCGGCAAATTCGGGAGCGGCCCCAACCTTCAGCTCGGTACAGACCTTCGCCATATCATCCAGGGTGCGCAGATTATATTTCTGGGCGGTCTGCTGGGTGACGACTAAGGTATCTTTATTTTCCGCCTGCGAGGCGTCCAGAGCCTTGAGGTTTTTATCCAGCACCCCACCGAGCGCCTGCAGAATCTCTTGTTTAGTCTGCGCCTTGGAATTCTCGTCAAGATACAACAGCAGGTTGCCCGAGTATTCGGGAACCACGTCGATAGCCCCGGAGGTAAGCGCCCCCAAGTAGGCTTCACGCGCGCCAATCCCCAGCTGGGTGCTCGATTTAAACCCGTTTTTATTTAGCGCTTGGGAGTATATTTCGGCGAGAATCTGCGACTCTGCGAACGCTGCTGACCCCACAATAATGCCGTCGTGTTCACCGCCGAAAACGTTTTCGCCGCTCAGCCCGCAGGCGCTCAGCGCTCCTAACGTCCCAAGGGCGCCAACGACACCCAATGCCCGCCGCCTGGTAACGCCGCGTGCCATTCCAGTCTCCGCCGTTCCATGGTTTTTCGCGTTCTTTTCGGATAGAAAAGAACGATCGTTCGTGTTTCGGCGATGCACTAGGTTCATGCGTGCGCCCCTTCCGTGTGCGAGTTTGCCGCATCCAGTGCGCTCTCGTGTTTCGGTTGCCTATGACGTTTGGATGCGCCTCCACCCCGCAGGGGCACGGGGGTCACGGCCCGCTGCGCCAGAGCCATGAGCGCATCCACCACAAAGGCGAGTACCGCTACCAGCAAGGTTGCCACGAGCATACGCGGATAGTCCCGCACCGCGAGCCCATCGAAAAGGTACCGGCCCAGGTTATTCCCATTAATGTAGGCGGCGATAGTCGCGGTCGCGATCACCTGCAGCACCGCGCTGCGCAGACCGCCCATAAACACCGGAAGACCCAGAGGAATCTCAACCCGGCGAAGAATCTGCCCTTCGGTCATGCCTTGGGCGCGTGCCGCATCAACCGCATCCGGGTCAATCCCGGTCACGGCTTCGAGGGTGTGCGCCAGTAGGGGCGCCACCGCGATAATCACGAGCACCACGAGCGGAGGAATCGCGTTAACCCCAAACCAGAGAGCCAACAGGGTCAGTAAACCCAGGGCAGGCAGGGCGCGCAAAGCGGCGGTAAACCCCAGCAGAGCGTGCCCGCCGCGGCGTGTATGCCCAGCCCACAGCCCCAAAGGCACGGCAATCACCAGGGCAATCGCAACCGCAAACACGGTGATGCCCAGATGCTCGACGGTGCGCGCAAGAATGCCCTGAGAGCCTTGCCAGTTGGCGCCATCACCCAGAAAAGCGAAGGTACGTTCTATAACATTCATACGGTCCTCCAGGCGGTCAGGCGCCGTGCCGTGAGGGCAAGAAGCGCATCGGCGAGGTAGGCTAAGGCGGCGCTGAGCACCACGCCCGTGATAAGTTCGGCGGGGATGCTACGCGCCAGTCCGTCGGTAAAAAGCGTGCCGAGCGAAGAAACACCGATGACTGCGCCCACGGAAACCATTGCAATATTTGCCACCGTCGCCACGCGGATACCGGCAAAAAGCACGGGCAAAGCGAGCGGTAATTCCACCGTGAAAAACGCACGAGCCGGGGTGTATCCCAGGGCGCGCGATGACTCCACTACGTGCTCGGGAACTGCGTTAAAAGCGTCTACTCCGGAACGCACCATCAGTGCCATCGTGTAGATCGTAAGGGCCACAAGCACGTTCACCGGCGAAATAATGCTGGTCCCCAGAATCAGCGGCATGAGCACGAAGAGCGCGATCGACGGGATTGTGTAGAGCAGCCCGAAGCCGTGCACCAGAGCGTGCGCACCACTCCGGTAGGTTTTTGCGCCGTCTTCCCGCGCGCGGCGGCGGCTCGCATACCGCGCCACCGGAATCGACAGGGCGGTTCCCACAAGTACCGGAATAATGCCCTGGTACAGGTGATTGAGGGTCAAATCAAGGACGCGCTGGATGTTATTTCCCAACCAGTCCCAGTGCATCGAATCTGCCAGCAACAGGTTCATACTATCCCCGCCCAGAGATTGATGCGGCGCCCTCGCCCGATACTGCGGCTTCGCGTGTGCGGCGGTAGCGTTCGCGGCGAATATACCGCACCTGGCGCATCACATCGGCAGGCAGCAAGGCACCCACGGACTGGCTAACGAAAGATTCCACAAAATCATTAGCGGGATTCGTCAGGATCTCTTCGGGAGCGCCATATTGGGCGAGCTTGCCGCCGGGGGCGAAGACCGCAATATTATCGCCGAGGAATAGGGCCTCATCAATATCGTGGGTTACGAAAACAATGGTCTTATGCAGCTCGCCCTGCAGGCGCAAAAGTTCTTCCTGCAGTTCGGTGCGCACGATCGGATCGACCGCAGAAAACGGCTCGTCCATGAGCAAAATAGAGGCATCCGCCGCGAGCGCCCGCGCGACTCCCACGCGCTGTGCCTGCCCACCGGAAAGCTGAGCCGGGTAACGCTGCGCTAAGGACGCATCCAAACCCACGGTACCCAGAAGGTCAAGAGCGCGTTCTTTCGCTTGCGGTTTAGGGGTGCCGTTCAACAGGGGCACGGTCATAACGTTCTCAAGCACGGTACGATGCGGCAGCAGCCCGCCGCTTTGCATGACGTACCCGATGGATCGGCGCAGCTTGTAGGGGTCTTGGTCTGCAATATGTTGCCCACCGATGGTGATCGTGCCTTCCTGCGGCTCTACCATGCGGTTGATCATGCGCAGGGTGGTGGTTTTACCGCATCCTGAGGAACCGACGAAAACGGTGGTTTCACCGGCGGGGATGCTCAGAGTCAGGTTATTGACCACGGTGTTAGCGCCGTAGCGTTTGGTGACCTGGGAGAATTCGATTCCCGCGGTGCGTGTTGCCTGCGCGGAGTTCGACGGTATGGTGTCTTGGGGAGTGGATGCTGGCATTCGATCTCTTCCGTATGCGCCGGTTTTGCCGCCGTGTGTACAGGTGTTGTCTAACTAACACAACGTCTCTACCCTAACGAAAATTCCGGGAAATTGAAACGAATCGGCGTGTTTACCCGTCTGCCTGGCACAGTTCTCCCCTCTTCGGAGCAAAAGAGCCTTAGGATGAAGCGTATTTTCGCCGTGTCGTTCAGATAAAGAACCTTGTGAGCAGAGGGTGAAGGGCACGGGCCCATGTACGAGGGCGGGCATCAGACTATAGGGTGCGTGGACTGGGAGCAGCCCGTGGTTAAAGAAAAAATCCGCCCCCACTGTAGAAGCCTGGAGGGCGGATTGTGGCTCCGACCGGCGTCGATCCGGTGACCTTACGATTTTCAGTCGCACGCTCTACCAACTGAGCTACAGAGCCTTGCGTATTAGATACGCAACGACCGCGTGCTTCGTGATGATAAATCATCTGAATACGCGGCCTGTGCGACCCCGACGGGACTTGAACCCGCGACCTCCGCCGTGACAGGGCGGCGCGCTAACCGACTGCGCTACGGGGCCAATGAGGCATTGGCCTGCGTACCCCCAACCGGATTCGAACCGGTGTTAGCGCCGTGAAAGGGCGCCGTCCTAGACCACTAGACGATAGGGGCGGGACAAGTTTCCTGTCCGTTCCTGGCCGTTTCCGGTTGGCGGAACTCGTCTAGCTTAGAGGAAGCGCGACGGCCTTTGCAAAACCGGATGACCTGTGCCCTTGGTCACCGCGTCTGGTGCCTAGCCTTGCCCGCACGGGAGCTCTAGCCTTGTCCCATGGGAGCATTGTACGTTCACGCAGTTGTCGGTTTGTCGAGAAGTCTTGGAGTCATCGTCGGAACTAAGGGGGCGACGCGGACTCCGTCGCCATCGACGCCCACTCCGTCGCCCAGTCCGTCCCCATCGGTGCCGGTTCCATCGGACTCGCCCACGGGCGAGGCGGAAGCCGCGGTCAAGGCGACGGTCAGCGCCATCGGAGTGCTCGGCGCCGTCGCCATCGGCTTCCTCATCGGAATCATCGCCGCCATCGTCATCCAGGTGATCGGACGGCTCATCGTGCGCCGCAACGCGATGGCCAGGGCGGCGGCCCATCCCGCGGTTCGCCCGCTCCGCGCGGCTCTGGCCGTCGCGGGCGCGTGGGCCGGGATGCTCCTGGCCTCGCCGCAGAATCCGGGCGAGTCCGAGCCTCATTGGCGGGAACTGGCCCAGCACGGCTTCCTCATCCTGTGCATCGCCTCCCTCACGTGGCTGGTCTCCAACATCGTGCTCGGCATCCAGGACGTCCTGCTCTCGCGACTGAGGGAGACCGGCAAGTCCCGGTATCGCAAAGTGCAGACACAGCTTCAGATCCTCAACCGCATCACCACGGTGACGATCTGGCTGCTGGGTATGGCCGCCATACTCATGACCTTCCCCCTCGCCCGCGCGGCCGGGACCTCGGTGTTCGCTTCGGCGGGCCTGTTCTCCGTCGTCGCCGGCATCGCCGCCCAGTCCTCGCTCGGCAACTTCTTCGCCGGACTGCAGCTGGCATTCTCCGACTCGATCCGGGTGGGCGACATCGTCATCTGGAAGACCGAGTACACCAAGGTCGAGGAGATCACCCTCACCTACGTCGTCCTCAAGGTATGGGACGGCCGGCGCCTGATCGTCCCGTCCAAGGAGCTGACCACCCAAACCTTCGAGAACTGGACCCGACGCACTCCCGACATGCTCGGCTACGTCGACTTCCAGCTCGACTGGAGTGTGCCGATACCCCAGTTGCGGGCCGAACTCGATCGGATCCTCAGCGCCACCGACCTGTGGGACGGCGAGACCGGCATCATCCAGGTCCGCACGTCCGAGGGAACCTCGCTCCAGGTGTCCGCGCTGGTGTCGGCCAAGAGTCCCTCCGAGTTGGTCGACCTCAAGTTCTACGTGCGGGAGCGCCTGGTCCGGTGGATTCAGGCGAATGCGCCGGACGCGATTCCGCATTCGCGCAGCTTCTCCGATCCCGATCCCCTCGCCGAGGTGCCGGAGGGCGACGCCCAGGCTGCGAAGCTCCTGGCGGGGGAGGGCGCCGCGCAGACCGGGGCCTTCCCGGCGAGCGGGAAGGGCGCGGGGAGCGGCGCCGATTCCGGTGCGGCCGGATACGGCGCGGGTTTCACCGACGCGTGGAAGGCGTTGGAGGCCAAGGATGCGAAGTCGGGCGTGGCCGGCCAATCCCGTGCGGCCAGATCCAAGCTGGACAAAGCCAAGGAGCAGTTGGCGGCGGCGACCGAGGACGCGAACAGGAGAGCCGCCGAGAAGGAAGCTGCAGGCAGGCGCGGGGGCTCGCAGGCGGGAGGCGCCGGCCGGGGGAGGGCCGCCTCGCCGGCTGCCGCGACCGAGGTCATCGCCTACGGGCTGTCCGAGTCCGGAGGGCCGCTGCCCGCATCGGGTCAGTCGGGCCTGGCGCAGACTGAGCGCATCTCCTCCGTTCCGCCGGAGCTCATGGAGACCGGCTACGAGTCGTCGATCTTCTCAGGGTCGGCCGGAGCCGAGAAGCGCGCACGGGAGTTCTCCGGTCCGGGAGAGGACGCGCTGCGCGAGCGCGACGAGGCCGCGTGGAGGAAGGAGGCCCGCGAGAGCGGCCACAGCGCCGGTGAGTCGGAGCGTGAACGCCGCCACAAGCGCGCGTCTATGACCGAGACCGCCATATACAACGTCGACGACATCGCCTCGCAGGCTGAAGTCGAGGCCCGCGAGACCGGAGTGCAGGGCGGGTTGGGGCCCGATTCCCCTCGTGACGGAGAGTCGAAGCACGTCAGGAAGTGAAGCCTGCGGCAAGGCGCGGGTCGACACGATGCGCGCCTTGCCCTCGGCGAAGATTCCGAGAGGCCTCTGCCCCGGATCGACGGGGTCCCCCAAGGCCAGGTGCGCGTTCTCAGGCGCACACTCCGCGCGGGCTCCCGGCCGATGCACAGTCGGGTGCCTTCCCGCGGGCGCTTCGCGAGTGAGCGCCATGGCCCGCGGCCCCGGGGGTGAGCCATTCTTTCCCGCGGGCGCCTCCTGCGGACGGAGTCTCTCAGCCGAGAGCGAGTGACGGTGGACTGAGGGGGGCAGTGTGCGCCACGATGGATGCGTGACCGACAAGCCGCATCTTCCCCGTACCGACGACGAATGGCGCGAGGCTTTGACTCCGCTCGAGTTCCACGTGCTGCGCGAAGCCGGCACGGAGGCCCCCTGGACCGGCGAGCTGCTGGACGAAAGCCGCGAAGGGGTCTACCGGTGTCGCGCCTGCGGGGCCGAGCTCTTCCGCTCTGACGCGAAATTCGAGTCCGGTTGCGGATGGCCGAGTTTCTACGATCCAGCCGACAGCGACGCCGTCACGACGGACACCGACTACAAGCTGGGCTATCCGCGCACTGAGGTGCGCTGCGCCGCGTGCGATTCCCATCTCGGCCACGTCTTCCCCGACGCGCCCGCGACGCCCACCGGGCTGCGCTATTGCATGAACTCGGTGTGCTTGACATTCGACGCCGACGACTAGCCGCGCCGCTGGGGCGTTCTCGCCCTGACTGCGACACCACCGGGATGAGAGTGGCCACCTTCAACGTTCAGCGCGGCACTCCCTCCGCGGGCGCCCGCGAGGCGGGGCTGTCCGCCGGAGACGCCCTCGAAGCGGCAGCGACGGAACTGTCCGAACTCGGCCTCGACGTCCTCGCGCTGCAGGAAGTCGACGAACCCCTGCGAGGCCTCGCCCCCTCCGCCTATCGATCGCTTTCGGCGGCCTCGAACCTGGCGAACCGGCGTTTCGCGCCGGCTCGGCGCCTCTTGACGGCCTTCGCCGCCGCTTTGCGCGGACGCCGCCGGTCGGGATACGGAATCGCCCTCGCCACGCGGCTCCCCGTCCTGTCCTGGAAGGTCCTGCGCCTGCCCAGCTGGAAGTCCCCGATCCGCCGCGACCTCTCCGGCGAGCGCGGCGTCGCGGGGCGGTACATCCGTTTCGAAGAGCAGCGCATGGCCATCGTTGCCGCGCTCGACGCGGGGCGCCCGCTCCTCGTGTGCGCCACCCATCTGGCGCCGAATTCGGCCCTCAACTCCCGCCAACTGGCCTGGCTGGAGCGCCGCCTGCCGCGGATCGCCCGGCGTCGCGGCATTCGCGGGGCTCCGATCCTCGTGCTCGGGGATCTCAACATGGACGTGGAGAAGGTGCGCAGGGGGAGCGGACTCGGCGTTCTGGCTGAGGGCCTGACCTATCCGGAAGACGCCCCGGACGCCCAGATCGATCACGTCCTCGGGTGGGGAATGGTCCCCGGAGGAGAGGCGAGCGTCGTCCACCTTCCCGTCTCCGACCACGCGGGCCTCGTGGCAGACGTGGAGTTCGAGTAAAGCCCTGCCCCTAGACCGGCAAAGCCCCGCCCCTAGGTCGGCGGAGACCGTGTTTACACCGCATCTCACGTAGTGGGCACGGTTACACTTTCTCACGGAATGGGCTTAGGATCGGTCCCACGAGGGCGTAGGATCTACATCACCAGGCGGCGACTGGCGTGTACCGAAGCAGCTGGCATCACATGGTCTCTGCGGCCTCTCACCCCGGGCAACCGACGATTGCCCATCCCCGATTGCAACGGAGAAATCGATATGGAACCCGATACGATCCTCGAGGTCGAGCGGCAATTCGATGTGCCGCGAAGCGTTCTGTTCCGGGCTTTCACCGAGCCGAAGGCACTCGCCCAGTGGTTCGCTCCGGACGGCTGGCACGTGGTGCCGGAGTCCGTGGAACTGGACCCGAAGCTGGGCGGACGACTCCGGCACACCAAGACCCGCGACGACGACCCATCCCGGATATGGGTGGTTGACGGCCTCTACACGGAGGTCTTCTACCCGGACGTCCTGGTGACGAAGCAGCGCATCAGCGGAATCCCCGGAATCGATCCCGCCAAACCCGTTGAGCTTCGCGTCGAATTCACTCGCCTCGGCCATGGCAAGACGCTTCTACGCATCGTGCAGGGCCCCTACACTTCCGAAGCCGCTCAGGACTATTCCGACGGCTGGGAGTCCATTCTCAATCATTTGCAGGAATATCTCGACGCCACTCAGAGCGTCTCCTCATAGAACGAGGTCCCATGAGCGAAAAGACGACAACCCTCATTCGGCATAAGCCGATGATGTCGATGAAGCAGATTCTCTTGATGAACTTCGGTTTCTTCGGCATTCAGTATTCCTTCGGCATGCAGCAGACGGCCATCAACCCGATCTACAATCTGCTGGGAGCCACTCCAGACGAACTGCCGTTGCTCAACATGGCCGGCCCCATCACCGGCCTGCTGATTCAGCCGGTCATCGGCGCCCTCTCCGATCGCACATGGAGCGAGAAGTGGGGGCGGCGAAAGCCCTACTTCCTCGTCGGCGCAGTGGGGTGCTCCGTCTGTCTCTTCCTCTTCCCGATGGTCTCCGCGCTGTGGATGGCCGTGCTCCTCCTCTGGCTGCTCGACGCCTCCAACAACACGGCCATGGAACCCTACCGCGCCTTCATCGCGGACAAACTGCCCCCGAGCCAGACCGCCAAGGGTTTCCTCGCCCAGTCCTTCTTCACCGGCTTCGGCATCACCCTCGCCAACATCTCTATGTTCCTCTTCAAGTGGCTCCTTGGAGAGTCGCGCGCGGGCGGCCTGCCTTACTGGGTCTTCGCGGCCTTCTGGGTCGGCGCGGTGTTTTCGATCGGGTCGGTCCTGGTCTCGGTCCTCTCCACGAATGAGATCCCGCCGACGCCGGAAGAGCTCAAGAAGATGCGTGCGGAGAAGGAACGCGAGCGCTTCGGGGCCCTCAAGGACATCTGGGTCGCCATCGTCGAGATGCCCAAGGAGCTGCGCAAGCTCTCCCTCGTCTACCTGTTCCAGTGGTACGCGCTCTTCGTCTACTGGCAGTACGTCTCGCTGTCGATCGCCAAATCGATCTACGGCACGGAGGATACGAAGTCCGCGCTTTACGAGGACGCCACGGCGTGGACGGGCCTGGTCAACGGCTTTTACAACGTCGTGACGTTCTGCGTCGCCTTCTCCCTCGTCTCCGTGGCGAAGAAGCGCGGAGCGAAGTGGGTCCACATCGTCTGTCTGCTCTTCTCGATGGTCGGTCTGCTGATCTTCCCGCACATCACCGACAAGTACCTCGTCTTCATTCCGATGGTCGGATTCGGCATCGGTTGGGCGTCCATGATGGGCGTCCCGTATATCATGGCTGTGCGCATGGTCCCATCCAGTCGCTACGGCGTCTATATGGGAATCGTCAACATGATGATCGTCATACCGCAGCTTCTGGAGACTGTGTCGTTCGGCTGGGTCTTCAAGCATCTGCTCGGCGGAAACCCGACGCACGCCATAACGTTCGCCGGGGTCTGCATGGGGCTGGCCGCTGCGGCGACGCTCTGGATAAAGGAGCCGCCCATCGTCCGCGATATGGACGACGTCACCGCACCTCCCAAGGTCTTTTCGGAGAAGGAGAAGTAGGGGAATAAATGAGCATCACTGAAGTACCGGCTTACAACCGGATTCTCGTCGGCACCGACGGCAGTCTCCTCGCGGAGCCGACGATAGTTAGGGCGGCCGGCCTCGCCGCCGCCAACGGGGCGGACGTCGTCATCGTCTGCGCCTACACCACGCTGAGCCCGCGCGAGAGCGCCAGCCAGGAGGCGAGCGCCGCCCAGGTGGCCACCCTCGGCCAGGTGCCGGGCGCCGCGACTGCGACGAAGGCCTTGGAAGAGGCCGTCGCTATCGTCGAACAGCACGGTGCGCGCGTGGCCGCGGCGCTCCTCGTCGACGCCGAGCCGGCGGTGGCCCTCCTCGAGGCCGCCAAGCAATACGAGGTCGACGCCCTCGTCCTCGGCGCCATCCGCGACACGTCGATCGTCGGGCGCCTCCTCGGGAACGTGGCATCCGAAGTCGTGCGCAAAGCCCACCGCGACGTGCTCATCGTGCGGCCCCTGCCGGGCTCCGACGAGCCCAACGTCGGCGAGGACGTCGTCGTAGAGACCCAGGAGACCTGACATGGGGCTTGACGCAGCGACCCAGCGCGACTTCGACTTGCGCTGGGCGCGGTACATCCCTCAGATCCGGTCCAGCCTGGAGATCCTCTACCCGGGACGGGTCGACGAAGTCGAGTCCAGGCTCGCCGAGATCGTCACGACCGCAATGTCCGAGCGGCCCGAGGAGCTCAAGGACCTGGACCAGGAGCGCATTCTGCGTCCCGACTGGCTCCAGCAGCCCGAGATGATCGGGTACGTCGCATACGCCGACCGTTTCGCCGGTGACCTGGCGGGTGTGGGCGAGCACATCGACTATCTCACGGGACTGGGCGTGAAGTACCTCCATATCATGCCCTTCCTCCAGCCGAGGGATGGGGCCAACGACGGCGGCTACGCGGTGGCCGACTACCGCAAGGTGCGCTCCGACCTCGGCACGATGGACGACCTCGAACGGCTGACGAAGAGCCTGCGGGAGAACGGCATCAGCCTGGTGATGGACCTCGTCCTCAACCACGTGGCCAAGGAACACGAGTGGGCCGAGGCCGCCCGCAGGGGCGAGCCGCGGTATCGCGACTATTTCATCATGTTCCCCGACCGCGAGATGCCGGATCAGTACGAGAGGTCTCTGCCGGAGATCTTCCCGGACTTCGCCCCCGGCAACTTCACCTGGAACGACGAGGCCGGCCAGTGGGTGTGGACGACGTTCAACGAGTACCAGTGGGACCTCAACTGGGCGAATCCCGATGTGCTCTACGAATTCGTCGAGCTCATCTGCTGGCTGGCGAACAAGGGCGTGGACGTCTTCCGTTTGGACGCCATCGCCTTCATCTGGAAGCGCATGGGGACCAACTGCCAGAACCAGCCGGAGGTCCACGACCTCACGCAGGTCCTGCGCGGGTGCCTTCGCATCGCCGCTCCCGCGGTGGCGTTCAAGGCGGAGGCGATCGTCGCCCCCGAGGATCTCATGCCCTACCTGGGTGTGGGGCACCACTACGGTCTCGTCTCCGACATGGCCTATCACAACGAGCTCATGGTTCAGCTGTGGAACTCCTTGGCCACGGGCGGAGCGGAGATGGCGCAGGTGGCCTTGGCCGAGATGCCCCTCAAGCCGACGAGCGCGACATGGGCGACGTACGTCCGCTGCCATGACGACATCGGCTGGGCGATCTCGGACCACGACGCCGAGATGGTCGGCGTGACGGGGTTCGAGCACCGCAAGTACCTCTCCGACTTCTACTCGGGAGCCTTCCCGGGCTCGTTCGCCCGGGGGCTGGTCTTCCAAGAGAACCCCGTCACCGGGGACCGCCGCATCTCGGGGAGCTGCGCGAGCCTGGCGGGTCTGGAGAAGGCCGTCGAGGAAGGCGACGAGGAGGCCGTCGAGCTGGCGGTCGCCCGGATCGCGCTCATGTACGCCGTGATCAGCGGCTACGGCGGGGTCCCCCTGCTGTACATGGGCGACGAACTCGGGATGTTCAACGACATGCACTACGTCGACGACCCGTCGCATGCCGAGGACAACCGCTGGGCGCACCGTCCGTTCATGGACTGGGATCTGGCCAAGGCGGTCGAGACCGACACGGCCAGTCCCGCCGGCAGGGTCAACGCGGCGATCCGGCACATCCTTGCCGTTCGCACCGCCACGACTCAGATCCATGCGGCGACCCCCTCCGTTCCGATCGAGAGCCCGGAGCACCGTCTGCTCATCCTGGAACGCAACCATCCTCTGGGGAAGATGGTCCAGGTGTACAACTTCACCGGCGAGACCGTGTCGTTGCGTCACGACGTCCTCGCCAAACGAGTGGGATTCGACGCCCACGAGCTGCTCGGCGGATACGATTGGGATCTGCGCTTGCCGCGGATCGACTTCGCGCCGTACCAGGCGGCCTGGTTCGTCGGGGCCGAGATCTAGCCCGCAATCCGCGATCGGGATGTGGTCGCCGCTGTGGGCGTCCGGCTTAAGCCGGAC